>Ga0137391_10002854_pt1 | contig 12972 bp, 10 predicted proteins | sample 15con2h24BmetaG_FD_101399 | JGI IMG/M metagenome (GOLD analysis project Ga0137391, IMG submission 101399) | Vadose zone soil microbial communities from Angelo Coast Range Reserve, California, USA - 15con2h2.4B metaG | ecosystem: Environmental > Terrestrial > Soil > Vadose zone > Saprolite...
CCGCCAGAGTCTCCTACCGTTTTCGAGTATTTTCGCAAGGACTTGAAACGCCCCGCGTCGGATGCCTGGGTTGTCGCTCCGAGCAACGGATTCAACCGGATCGGCGAGAGCAGTCACCGCCTATACGGGCCCGGTTTGGGCGCCCGAGTGATCCTGCCAAAGCATTTGCTGACTGCCGCGACGTCAGGCGGCAAAGACTACGAGCACTTGCTGCGCGACAACTATGAAACGCCTTTTTATGCGCCGGAGTTGGGTGGGAACAAGTTCGAATTGCAGCAGTTGCAGACGCTGCTGAAGCTTTCGATGGACGATTTCAAAAATCACGCGCTTGCGCTGTCGAGCCCCGACGAATTGTCGGTCTACATCGCCCGGCAGCTGATGCGTCAGGTCGCGCCAAGTCTCTTGTGGATCACGCTCCACGACATTGATATTGCTCATGCCGGCGCGTACTCGCTTTATGTTGATGGAATCCGGCGCACGGATCGATTGTGCGCGGACATTTGGAAAACAATCGAAAACGAGCCCGAGTACGCTGGTAAGACTACCTTATTTATCCTCCCAGACTTCGGCCGCGACTCGGACGAAGAATCCGGCGGCAACGGTTTTCAGCATCATCGCACTGGTGACGCGCTTTCCCGGACGACGTGGATGATGGCGCTTGGACCGGGAATCCGCCCGGGGGTGGTGTACGATCGCCCGATGCAGTCCACCGATCTCGTTCCCACAATTGGCGCAATGATGGGATTTTCTCCATCGCTTTCGCAGGGCACGCCGGTCCAGGAACTTTTGTAACCAACATGCTTCCCAGCGATCTGAAAGTCGAACACTTCAAAGGGTATCCGCCGCTTGCCCGGAAGCTCGTTACGGAAAACCTTGCTACCTTACGCTTGATACCACTGATCGTCCTGCCCAACCTTCTGAGGGAAGCCATCGAGTACGATTTCAAGTTTCCCGCCGAACGCAAGGCGCTCGAGAGGGAAATCGCAAATCTTAGCTCGTTGAGTCCTGATCAGCGCGACGAGTGGTTTGGAGCTTTCAAACAGATCGAGCTTTCCGCGGCTCTTGAACGGTTTGACTGGGTGAACGCGCCTGGCCAGTTTGTCGAACAACTGTCTGCACATCTCTGGACCACTCATCAGCAGGACGCATTCCGAAAGGCTGCAACGGACTATGGAAATCGTCTGATGGCTTCCGTTCCTCCGGAGCTGCCGCCTGTGCCTCGATTGGGTATCAGCGTTATTGGGCAGGGCGTTGCGTCAAACGAGATTCCTCTGTTTCGTAAGTTGCGTGCGCATGGTGCCTACTATAGACGCGTCAATGCAGAACATGGATTGCAGGACCTGTTGGAGTTTGCAGCCATACGGGCGAAGTCGCATCCCGCTCCTTACGCTCACTGGTACATCGACGGTGGGCAAGAAGTCGCTTTTGACGCGGCGCTGACGTGCATCTCTTATCGGGCCTTGGAGCCAGCACGGACTTTGCTCTCTGGGAAACTACAAAAGGAAATCGAGCAGCCGGGCATGGGTCCTGAACAACTCCGCACGGTGATGGCGCAGCTGCGGCCTTCTGACCTTGGGCTCGACCGTACGGTGGATCCGGTGCTTGCTCGCTTTCAGCTGAAGCTTCTGACGGAAGGTTCAGGAACGCAGATCTTCAGTACAACGTTCGCCCAGTGGGCGGCACGCGAGACTCTGCGTCGTGCCCAGCCATTGACGCTGCTGGTACGCTTTGCTCCGCGACAGCGTCAAAGGCCGATGAACGAATTGTTGTATGGAAACAAGGGTGCGGCCGAGCTCGATCCTGACGGTTCTCTTGTGGACGCCGACATGGGCGCTTACTACAACTGGCTTAACCAGCAGCGGCTGTCCGGTGCCGCGCAATCTGCGTTTATCGTGTGGTTCGAAGGGCACAACGAAGCCGTAGCGATTGGCCCCGGCGTGCCGCGTGGAACTGTTTCGAATACTCCGACTGATTTGAAGCAGCTTCTAAGCTGGACGGTTTCCTAACCACTCCGATTATCCAAATTTCCTAGCGGCTTGGAAGCGAATCAGGGACGGCACGCAATCGTTCCGCGCTGGTTTCCGCGGTGACATCCCGCTGAGGCATTGCTAGAAGTTCAAACCCCACCATAAACTTACGCACGGTCGCGGAACGCAGCAACGGCGGGAAAAAGTGCGCGTGAAAGTGCCACTCCGGATGTTCCAGACCGTCCGTAGGCCGCTGATGGAAGCCCATCGAATAGGGAAAGGGTGTCTGGAAGAGATTGTCGTAGCGAGCCGTTAACCGTTTGAGAATCTCACTCAGCGCTTCGCGTTCAGCGGGATTGAATTCATGGAGCGCGCCTACATGCCGTTTTGAAAGGATCATCGTTTCGAACGGCCAGACCGCCCAGTAGGGAACCACCGCTAGAAAATGCTCGTTCTGCACAACCGTTCGAATTGTAGCGGATTCTTCCAATCGAAAATAATCGCAGAGCAGGCACGAACCCTTCGCCTTGCGGTAGGCGTCTTGCGATTCTTGCTCAATCTTCGGAATATTCGGAATGCTTGCGCTCGACCAAATCTGGCAGTGTGGGTGCGGATTGCTGGCACCCATCATGGCGCCGCGATTCTCGAAGATTTGCACGTACTGAATTCCGGGGTGTTCAGCCAGTTCCTGGAACTGTTCCGCCCAACAATCGACGACCGCTCGAATGTCTACTTCATCCATCATCGCCAACGTCAAATCATGTTGAGGCGAAAAACATAAGACCCGGCAGATTCCAGTTTCCGTTTCCGCGATCAGAAGATCTTGCTGACGGATGCTCGCGACTCCTCCGTCAGGCAGCAAAGCGGGAAAATCATTATCAAAAACAAAAACATTCTTGTAATTCGGATTTCTGTAACCTGCGGAACGCGTATTTCCAGGGCACATATAGCATGCCGGATCGTATTGAACGCGGTCGGCAGGAGCTGTGGCCTCAACCTGGCCCTGCCACGGGCGTTGCGTTCGATGCGGCGAGACAAGAATCCATTCTCGGGTTAGCGGGTTGAAGCGCCGGTGCGGCCGCGTTGCTCCGTCGAAAGCCGTCATGCTTTTAGGCGCTCACTCCGATCTCCGCAACGCCTATCCCCGCTTTCAAGACATAAATTTCCGCATCAATCCCGGTGGCGTGTTTGTAGTCTTCAGCTATGCCAGCCTTGAATTTCTGCACGGCCAGCGTCCTCACCAGATTTATTGTGCAACCCCCGAATCCGCCACCGGTCATCCTTGATCCAACCACTCCTTCACGCCCCGAAGCGAGTTCCACCATTATGTCGAGCTCGCGGCAACTCACTTCATAGTCGTTCTTTAGGCTGAGATGGGATTGTGCCATGCAACTGCCAAACGTGGGCAAATCTGCGTTGTTCAATGCTTCAACCGAACGCAGCACGCGCTCGTTCTCACTGATTATATGGTGGCAGCGTTTATAGATCAGTTCTGGAAGTTCTGAGCGGTGAGCCTCAAGCTGTGAAAGTGAGATGTCGCGCAAGGCCCTGGTGGCAGGGAAGTGTCGCTTGAGAAGCCGCACGCCTTCTTCACATTGTGTACGTCGGTCGTTGTATTCTCCACCCGAGTGCTCGTGCTTTACCATCGTATTGCAGACTACTATCACGATTCCTTCAGGGAGCGGCAATCGCTTGTACTCGAGCGATCTGCAGTCTAAAAGAATTGCGTGGTCCGCGCTCCCAAAGCACGAAGTGAACTGATCCATGATGCCAACTCGGGCACCAACAAACTCATTTTCCGCGCGCTGGCAGAGTTTCGCAATTTCCACGAGAGTTAGAGATTGTCCAGATATCCCGAGCAGACCACTCGCGATTGAAACCTCAAGCGCAGCTGAAGAACTGAGGCCCGCGCCACTCGGCACGTTGCTGTAGACAGCGATATCGGCCCCGTCCACAGCAAGCCCCTGCCTCTGCAGCATCAGCGAAACTCCGTGCACATAATCCGACCATCGACTGAGTGCCCGCGGATGTTCGTCCCACAGGTCGATCACTGCAGATTCGTTTGCGTTCTCAGAGAAGATATCGAGCTTGTGATCGACGCGCGGAGCGATTGCAATCCATGTGTAGAGATCAATCGCGGCGGGTAACACGTACCCATCATTGTAATCCGTGTGTTCGCCAATCAGGTTGACCCTGCCTGGCGCCCGAAACACCCGTGGCTTCAAGCCGAATCGTTCCTCAAATCGCACTGCTAGCCGGCCCGCCGTCGTCGTTTCGTGCTGTTGCTCAGTTATTTTTTGCATTACCGCAACTCGGCTAGTCCCTCCGGCCGCCAGCATAAACAAACCCTTTCTTGCGGTCCCGTTTATGGTTCTCCTTTTCAGACGTTCAAGAAAACACTTGCGGCTGCAGGAATCTAGCTAGGAAGCGTTCGAAACACCTTGAGTCGGAGAGTTGCCCGCTCACCATAGGCCAAAAAGGCACGCTTCCTTGCGCCGCTAAGGCCACACTCACACGGGACCATGGGGCGGCCTGGTCGAAGCTCTTACAGCGCAGATGCAATCGTTTACACCATGAATCTTGTTTCACACACGCTGGTTTTGTCAAGCGCCATGCCCTTTGGAATCAAAGAGTTCGAGTCGAACCCCGCATGACCAAATGGGTAGGGATGGTGTAATCCGTATCCTTGCCATCTTCCCTTCGGATAAGCCTTTCGAGAGCGGCTAGGGCCGTGATGGCGAGCTGCGAGCGCGAGAGTAGAATTGTTGTGAGTGGGGGCTGCGTAAGGCGGGCGAACGAAATATCATCGAACCCGATTAGCGAAATGTCTCGTGGAACTTCCAACCCTGCATCATGAATAGTCCCCAGCGCTCCGATGGCGGTCAAATCGTTCGACGTGATTACCGCCGTGGGCCGCTCAGAGAGGCGCAACAGGTTCCTCATCGCAAAAATGCCGCCCTCGATCCGATGGTCTCCCTTTTCGATGAACTCGCTTCTGGCCTCGACACCTCGCGCCTTCATGCCGGCGACGAAAGCATCCAATCGTCTCTGCGCGGATTGCAAGTTAAGCGGTCCGGAGATAAAAGCGATCCGGCGGTGATTCAAGGAGAACAGATGCTGCAGCGCTTCCTGAATTCCCTGACCGTAGTCGATGCTGATATTTGCGCTGCGCGTGCTGTTTTTGCCGGTGTCCATGAATACGGTGGGAATGTCGCGCCGCGTCAACTCCACAAGGAGCGCCGGGTCTGCTTCGGAGGTCATGATGGCCGCGCCGTCTACCTTACGTTCTACCATGCGCCGAATGCATTCAGTCATGCGCTTTGGTTTGTAATCAGTGTTGGCGATAATGACCTCGAGGCCCTTTTGAACGGCCTGATCCTCGAAATGCTTCACGAGTTCTGGAAAGAAAGGGTTTGTGATGTCTGAAATAATCAGGCCCAACATACGGCTTCGGCCGGACACCAACGTGCGTGCGTGCGTGTTGGGATAAAAATTGAGCTCTTTGATGGCTTTCTGGACACGCGCCTGCGTGCGCGCGCTGACCTTGTTCGACTCATTGATGGTCCTCGACACGGTTGCCGTTGAAACTTTAGCGCGTTTCGCTACCTCTTTGATGTTCATTGGAGTTCGGGTTCGCCGGGCGTCTGCGTCGCTAACGGCACAATATCACGCAGAACAGACGCAACGGAATCTTATCGTGAATCTGCTGATTGTCGCTCCTCTGTTGTCACAGCATTCAGGGCCTGGCGCCGGGCAAGGTCATGTCCTGAATTTCCTGCCCACCCGTCGTTGGGAAAAGATATTTCAGTGTCTCTTCGTTCTCTACTTCGCCGCGCGGATTCGTCAGACTCAAGTGTAGGGAAAGACGATGCAGATTCGGATCTCCTGCCCATTCTGCATTGAATGCCTGCTCGTGCTCCATGTCCGCCAGCACAAAGTCTCCTCCGCGGAGTAGCTTATTTTGTCCGTCACGCAACTCCCAGTGCAATGTAAAGTCTTTTAACGGATAGGAAGGCAGTTCACTAAGGGGCCGTCGGCCTGCCACCACCTCGAACCCACCAACCTCGTACCACTTTCCGTATTTCCACTTGGCCTTTAGGACTGCCGGCGATGTCCTTTTTTTCCACGCATAGAACGACGGACGCCGCTGCCGGTATTCGTCTACAACTCCGTGATCAACATAGCCTGAACCGTTGCCCGGGAAAAGATTGCGGTGGGATTTATAGTCCTGGTAACACCAGAAAATCGCGCCGGCGATCCAGTCGTATCTCTGAAAAACGTCAAGCTGATATTCGAGCGTATGAATCCGCAGTTTGTCGGCATCTACGCTGTCCGCGGCAAAGACCCCCGGCGTACCAAACTCCGAGATGAGGAACATTTTGTCGGGGAACTGCTTGCCCGCGCGATCCAGCATCGGAACCAGACCTTCTTCGGGTCCGTTCCATGCGCCGTAATACTGGTTCATCATGATGAAATCGGCGTCGTGTGCAGCTTCCTTGGTTGGATCGGCTCCATACGAGATGTCATTGTCCGCGAATGTAACAAATCGAGTCGGATCGAGCTTATTTGCCAGCGCCTTTAGTTCATGAAAATATTGGCGTCCGCCTGGGGTGCTCATGTCGCTTTCATTGCACACGCTCCACGCAAAAATGCTTGGATGATTACCCGCCTGCTCGATCATTTCCTGCATCATCTGCTTGGCCAGCGCGATCACTTTCGGGTTCGACAGCTGATCTGCGGTGAATTGCCAGACAGGAATCTCCGGGATCAGCAGAATTCCATGTTGGTCTGCATAATCGAAAACGCGTGCATTCTGCGGATAGTGCACTGGGCGCGTCAGTGTTGTGTGCAGCAGTTTTAGGTCGTCATAATCGTGCTTGATCGTGCCCGTAGTTTCCGCTAAGCCTTCCCAAGACGAATCTTCGTGCCGAGTCATTCCAGAAAGCCGCACTCGTTCGCCGTTCAAATAAAGGTGTCTCTCGCGAATCTCAATTTTCCTGTTTCCAAATGTGTCCAGTCTTTCGTCCAGCAGATGCCCGGCTGCGTCGCTGGCACTGACTCGCACTGAGTACAAGTTCGCGTGATTCAAATCCCAAAGCTGCAGCTTTTCAACGCTGAGTTCGAACTCAACCGATTTCTTGCCAGCCGCAGGGATCGCCAAGCGCTGCGTCTTAGTCCCTGCGAGTGCGCCGTTGGGCCCGTAAAAGCGGGCCACGACGCTAAGTTTTTCTGCTTTGGTGCCGGAGTTCTCCACGTACACCGCATCACGCACTTGCGCAGTGTCGGTCCCGATATCTGATCGGATCTGCTGCCGGCGGATGGTGATTCCCTCATTTTCCAACAACCAAACGTCACGAACAATTCCGCCATAGTGCCACCAGTCGTACCAAATATTCTTGCCAGGCTTCAGTTTCAGGGCCAAACCAGGAATACTTGTTTCGGTGGGGCGATTGTCCAGCTCTACCGCGATCAAGTTTTGCCCTGGGTTTACCAGCTTAGTGATGTCAAAGAAATATTCCGTGTGGCCGCCCTCGTGACTTCCCGCTTCGGTTCCATTCACCCAGACGCGCGATTTGTAAAAAGTTGCGCCGAAATGCAGCTCCAAGTGCCTCGCGCTACGTAGCGTCGGCGCATCAAAGGTACGAAAATACCAAGCCACGCCTTCGTAATCGTCGTACTTGCCAATATTCCACGTATGTGGGACGCGCACCATCTCGGTCCCATCCGGCACAGACTTGTTCCATCCCTGCTTCCCTCCTTCGGATTTTGGATCCGTCCGAAAGCGCCAGTCTCCGTTCAAGTCGACTCTTTCCGTCGCGTTTGTAAGGAGCGGAAATAGAACGGCCACGCAGGAAAAGACGAATAGACGCAGATATCGAACGTTGAGCGCGGACTGAGTCATGCGGTCTCCCGAAATCGCTAGGTCAAGCTCGGAAATGTAAACGCTATCATAGTTCCGTGCCTTCAGCCGCACAACGTGGCATTCCTCGCATGACACGATAAGCCCTCTACCGGGTCGCGTATGAATCGCTGTGCTATGGGGGCGAGGTCACCATACGCGAAGACGGGTAAGAAACCGCGGGTAAAACCAAGGTCACTGTGCTGGCGGTAGTTCGCGCCGTCATAAAATCGTAATACTAATCGTGGTGAATGGCGGCGACGGGCCGCTGGCCCTTCTCTTTCTTGCCGAACAAACCCAGCCAATTCTCGTACGATAATTTGACAGCCCGCAGTAACCCTGAATGATGAAGGAGGACGTGTGGCGCTGCATGCCGACGTCGATGTAAGCGATGCCAAGATTCCTTTTTTGCAATTCCCGCGGAGGTTCACGCCACGCGGCAATGCCCACCTCCGCTGGCAGACCGGCCTGCGTCGCCTCAGGACGGCGCTGAATCCTGTGATCGGTAAAAACAGTGTGTCCCCCATCCTGGGCATTGCGTCGCGGCATGTGGCAGCTCAGACAGTCAGTATCCCGGCCGGGATGCGAAGCCGGGAAGTTTGTTGTGTGGCAGGTGAGGAAGCGCGCGCGGTAATACTGGACGGACTGTAGCGGCTTGTCGTGCGGATCGTGGCACGTGCCGCACCACAGGCGGCCGCCACTGTTGCGCGCGCAGGCGCTGAGCGCAAGCTGCTCGACATGACTGATGACTTTGAACGCGCCAGCTGGCGCGCCTTGCGGCAGGGCATTGCGATAGATCGTGAATGTGTCTTCCAATCGCTGCCCGGGGAGGAAGTCGCTCAACTTGGTGACGCGCGCGGCTCCGAACAGATGGCATTGCTCGCAGACGCTGTCGCGGGCCGCAGGTTCGAGTTTCGCCGGATTAACGATCGTGCCTGCGCGGGGATCGGCGAGGTGCCTTTCCGCAGGGCCATGGCAACGTTCGCAGGTGATCGCTTCTGCGGGAAAGATCGGCGATCGATACTGATTCAGAGTGCCCGAGACGTGCAGCGCGGTTCCCGAATGGCAGAGAACACATTCTTCGCTGACCGGACGCGTGAAATCGGGATCGGGCACATTTTCGTAGCCGGGCGCCAGGTCATAGGATTTGCGGCTGGCATAGAAGGCCACCGGCGACTGGAACAGATGCCCGCCGATGTCAATGAGATAGCCGCTGGCATGATTTCCGGAGCCAACCACGTAGTCCACGCGATAGTCACTGCTATCGCCGCCGTTCTCCCAGTGCTGCCAATAGCCGGTGGGCGACGAATGCATGGTGATCGTCGAGCCATGCGCGCTCAGCGTGCCTTCCGGTTCCTGGGCGGTGCGCCGCAAAGAATGGGCCATCGCCGAGCGGCTGTAGCCCTCGACCTCAGCAGGGTGGCAGAACATGCAACGACTCGCTCCGGTGGGCGCGCCAGGCAGTCGTTGCGCAAGGGCCTCCGTGGCCTGGTTGGGCGCGGCGTTGCTATTGGATTGGCCTCGTCCGCAAATAACGCTGCCGAGGACAACCAGGAAGACAGACAGGCATAAAGTGAAAATCTTCGCCGCGCACGAGAGGTGTGATCGCCGGACCATCGGGTTCAACTTATCGCCAAGAAAGCCAGCGCTTCACTCTTTGCCTTGGGACGCGGGCTGCGAGATGCGCTTCGCGATGGAACGCTGCTTAACCTGATTGTTGCTGGAAGGAAATGTTGTTGAGTTGCGAAGGATTAATTGTGTCTTGAGCACAAATTCCGTTCCGTTTGGCGCGGGGACTTCTCTCTTCACTTCTTTGAGCAGGGCATTAAACGCCAGCGTCGCCAATTCCGCCTGCGACATTTGAATAGTCGTCAGCGGAGGAATCATGAAGTCCGCTAACCGCGTGTCGTCAAATCCGATCACCGACAATTCCTGAGGCATTGCGATTCCAAGATCGAATGCCTGCCTCATCACGCCGATGGCGGTCATGTCGTTCGAGCACATCAACGCCGTGGGCTGTTCCCGGAGTTTGGAAAGTTTTTGCAGAGCAAGTTTTCCGCCCTCCAGTCGGTGGTCTCCTTCGACGATAAACTCCGGCCTCACTTGCAGGCCAATCTCACGCATCGACGCCTCGAATGCGTCTCTCCGGGCGAGCGCCGACCGCAGCCTGAGCGGTCCCGCTACAAAACCGATGCGTTCATGCCGCATCGCGGCGAGGTGTTGCACCGCCTGGCGGATTCCGTGCGCATAATCGACGCGGATGTTGCTGACGCGCGGCGCCTTGGGCCCTACGTCAACGAAAACCAGCGGCAAGTTACGAAATCGCAGATGCTCCAGAAGCTCGTCTTCCATCCCGAAGGTAAGGATGGCGACCCCATCCACCCGTCCCTCGATCATTCTGCGGACGGCAAGCTCCATTCGTTTGGGATCGTGAATCGTGGAGGTAAGGAGGATTTCGTAGTTCTGTTCGACGGCCAACGTCTCGAACGTTTGCACAATTTCGGGGAAGAAGGGGTTGGTGATCTCGGAAACGATCAACCCAAACACACGGCTCCGTCCCGAGACTAGTGCCCGAGCTTGCCGGTTGGGGTAATATCCAAGCTCGGCAACGGCCTTCCAAACGCGTTTTGCCAACTGCGCATCGACCGTCGCAACTTGGTTGACCGTACGTGATACAGTCGCGGTCGATACCCTGGCTCGCCTGGCAACATCGCGAATGTCCACGAGTCCTCTTTCGCCCTCAGCAGAGGTTGTCAGTTACAGTATACGCTATCCCAAACACGCGACGACCCTATCGTGCCGCAGGAGCCTTTCCTGCGAAGTACGAACCAAGAACTACCGTGCTCCTATATAGGGGCAGGGGCGGGGCGTCGTTTCAAAACGGCGACCCGTTCGAGAGCGGAGTACAAAGGCTCTTGCAAAGCATGCAATAGCATGGTAAACGTTTACTTAACTTGCCTAGTATCCTGCTGGTGCGTTCACATGCTGGAGAGGACGGTTCATGACCGGAATTCCCGCAATTCTTTTCGCTTTCTTCAATTTCTTGATGTTGTCTACCTCTTTCCACGCCATGCGAGTCGAGCGTAAGGTGCAAACTTCCGCTTTTGGTAGAACCAGCGCAGGGGTCTCAGTTTCTCGATACACGCTAACCAACAACAAAGGTGCCGAGGCCGTGGTGATTAGTTATGGTGCTACTCTGGTTTCGCTGAAAGTTCCCGATCGCTCCGGGAAATCAGCGGATGTCGTGCTCGGATACGATACCGTGGATGGCTACGAGCATGGCAAATCCTACTTTGGAGGCATCATAGGAAGGTACGGCAACCGCATCGCCCGCGGCGAGTTTGCCCTGGACGGAACCGTGTTGCATCTTGCGAAGAATGACGGGCCGAACAGTTTGCATGGAGGAACCGTCGGTTTTGACAAAAAGATTTGGACGGGCGTGGACCGTTCGCGCGCGGATTCCGAAGTTCTTGAGTTGAGCTACACGAGCCCGGATGGCGAAGAAGGCTACCCTGGCACAGTAAAGGTGAAGGTTACCTACACGCTTCCAGCGGAAGCCAACGAATTGCACATCGATTACACTGCGACAACCGACAAAGACACGGTCATCAATCTAACGAATCACAGTTATTTTAATTTAACCGGCGACGCGAACAAGGAGATTGTCGATCATCAGTTGGTCCTTCACGCGCTGCAATTTACGCCAGTGGATTCGACGTTGATACCGACAGGGGAATTACGCGCGGTTCGTGGCACGCCGTTTGACTTTACAAAGCCCACGGCCATCGGTGCCCGCATCAATCAGGATGATGAGCAATTGAAGTTTGGAAAAGGATACGATCACAACTGGGTGCTGGAAAAAACGAAAAGCGGGCTGCAACTCGCCGCCGAGGTGTTCGAGCCTGTCAGCGGGCGAGTGCTCGACGTGCTGACAACGGAGCCCGGGATTCAGTTTTACAGCGGGAACTTTTTGGACGGTACCGCAAAGGGCAAGGCTGGCCAACTGTATGCCCATCGAACTGGCCTCTGCCTGGAGACGCAACATTTTCCCGACTCGCCGAACCATGAGAATTTCCCGTCCACGGTTTTGAAGCCGGGAGAAACTTATCGGACGTCGACGGTGTTGCGATTTTCAACGCGCAAATAGCGCGGCGGAATAAAGTCGAGGGCGAATGCGGTTAGCGAAATTACGAGAACAAGTCCTGGAAGCCAATCTGGACCTGGTCCGGAGAGGTTTGGTGCTTGCAACCTTTGGCAACGCCAGCGGCGTGGCGCGAAAAGAAGGTTTGATCGTCATCAAGCCCAGTGGCGTTCCCTACGACCGGATGAGGCCGAAGGATCTGGTTGTCACGGACCTGCAGGGCCGGATCGTCGAAGGTACCCTGCGGCCTTCTTTGGATCTTCCCACGCACGCCGCGCTGTACCGGGCGTTCCCTGCCGTCGGCGGAATCGCTCACACGCATTCCGAGTATGCCACTGCATGGGCCCAGGCGCGTAAATCAATTCCTTGTCTCGGGACGACCCACGCGGACCATTTTCACGGTCCAGTCCCGGTGACGGAAGCGATGACGGAAGACGAGATCAGCAGCGAGTACGAAGCAAATACCGGAGAGGCGATCATTCGCGCGTTCGCAAAAACAGACCCAATGGCTGTTCCTGCAGTGCTGGTCGCCAATCATGGCCCGTTTGCCTGGGGGCTCGACCCGGTCGAAGCTTCAGAGAACGCCTGGATGCTTGAAGCTGCTGCTCGCATGGCCTGCTTCACGCTGGCCATTAACCCCGATGCCATTTCCATCGGGCAGTCACTTCATGATCGGCACTTCTATCGGAAGCACGGCAAGAACGCCTATTACGGACAAGCGGAGATCAAAGAATGAATCTTGCGTTGGCTGTAGTGGTGCCTCAGCGGCTGGTGCATCTGTCCTCCGTCGACCTGGTGATCATCGTTTTCTATTTCGCGCTGGTCCTTGCCATCGGCTTCTATCTGAAAGGCCAGGTGAACACCGGGGAAGACTTTTTCATGGCCGGCCGAGAGATGACCGCTTGGATCGCCGGCTTAAGTTTCCTTTCGGCAAATCTGGGTTCTCTCGAATTAATGGGATGGGC
>Ga0137391_10002861_pt1 | contig 12966 bp, 5 predicted proteins | sample 15con2h24BmetaG_FD_101399 | JGI IMG/M metagenome (GOLD analysis project Ga0137391, IMG submission 101399) | Vadose zone soil microbial communities from Angelo Coast Range Reserve, California, USA - 15con2h2.4B metaG | ecosystem: Environmental > Terrestrial > Soil > Vadose zone > Saprolite...
CGGAATACGGCTCGAACCAGCGCTGGACGAAAAGCCCCTGGTCCAGCGCGCTCACCGGCGGCTGCTTGGGCGCGTACTTAAGCACCGCGGAGTAGTAGAGGACGCCCGCTCCCTCTTTCTTGAAGGCCAGCGTGGATCCCCGGCCGGATGCGGACGACAGCTTGGCGATGGGAATCGTGCTTTGGACAACCTCCATCGAACGGCCCTTGAACGAGTGCTGGAGCAGCGGCGCTCCACCGAACGAGACGGTGGCGGAAAAGTTGGGCGTCTCCTTCTCCTTCACCCTGAGCAGCTCGGTCAGACCCATCAGGCTGAACGCCGCCTCCTGCGTCGACCTCCATCGCCCATCGCCCTGCCGCACGCCCAGAAGATAGGCGGCGATCTTCGAAACGTAAGGGTGATCCGGTGCCACGTCCGCCAGTGTCTGGAGCACCGCGCCGGTGGTGCGCACATCCGAGTGCCACAGCGTCGCGTAGGTCTGGCTGTGCACTTCCTCGAAATGAACGCCGCGCGGCGATTCCTTGGCGTGGTTGAAGATCTCCTGCAGCAGTTGGTCTGCCTGAGCGCGATTGCCTGCGATGAACATCGCGTCGGCGAGCAGGGCCTGGGTAAAAAGCGGCAGCTGCTTCCGCTTGGCGAAGAACTCACTGTAGTAGCTTGGCTTGGGCTTCCCCATTCTGGCCAGGACGTAGGTCGCGAAGACTCGCGTTTCATCCGGGCACCAGTGCTCGCAGGGATGGCAACTGCCTCCCGCGACGGCCGTGAGATACCCTTCCGCGCGCGAGAGTCTTTCCGGGTTGACCGGATACCCAACTTGATGGGCCCGGGCGAGCGCGAGCGTCGCGTAGGCGGAGGCCCAGGAATCAGCGCACCACGAGTTGGACCAGTACTTGAACGACCCATCGGGCTCTTGAAGCCTCTCGATCGAGGCCACCGTGGTTGAAATGACCTCGTCCGGACCCCGCGCGGAGGGGGGACCGACGGCATCCTGAACGTACCTTTGCAGCAGCGAATGGATCGTGCTCTGCGCCGTCGCGCTCGGGTGCGCTGGGCCCGACAATGCGATCCCGAACTTTCCCGCCATCTCGCGAAGCGCCACGAACGGGACCAGGCGCGATGACTGCTGCTCCAGACATCCATAGGGGTAATCGATAAGTTGCTGAATCCCCTGGTCGAAGTTGCCCAGCGCCGTGGAGCTCAATCGGACTTCGAGGCCTCCCAACCCCGGCCAGGCGTCCGCCGGACGGGCAGCGCCCTCCACCCGCTCGCCGGCGGTATCGCCGTAGGTCGCGACCGTTTCCACGGAGACGGGCAGCTCGATCGGAATCGTCACCTCGACGCCGTCCTGCTCCGCATCCTTGCGCACGTGAAATCGGAACGCCGCCTCGCCGGGCTTGTCGGCGGTGAACTCGAAGCGGACCTCCTGCGGCGTGGAAGGATCCACGCGCACTTTCTTCGACGCCGGACCCGACAGCCGCGCGTTGCGGGCGCTCGCTTCGACGACGGCGTCGCCTTCGCCCGCGCTGTAGCTGTGGATCACCACCCCTGCCTCGAAGCGGTCGCCCACCCGGGCGAACCTTGGCACCGCGGGAAGGGCGAGCAGCGGCTTGTTGATCTTGATCGTCATTTGACCGGACCCGAACCGATCGCCTGCCGTCACCGCCACCGCCATCACCCGGAAAGCGGTGAGGTTGTCGGGAAGCCGGAATCGGGTCTGCGCCCGGCCGGCGGAATTGGTCTCCAGGCTGGGATTGAAAAGAATCGTGGTTTTGAAATTGCTTCGATACCCCGAGCTCTCGGCGCTGATTCCCCCGCCTCCTCCCTGCGCCTCTCCCTTCTCGGCAAGGCCGCGGTGGCGAACGAGGTGGATCAGCGGCTCGCCCAGACGGACCGAGAGCGGACGCAAGGGAAAGATCGCGGCGAGCGGGTCCGGAGCCCGATACCCGGTCAACCTGAGCACCGATTCATCCACGACGTAGAGGGTCAGCTCGCACGGCGTTCCCCGACCTGCGTGATCGCGGACATCGACGGCAACTTCGACCTCTTCGCCCGGCCGATACTCGCCCTGGTCGGTGGTGACCGATACCGCCAGGCGCTTCGTCTTCGGTTCGACCGCAAGCTTCACCCAACCCACCCGGGCATTCGGGCGACCCGGGTCGTCACCGGTCTCGAGACCCCCTTGCGACACCCGGGGGCGCATCAGCACCACCCCGGCGTAGACGTTGGGCACCATCTCCTCGCGGATCTCGATGTCGACCGTGGCGACCGAACCCCGCAGGGCGATCGCGCGGCGCTCGAGCACGCCCTCGCGCTCGACGGTGAGCAGCGCATTCGCCTCCGGATAAGGCGATTTGATGAGCAGGTGGGCGGTGTCCCCGACGTCGTAGCTTGGCTTGTCCAGGACGAGGTCGACCCGATCGGTGTCGTTGCGCTGCCACGCCACGAAACCCGGGCCGGTGACGTAGATGCCGATGCTCGCGGTGTGGCGGCGATGCCGCTCATCCTCCACCGTGGCCCGGACGATGTAGAACCCGGCATCGGCCGGCTTGAATTTGCACGCGACCGGCATCTCACCGCTGGCGACGACGCAGGCGTGCACCTGTTCTTCGAGAGGCTCGGAAAGGGTGAGAAATCCGCTGGCGTCCTTCTTGCGAACGGACTTCCACGTCCGCCGGGAGATGGTGAAGTGGAGGTCGCGCCCCCGGACGCGCTCACCGGCGACATCCGCGGCGATCGCCTCGAGGGTCAGCTCCTGACCGCTCTGGGCAAATCCGGTGGGGGCGCGAAGCCCGACGTAGTAGCTCGCCGGATGGACCATCAAATCCGCCCGTCCCGCCACGCTCTGCCGGTTGACGTCCTCGGCTTCGATCTCCACGGTGTAGATCCACGGCCGTTCGCCGAGCGCTTCGAGAATGCCGGCCTCGAGCTCGAGCGATCCTTTGGGATCGAACAAGCCGGCGCCGGACGCGAAAAAGCCGGAGCTCGGCTCGGGCCTCAAATCGTCCCACCACCAGGTTTCCTGGCTGAAATTGAAGCCTTTGGCCTGCTCCGGCGCGAAGAAGGTGGATTGGCGGTGAACCGACCACCGGGCTTTGGCGTTGCTCATCGCTCCGCCAAACAGGTACCGCGCGAAGCCGTGGGCGGAGAGCTTCTCCCCGGCGAGGGCGTCGTGGCTGTCCGTCTCGACCTCCACCTTGAATTGCGGCGCCCGGTACTCCTCGACCCTGAAACCGCCGCCGAACGACAGGTTTCCGTCCGGGATTTGCGCGCTCGCGGAGATCCAGAATTGTCCGGTGGGAGAACCCTTGGGAAGATCGAGCTCCGCGCTGAACGTCCCGAAGCGGGTCGTCTTCAAGCGCTGCTCGCTGACCTTTTGTTGGCGGGAATCGTGCACCGCGAGGACCAGGGCCGTTCCTTCGACAGGCGTCTTCAGCTTGCCCACTTGCCTGAATCGCGCCACGCCTTTGATGTAGACCTTGTCGCCCGGCCGGTAGATGCCGCGCTCGGCGAAGACCAGGCCCTGGGGTTCCGGCAGGGTCCCTTCCCAGCCCTGCGTCAAGCCAAGCTCGTACGGCTCGATCCCCCGGTCCCAGTTGTCCGCGGTGATGCCGACGTCGCCGTCCTTTTCCGCGGCGACGAGAAGAAACGGAGAATCCCAGGAGTACTGTCCGTTCTTCAAACCGAGCGCCACGGTGCCCGGAACATCCGCGCAACCATCGCGGTCGCTCTTTCCCGTCCAGAGGACCTTCCCCGACGAGTCGTAGGCCGAGACGGTGGCTCCCGCGACCGATTCGCCGCTCGACAGCCGGGTCACCCAGGCCAGGGATTGCGCGGGAGCGATTTTGACGTGAACCACCAGATCGGTGATCTGCGCCAGGGTCCTCCGGGTGCGACCGTAGAGAGGATCGAGCTCCGGTGAGCTGACGGCGAGGAGCGCAAGCCCGGTGCGGTTTCCGCCGAAGGCCTTGCCGAGATCGATCGGATGCACGCGCTTCTCGTTGAGGGCGTAGGTGAGCGAGGTTCTTTCCCGAACGTCAGCGGCCCGCGAAATCGGCCTCTCCGGTCGGTAGAGTGGACCGTCGATCAGCCGCGCCGCCTCGGGCAGGGTCAATCGCCAGATTTCCACATCGAGGGACTTGAGGTTCACGAGCTCGATCGGAAGCCGCGGGCCCGAGCGGTCTTCGATCAGCGCGTGCACGCCACCCAGATACAGGGCCGGACGGAGATCATCGGTCCGAACGGCTTCCTGAAAGGATCGCTGCGTCTTCTGCTTGAGCTCATCGACGACGCCGGCGGCGATGGTGACGGTGTACTCGGTTCCCGGCCGATACGCCCCCGGGAGGGTCACGTGGGGCAACTCGGCGGACCGATGGTACTCCTGCGCGGACCACGCCTGCGCGCGTTCCCAATCCACTTCGACCGGCGGCGAGATCTTCAGCTTCTCCCGCAAGCTTTCGACATCGATCCGGTTGCTCGAAACGACGACCAGGGGACCGTAGGGACACTGCGTTCCAGAAAGGCACATTCGCGCGCCGCTGATCTCCAGCGGTCCATAGACCTTCCAGTCGAGCGACTCCTCCCGGTCCATCGTCAGCGGTCCGTGCTCGCCGTGGAGCGTCCGGGCGATCGTCAGCCTCACCGAACCGTTCAGCGGAAACGGCTTGTCCGCGGCGAGCTCGTACCGGGTCTGCTGATTCGCGCGGTGCGCTTCCGACTCCCCCCGCTCCAGTCGCCGTCCTTCGCGATGTTCCTGCGCTTCGGATTCCCGGCGCTCTTCCGCGATCGAGGTGCGCGACACCACGCGCGCCCGCCAGGGACTCTTCTCGCCCTCCACTTGAAATGAAGAGGCCGCGGCGAGATCCGACTCTTTGATCGGCTGGTTGAACAACAGCTTGAAAGTCTGCTGCGGCTTGACCCACCGATACCCTCGCACCGGCGACACGTCCTGGAGCTCGAGGCGCGGGGTGTTGAACTCGAAGGTGTAGTCCTGCTTCAGCTCGTTTCCGTCCAGCGATCTCAAGCCCTTCAGAACCCTGACCCGGAACCGCGTCGAGTAGGGCACCGGACCCTTGGGCACCAGCTCGATCGAAGCCGAGCCGAGCCATTTCCACTCGCCTTCGATCCGCGGCTCGATCTCCACCAGCGGTTTGGCGTCCTTCGTGGAACGCTCCAGCGACTCGAGGCTCTTCACCGGACGGGAGAAGGTGATCGTCGGACGAACCTCGCCCCGGACATCTCCGCGCGGCCGCGCCGTCACCACCGAGAGGGCGTCCGCCCCCGGGAGGGACTGCCGCGCGATTCGCAGGTCGGGAGGCTCGGGCAGCGGCTTTAGATCGCGGGGAAGATTCTCGTTCGGCATCGAAGCCTGCGAATGCCGGGACGACTTGCGACCACACGTCCCACTGCAGCCGATCGCGGCGAGGAGAATCAGTGCCGCACAGCGAAACCTCGGGGGCGAATCACCCACCGCAGCTCTCTTGCTCATCGTGCAAGCCAGCTCTTCAAAGCGCATGCCGATGGACCTTTCTTAAAGCCCGATGGCATGGCGAACTTTGGAGCAAAGCGGGCGCGGCTCGCAAGCGACGCTCAAAGGGCCGAGCCTACCCGCAGCGCGGCCATTCACCCTCGGTTTGTCCGCCTACATTCTCTTGAGCGGAGGGAGGCGCTCGATTTCCTGCTTGATCTGATCCGCGAACTTCACCAGCTCCGACGTGTTGGTGATGAATCGGAACATCGCCAGCTCTCGACCCGGGTCGCCCTGCATTCCGGTCGTTTCCAGCAGATAGGAGGCAAGGTCGATCCCAACCTCGACGATGAATCCACCGTCCTCCTGCCGGCCAACTTGCACCGCCACGTCCTGGGTGGTTCCGGTCCGGAAGGCGAATCCCGGAATTTTAAGGCTGCACAGGTCGCGGATCGAGCCGACCAGCTCCGCCGCGTCGGTACCCCCGTAATAAACCACCGGAAGGCGGAGGAACGGCCAGAAGCTTGCGTCCCTCCGATCGTAGAATTCCATCCCCACGCTGCCGAGCACCCGAGTCGCCTCGGCCGGAAAGGCCGGCTGACCGGGGATGACCGGGGGCACCTCCCGGTCGACGAGCTCGAGCGAGAACCGCAGGCTCTTAGCGTTGTTGTGAAGGACCGCCATCGAAGGGAAGCGGCAGCGCCGTAGATCGGTTATAGCTGACTTTCCTTTCAGTGGTGGGGTATTTCCTCGTTCATGTCCGAGCCTGATGTCATTTCCGTGCGAGGCGCCAAGGAGCACAACCTCAAGAACGTCTCGCTCGACATTCCAAAAAAGAAGCTGGTCATCTTTTCGGGAGTTTCCGGCTCGGGCAAGACGTCGCTCGCTTTCGACACGCTCTACGCGGAAGGGCAGCGGCGCTACGTCGAGTCGCTTTCAGCGTATGCGCGCCAGTTTCTCGGCCAGATGGAGAAGCCGAAGTACGACACGCTCCGGGGCCTCTCACCCACCATCTCGATCGAGCAGAAGGCCGCCTCGAACAACCCGCGATCCACGGTGGGAACGGTCACCGAGGTCCACGACTACCTGCGCGTGCTCTACGCGTCGATTGGTGTGCAGCACTGCTGGAACTGCGGCCGCAAGGTGGGCAAGCAGAGCGCGCAGCAGATCATCGATGAGATCCTGAAGCTTCCCAGCGGCACCAAGCTGATGCTCCTCGCCCCCCTGGTGCAAAACCGGAAGGGCGAGCACAAAGACGTGCTCGCCGACGCGCAGAAGCGCGGATTTTCGCGGGCGCGGATCGACGGGAAGATCAAAACGCTCGAAGAGCGAATCGAGCTCGACAAGAAGTCGAAGCACGACATCGAGCTCGTGGTCGACCGGTTGGTGCTCAAGCCCGAGGTTCGCAGCCGCCTCACCGATTCGGTGGAGACCGCGCTCAAAGAGGGCAAGGGGGTCCTCATCGTCACCGACGAGGCCGGCTCGAAGGGCAGCGATCGGGTGATGAGCGAGCTGAACGCCTGCCATTTCTGCGGCCTCTCGTTTCCCGAGCTCACCCCGGCGTCCTTCTCGTTCAACAACCCCTTGGGGATGTGCGACGACTGCAACGGCCTGGGGACCCGGCCCGAAATGGATCCCGACCTGATCGTTCCCGATCGAACCCGCAGCATCCGGGAGGGCGCGATCGAGCCGTGGGCCAGCGGAATGGCCCGGGGCGAGGGCTGGACGGCGGAATTCGTCGATCAGCTCGCTCGCGCGTTCAAGATCGATCTCGACGTGCCGTACGAGAAGCTCTCCAAGCGGGAGCAGGATCTGGTCATGCTCGGATCCGGCGGTCGAGAGTTCACCCTGCGCTGGGGCACGGGCGGAACCTGGAAGATGGAATGGGAGGGTCTGGTCAACAAGCTGATGCGCAGCTTCAAGACGACGCAGTCGGAGAGCATGCGCCGGTACTACATGAAGTTTTTCTCGAGCAAGCCGTGCCCGACCTGTCAGGGAGAGCGGCTGAAACGCGACTCGCGATCGGTCAAGGTCCACGGCAAGACGCTGGTGGAGCTGTCGCGGCTGACGATCGGCGAGACCCTGCGCTTCCTGGAGCAGCTTCCTCTCACCGCCACCGAAGCGAAGATCGCCACCGAGCTGCTCAAGGAAATTCGAAGCCGCCTGGGCTTTCTGGTGGACGTGGGTCTTTCCTACCTCACCCTGGACCGCAACGCCTCGACGCTCTCGGGGGGCGAGAGCCAGCGAATCCGACTCGCGTCGCAAATGGGCTCGGAGCTGACCGGGGTGATCTACATCCTGGATGAGCCGTCGATCGGGCTCCATCAGCGCGACAATGCCAAGCTGCTGTCCACTCTGAAGAGGCTTCGCGACTTGGGCAATTCGGTCCTCGTGGTCGAGCACGACCAGGAGACGATGGAGCAATCGGATTGGATCGTCGATTTTGGCCCCGGGGCAGGAGAGCTGGGAGGCGAGATCGTCGCGCAGGGCACGCCCGCCCAGATCCTGAAGGATCCGAAGAGCCTCACCGGCGCCTATCTGTCGGGTCGCGAGCGGATCGAAATCCCGGAGCGGCGCCGGCCGCCCGGCAAGCAGAAGCTGGTGATCGCGGGCGCCAAGGCGAACAACCTCAAGGATCTCACGGTGGAGATCCCCTTGGGCCTGTTCGTAGCGGTGACCGGGGTCTCCGGCGCGGGGAAGTCCACCCTGGTGAACGAGATTCTTTTCCCGGCCCTGGCGCGAGAGCTCTACGGGAGCCGGGAGGTGCCCGGCGCCCACCACAGCATCAAGGGGATCGACCTCCTCGACAAAGTCGTGGACATCGACCAGCGCCCGATCGGCAGAACTCCGCGGTCCAATCCCGCGACCTACACCAAGGTCTTCGACTGCATCCGCGAGGTCTTCGCGATGACTCCGGAAGCTCGCGCCTTCGGTTACACGCCCGGCCGATTCTCATTCAACGTGAAAGGGGGACGCTGCGAGGCGTGCGAGGGCGACGGCGTGAAGCTGGTCGAGATGCACTTTCTCGCCGACGTCTACGTGCCCTGCGAAGTGTGCCAGGGAAAGCGATTCAACGAAGGGACCCTGCGCGTCCGCTACAAGGGCAAGAACATCGCCGAAGTCCTGGAGATGAGCGTCCGCGAAGCGAAGGAGCACTTCGGCGTTCACAGAGACATCCTCCGCATCCTCCAGACCCTGGAGGACGTGGGACTCGGCTACATCCGCCTCGGCCAGAGCTCTCCGACCCTTTCCGGAGGCGAGGCGCAGCGGATCAAGCTCTCGAGGGAGCTCTGCAAGGTCGCCACCGGACGCACCCTCTACATCCTCGACGAGCCGACGACTGGATTGCACTTCGAGGACATTCGCAAGTTGCTCTCGGTGCTCAACCGCCTCGTCGATGCGGGGAACACGGTTCTCGTAATCGAGCACAACCTCGACGTGATCAAGAGCGCCGACTGGGTCCTGGACCTTGGGCCGGAAGGCGGAGCCGCCGGCGGCGAATTGATTGCCTCCGGGACGCCGGAACAGGTGGCAGAGGTCGAACGCAGCTACACCGGAAACTATCTGCGGCGGGTGCTGCGTGCCCACCCCCGGCGTGAGTGGCTTCCCCGGCCGCGCGGCGCCGCCGCCTCCGCTTGATCCCCCTGCGCCCAAACCGACCACCTGGGTCAGAGCGCCCACGGCCCCCTCAGGCGCCGGTGGGTGGGGCCTCAGCGGCGGCGACGAAAGCCACCGGCTTGTAGAGCGCCGCGGCGATGGCGAAGACCACCGCGGCGGCGAACATCAGCGAGGCCCAGAACAGGAAGTAGCCGCTGCGCGCGGCGAAGGTGACGTTTCGCGTGACCAGGCTGGTGACGAACGAGCCGGCGCCGAGCGTGAGGAACCACAGGCTCATGATCGTCCCTTTCATCGCCCGCGGCGCCTGCGAGTAAGCGAATTCCAGGGCCGTCACGCTGACCAGGGTCTCGGCGATGGCAATCAACACGTATTGAATGACCTGCCAGGCGATGTGCGGGTGGGCGCCTCGCTCGATCCATCGTTGGATCATCGCCGCCGAGAGGAAGGCGGGCACCGCGAGGAACATCCCCGCCGCCATTCGGTGCAACAAGGTGATCTTCAAGCCCGCCCGTTCGAGCGCGGGGTAAACGCCGTAGGCGAAGGACGGGACGAGGATGAGAATGAGGATGGCATTGAGCGCCTCCATCTGCGCCGACTCCATGTGCCAGCCGAAGACGTCGCGGTTCATCTGCTCCGCCTGATTGAACCAGGAGGAACCGTACTGGAAGTAGAGCGCCCAGAAGGCGACGATCGGCAGGAAGATCAGCGCGATGCGAAAAACCGAGCGCATTCCTTCGACCGCGGCCTCGCCGTGCCGCCGCCGCGCCTCTTCCTTCCCGGAGCGCACGCTCGTCGCCAGGACGGCGCCGAACGAGTTCGGATCGCGTCCCGCGGGCGGCACCTTCACATAGAGGCGACGGCCGGCGAGATAGATCACCAGCGCCAGCGCCATCAAAAGGCCGGGAACGCCGAAGCCCCAGGCGACCGCGCTCTTCTCGCACAGCTTCAACGCGCCCAGCGCGCAGCCGGCGAGGAGCCAGGGGGTGATCATCTGCGAGGCCGCCGACCCCACATTGATCGCGAAATAGAAAAGCGAATAGACGCGATCCAGCAGTCGCTCCTGGCCTTTGCGGAACTGGTCGCCCACGAAGGCTGAGAGATTCGGCTTGATCCCCGCCTGGCCGAATGCGACCAGGGCCAGCCCGAGGAAGAGCAGGCCCACGCGCAGATCGGGCAGGACATCCATCGACGCCAGGATCGCGTGCCCCAGCACATATCCATACGAGAGCCAGAGGATGGTTTTGTAGCGGCCGAAGAAGCGATCCGAGAGCCACCCGCCGAGCACCGCCGCCGCGTACGCCGCGCCGATGAAATCATGGTAGACGCCCTCGGCTCGACCGCGCTCCCATCCGAGGAATTGCTGCATGTAGGGCACGAGGATGGTGCTCATCCCGTAGAAGCTGAATCGCTCGCAGGCCTCGTTTCCGACGATGTACTTGACCGCCGCCGGAAGGCGGCCTTTCGCCTCATCCGCCACGCTTGCGCTCGATTGCGTTGACCGCGGGGCCTCGCCGGATGGGCGTCGATTCACGTTGCGCAGTCGGCGTGGTCATCAGGCGTTCTTGCCCGAATCTCTTAGCAGAACGCGCGCCCGGGCGAGCGCGGATTTCCTCGCTCGGAAGGCGCGCTCGACGAAAAGAATCCGAGCGTGGCTGAGACCGCCTGGATGAGGTGTGTGACATTTTGGGCCCTCGCGGTACCAGAATGTCACTCACTTCGCTGGAAGCTTCACGGTGATGGCCCGGCGGGCATCAGCTCCCTGGGCGGCCGCCCGAAAGCCCGCCGGTAGTCCTCGGGCGTATTGAGGTTCAGAGCCACGCCCGGATCGTCGACCGGCACGGTGTCCAAACCGATCGAGTCCAGCGCCGCCTCGAGGGACCGCGCGCTTCCCAGGCTTAAGACTTCTTCGGCGCAGGCGCGCGGCAACAGGAGCGGGTGCCCCGGCTTTCCCAGATATGCGGGGGCCGTGGCCCGGTGCGCGGTGCAATGGGAAAGCAGGATTCGCACGGTGGCCGCGCGTATCGCCGGCGCGTCGACGGGATGAACGAGGACGACGGACGCCTTTGCCGCTAGAGCCCGGGCGATTCCCACCCGCGCCGAGGAGAGTTGGCCCTCGTTCCAGCCGACATTTTCGACGGTCGTTAGATTGGGGTGCGCCGCGGCGACGCGGGCAGCCTGGTGGCCGGTCACCGCCACTACCTCGCACCCCGAAGAGGTAAAGACCCCCGCGAGGTGGCCAAGGAACGTCTCGCCCTCGGGAAACTCGAGGAGGGCCTTGGTGAAACCCATCCGGCGGCCCTCTCCCGCGGCGAGGATCACCGCGATGGGCTTGCCTGAGGGCGCGCTGGGTGTCACCAAGGCTCCGCGGAGTCGCCAGCTTCGGCCCTTGACCCTCCCTATGGAGGGTTGCCGGACGGGGAATCGCCCCGCGCTGGCGTCTCGAACGCCTGCAAGTTAGACCAATACCAGAGGTCGCCGCTATGAGCAGCCAGTACATCGATTACGAGCAGGGGATTCTCAAGCTCAAGAAGTCGCTGAACGCCGTGATCCTGGCGCACTACTACCAGGACAGCGAGATTCAGGACGTCGCCGATTTCGTCGGCGACAGTCTTGCCTTGGCCCAGAAAGCCGCCACCACGAAGGCCGATACGATCGTCTTCTGCGGCGTGCACTTCATGGCCGAAACGGCGAAGATCCTCAACCCGGAAAAGCTGGTCCTCCTGCCAGACCTGGCCGCCGGATGCTCCCTCGCGGATCGTTGCCCTCCCGATGCCTTCCGCGAATTTACCCGCCAGCACGCCGGCGCATTCGTCGTCAGCTACGTCAACTGTTCTGCAGCGGTGAAGGCGATGAGCGACGTCATCTGCACCTCGTCCAACGCAGAGCGCATCGTGAATCGGATTCCCAAGGATCGGCAAATCATCTTCGCCCCGGATCAGCACCTGGGACGCTTCGTGATGAAGCAGACGGGCCGCGACATGGTCCTCTGGCCTGGCAGTTGCATCGTCCACGAAATCTTCAGCGAGAAGAAGCTGGTTCAACTGATGGTTCAGCACCCGGACGCGGAGGTCGTCGCCCATCCAGAATGCGAGCAGAGCGTCCTGCGCCATGCGCACTACGTGGGCTCCACCAAGGGAATACTCGACCGGGTGGTGAACAGCCCGAAGCAGAAGTTCATCGTGGTGACCGAAGCGGGGATTCTGCACCAGATGAAGAAGCTGGCGCCGGGGAAGACGTACATTCCCGCTCCTCCAGACAATGGGTGCGCATGCAATGAATGCCCCTATATGAAGCTGAATACGATGGAAAAGCTGTACTTGTGCATGCGCGACCGGCAGCCTGAGCTGGTGCTCTCCAAAGAAGTTCAGCAAGCTGCGATATTGCCATTGAAACGTATGCTGGAGTGGAGCTGACGAGCTATCATCCCTGTTTGTGATCCGCTTCTTTGCCGCTCCTTTCTACCGACTCGAAGAGACTCGTCGTCCGATCCCGGCCGACGAGTTGATCGAGGCAGCCCTGGCGGATGGGTTGGACACGTTGAACCGCGCATTGGCGGGGGCGGAGTTCCGCGATGGCCGGGTGCGGGACCGCTTCCAGGAATTGATTTCTTCCAGCCACAACCCATCTCCGTTCGAGCCGATTGCGGAAGGCTGCGGCAGACCCGTGCTTTTCGCCCGGCCGCCGCACGATCTGCCCGCGCTGCTGCGCCTTGCCGATCAGCTCGAGGCGCTGGCGGGGGAGCATCAGGGGGAGCCGGCCCTGGTGTGGAAGTGCCAGTGCGGGACGCGTTACGCGGTCCCGGTCGCCCTTTTCCGCCCGGTAACCATCCGCTGCGACCGGTGCGGCCGGCCGGTGGAGTTGGCCGCGGACCGCAGCGTCGGGCA
>Ga0137391_10002862_pt1 | contig 12965 bp, 9 predicted proteins | sample 15con2h24BmetaG_FD_101399 | JGI IMG/M metagenome (GOLD analysis project Ga0137391, IMG submission 101399) | Vadose zone soil microbial communities from Angelo Coast Range Reserve, California, USA - 15con2h2.4B metaG | ecosystem: Environmental > Terrestrial > Soil > Vadose zone > Saprolite...
GACCGGATCGTCAACGACCTGCCGCCCAAGGACCGCGACATCGCCATGGTGTTCCAGAACTACGCGCTCTATCCGCACATGAGCGTGTACGACAACATGGCCTTCGGCCTCAAGATGCGGAAGTTCCCCAAGGCCGAGATCCAGAAGCGTGTCCAGGACGCCGCCGAGATCCTCGGCATCCAGGAGCTACTGAAGCGCAAGCCGCGGCAGCTCTCGGGCGGCCAGCGCCAGCGCGTGGCCGTGGGCCGGGCCATCGTGAGACACCCGCAGGTGTTCCTGTTCGACGAGCCGCTGTCGAACCTGGACGCCAAGCTGCGCGTGCAGATGCGGGTCGAGCTCAAGCGCCTCCACGAGCGCCTGGAGACCACCGCGATCTACGTCACGCACGACCAGGTCGAAGCCATGACGCTCGGCTCGCGGGTGGTGGTCATGAAGGACGGGTGGGTTCAGCAGGTCGGCGAGCCCCTCGAGATCTACTCGAAGCCCCAGAACCGGTTCGTCGCGGGCTTCATCGGCTCGCCGTCCATGAACTTCATTCCCGTCACGCTGACGGACGGTGGCGGCTCGCTCTTCGCCGAGGCCAGCGGAATCAAGATCAAGGTGCCGCCCCAGAAGGCGCAGAGCCTGATGCCCTACAAGGGGCAGACGGTCACGCTGGGCGTCCGCCCGGAGGACCTCCGCGTCGGCATGAGCTCGGACTCGTCCGATCTCTCCTTCGACGCCGTGGTCGAGGTCGTCGAGCCCCTCGGCGCCGAGATCCTGCTCGACACCAAGGCGGCCGCGCAGCAGATCGTTGCCCGCGTCGAGCCCACGGTCAAGACAAAGCCGCACGAGAAGATCCGACTGACCTTCATTCCCGACCGCATTCATTTCTTCGACTCGAAGACGGAAGCCGTAATCAAGTAGACCTCCGTCCATGACGAGCCTTGCCGAGCGCGCCCTCCGGGGCGCGCTCGGGTCTTATCCGGCCGCGCGAGCATGACGCGCCAGCAGCGGCGGCGCGATATCCGGACCGCCTACCTCCTCCTGGCGCCCGCCGTCCTCCTGATGCTGACCGTGCTGGCCTATCCCCTGTGTTGGGAGGTCTGGACGAGCCTCACCAGCCTTTCGCCGCTCCAGGAGGGCGCCACGGTCTTCGTCGGCCTGGAGAACTACCGGCACCTGCTTCAAGACCCCGACTTCTGGACGGCGGCCAGCGTGACCGTCGTCTACGCCGTCGTCACGAGCGTCGCGAAGCTCGCCCTCGGGCTCGGCTTCGCCCTCCTCCTCGCGCGGCCATTCCGCGGGCGGACCCTCGCCTTCCTGGCAATCTTCCTGCCGTGGGTATACCCGGCGGGCGTGAGCGTCATCGGCTGGTTCTGGACGCTGAACCCGCCGATCGCCACCTCCTACGCCGTCTTCATGGGAACCCTGAAGTACCGCGTGGACGGCATCTTCGGCGGCGGCGCCTGGGCTTTTCTCAGCGTGACCCTGTTCAACATCTGGCGCGGCAGCTCCTTCATCGGCGTGCTGCTGCTGGCGGGGATCAACGCGATCCCGGCGGAGCTGTTCGAGTACGCGCTCCTGGATTCCAGGAGCCCGTGGCAGCGATTCCGGGCGGTGACGCTGCCGCTGCTCAAGCCGTTCTTAGCCCTCGGAGTCTTCCTCTCGCTCACGAGCGCCTTCGCGGACCTCGCGAACGTGTGGATGCTCACCGCGGGCCGCATCGTCTTCCCGGTGATCGGCACGCAGGCTTACTGGCTCGCGATACACACGGGCCGGTTCGGGGAGGCCTCGGCCCTGTCGCTGACGCTGGTCCCCCTCCTCCTCGCCGCCCTCCTCTTGCTGTTCCGGCTCTTCGATCCCCCTGAACGGGAGGCCGCATGAACCCCAAGCCTTGGTGGGCGAAGCTCGGCCATCGGAGCCTCGTGCTCCTCGTCACGGTCTACTGCCTCTTCCCGATCTACTTCATGCTGGTGCAGTCGCTGAAGACCCCCGAGGAGGACGTCTTCGGCAACCCGTTGATCGTCGTGAATCCCACGCTCGAGAACTTCGAAGAACTGTTCGAGCGCAAGAGCGAGGTTCGCGGCTTCGTGGGAGACGCGCTCCGCCGATCCTACCCGTTCTTGGACTGGCTTGCGAACACCCTGATCGTCTTCACCGGCTCAGTGGTCGTGACACTCGCGGCGAGTGTCGCCGCCGCCTATGCCCTCGGCCGGCTGCGCCCCCCAGGCTTCCGGTGGTGGCGGTACGGGATCTTCGCCACCTATGTCATCCCGCAGACCATCCTCTTCATCCCGCTCTACCATGTCGTGAACGCCCTCAGGCTGGACGACAACCTCCTGGCGCTCCTCCTGATCTACCCGACCTTGGCCCTACCCTTCTGCGTCTGGATGCTCTCGGCGTACTTCCAGCATCTGCCGCGCGAGATCGAGGAGGCGGCGTTGATCGAGGGAGCAAACCGCGCCACCGCCTTCTTCCGCATCATCCTGCCCATGAGCCGCCCGGTCCTCGTCGCCGCGGGCATCTTCGCCCTCGGTACCATCGCCAGCGACTTCATGATCGCCTCCCTCTTCCTCCTGACCCAGCAGAACCAGACCGTCACGGCCGGGCTCGGCACCTTTGACGTGGCGCTCGACGAGCTGGCCGCGGTGGCGGGGGTCAACCTGCTGGCGATCCCCGTCGTCGCGATCTCGGCCTGCTTCGCGCGGGGCTACGTGCGCGGCCTCACGGCCGCGATGGTCGAAGGGGCCTGATCAGCGGATCGGCGCGATGCGGATGATCCGGTGGAGGGCCGTCTCGGCGACGTAGAGGACACCATCACGATCGAGCACGATCCCGCCCGGATCGCCCAACTCGCTGGCGATGGTGCTCACCGCTCCCGCCGGCGAGACGCGGAAGATCTGGCGGATCTGAAACCCGCCGCAGACGAACACGCTCCCATCTGGCCCCATCGTCAGGTTGGTCCGGTGGTAGTGGCCGGCTGGCAGCCGGGCGATGAAGCGAAGCACCCCATCGGGCTCGAGCCGGAACACCTCCCCGAGGGCGCTCAGGACGACGGGGTCGTCGCCGGCCGCCGTCACACCGATGAGGCGCCACGGCGGCTCCCGGCCGACGGAATTGGTCCCGCCGCGCGGCAGGATCGGCACCAGGAGATTGGCGCGGCTGGGAAGCAGCCGTTCCTCGCGGACATCCACGCGGAAGACCTCTGGGCCCCGGTATCCTTCATCCATGAGCCAGTTGAGCCCCGACCGCAGAGACGCCTCCGACCTCCGGTAGCTTTCCGGGGTCGCATAGTCGAGGAACACGAGCCGGCCCCGACCATCGAGCGCGAGCGCGCTGCCCCCGAGGAGATGGTTCAGCCCGACCGCCACCGCCTGGAGCCGCTCGCCCGGGCCGAGCCGATAGATGCGATTGCCATTCTCCTCGCCGAGGAAGAGGTCCCCGGTGCGGGGGTCGACCGCGAGGCTTCCGAGCGCCATCTTGCGCGGCTCGCTGGCGAAGGGGATGACGACCCGCGGCATCCGCGCGGCGTCCACCGGCAGCGGGCCACGGGGGTCGATGCGGTAGATCTCGGCCGCCGCGTCTCCCCGCCACCCCTGGCCGAGCACGACGAGCATCCCCTGGGCGTCGAGGGCGAGCTGGATCGGCCGGGGTATCCCGGTGACGGCGACCTCGACACGAAGGCCTTCCGCCACCTCGGCGCCCGAGGCCGCGCGGAATCCCGCATCCAGGAACCAGCCGAGTCCGGCGAGAATGAACGCTGCTCCCCAAGCGGCCCCGCCCCGGCCGCTTCGGAGCCTTGACAGGCACGAAGAGCCTCTGCTAGCCTCCGCGTAGCCCGACGGACCGGAGTGAACCGGGACCTTGCAGCTCACACTTTCTCCTGGGGAGCGCGCCGATGATCATGAAGGTTTCCATCGCTGCCGCAGCCAGCCTGCTCGTTGTCGGCCTCGCGAGCCTTCCCGCGGAGGCCCAGGCCGAAAAGCCCCCGGAGCCGAAGGGGACCAAGGTCACGGGCCTGGTCTCCTCTCTTGGCGGATTCTCCGCCACCGTGGTCACGCCGGTCTTCATCACGGGAGGAATCGTGGAGATCGAGCCGGGCGGCCAGACCGGCAGGCAGCAGTTCCGCGTGCCGACGTACATCTTCGTCCTCGATGGCGTGCTCGTCACCAACTACGACGCCGGTCCGGTGGGCACCCAGGGGGTTCAGTACCACGCCGCGGGACAGTCCTTCATGGACAACGGTGGGTGGTGGCACAACCACATGAACAGCTCGCCGAAACCGGTCAAGTACCTGATGATCCATCTCGGCTACCCCGGTCGCCCCGATCCGATCCAGAAACCGGCCAAGGACGACTAAACGGTCTTTGAAGCGCGAGGCGGGGCCGCCGCCGGCCCCGCCTACTTGCCAGCCCCGCCCGTGATGCCCTGGATGAACTTGTCGAGGAAGAAGTTGTAGAGGATCGCCACCGGCAGCCCCACGAGCAGCGCCGCCGCCATGATCGAGCCCCAGAAAAAAACGTCACCGCGGATCAGCTCCGTCGGCACGCCCACCGGGACCGGCTTCTGGTCGCCCGGAGCGACGAACGCGAGCCCGTACAGGAAGTCCTGCATCGAGAGCGTGAAGGCGAAGATCACCGACGTGAGGACGCCCGGCAGGCTGACTGGGAGCACCACGCGGATCAGCGCGCTGAGCTGGCCACAGCCGTCAACGCGCGCGGCCTCCTCCATCTCCATCGGCACCGTCTTGAAGAAGCCCATCATGAGCCAGGTGCAGAACGGGATGGTGAAGGTCGGGTAGACGACCACGAGCGCCCACCAGGAATCCTGCAGTCCGAGCGAAGCCACGACCCGCGACAGCGGGAGGAAGAGGATGATCCCCGGCACGAGATACGTCATGAAGATGGCGATCCCGATGTTCTCGGCGCCGGGCAGCTTGAGCCGGGCAAGGGCGTACCCGGCAGGCACGGCCGTCACGAGCGTGATGACCGCCACCCACGCTGAGATCGTCAGGGTGTTGACGATCCAGTAGCCGTAGTTCGTCTGGTAGAAGAGGATATGGAAGTTCTTCAGCGTCGGCGGCAGGTTGAACCAGAATGGGATGTTGCCCATGCGGTAAAGATCCGGCTCCTGCTTGAACGCCGTAACAGCCATCCAGAAGATCGGGAACACCGCGATGAGGAGAAACGGCGTCACCCCTGTGTAGAGCAGGAGGTGGCGCCGGATCTCCTTCTGACGATGCGTGCGAGGCGCGGCCAACGACCTCACCAGTCCCTCCGCTTCAGGTTCCGGAGCATCAGGAAGAGCGCGGGGAAGAGCAGCGGCACCAGCATGAGCGCGATCGCCGACCCTCGACCGAGGCTGCCCGCCTGGATGCCGATCTGGTAGGCGAGCATCGGCAGGATCATGGTCGCGCTGCCGGGACCGCCCTGGGTCAGAACGTACACCACGCTCAGGTCGGACAGCGTGAACACCGTGTCGAACAGGAAGCCGATGATGAGGATCGGGAAGATCATCGGCGCGACCACGTGGCGGAACCGCTGGAAAAAGGAGCAGCCGTCGACCCTGGCGGCGTCGAGCACCTCGTTCGGCACCGACGTAAACCCCGCGAGGAGCACGATGGCCGAGAACGGGAAGGACCGCCACACGTTGACGCCGATGCAGGCGAGGAGCGCGAGATGCGGCTGGCCGAGCCAGATGGGCCAGCTCTCCGATCCGTAGCCGCCGATGAGCCCCGCCTTGTGCAGGCCCCAGTTGATCACGCTGAACTGCGAGTCGTACATCCACTTCCAGGAGAGCACGCTGACCGTGATGGGCAGCGTGAACGGGATGACGACGAGCGCGCGCACGAGCTTTTTCCCCTTGAAGTTCTGGAGCAGGAGGAAGGCGAGGCTCGTCCCCAGGATGCTCTTGAAGGTGGCGGCGACCACCAAGAAGACGATGCTGTTTTGGAGTGCGTCCCGGAAGGTGTCCATCTCCCAGGCGGCGCGGAAGTTGGCGAGGCCGACGAACGTCGACACCTGGTCGCCGACGCTGGCGTCGCTCATGGCGAGGTAGAGCGAGAAGAGGAAGGGGATGCCCACCAGGAGCAGGACGTAGAGGGCCGCGGGCGCAAGCAGCATGTAGCCGAAAGCGAGGCGCCGGCTGGTGTTCGTGCGCCACCACCGGGCGGCGGCGCTCGGCCGCACGGAGATGGGCTGGGCGGCGGCCCTCGTCGTCGACTCCGAGCCGCCGCCCAGCGGTGCCGTCATGCCTTCTTGTGCTTGGAGAAGATCCGCCGGTACTCGCCGACCCCCCAGGCCAAGGACTCGTCGATCGACCGGCCGCGCGCGACCCGCGTGAAGATGTCGGGCAGCACGAACAGAAGTCCCACTTCCTGGATCTGAGGCGTGTACGGACCGGGATACCCGAAGAAAGCCACGATCTTCGGGAAGTCCTGGAGGACCTGCAGCTTCGGGTCGGCCCCCAGGATCGGCATCGGCTTCTTGGCATTGTCGTTCAGGAAGGGCATGTTGTACCCGGTGCTCGCGATCATACCGTCTTTGTCGGCATCCCCGAGAGCGGTCAGGTATTCCTTGACCGCCTGCGGGTTCTTCGAGAACTTCCACGAAAGGAAGACGATGGGCGCCACGCAGTGCACGCGCTTGCCGCTTGGCCCTGCCGGCTCGAGCCCGACATACGTGTTCTTGAAGACGGTCGGGTTCGTGGACTCGGTTGTCCGGTAGGCCGAGATGGCGTCGTGGATCCAGCCGGCGATGCCCGACGCGAGGAAGCGGTTGTCCGAGGCATCGTCCCAGGAGAAGACTTCGGGAGTCATGCCCTCGTCGAACAGCGCCTTGGCGAAGCGGAGCGCCTCGCGCATCTCCTTCGAGTCGATGGTGGGGTTGTCGCCGGAGGCGTCGGCTTCCGTCGCTCCGAAGCTGTACGCCAACGACCGCCAGACGAGGTTGGCGTCGTTGCAGTGGGAGAGGGCGATGCCGGTCGGGTTGCCCTTGGGCTTGAGCGTCCGCGCCGCCACTCGCGCCAGCTCCCAGGTGTCCGGCGGCTTCAGGCCGCTCGCGTCGAACAGGTCTTTCCGCCAGAGCATGGGGAGCAGGATGTAGTACTGCGGGATGCCGTAAATCTTGCCCTCCACCTCGATCGGCGACCTCGCCGACGGGATCCACCCGCCGTACTTCTTGCCAAGCCCATCGTAGACGTCGGTCAGGTCGAGCAGCGACTTGTAGTAGAGCCGGGCGAGAATGGTCGAGTTGTTGTTGATGATGTCGTGCCCGGCGCCGGCGGCGAACTCGGCGGCCATCCGGGCCGGGATCTCTAGATGCGGGATGTGGTCGACCTTCACCTTGACGCCGTTCTTGTCGCCCCACTCGGCGGAGAACTTGTCGAACCAGACGTCGTAGGCAGGGATGAAGTGGCTCCACGTGAGAATGCGGAGGGTCGTGCCCTTCAACTGCGCGGGCGCCTGGCGCGCGTCGAGCATCGTCAGGAGCGAGGCCCCCGCCACACCGGCCCCCGTCACCTTGAGGAAACGGCGGCGGCTGGGAGAGGGGTGTTCGGTCTGGACTGGCTGCAGGTCACTCATCGCTTGACCTCCTTGAGAGGGAACCGGGACCGTAGAGAACGACTGGGAGTCTGGAACACACCTCTGGTCCATTTTGGCGCAACGCGTTGAACTCAAGCTTCGCCCCATGGGCGGCCGTGAGGCGCACTGCCATGTGCGCCTATTATCGTCTCCTCACGCTCTTGTCAAGCCGGATTTAGGTCCGTGCCTCGATGCGGCCATCCTAGAAGGCATACTGGAGCCCCGCCAGGACGTTGATCGGCTGCCCTGGAGTCAGGAAGCGCTCCACAGGCTGCCCCGGCGCCAGGCCGTTGACGGCGAAAGTGCCGAAGGTTTCGTACTTGCCGTTCAGCACGTTGTTGAGGCGGACGAAAGCCTCGAGCTTCTTCATCTTGATCGTGGCGCCCAGGCCGGCGACCCAATAGCCGGGGAGCTTCGGCTGGCGGTTGATCTCGTCGCCCCGAAGGTATTGCGAGCCGACATACCTGACGTCGAGCGAGAGCGTCGCCCACGGCCAGGGGTGATAGGCCGCTCCCATATTGATCCGATGTTGCGGCACCAGGGCGAACGAGTCTCCCGCCTGCACCGTCTCGACGCCGGGCGGCAGCGGCGTCGCCAATTCCGCCCGGTCCTGAAACGTCGCGCGCGTGAACGCGTAATTGAGGTATCCCTCGAGCAGGCTCCCGACACGGCCGCGGAGGGCGACCTCGACTCCCTGGCGCCGCGTGCGGCCGATGTTCTGGAAGAAGACCCCGGTGGTGCCGGTCGGCGACACCGAGAAGATGTCGTCTTGCACGTTGGTCCAGTAGCCGGACACGTTCGCGTCCAGCCACGGCACCGGCCGGGCGCGCGCCCCGACCTCGTAGGTCGCTGTCTTGACCGGGTTGAGCGGGGGATCGGGCGCCACCCCGACTTGCAGACCCGGGCAGACGGCGCCGGGCCCCGCGCACGTGAGCTCGAGAAATGCGGGGGCGCGAAATCCTTCCGCATAGCTCGCGTAGAACCCCAGCCGGTCCGTCAGGTTGAGGTTCACGCCGACGCGCGGCACGAATCGGTTGAACCAGAACACGCCGCCGCTCGGCCCGCCCAGGAGATCGTCGATATCGTGGCGCAACCCGTCCCACCGTCCGGCCACCGTCACGACGAGGGTGGAGCCCTTGAGGAATAGGTCGCGAGCCAGCATCAGCGAATCCTGGGCGAAGACGCCGACGGCGTCCTGCGTGTCAGTCAGGTTCGCTGTCAGCGCTTGAGGGTCGCTGTTTCCCTGGAACGACCGGCTGTGGACGTCGTGACGCGTATATTCGGCACCGACGATGAGGACGTTGTCTCGTTCGGCGATCGTGCCGCGATGGATCGCCTCGAGCGCTCCGCCCACCGAGAGGGTCCGGTTTCGGAGCCGCGTGTTCTCGGTGATGAGATTGCTGTTGAACTGCTCGGCCTCGAGAGCGCGGACGAAGACGTTGGCCGAGACCGTCCAGTGCTCGCCGAGAGCCCGGCTGACGCTCACGTTTCCGAAATTGAGCTCGGGCGACCAAAACTCTCCGGGGGTGAAGCTCGCCCGGCGGTTTTCCCGAAGCACGCTCTGTGGCAAGGAGCCGGCCTGGTCGATCCGGTTGTTGCTGTACTGGTACGACACGGTCGCGTCCGTGTCGCCGGCCCGGACACCGAGCTTGACGAAAGACCGGGACAGACGGGCGCTGGTGAAATCCCGGTAGCCATCCTCCGAGACCTGGTTGAGGGAGACGTAGTAGTCGAACGGCCGGGCTTCTCCGCTGGCGCGCAACCGGTACTGCTGGCGGCCGAAGCTGCCCCCGGCGAGGTCGGGAACGATCTCCCGGATCTCCTCGCCGCGCCGGGTAACGATGTTGATCGCCCCTCCCAGCGTATTGCGCCCGTAGAGCACGGAGGCCCCGCGGATGACTTCGATCCGCTCGGCATCCTCGAGAGGAATCAGGTCGAAGTTGACCTCCTCGACCGTAGGCTCGTTGATCCGCACCCCGTCGAGAAACACGCTGAGCCCCTGGGGAAGGCCGGTGACGGACGACGCCGAGAAGCCCCGCAGCGTGAGGTTCGGCTGGAAAGGGTTGCCCTGCTCGTTTTGCAGCGTCACGCCCGGGAGTCGCTCGAGGGCGTCTGGAAGGACCGAAGGTCGAAGCGACTGGATCTCGGCATCCGTGAGGATCTCGACGCGGCCCGGCACCCACGAGGGAGGCAGCAGGCCCGACTCGATCGGCGGAGCTATCACGCGCAGCTCGGGCAGCCGGGCGAGCGGCTGTGCTTCCTGAGCGGCAGCGGGAGCGCTGGCGAGGGCGACGAAGAGCGAGAAGAGGAAGAGCACGGACGCGGTCGTCGCCACGGCGGCGATCGTGACAGAATGGCAGGGACCGGTCAAACGGCGCGTCATGGAGCCAATGCGGCGCTTGACAACCTCTGCGGGCGGCGCTACAAGAGCCTCACGATTCTGCCTGTCACCAGGATGCCGCGGATCCGATCATCAACAGCCAAAGGGGGCCCGGATGAAAACGACCGAATGCCCTGTCCAAACTCGACGTCAATTTCTGACGACCACCGCCGGCGCAAGCGCCGGAATGACCTCTTGGCTCGCGCTGGGCAAGGCACCCGCATACGCCCAGAAGCGGGAGCTGACCTTCCTCTCGTGGAACCATTTCGTGCCCGCCTCGGACGACGAGCTCCGCAAGCAGGCCGAGGCCTTCGGCAAGGCCAACAACTGCACGGTGCGTGTCGATACGATGGCGCATCTGCAGATGCCCTCCAAGATCGCGGCAGAGGCCCAGTCACAGTCCGGACACGACATGTACCGGACGGCGAGCGCCGACCCCTTCCTATACGAGAACCTCCTCCTCAGCATGGACGACGTGGTCGCGAAGGTCGGCAAGCAGGGCGGTGGCTGGTACAACTTCGCCGCCGAGAGCTGCCAGACCAAGTCGGGCTGGAAGGCCATCCCCTGGTTCTGGGTTTCATTCCCGGGCACCTACAACATGGCCCACTTCAAGAAGGCTGGGTTCGACCACCCCCCGAAGACGTGGGACGAGCTTCTCATGCAGGGCAAGGTGCTCAAGAAGCAGGGCAACCCAGTCGGCATCCCCATCAGCCACTGCTCCGATGCGCACTCGACGTACTGGTCCGTCGCGTGGTCCCAGGGCGCCAAGGTCCTCGAAGCGGACGGCAAGACCCCCGGCATCGTCTCCGACAAGACCGCGCAGGTCATCGAGTGGTACAAGGATCTCTACGCGAACGCGATGGAGCCGGAAGTGCTCTCCTGGGACGACGCCGGCAACAACCGCTTCATCCTCTCGGGCAAGGGCTCCTGGATCCACAACCCGATCAGCCCATACAACTCCGCCCTCGCCAACAAGCAGCCGATCGCCGACGACCTCAACCACCACAACAGCCCCGGTGGGCCGGCAGGCATCCACTCGGCGCCGCCGAACCTGAGCATCGGTATCTGGAAGTTTTCGAAGAACCAGGAGCTGGCCAAGGAATTCATCGCCTACCTGTTCCAGAAGCAGAACTTCGACGCGTGGATTGTGGCGTCGAACGCCTTCAACCATCCGCCGCTCAAGAACCTCGCCGACCATCCGATCTGGGCGCGGAACCCGAAGTTCGCCATGCTGCCCAAGGAGGCCGAGTACGCGCACCCGCGCGGCTGGCCGGCCAAGCCGAGCGAGGCCGTGCAGCGCATCGACGACAACTACATCATGGCCGACATGGTCGCCAAGGCGGTCAACGGGATGCCGACCAAGCGCGCCATGGACTGGGCGCAGGAGCAGGTCGCGCTCGCGGTCAAGGGACAGCTGAAGGTCGGGTAGGATGGCCGTCGGGCCGCGCGTCCTCGAGGCGGCCGGGCTCCGGGAGTCCGGCCGTCTCTCGCGTTTCCGCGAGTGGTGGGAGCAGGAGCACGTCTTCGGCTACGGCCTCATCGTGCCGGCCGTCGTGCTGCTCACGAGCCTTGTCGCCTTTCCGTTCGGGATGGCGATCTGGTTCAGTCTCTCGGACTACTGGGTCGGATCCCCCGGCGGCTTCGTGGGGCTCGCGAACTACCGGGCGATCCTCGGCAACGAGACCTTCCGCCAGACCCTCCAGAACTCTTTCGTCTTCACCGGGATCGCGCTCAGCTTCAAGATTGTCCTGGGCGTGTGGCTCGCGATGCTGCTGGCCCGCAACCTGAGCTTCAAACGCGTGATCCGGGGTATCGTGCTCCTGCCGTTCGTCATCCCGACCGCGCTCTCGACGCTGGCGTGGCTGTGGATGTTCGACTCGCTGTACAGCGTCGTCAACTGGACGGCCATCCGCCTGCACGTGATCAGCGCGCCGGGGCCGAATTGGCTCGGGCAGTCCACGTACGCGATGGCCGCCGTCATCACCGTCAACGTCTGGCGGGGACTGCCCTTCTTCGCCATCATCGTGCTGGCGGCGCTGATGGCGGTGCCCCGCGAGTACTACGAAGCCGCCGAGGTGGACGGCGCGGGCTCGTGGGGCCGCTTCTGGCACGTCACGCTGCCTCTCATCAAGCCGGTGCTCGCCGTGGTCATTCTCTTCTCGACGATCTTCACCTTCGGCGACTTCAACATCGTCCAGGTGCTGACGCGCGGAGGCCCGATCAACACGACCCACCTCTTCGCCACGCTTGCGTACCAGGTGGGCCTCCAGGGCGGCAACCTCGGACAGGGTGGGGCAATTTCCCTCTTCATCTTCCCGGCCTTGGCGATGGTGGTGTTCTTCCAGCTCCGCTACGTGAGACAAGAGTAGCCGTGGCCGCGGCCCGAAGTCGCGGCGCCCGCATCCGCTCCAACGTGTTCGCATACGCGAACCTGGCGCCGTACATCTTCTTCGTGATGTTCCCCTTCTACTTCATGGCGGTGACATCGTTCAAGTCGAACGCGGAGCTTTACAACCTCAAGTCCATCCCCTTCTGGATCCAGAGCGGCGTCACCATGGATCACTACGCGCTCCTGTTCCAGAAGACCGAGTTCGTCACCTGGATGAGGAACAGCCTCCTGGTTGCCGTCGTCGCGACGTCGGTTTCCGTGGTCATCTCCATCCTCGCGGGCTACAGCCTGGCGCGCCTGCGCTTCCGGGGCGCCAGCGCCTTCGGGACCGCGATCTTCATCACCTATCTCGTCCCGCCCACCCTGCTCTTTCTCCCCCTCTCCCAGGTCGTGGTCTGGCTTGGCCTCGCGGACACGATCACGTCGCTCATGGTCATCTACCCGACGTTCCTGGTGCCCTTCTGCACCTGGATCCTAATGGGCTACTTCCGCACCATTCCGCGCGAGGTCGAAGAGTGCGCGATGGTGGACGGCGCCACGCGCATGCAGACACTCTGGAGGATCGTGCTGCCGATGGCCGTGCCGGGGATCATCTGCGCCGTGCTCTTCAGCTTCACGCTCTGCTGGAACGA
>Ga0137391_10002865_pt1 | contig 12963 bp, 7 predicted proteins | sample 15con2h24BmetaG_FD_101399 | JGI IMG/M metagenome (GOLD analysis project Ga0137391, IMG submission 101399) | Vadose zone soil microbial communities from Angelo Coast Range Reserve, California, USA - 15con2h2.4B metaG | ecosystem: Environmental > Terrestrial > Soil > Vadose zone > Saprolite...
ATCCAGATGACAAACAATCCAGATGACAAACAAGAATTTGTTCAGTATCAATCCCGAAATTGAAGCAGCGCTCGCGGCGCATCGAGCGGTCGTGGCGCTTGAATCAACCGTGATCGCGCACGGGCTGCCGCGGCCACAGAACCTTGAGACTGCGCAACGCGTGGAACAGATCGTTTCAGAGCAGGGCGCAACGCCGGCAACGATCGCGGTCCTCGCTGGCAAACTTTGGGTCGGACTCAATCAGCCACAGATTGAACAGGTCGCCAACCACGAAGACATCCGCAAAATCAGCACGCGCGATCTGGCGATCGCGGTCGCGCGGAGTTGGAGTGGCGCGACCACGGTGGCCGCAACGCTCTGGATTGCGCATCGCGCCGGTATCCGAGTCTTCGCAACGGGCGGCATAGGCGGCGTGCATCGCGGTTCGCTGCCTGATATTTCCGCCGATCTGCCGGAGTTATCTCGCACGCCGATGATCGTCGTGTGCTCGGGCGCGAAGATCGTTTTGGATTTGCCGGCGACGCGCGAATGGCTGGAAACCTACGGCATTACCGTCGTTGGTTACGGCTGTGACGAAATGCCGGCCTTCTATTCGCGCCGCAGTGCTCTGCCCGTCGATGTCCGTTGCGACTCGCCCGCCGAAGTAATGCAACTGTTCAGAGCGCAACGCGAGCTGGGCATCGAGAGCGCTTTGCTCGTTGCTGTCCCCGTTCCGGTGGAAGCGGAAGTCCCGCAGGAAATCCTGAATAAGATTCTCGATGATTCTCTCCGCGACGCGGAAAATTCGAACATCGGTGGTCGCGATCTAACGCCCTTCCTGCTCGCGCGTATGGCCCAGCGGAGCGAAGGCGCAACCCTGCGAGCAAACATCGCTCTGCTGGAGAATAATGCTCGTGTGGCCGCGCAGATCGCGAGCGAGTTGAGTCAACTGTGAACGGAAAAGGGTGGTGGTCTAGTTTTGCGTTTACGTTATTTCCCGCTCGGAGAAGAACGATCCACGAAATCACACCAAACCGCACGAACAAAGCCGGTTTCGTTTCGTGTGTTTTCGTGGATCGCTTTTACCTGGAGGTCGGCAATCTTTCAAAACCTTACACTGACCCGAAAACCGATGCGTCGTCTCTCGCTGCCACTTGGCTTTGCCCAAAAAGTCGATCCAATCTGGAACGAGCCGGTTATTACTGGGAACGCGGGCGCCCTCGCCCGCGATGAGCGCGAAGCGCGAAACAGCTACATCGTCAAGAAGGTTGACACGGAGCGTGCTGCGCACGCTGTGCGGGCGAGGGCGCCCGCGCTCCCAGTATTAGGTTGTCTCTTCCGGCCACACCACTTTTTGGGCAAGGCCCTGCCATTCCTGCTTTTCTGCTTCCTGCTGAATGTCGTTGTGCTTCGCGCACAGGTTAATCGTCGCGCGGCGATGGACCACCTCAATCGCGGCACTCAGGAATTGGATGCGGGAGATTTGGAGGGCGCGCTGGCGGAATTCAACCGGGCCATCGAGCTCGACCCCAACTACTCTGCGCCGTATTTCAGTCGCGGCCTGGTGCGGAGGCGGCAGGCGGATTACGACGGCGCGATCAGCGACTTCACCAAAGCGATCGAGCTCAATCCTATTGCCGAAGCCTATCTTGACCGCGGCGCGGCGCGAAAAGACAAGGGCGACCGCGATGGAGCGATAGCCGATTACACGAAAGCCATCGAGCTGAATGACAAGTATGCGGACGCCTATTACGACCGCGGCATCGCGTTGGATGATAAGGCCGAACACGATCGCGCGATCCGCGATTTCACCAGGTCCATCGAACTGAGTCCGCAACAGGCAAAAGCGTTTGTCGGCCGCGGCTATGCGCGAATGCGTAAGGGCGAAGTGGACGGCGCCCTGGCCGACTACACAAAGGCCATTGAACTTAATCCGCGCAGTTTTCTCGCCTTTTACAATCGCGCTTTCGCTCGGAAGCAAAAAGGTGATCTTGATGGAGCGATCGCCGACTTCACCAAAGCCCTGGAAATCGACTCGACGGACGTTGACGCATGTTACGAACGCGGCATTTTGCGTGGCGCCAGAGGTGATTTGGACGGGGCGATTGCCGACTTTACCAAAGCCATCGAAGTGAATCCTCGACACGCGAAGGCCTACGCGAACCGCGGGATAATTATGCTATTGCAGGGCCGGGACGCCGACGCTCAAAAGGAATTCGATACGGCGCTAAAAATAGAAAATACTCTCAACCCTGACCTGCAGAACCGAATCAATCAGATCGTAAGAGGTCGCAAGTCGAAGCCGTAGCTTCCATCCCAAGCCTCACTCGATTCGAGACGCTCACGATCCTAAAATTCGAATGTCTGTGCAAGAAATTTGTTTTGGACGACAACCAATTTGCCTGCGCCTCGCATCACACGCGCATATCCCGAAGCCGATCTCCCCGGGGCTCGCGATTCCGTAAGTCGAGCAAGGCGATAAGAGTCGAACGTCTCTCCGGGCTCTTCGATTTGAACATCAATTAGCGACGTCACACCGATGCCACGCAAGCGTGTCTCGCGAGGTTGAAGTGTGTCGATGAAGGAGATCTTGAGAGATTCATCTTAGGACTCTGCTGGAGGCAATCATGAGCCGCAAGTGGCTACTCTTCTCCTTTTGCCTTTCCGTCCTGCTTACCCTGGCGCCGCTGTCCCGCGCCGGCCTGACCCTGCGCGTCAACGAAGCCGCAACGAGAGTTTTGTTCCAACATCAAAGCGTTGAGGCCGCTCTTGCCCTGGAAAACTCGTTCGGCAAGGCCGTCAAGCAACACGTCCTGATAGAACTCATTGATCCTCAGAATCACATCAGGGCCACTGCGGATCGCGTCGAATCGATCGATCGCGGCACCCAAACGCTTCACCTCGTTCTGCCGTTCGATATCTCTAAACTGCCGGAAAAAGATCGTCGACAACTGCTCTGGTATAGATTGCACTATCTAATTTCTAACGACCAGGCTCCGCTTGCCGTAACCGCTGAGGGAATCATCTCGCTGTCAGAAATAACTCCTGACCTTTTTGAAGTTCGCGTCGCGGCTGCCGAGATGGCGCATGAGGCGATGCGTTATCAGGCGCGCGTGCAGGCAATCCATCCGATCACAAAAAAGCCGGCGGAAGGAGTTCGTCTGGACGCGGTCCTGACCCTTGAAACCGACGACGATGGCGGTGGGGTGAAAATCCCGGCTTCGGGAGTTACTGATTCAAAGGGCTACTCAGTCCTGTTCTTTGATCTTCCGGCGAGATTTCCTCAATTCCCTCACGAACTGAGACCAGCCGGTGGTTCGATCAAACTGACTGCCCGACGTGGAGCTTTCACGACTGAAGCGGAGAATCAGGTGCTGGTCGATCAGTTCCCACGTATGCTGCTGAGCACCGACAAACCAATCTATCAACCTGGCCAACACTTGCACATGCGGGCCCTCGCGCTCAGTCCAACCAAGCACGCACTTGCAAATCAGGATGTGATCTTTCGAATTGACGATCCTGAAAACACGAATGTCTTTCGTGACACGGTAAAGAGTTCTCGCTTTGGCGTCGCAAGCGTTGATTGGTTGATTCCGGAGAATGCGCGGCTCGGGGACTATTGGCTAAAGGTTGCGCTCGGCGCGGGCGAAGATTCGAGCCAAAACTCAGTCAAGGTACGAATCAGCCGTTATGACTTGCCTAACTTTTCAGTCAAGGTCCAACCGAATCACACTTACTACCTTCCTGGTCAGAATGCAGACGTCAGGGTTAGCGCTGAGTATTTATTTGGTCAGCCAGTTACTCACGGCTACGTACGCGTGGTGCGCGAAGTCGAGCGAGAGTGGAATTACAAAGAGCAAAAGTGGGACATCGAGGAAGGCGACAAGTATGAAGGCGAGACGGACCCAAGCGGTGCCTTCATAGCTCGCGTAAAATTGGCCGACGATCATGACGATCTCGCCGACGAGGATTATCGTCGCTTTAAGGACATCACTTACGCCGCCTATTTCACTGATCCGACAACGAACCGAACTGAACAACGACGCTTTGATCTTCGCATCACGAAAAGTCATATTCATGTCTATGTCATACGAAATGACAATTCGTACCGTGAAAGCTCCAAACTTCCGCTTGAGTTTTATGTTTCGACATTTTATGCGGATGGGCTACCTGCGCAGTGCCGAATCAGCATTAGTTTGAAAACCGACAACGAGAGGAAGCCTAACGAGCGTCAGCAGGCAAGACGATTAGTCACTCTGACAACTAATCGATACGGCCTGGCCAGGGTTAGCGAACTGCGTCTGCCTTCCGCGTGGCACGACGATGATGTTGAATTGGAAATTGCCGCACGTGATTCTCACGGAAAGGACGGATTTCGTAAGGAAGAATTCACACTTGATGAAGACGTAAACGAGGTGCGCGTCGCAACGGACAAGTCGCTCTATCGTGCGGGAGAACCGATCGTTGCGTCCATTATTTCGAGCATTCCAAATCAAGTTGTCGTAGTTGACGTGGGCCGTGATGCAGTCGTTCTTAACTCGCAGATAGTGCGACTCTTTGGCGGCCGCGGTTCGGTTGAAATTTCTTACAAACCTGAATTCAAGGACCGACTCACAATTGCCGCATACGCTGATTTCGCCGACACGTCCGGCATGATCAGCGCGCGGACGATTCTTTATCCCCGCAATCATGACTTGAAGATCGACGCGCAACTGCTAGCCAAGAGCTATCGTCCAGGTGATGAAGCCGAGATTAGTTTTCGAGTCCGCGGTTCAGGAGGCCGAACCGCAAGCACGCTCGGACTGGCCATCGTGGACAAAGCTGTCGATGAGCGGTTTCGCACTGATGGTGAATTCGGGAATCGTTCCTATGGTTTTTACGGGTCAATTCGCCAGGTTCTCGGTGACGACGATCAGATTGCCGGTGTCACGCTTCGCGATCTCGAACACGTCGATACGTCAAAGCCAGCGTCCGCCGATTTGGAGCTAGTGGCCGAAATCTTACTAAATCAGAGTCAAAACTACCGTCCGTCTTTCTTCGGCGGTGACAGTTACGATGTTGAACAGCAAAAGGTCTTTTCAGATCTCACCAAGTCCCAACTTGCACAAGCGAAGGACACGCTGACAGCACATTACGCAAAGACGGGCGACTATCCGAACAATGAAGTGCAGCTACGAAGCTTGCTGTCGCAAGCGGGAATCGACTTGCAGGCTGTGCACGATCCCTGGGGGAATCCTTACCGACCGATGTTCTCAATCGACAAACAATCAGACGTGCTGAGTTTCAGAAGTGCCGGCGCAGATAAGCGATTCGGCACCGATGATGATTTCTCAATCGAGAGCAATCGCTGGGCTTACTTTCGTCCTTTTGGCGAAGCAATCGATCGAACCGTTCGTGAATATCATGTTCGCACGGGCGACTTCATTCGCGATATTGACGCGCTTCGCGCTGAAACGGCGAAGCAAGGACTAAACCTGGACACCCTGCGTGATCGCTGGAACCAGCCTTACCGCATCAAGTTCGATGTCGATCAAAGCAGCTACTCGATTAAGGTCAGCAGTAGTGGACCCGATAGAAAGTTCGAGCAGGACCAGTCCTATAGCGGTGACGATTTTTATATCTGGGCGTCGCAGATTGACTATTTCGCTGAGGCCCGCGTCGAGATAGAAGCGGTCCTCACGCAACAACTTAAGAACCAAAATCGCTTTCCTCAAAATGAGCGGGAACTAAGCGATTCCCTGCGAGATTCAAAGGCATCCCTTGAGAGTCTTCGCGATCCGTGGGGCCGTCCCTACTATTCGACTTTCAAAGTTCAGCCGTATTACACGGATCGCATCCAAATCGAGAATCGAGCAAGGTTCGGAGAGTCTCCAATTCAACAGACGCAGGTTACGCCTGTCACTGCAAAGGCGACAGTGATCAATCTGCGCAGCATGGGCGCGGACGGCAGGATCGGAACACCCGACGATTTTGACGTGGCCACCTTCGCTGGCGTTTTGACCGAACAGACTGGCAGCGATTCGAAACCGAGCGTCGTGAGTTCACCGGTCGTCTTTTCAGGAACCAACGGAGCAATTGCAGGTTCGATCACCGATCCAAATGGAGCTGCAATCGCCGGCGTCACTATTACCGCAACGCGATCTTCAGACTCTCAAAGCTATTCAACATCAAGCGATGATGACGGAAAGTATGTCTTCGCAAATCTGTTAGCAGGTTTATACGAGTTGAGGTTCGAAGCTCGTGGATTCACGTCAACCGTGATCACAAACGTGTTGGTGCGTTCGTCCAATATCGTTGAAGTGAGCGTCGCTCTGCAACTCGGGGCGACTACAGAGACTGTAACCGTGACGGGCTCCGCGCCGAGCCTGCAAACTCAGGCATCGAACTCATTCGTGCTTGAACTGCCTGCAAGAGGGAGACAGCTGACCCAACTTCGAGGCGTCAACATCGTCACCAAGTCCGGAGGCGCGCAACAATCATCCACCCCACGCCTCCGCGAATACTTTCCCGAAACGCTCGTCTGGCAGCCATCACTGGAAACAGACAAGCAAGGACGCGCCCAGTTGAAATTCAAACTCGCCGACAACATCACGACGTGGAAGATGTCGGTGATCGGCTCGACTGAAGACGGACAGATTGGAACCGTCGAGAAAGAGATCAAGGCCTTTCAGCCTTTCTTTGTCGAGCACGATCCGCCGCGAATTCTCACCGAGGGCGACGAGATTTCTCTGCCCGTGGTCGTGCGCAACTATCTCGATCATGCGCAAGCCGTGAATCTCGCAATTAAACCCGAGAATTGGTTCGCTCTGCTTGGCCCGGCGACGAAGAGTTTGAATGTTGCGGCCGGAGATGCCACTCGCGGAACGTTTGATTTTCGCGCGAGCGCGTCGGTGAAAGACGGCAAGCAAAGGATTATCGCAACTGGCGCGGACGCGAACGACGCGATCGAAAAACCAGTTACCGTGCATCCTGACGGTGACGAAAAATCAGTGACATCGAGTGACATCGTTTCAGATAGCGGCACGCTCACGCTCGATATTCCGCAAACGGCGCTGCCCAATTCCACCCGGGCGGAATTGAAAATCTATCCAAACCTGATGGCCCACGTCGCCGAAAGCGTCGAGGCGATCATGGCGCGGCCTTACGGCTGCGGCGAGCAAACGATCTCATCGACTTATCCGAGCCTTCTGCTGTTGCGCAATTACCAGAAGACGGGGCAGGACTCTCCCTTGCGAGCGAAAGCCGAGCGTTATCTCCGCGCCGGTTACCAGCGCTTGCTGAATTACCGCGATGAGAGCGGTGGCTTTACTTACTGGGGTAAGGGCGAGCCGGATATTGCGTTGACTGCTTACGCACTCAGGTTTCTCAGCGAGGCGAAGGAACTGATCGCGGTTGACGATGACACGATCAAGAACGCGCGGGCGTGGCTGGTAAAGCAGCAACGCGGGGACGGCAGTTGGGCGGCGCATGATTACGGCGACAAGCTTGAGAACAAGCGCCGGACGGCTTTGCTAACTGCGTACGTCGCGCGCGTGCTGGGGATGACGGCTCCCTCCGCAAAGATCGATGGAACATCGACGGTCAGCCAACAGCCATACAAAACGCTTTCACCAGAACTGAAAAGCGCTCTCGACTATCTTGCGACCCGAGTTGAAGAGATCGACGAGCCATACTTGATCGCGTCTTATGCGCTGGCCGCGCTTGAAGTAAACGACGCGGCCCGTGCTCAGCGGGCGATCGCTAAACTTCGCGCGCTGGCTCACGAAGAGAACGGTGCCAGCTACTGGTCCCTGGAAACGAACACGCCGTTCTATGGTTGGGGACTTGCCGGTCGCGTTGAAACGACGGCGCTGGCGGTGCAGGCGTTGGCCCGCGCAAATGCGGGCGGTGCGTCCGCGCTCCCGGCGACTGAGCAGCTGGTTCACAGCGGACTCTTGTTTCTGTTGCGCGAAAAAGATCGCTATGGCGTTTGGTACTCGACGCAGGCCACGATCAACGTGCTCGATGCCCTGCTCGTGTTGCTGGCGCGGGATGTCGACGCCGCGCGAGCCACTGGCACGCCGCCGACCGCAGAGATCATGGTCAACGGCCGCAGCGTCAAATCAGTTGAGTTGCCGGCGCCCAATCGACTGGTCGCTCCGTTGACGATCGACCTCTCGCAATTCATGCCAGCCGGCACTAATCGCGTTGAGATAAAGCGCGCGCGCGGGAGTTCGCCGGCGTCTATGCAGGCGGTCGCCACGTATTACCTGCCGTGGCGCGAATCCGTTGCCACCCAGAACGCCAACTGGCGCGCGAATGGATCGAGCGGCTTGCGGCTGGTCACCAGGTTCGACAAGACCGAAAGCGGCATCAGCGATCAGATTAGTTGTCACGTTGAAGCCGAGCGCATCGGCTTTAGCGGTTACGGCATGATGCTGGCGGAAATCGGTTTGCCGCCGGGCGCGGAGGTCGATCGCGCTTCGCTCGATACTGCCATGAAGGGATCGGATTGGGGTATTAGCCAGTACGACATCCTGCCCGACCGCGTGATCGTCTATCTGTGGCCACGCGCCGGCGGCACGAAATTCGATTTCAAGTTTCGGCCGCGCTTTGGGCTGAACGCGCAAACGGCCGCGTCGATCGTCTATGACTACTACAATCCGGAAGCGCGCGCGATCGTCGCGCCGACAAGGTTTGTCGTGAAGTAGCGGACGTGCGCCTACGTCAATTTGGAACTTGTTTCCCCGTTTGTTGTCTAACTCTGCGCTGAAGACACGGAGCTTCTCCCCAGGCTCCCCGATCAAACTTCAGCCATTTGAAAGGAGCCGGCCTTATGTCTAACCAACTTCGTTCTCTCGATCGAATTACGATCCCCACGCCGTGCGACGCCGACTGGGATTCCATGGCCGGCAACGACCAGATCGCCCCAAACGGCTGGGCCAGAACTCTTCCGACCCAGGCCGGCAGTCTTCCGGGCAAGAGTCCGCGTGGATCATCTCCGCTGAGATGCTCATCCGTGACCGAGTATGCTAAGCTCTGCGCGGCTCGCTAATCAGGTTTTTCCGGGAGGAAATTATGGCCGAAGAAAATACGTGCAAGAACCCGTGTTGCTCGTGTCCGCAACCGGCGGACGGCAAGTACTGCAGTGCGTCCTGCGAAGGCGCGGGCGACACAATCGAACTCGACTGTGATTGCTCGCACGAAGAGTGTCAGGGAAATTTCTGACCTGCCAGAAGGGATTGCCACAAAAAGGGTTGGCCTTACCGTCAATTCTTTTTGAGCTTTGTGCCTTTTTGTGGCTTTGAAGTGCGAAGTGGGATCAGAGAGGCAGGCTATCGTTGATGCCTGGCGATCACGATCGCCAGGTGCTCGGCCATCGCCGGATCGAGGTCGTGAAGTCTCTGCTGCTGCTCCTGAGCTTTCTTAAACTCGCCCAAAACCAAATAACTAACTGCGAAGTTGTAGTAGAACGAAGCATCGCCGGGCTCGAGGCTGATCGCTCTCTGATGAAGCGGAATCGCTTCGCGCGCGCGGCCGGATTTCGAAAGCGACACGGCCAGACCGTCATAAGCGAGCGCGAAATCCGGATGATCGCGAATCAGAATTCGATAGACAAATTCAGAGTACTTCAGCTGGCCGAGGTGATCGTAAGTCACGCCCATGTTGTAGCGCGCTTTCAGAAAACCGCCGTCGAGCCCGACCGCCTGCTGAAAAGCTTCGAGCGCACGCGGGTATTGCTTTAGCTCACCCAGCGCCTCACCCAGATTGTTTTGAGCCTCGGCAGAGTTCCCGTCGAGCTTGATCGAGCGTTGAAAAGCGCCGACAGCTTCCTCGAAATTACCGCGTGCCAGATAGATGTTGCCGGCGTTCAGATACGCGACCGCAGCAATCCTGGGCTCTCTGGCAGCGACGACAGTGATCGTCTGGTAGGCCTTGATCGCGTCGTCATAGCGGCCTTCCTGTTGCGCGACTTGCGCTACGCGGGTCAGGCGCTGCGCCTCTTTCGCGACATCGGCAGCAGTTTGCGCTCTTGCCGAAAAAGGCCAAAGCCAGACCAGCGACGCCAGCATCCCCAGGGTTGCCAGTCTCAGGAAATTTGGGTGTTTTTCAGTCAAAACGTGTCGCGCGCACTTGCGTCTATAACAGAATAAAGGAACAATGGCGCCCCAAGTTTGGGAATCGCAGCGGATTAGTATTGTTTATCTAGCTGTCCATTCCCGTTACCAGAGATCTCAGCAGGGAGGTTGCCCGATGACCAGAATCTTTCTCTTGCTCCTAACCGCGTTGATTTGCGCGCCGGCGGCGTTTGGACAGGATCGTGATTACTCGCGCTATGAATTCTACGTCGGCTATGCGAACGAGCGAGCGAACAACAACGCCGACCGTTTCGACAAGAACGGCACCGTGTCATGTAATGGCGCGCTGGTTGATTTCCGCTCAGAGCGAACGAGCTATAACGGCTTTGAAGTCGAGTTCAACCAGAACGTGACCCGCCACCTTGGAATCGTGACCAGCTTCAGTGGGACCTACAACACGACCGGCTTTTTCGATCAGCGCTCGGGGCGAACATTTAATGCCCGGGTGCAGCGCTACGACCTGATGGCCGGCCCGCGTTATAACTGGCGCCCTTCAGGAGTGACGCCGTTCGTGCACGGACTGTTCGGTGTCTCGCACGTGCGCGCCAGGTTTGACAACGCCTTGGTTCCGCAAGTTAAGAGTGACACCGCGTTTGCCATGGCCCTCGGCGGAGGCCTGGACGTGCATGCCGGAGAACATCTCGACGTGCGCGCGATCCAAGTCGATTATTTGCCGACCTTCTTTGGCGGCAAACGGCAGGACAACATTCGCGCTTCGGCGGGAATTAAGATCAAGTAAGTTTTCCCTTTCTAATTTAATGGCGCGCTTCGTCGGAGGGGATGAGGCGCGTCATTGTTTTGCAATTGCCAACCTACGGTTTTTCCTGCCGCGCTGATTCGAGAAGTTTCTTGAGTGCCGGGTGAATTTCCCTCGACGCATGCGCCAACGCATGCTGCTTTCCTGTTTGGCCCCCTTCGAGAATCAAAGCCGAGAGGGCGTCAAATCTAAGAAGCTCAGCCGGCTCTCCCAACAGTTCATCCATAAATTCAAAGCTGGCGTCTTTCCAACGATGCACCGCGATGTATGCCGCCAATCCTCGCTTCCGCAAATCATTATCCTTCAGGAGAGCTTTTAGTGTCGGATCGAATGAACTATCGGCTTTTTTCTTCAGCAGTTGCGCGGCTTCCCAACGCACGGCTCCGTCTTCGTGGCCCATCAAGGCCGTGACAGCGTCTAAATACATTGGATTCCACTGTTCATTCATCCGTTCGATCGTCTTCAAGACAACAACCGGGTGTGGATCCTTCAGCATGTCGAGGGGGGGCTTCTTCGCTTTTATTTGATTCTGAAAACTAAGTTCGGCCTGGGCGAAAAAGATATTGCGAATCCGCGACTCCACAAATTCAGTTTCGTAAGCGTGAGGCGAAAGGAAGTAAGCATTCAAATAATATGGCAAGGCCCGCTCATTATCATTTCTTACTTTGAAAAAGAAGCGACCTACCCAGGATTGAATCTCGACAGACTTGGATCGCAGCGACGCCGCCTTTACGAAAGCTGCCTCAGCATTATCGAGGTCGCCCGCTTCCTGCAAGACTGCTCCCAATTTGAATTGGAGTCCTCCATGATCTGAATACTTGGCGATACCTTCCTCAAGGAGTCTCTTGACGTCTCGCGAACCACTCTTGTGAAGTGACTCTGCTCGCAGAGCGTACCCGTCCGGTGATTCCGGGTATTTTTTCGCGTAGTCCTCAATCATGCGATTGGCTTCTTGCGACTTCCCTTGGATTTTAAGAATCTCTGCCAGCGCAGTGGTAAATCGGAAATCTTCAGGGTGTTCCTTTATTGCCGGTGACAGTACGTTATTGGCTTTCACCCAGTCAGACCGCGAAATGTAAATATCAGCAAGTTTGAATTGAATGTCGGCCGAGTGTGGATTCCGTAATCGTTCAGCGAGCAACTTCTCTTCGCCTGTCTTGCTGTTGTCAAAGCCCTCGAAGGCAACCTGAAAAGCGTGATCGAAAACTGCTTCCTCCAAAATGCCACGTCGCGCAGTTTCAAGGGTGAAGAATGCTTGGCGGCGATCACCGCGATCGAGGTAATACTTGGTTAAAGCCATGTGCGATTCGGGTTCGAAATAGTGCATTGCGAGGTCGTTCTGGAGCTTCGCCAATTCTGGCGGCACTTGATAGGTTCTTACGTTGCCCAAGATAAATACGAAAAGCGGAAGCAACAAGAAGTGAGATGAGCGGCGAGAAATCATCAGCATTACTTTAGGGATCTTGCACAAGTGTTTCATTGTCGGCGAGATTCAGGAACTGCGCCGCCAACTTCGGACCGACGCCTTCGTCTTCATGCTTGAAAAAGACGAAGGCGTCTTTCCATTTCTGATCCTGCACGCGTTTCATCCATTCAACGAGATCGTTTTCCTCGTAAGCCGTGCGCCGCAAGCGCAGGTATCCCCAATGCGCCGTGCTGATGATTTCGGTCAGTGGTTTCTCGTCGGTATCGGAGACTACCAGCGCGCAATCGCGGGCCCGCAACAGATCAAAAGTTTCATCGTCGAACCAGCTCTCGTGGCGAAATTCGAATGCCGCGCGCGGGTCCGGCTTCACCAGATCGAGAAAAGTTTTCAGCCGCGCGATGTCTTTCTTAAAGTTTGGCGGCAGCTGGAACAGAACGACGCCGAGGCGCTGCTCAAGCAGCGCCGCAGTTTCCAGCAGGTACTTCGTTTCATCGGCGACGTTGTTGAGGCGCTTGATGTGCGTGATGCGCTGAGTGGCTTTGATCGAGAAGCGAAAGCTGCCAGGCACCTGCGCGTTCCAATTCTCGATCATGCTCGGTTGCGGCAGGCGATAGAAGGTGTTGTTGATTTCCACCGCCGGCAGACGGCGCGAGTAATACGAAAGCATTTCTTTCGCGGGCAGG
>Ga0137391_10002867_pt1 | contig 12958 bp, 10 predicted proteins | sample 15con2h24BmetaG_FD_101399 | JGI IMG/M metagenome (GOLD analysis project Ga0137391, IMG submission 101399) | Vadose zone soil microbial communities from Angelo Coast Range Reserve, California, USA - 15con2h2.4B metaG | ecosystem: Environmental > Terrestrial > Soil > Vadose zone > Saprolite...
ATGACCGACGGCGGTTACGCCACGTCGGTCTCCTGGTCTCCCAATGGACAGTTTCTCGCCTTCGCCTGGGACCGCAAGTACGGACCCGGCGCACCCGGCGGACAGGACATCTACATCATGGAGATTGCCACCAAACGCTGGATTCAGCTTACCCATGACGGTGGCCGCTGCGACTTTCCCTCATGGTCCCCCGACGGCCGGCATATCGTCTACGCCAACACCGCCGACGGCAAAGCCGGCCACATGAAGATCATGACCATGCTAGCGGATGGCACGCAGAAACGCGCACTAACGGGCCCCGGCGCCGACATGCCGAATTGGAGCTGGAAGTGAGCAGTTCTTCCCTGTGAGACCGCTTCGCAGGCAACTGATTTTTTTGAAATACTAACGATGGCAGGAGATAACCGATGAGTGCAATGCAAAACAGAATCAGCAAGACCCTGGTCATGGCCGCTACCCTCGTCGCGCTCGGCGCGGTCACCGGCTGCCACAAGAAGACCAGCGGAGTCAATCCCAACACTCTCGGTCCAGCCCCCGCCGCTGCCGCTGTCCCAACCGCTACCATCACCGCCGATCCCGCCGCGATCGATCTCGGCCAGTCCGTCGTGCTCAACTGGCGCAGCCAGAACGCCAGCGCCGTCAGCATCGACGGCATCGGCGATGTCAACCTCAACGGAACCCAGACCGTCTCGCCCTCTAACTCCACCAACTTCCACCTCGTCGCGAAGGGAGACGGAGGCGTTGCCGAAGCCAATGTTCGCGTCACCGTCAGAGTGCCTGTCGCTCCCACCGCGCCGTCTACAGTCGCCGCGGATATGGGCAGCGAAGCCGCCTTCCATCAGAACGTCCAGGACATCTTCTTCGACTACGATAGCTACGATCTCCGTCCCGACGCCTCAACCTCGGTGACCCAGGCCGCTTCCTATCTCGCGGCTCACCCGTCCATCAAGGTCATCATCGGCGGCTACTGCGATGATCGTGGTTCCGCCGAGTACAACCTTGCACTGGGCGAAAACCGCGCCAACTCCGCCCGTGCAGCGCTGGTTTCAGCCGGCGTGCCAGCGAACCGGCTGCGGGTTATCAGCTACGGCAAGGAGAAGCAGTTCTGCACCGACGAAACCGAGAGCTGCTGGCAGCAGAACCGGCGGGCCCAATTCTCACTCGATCGCTAACTCTCGAAGTCCCACTTCAGCTCAGCCCTCACGCATCCAATTGCGCGAGGGCTGACAGGAAGACAGAAAGCTGAGCGTACTCCGCCCATGATTCCTCATCCCAGTCACCCCAGCAAATCCAGTCTCACGATTAAGCCGATTCGTCCCGCCTGTGCAGTCCTGCTCGCCGCCGCTCTCTTCTGCTGCTCTCCCGCCTTCGCCGTCAACAAAGATATGGTGCAGCTGCAGACTCAGGTCCAGCAGCTTCAGGACGCCGTCGCACGGCTCCAGCAGTCCAACGACGAGCGCATGGGCGTCATGAAAGACCTCATCCAGCAGAGCGCCGACTCCATCAATAAGATGGCTGTCACCGTCGACGCCCTGCACAGGCAGCTTCAGACCCAGCAGGAGGCGCAGGGCACGAAAGTCGACCAGCTCTCCGGGCAGATCCAGTCGCTGAATGATTCCGTCGACGAGATCAAGGCGCGCCTGGGTTCGCTCCAGAAGCTGATGCAGGACGTACAGGGCCAGCAGCAGTCCATGAACGCCAACATGCAGAACACACCACAGCCAGGTGGCTCCGCGCCAACCTCAACGTCACCCGTCCCGGTGAATCCGATCCCGGCTCCTTCGGGAACCACCCCGTCGGCTCCCGTACGAAAAGGCAAGCCCTCCGCGGGCGTTCCTCAAGCGGCGGACCCCACTCCCCCCGCCGGCCCAGCTGTTCCCCCTGCCGACGAGCTCTACAAGACTGCCCTCGGCGACTACATGGCCGCGAAATACGCCCTTGCCGCCTCCGAATTCGGGGACGTCGTCAAAAACTACCCCGACAATCCCCTCTCAGGAAACTCCTACTACTACCAGGCCGAGATCGACTATCGCGGAGGCCGCTACGCCGATGCCGTCAAAGCCTACGACAGCGTCCTCCAACAATATTCCGATAGCAACAAGGTCCCTGTCTCGCATCTTCACAAGGGCATGGCGCTGATAGCTCTCAATCAGAAGGACGCCGGAGTGCGTGAGTTCAGGACCCTCATCCAGCGCTTCCCCAACTCGCCCGAAGCCATGCAGGCACGCAGCAAACTCAGCGGCATGGGCGTCACGGTAACGCCCAGATAGCGAGTCTGATCTTCACGGGCGGCGCACGACCTCAGTGACGCAACCCCTGCATCAACGCCTCAACCTTCGCCCGCTCCTCGCCGGTCAACGGCAGCAATGGCAGACGCGGCCTTCCCCCGAAGTACCCATTCAAGTCGCAGCCAAACTTGATTCCCGCCACCCCAAGTTCTTCTTCCACTCTCTCAGCGACACTCTGCAGCCGAACCTGCTTCTCCTGCGCCAGCCCCTCGTCGCCATCCCTCCACGCCGCCAGCACCTCGTAGCACGCCTGCGGAGCCGAGGCAGCAAACGCCGGCATCGCCCCCACCGCGCCAGCCCGAAACGCCCCCAGCATCCCGGTCGTATCTCCGGCCAGCACCTGAAACCCGACGACCTTTGTCCGCGTCTTGGCAGCCGTTTTCGCCTGCGCAACCGCCGGCGCCGCGCCTCTGCCGGTCAATGTATCCGCCGCAATCAATCCTCCCGCCGCGCCATCGTTTCGCGCCTGCATCCTCCCGGTCACTGCTGCGAACACCGCCGTCACAGAAACCTCGCGCTTCACTCTCGCTCTCTCCTCTCTCAGCGCCTCGATCCTCTCCCGTCCCCCGGCGCCATCCACCCACCCGATGATCTGCGGATGCCCCGCAAGTTCGATCACCACCTTGACCGGCAACAATCCACCCGGCCCAGCGGCTGGACTATAGAGCACCACAGGCAACGCAGAGCGATCGCCAACCGCCTGAAAATAAGTCAGCAACTCCTTCACCCCTTTGCCGCTAGCACCCGCTGAATAGAACGCAGGCTGCTTCACCAGCACCGCATCATACCCAAGCTTTGCCGCAGTCTCGACCAGATCGAGCGTCCCTACCACGCTATCGCGCGATACCCCAGCGATCAGCACCTTCTCTATTCCGGCCGCGTCAGCCACACTGCGCAACGTCTGTCGCGTCTCCTCCTCCGACAGCATCGTCGGCTCGCCGGAATCGCTCAACGCGACCAGGCCCGCGACCGGCGTCTTCGAGTAGCGTGCCGCGTTATGTTCGAGCTTAGGAAAGTTGAGTCGTCCGTCGGGATAAAACGGCGTAGTCAGCGGAAGTTGAAGCCCTTCAAGCAGCATCTTCCTATTCTAAAAGCGAATACCCGGACGACGTGTGCTCGACCGTGTTAATCACTAAGCACATGCCACCAAAGACGTAACCGAAAAACCATATCATCTGGAGTAACCTTTGCTAGGCACCCATGGCGTACGAACGTGACATCTCGCAGGACAAAACTCCGGGCGACCTCGCTCGTGAGGCTCTCTTGTTTCTCACCCATTCGCTCGTCGCCTTCGTCCTGCTCGCAATTGTTGTCGGCGTCATGTCGCTCAACCATCCCGACCCCGATTCCTCGAAGCCCAAACTGCTCGGCACCGTCCTTGCTTTTCTGGCCCCAATGATCGGCGGATTCCTCCTCGCCCGCATCCATCACAACAACGTTGCAATTTACACCTGGATCTCCGGCCTGGTCATCTTCTCCATCGTCTGCGTCTGGGTGCTTGACCTGCCTACCGGCACTGGCCTCTGCGAAAACTGCGGCGCTGTCGAAAAGCTCTGGCGCACCTTCTTCACCTTCAGCCATGGCAGCGGCCTCATGGGCGGCGACGGCCTGTTGGTAGGCGCCTGGATACCGCTCTCCATGATCGGTTACGCCCTCGGCGCAAAGCTCGCCGTGAAACTCTAAACGCTAAGCTCTGAACCGCTACTCCATCGCTCCTGCCAGTTCCTGCCATCGTCCGCAACGTTATTCCACGCTGGCGACAGCCTTCTCCTCACCCGCAACCCGGTCCAGATGCAGCGTCTGCAACGCGACCACGCTCAACATACCTTTCTGCAACGCAGCGATTCCCTCGGCCGCCGCGCGCGCCGCAGCCAGCGTCGTGATGGTAGGAATCCGCGCCAACACCGCCGCCCGTCGAATCGCCTTCTCATCGAAGAACGTATCCTGCCCCCGCGGCGTGTTGACGATCAGCTGAATCCGGTCGCCTTTGATCAGATCGACGACGTTCGGGCGGCCCTCTTTCACCTTGTGCACGCGCTCCGGCTGCAGCCCTGCCTGCTCCAGCACAACCGCTGTCCCATGCGTCGCCACGAGATGAAACCCCATCTCCGCAAACTGCCGCGCCAACGAGACCGCGCGCTCCTTGTCGTGGTCGTTCACACTCAGGAAGACGGTTCCCTGCAGCGGAAGCACTTGCCCGGCGGCAATCTGCGCCTTGGCAAACGCCTCGCCGAAGTTATCCGCCACGCCCATCACCTCGCCCGTCGACTTCATCTCCGGCCCAAGCACTGTATCGACTCCTGGAAACTTGCCCCACGGAAATACCGGCGACTTCACATAGTAGTGAGACCCTGTATCGAGGTCCCTGCCGCTCGCCACCTGCTCCGGCAGCAGCTCCTTCAGCTTCCGCCCCACCATGATGCGAGAAGCGACCTTCGCCAGCGGAATCCCCGTCGCCTTAGAAACATAAGGCACCGTGCGCGAAGCCCTCGGATTCACCTCAATCACAAACACCCTCCCACGTTGAATTGCGAACTGTATATTGACCAGGCCGCGAACGTTCAGCGCCATCGCCAGCTTCCGGGTGTACTCCCGAATCGTCTGCAACACATCATCACTCAGATCGACCGCCGGCAGCACACACGAAGAGTCTCCTGAGTGAATGCCCGCCTCTTCGATATGCTGCATAATCCCTGCGATCAACACATCGTCGCCATCGCACAGCGCATCCACATCACACTCAATCGCGTCCTCGAGAAAGTGATCGATCAGCACCGGCCGCTCCTGCGAGTACTCAATCGCCGTCGTCATGTACTGGACCACCGCAACATCGTCATACGCAATCACCATCGCGCGCCCACCCAGCACATACGATGGCCGCACCAGCACCGGATACCCCACGCGATTCGCCCCGGCCACAGCCTCTTCCACGCTGGTCGCCATCGCGCCCTCAGGCTGCGGAATCTGCAACTCCTCAATCAGCTTCCCAAACCGCTTCCGGTCTTCCGCCAGATCAATCGACTCCGGCGAGGTCCCGATGATCGGCACACCAGCCTTCTTCAACGGCAGCGAAAGATTCAGTGGAGTCTGCCCGCCAAACTGCACGATCATCCCAATCTCCGCACCCGCCGAAGCCTCATGCTCATACACTCCCAGCACGTCCTCCAGCGTCAGCGGCTCGAAGTACAACCGGTCGCTCGTATCGTAATCGGTCGATACCGTCTCCGGATTGCAGTTCACCATGATGGTCTCGTAACCATCCTCACGCAGCGCAAACGCAGCATGGCAGCAGCAGTAGTCAAACTCAATTCCCTGCCCAATCCGATTCGGCCCACTCCCGAGAATCAAAATTTTTCTCTTCTCCGTCGGTGCCGCTTCGTCCTCTTCGTCGTAGCAGCTATAAAGATAAGGCGTGTAGCTCTCAAACTCCGCCGCACAAGTATCCACCAGCTTGTACACCGGCATCACCTTCAGCCTTTTGCGCAGCGCACGAACCGCAGCCGTACCCTCCGCGCCGGTCAGCCCCCAGACAGCCGACAGCCGCTCGTCCGAAATCCCCATCCGCTTCGCCGTTCTTAGCTGCTCGGCCGTCACCTCCGCCATCGGAACCCCGCCGACAGCCTTGATCTCATCGGTAATCTGTTTGATCTGGTACAGAAACCACGGATCCATCGAGGTCATCCGCGCAACCTCGCGCACCGTCATCCCCCGCTCAAACGCATAGCGAATATACGACAGCCGGTCCGGATGCGGCGTCACCAAACGCTGCGTCAGCCGCCGCGGTTCGATATCATCCGCCGTAGCCTTCTTGCCCGTCTCCAGCGACCGCACCGCCTTCATCATCGCTTCCTTGAAGGTCCTGCCGATCGCCATCACCTCACCGACCGACTTCATCTGCGGCCCCAGGCCTTCGTCCGCACCGGGAAACTTTTCAAACTGCCACTTCGGAATCTTCACGACGACATAATCTATCGTCGGTTCAAAGCAAGCAGGCGTCGCCTTCGTAATATCATTCTGAATCTCATCGAGCGTATAGCCGACGGCCAGTCGCGCAGCAATCTTCGCAATCGGAAACCCCGTCGCCTTCGAAGCCAGCGCCGACGACCGCGAAACCCGCGGATTCATCTCGATCACCGTCATGCGTCCGGTCAGCGGATTCACCGCGAACTGCACATTGCTTCCGCCGGTCTCCACCCCAATCTCACGAATCACACGAATCGCAGCATCGCGCATCGCCTGGTACTCACGATCGGTCAGCGTCTGCGCCGGAGCCACCGTAATCGAGTCGCCCGTATGCACGCCCATCGGGTCGAAATTTTCAATCGAGCAGATGATGATGACGTTGTCCTTCAGGTCCCTCACCACCTCCAGTTCATACTCCTTCCACCCGAGCACGCTCTCTTCCAACAGACACTCATGCACCGGCGAAAGATCGAGCCCACGCGCCAGAATCTCCATCAACTCTTCGCGGTTATACGCAATTCCACCACCCGATCCACCCAGCGTAAACGAAGGCCGGATCACCACCGGAAACCCGATCTTCCCCGCAAACTCCAACCCATCACGAAGGTTGTTGATCAGCGCAGATCGCGGCATATCGAGGCCAATCCGGGTCATCGCATCTTTGAAGAGCAGCCGGTCCTCGGCCTTCTTGATCGCCTCCAGCTTCGCGCCAATCAGCTCAACGCCAAACTTATCCAGTACGCCAGAGTCCGCCAGATTCACCGCAAGATTCAGCGCGGTCTGTCCACCCACTGTAGGCAGCAGAGCAAACTTCCCTTTACCGCCAAGCCCATCAAAATCGAGCATCTCCGCCTCAACGCGAAGAATCTCCTCCAGATAAGCCGCATTCAACGGCTCAATATAGGTCCGGTCCGCCACCTCAGGGTCAGTCATGATCGACGCAGGGTTCGAGTTCACCAGCACCACCTCATACCCCTCGGCCTTCAGCGCCTTACAAGCCTGAGTCCCGGAGTAATCAAACTCCGCCGACTGCCCAATCACAATCGGCCCCGAGCCGATCACCAGAATCTTCGCAATGTCATTCCTGCGTGGCATATCTCTTCTTCCCTGCCCAATCTTTTGGCGCCGAAAAAATGCGCGACCAAAGCCGCGCTTTTTGATTATTTTTTGAACTCTTCCATCATCTTCCGAAAATCCTTGAAGAGATAATGCGAGTCATGCGGCCCCGGACTAGCCTCCGGGTGATACTGCACGCTGAACATCGGATCGGTCTTATGCCGCAACCCGGCCAGCGTCTGGTCGTTCAGGTTCGTATGCGTCTTCTCCACATCTGCAGGCAGCGAATCAGGATCGACGTTGAAGTTATGGTTCTGGGCCGTAATCTCAACCTTCCCCGTCTGATGATTCATGATCGGATGGTTCCCGCCATGGTGCCCAAACTTCAGCTTGTACGTCTTGCCTCCGAGCGCCAGCCCGAAGATCTGATGCCCCAGGCATATCCCGAAGATCGGTTTCTTCCCCTGCAACTCCTTTACAGTCTCAACCGCATACTCCAGCGGCTCCGGGTCACCCGGTCCGTTCGAAAAGAACACCCCATCAGGGTCCATCGCCAGAACGTCCTTAGCTGGCGTAGTAGCCGGCACCACCGTCACGCGGCAATTCTCCCGCGTCAGCATGCGCAAAATATTCTCTTTTATCCCGAAGTCATACGCGACCACATGCATCTGCTTCGCGTCACCCTCAAGCGCAGCCGTCAGCAACGCATCGCCCGTCTGATTCTTAGGCTCATTCGCATCCCACTCGTAAGCAACCTTCGTGCTCACGACGCTGGCGAGATCGGTGCCATCCATCTTCCGGATCGACCGCGCCTTCGCCACCAGCGCCTCCGCGTCAAGACTTTCACCCGAAGCAATCACCCCGCGCATCACACCATTGGCCCGCAGATGCCGCACTACAGCACGTGTATCCACCTCCGCGATCACCGGCACGCCATAGCGCTCCAGATACTCATCCGCCACCTGCGTCGAACGCCAGTTCGAACTCATCGGCGAAAACTCGCGCGTCACCAACCCTTCGATATACGGCTTCTTCGACTCTGCATCACTAGGAGTCGTTCCATAATTTCCAATGTGGGGATTCGTCAGAACCACAATCTGACCCGCGTAAGAAGGATCGGTGAAGATCTCCTGATAGCCGGTCAGTGATGTATTGAAGACCACCTCGCCAGAGCATTCCGCTCGTGCGCCAAAACTTTTGCCGCGAAAAATGCGCCCGTCTTCCAGCGCCAGTATTGCCTGCATTGCCTCTCCTGCTTGGAGTGGATTTAATAGATTCTATCAGCATTTACGCCTCGAAGACGCTCCGCCGCAGGCAAAACCTTCCGCGCCAAAAAAAAGACCCGGCACAAGGACCGGGTCTTCTCGCTAATTCAAAAAACTTAGCGATGGTGATGATGACGGTGATGACGACGATGATGGGACGCGGCGTTAGCAGGAACCACCGACCCAGCCAGAACGACGAACGCAATGGCAGCAAGAAATAATGTGCGCAACTTCATGATAGAGCTCCCCCCTAAACCAGCCACTCTTTCAAATGGTCTGTAAGTTACATGCAGCGTATCCCGACTATTATTTTTTCGCACTACCTATTTCCGGTCATGTTCCGAGCTTGATTACCCCACCCGGTCATTCGATATCCACCAGAATGTCCTCTCCCTCCACCCGCAGCGGCAACACATCCACCCGCTCGTTCACCGGATACTCCGCCAATCCCGTCTTCACGTGGAACGCCCACGAGTGCCACGGACAGACCACCGCATCACCTTCAATCCACCCCTGCCCCAGCGGTCCCTGCCGATGCGGACACACATTGTCCAGCGCCGATAACACACCATTCATATTCGCCAGACAAACCGCAACCCCCTCCACCTCTGCCTCCGCGACCTGCCCCACCGCCGGCGCATCCGCCAATCCGCACAACCTCACCCACTTCGCCAATGCAAATTCTCCGTTGTCTTTATGTTAGAGCTTCCTCATCACACAGACGATTCACCGCCGCCAATCTCAAGGTGCTAAAGTCGACACAGAAGCCCCAATGCCCCGCCCCACCTCCAAGCCAGCCAAGCCCACCCCACCTCAGCCCACCCCACCGGATGTCGTCAGCCCCATCTGGCTTATCAGAGCCATCGCCCTCACCATCGTTGCGGCGCTCCTCTGCGGCTACCTCACCCTCTGCCTGCTCTTCTACCAGGGCCAGTGGCAGCTCGTCCTGCATCCAACCCGCACCTCCTCCAGCCCAGCATCGATCACCGGTATTCCCTACGAACTCATTCGCTTCAACCCAGACGAATCCGCCACCCCGCAGCTCACCGGCTGGTGGATCCCCTCCGCCCCCGGCGGCCGCTATGCCTCCATCACCATCCTCTTCCTCCCTGACGGCAACGGCTCCCTCGCCAACTCGATCCCCACTCTCGCCAGCCTCCACAACCTCGGCCTCAACGTCTTCGCCTTCGACTATCGCGGCTACGGTCAGAGCGCCACGGCCCGCCCCAGCCAGCAAAGCATGACCCAGGACGCCGACTCCGCCTGGCAGTACCTCACCGCCACCCGAGCAATCTCAGCACAGCGCATCGTCCCTTACGGAACCGGCGTCGGAGCCTCCCTCGCAACCCGCCTAGCCGCCAACCACGAAACTATCCCCGCCCTGATTCTCGACACACCCCGCGCAGACCTCCTCGACGTAGCCATACGCGACCCTCGCGCCACCCTCCTCCCAGTCCGTCTCCTCTTCCACGAGCGCTTCCCGCTCGCCGAGCCACTCTCCACCCTCCGCACTCCCAAGCTCCTGCTCTCCCGCACCACCTCGCCGGACCAAACCTTCCTCCACGCCTCCGACCCCAGGATCACCGTCGAGCTCACCTCCCCCTCCGCCGCCCTCTACAACCAGAGCCTCACCCGCTTCCTGGACCAATACGTAGTGCCCAATATGTAGCGATCAATAGGTAGCCCAGCACCTCCCCTCCACGCTTTTTCCTGCACCCGTGCCTTCCGCGGCACCCGTTCGTTAAATCTCCCGCAATCCCATGCGGTCCACCGATTACCTTTGAATGCGCGGGAAATCTCTTATGACAAAATCACTCAACAACCTCCAACCCCTTGGCGCACTGGTCATGCGGCTCGCCCTCGGCGTCTCGATGACCGTGCACGGCTACGAAAAGGTCATCCCGCACGGCGCGCTCAATCACTATGTCCACTACATCGTCTCGCTCGGCATCCCGCACTGGCTCGGCTACGTCTCGGCCTACACCGAGTTCGTCGGCGGCATCCTGCTCATCATCGGATTACTCACCCGCCTCACCGCAGCACTGATCGCCATCAACATGCTCGTCGCCTTCTTCTACGTAGGCATTCATCAAGGCTTCGGAATCTACAACTACATCCTCGCTCTCGTTGCATTGGGAATCATGCTCACCTTCTACGGTGCCGGAGCGCTCGCACTCGACCGCAAAATCGGCTTTGCGTAATCCCAAAAAAGAAACTCCAAAAGGAGAGAAGGCCCCCGATACTGTGGGGGCCTTACATGTTGGTGGGGAGTCTTTGTTGCGGATAGGTGAAGCCGGAACCGTGGGAACTTCTAGCCCGGCTGACTACACTCAATAAGACGCCGGGCCGCCGAAAAAGTTGTCCTCTTTTTCCACTTTTCTGTAGATATAACTTTTTTACATTCCATAAACAGAAGGAAGACAACAGCCTTAAATCCGCGGACAAGAACTAGTAATTCAACTAGCTAAAGTTCACAAAATCACCCGGATGGACCTTCGCTCCCGGGAAAACCAGCTCAAGATTCTTTGCTCCCAGCGTGTTGTAAGCCGCCTCGCCGAGCACTCTGCGAAAGTCCGTCGTCACCGTAAGATCACGTCCCTCGTTCAACTGCTCATTGGCCAGCCCCGGCCACCTGCCGTAGATCTCGCCGCCCTTCACCCGCCCGCCCAGCACAAACATCACATTCGCATGACCATGGTCCGTCCCGCCCGTGCCGTTCTGCCGCGCCGTCCGCCCAAACTCCGACATAGTCACCAGCGTCACATTCTCCGCGTCATCTCCCATATCCTTCCAGAACGCGGCAATCGTTTCGGAAAACTCCTTCAATCGGTTCGCCAGTTGACCATTGATGTTCCCCTGGTTCTGGTGCGTGTCCCATCCGCCGATGTCAGAGAACGCCGCCTCCACCCCCAGGTTCGCCTTCAACAACTGTGCAACTTGTTTCAGACTGTTCCCAAACGGCGTGTTCGGATACACCACGCCCGGCCCTGGTTGATAGTGCGCCGGATCGGCGGCCTTCAGCATCTTCACCGCTTCAAACGTCTCCTGCCCCGTCCCATGCAGCATGGTATCGGTACTCTCGTCATACATCGCCTGAAACGCATTGCTGATCGGCGAGGTCTGCGGCCCTTTTCCTCCAACGGAAAAGTCTGCAAGATTATTCACAGCGATCGCCGGCAGCTTTCCCTGCAACGTCCGCGGAACCTGCGTCCCCAGCGCCACCGCGCGAAACGCAGAAGGCTTGCCCGTCACTATCTCTGCCTGCAACGCGCGATTCAGCCAACCGTCGGAAGTGGACTTCACGCCCGGAGTTCCACTCTCCATGTAATCCTGCGCGTCGAAGTGCGACCGAGTCGTATCCGGCGATCCCGCCGCATGAATAATCGCCAGATGCCCCTGGTCATACAGCGGCTTGAACGCCGCCATCGACGGATGCAGCCCAAAAAATCCATTCAGGTCCAGAACATCCTTCTCCTGAATCGCAATCGAAGGCCGCATCGCGTAGTAGTTCTTCTCCTTGTACGGCACCACGACGTTCAACCCATCCACCGCGCCCCTTTGGAACAGAACCACCAGCTTCTTCTTATTCGCCGCCGCCGTCGTCACCTCAGCCAGAACGCTACGCGACAGAAACGCCGGAATCGTCGAAGTACCGATCAGCGCCAGCGCCCCATCCTTCATAAAGCCGCGCCGACTCACCCCCCGCTGCGCCGCATCGCGCCCGTGAATGTCGCAACCCCAATCGCTGCAATCCGCCATCGTCTTCATCTTCGCCATGGTAACTCCTTGCCTCGCCGCCCGGAAGAGATTCACGGCCGGCGTCTTCTCTTAGTACAAACGCACTTGCCATCGGGAAGTTGCCAACCGTTTCGTTTCTTCACCAGTGCCGAATGACCGTCTTTGCTTCTAGGTAGCCCAAGGCTTTAGCCTTGGGTCTCTCGACCTGCCGAAACACCGGGGCTTTATCCCCTGGGGTATGCCTTTTTATCTCCCGGCACTGCCTCTCAAAGCCGGCAATTTGATTAGCCCGGCTCCCTACCGCCGCTGAAACTCCGGAGACCCAAGCAGCAGCCCAGCCATCATTGCAGCCTCACGATCCAGTGGCGGGCGGCCCTGCTGCCTCAGTGCTGCAGGATTCAACACTTGGGCCATAGGCTCGAAGTCATTCGGTCGAATCGAAAAATCCCTCTCCGCCTGCTGCTGCATTCCCTGGTTCTGAAACTGCTGCAGCACCGTAGATTTCGTCCGGTCGCTCGCAGCCTTTCCAAGCAGCAGCATCTCCAGCTTTGCTTCCTTCGCCGCAGCAGCGTCACCTTGCGTCAACGCCACCGGTTCCATCCCTGCCCTCGTCTCGCCCAGCAACCGAGTCCAGTCGGTCTGCACCCC
>Ga0137391_10002868_pt1 | contig 12955 bp, 10 predicted proteins | sample 15con2h24BmetaG_FD_101399 | JGI IMG/M metagenome (GOLD analysis project Ga0137391, IMG submission 101399) | Vadose zone soil microbial communities from Angelo Coast Range Reserve, California, USA - 15con2h2.4B metaG | ecosystem: Environmental > Terrestrial > Soil > Vadose zone > Saprolite...
ACTCTTCATGAATATTGACGATCTCCTGCGCATAGCAACGGAACGGCGAGCTTCCGACTTGCACCTGAAGGTAGGAAATTATCCTCACCTCCGTATCGACGGTGAACTGACGCCGTTAACCGAGCAGCCCCGCGTCAGCGCCGAGGACATGCTGACCATGGCCTTCAGCATGATGTCGGCCCGGCAAAAACAGAAATTCAAAGAGACCACGGAAATTGATATGGCCTACGGCGTGGCGGGCCTGGGACGCTTCCGTGTAAACATCTTTCAGCAGCGCGGGAACGTGGGATTGGTGCTTCGCGTCATTCCCACCAAGATTCGCGCGCTCGATGAGTTGTTCCTCCCGAAAGTAGTGGAACAGATTTGCGACATGCCCCGCGGCCTGGTGCTGGTAACGGGCGTGACCGGGTCCGGCAAGTCCACCACGCTGGCTGCCATGGTAGACCGCGTCAACTCGTGCCGCGCGGAACACATCGTCACTATTGAAGATCCCATCGAATTCCTGCATCGCGACAAGAAAGGCTACGTCAACCAGCGCGAAATCCAGGTGGATACGCCTTCTTTCGGAGCGGCGTTACGCGCTTCCCTCCGTCAGGATCCCGACGTGATTCTGGTCGGTGAAATGCGCGACCTGGAAACCATCAGCACGGCGCTGCACGCCGCAGAAACCGGCCACATGGTGTTCTCCACGTTGCATACGCTGGACGCGGTCGAAACCGTCAACCGCATCATTTCCATTTTTCCGCCACCGGAGCAGAAGCAGATCCGCATGCAGCTGGCCGCCGTACTCCGCGCCATTGTCAGCCAACGGCTGGTGCGCCGCTGCGACGGCGAAGGGCGAGTACCTGCCGTCGAAGTAATGATCAACACGGCCTACATCCGCGAATGTATTCTCGTACCGGAAAAGACGCGAGCGATTCGCGACGCCATCGCGGCGGGTACGTCGCAGTACGGCATGCAGACCTTCGACCAGTCGCTCTGGGACCTCTTCCAGGCGGGCCTGGTCAATTACGAAACCGCGCTGGAGAACGCCTCCAACGCCGACGACTTCAAGCTGCGCATGCAAGGCATCGCTTCGACCGCCGACATTTCACGGCAGTCGATGCAATCCGCCGGATTCGGTGCGCGGTAGGTTTAGGGCGCAATTCTTGAGGGTTCGGCGTTTAGGTCTCGGAACTTGCCTTCTCTAGTGATTCTCTCGTTGGGCGGGGCGCGTGTTAAGCGCGCCCTTTGTTTTTGGGTGGCGCAGCGTTTCAACGCTGCGATTGTTCGCCCTGCATCGCGGGCTTCAGCCCCCGAGGGACTTCCGGAAAAGAAAAGATCGATTTCGAATTCCAGGCCTCGCCATTCGTTTTCCCTGGTCACTTGCGCTATGGTTAACCTATGTCGTTCCCGCGTCCAAAGAAAAAGACTTACTCCGAGGACGAACTCTACGAGTACGCCGTCGGCGCGCTCGCGCGACGCATGCGGACAGTTGCCGAACTCAAGCGCCTGATGCGCGCCCGCGTCGAAGAGGCCGAGAGCGAATACGGGCAGACGCTGATCGAACTGGTGATCCGGCGGCTCAAGGATCAGGGCTACCTGAACGATTCTCAGTACGCCGCGTCCTACACGTCGCTGCGGCGGGACAATCAGAAATTTGGCCGCACACGCGTGATCACAGAATTGAAGACTCGCGGCGTGCACGGCGAGGTGATCGCCAAAGCTATAGAGTCCGCCTACGAAGGCGTGAGCGAAGAAAAACAGGCGCGCGACTACCTGCGCAAAAAGCGGCTGAAAAAACCAAAAGACCAGAAAGAAACAGCACGCATCTTCCGCCAACTCGCCCGTGCGGGCTTCGGCACCAAGACCATAGTGACAATCCTGAAAAAATGGGATGTCGGCGACGAAACCCTGAGCATGCTGGAGAGCGAATCGGCATGAGCTCGCACCACTACCGCCCCGTTCCCATTGACACCTCGAAAGTCCGCCTGCCAAGAGAGGTGGAGGAGCTAACTGAAAAAGTCTCGCGCAACGGGCACGAAATCTGGGCGCAACAGAGCCTGGCCATGGCTGGCGCTGGGGGCCGGCGCGAGACGATGTTGCGCAAACTCCATTCCAGCCCTGTCCCCTGCGAAGAGTTGTCCGAGTCAGAGAAAATTTGAGACCGCGCCACGGCCATGGAGACCGTGAAGGCGATCCTGGCACTCGGATTCCGCACCTCAAAGATTAAGAGCGCGTGAGTTTGCGTCGGTCGCGCAAATGTTGGATACAATCGATCTCAGCTACAGCTTGAGGAGGAACCCTATGAAAATGAAATTGGCAGCGCTTGTTGTGACGCTTTTACTTAGCGCAGCGCCCTTCGTGCGCGCTCAGGACGCAGGCAGCACCGACAAAGATAAAACCACCGGCGCTGGCACCGAGATGAAGAAGGCAGCCAAAAAGACCGGACACGCCACCAAGACCGCCGCAAAAGATACTGAGATGGGCGGCAAGACCGCCGCCAAGGACACCGGAAAAGGCGCGAAGGTCGCAGCCAAGGATACGGGAAAGGGCGCCAAGACCGCCGCGAAAGGTACGGAAAAGGCCGCCGACAAAACCGGCTCCGCGACCGAGAAGGCGGCGAAGAAAACCGGCAGCGGCATCAAGAAGGGTGTGAAAGCCACGGGTCACGAAGTCAAGAAAGGCACCGAGAAAACTGCCGACGCGGTGAAGTAGTGCGTTCTGCGGGCAAACGTCTCGCGGGCCGCGCGATGTGCCGCGCGGCCCCCCCTTTCTTCCCCCGCATTCTCTGCGGTTGAAGCGATTCCCTCCGCGTCACCGGCGTCCTCTGCGGTTTTCATTTCGGTCTGTGGTTATCGTTTAGAATTGACTTTCCATGCTGACCGGCTCTCAAATCCGCCGCAAATTCCTGGATTTCTTTGTGCAGAAGGAGCACAAGGAGGTGCATTCGTCGTCGCTCGTCCCGCAGAACGATCCCACCCTGCTGTTCACCAATGCGGGGATGAATCAGTTCAAAGACGTCTTCCTCGGCCTCGAAAAGCGCGATTATACCCGCGCCACGAGTTCGCAGAAATGTGTGCGCGCCGGCGGCAAACACAACGATCTTGAAAATGTCGGGTTCACCAACCGCCATCACACGTTCTTCGAGATGCTGGGCAATTTCTCCTTTGGCGACTACTTCAAGAAAGACGCAATCGCCTACGCCTGGGAGCTGATCACCTCGGCGGAGTGGTTCGGCATTGCAAAAGACAAGCTGTACGTGACCATCTTCAAAGGTGAAGCCGGTATTGATCGAGATGCCGAGGCCTATAACCTGTGGGTCGCTCAAGGTATAGACAAGTCACGCATCTACGAAATGGGCCTGAAAGACAACTTCTGGCAGATGGGCGACACCGGCCCATGCGGCCCTTGCAGTGAGATTCACTACGACATGGGCCCCGCGGCGTCCGATCAAGGACACACAGAGTGCAAGTTCGGCTGCGAGTGCGGACGCTACGTCGAAATCTGGAACTTGGTCTTCATGCAGTTCGACCGCGATGCCAGCGGCAAGTTGAATCCGCTCCCCAAGCCTTCGATTGACACCGGCATGGGCCTCGAGCGTGTGACAGCAGTGCTGCAAGGTGTGATCTCAAATTATGAGACAGATCTATTCACGCCGCTGATCAAGCGCGCAGCAGACCTGACAGGGAGCACAACTGCTCGTGTGGAAGGCACAAGCCATGTGGGGACAGCCGCCTCGGCTGTCCGTGCCGGGCAAAGCCCGGCAGCAGGGAGCTCCACTGCTCGTGTGGAGACGGGCACTCCTGCCCGTCAGGCCGAGCAAAGCTCGGCTGGCTCTCCCGGCCACAAATCAGCCGCTTCCCTGAGAGTCATCGCCGACCACTCCCGTGCGGCCACATTCCTGATCTCCGACGGAGTGCTCCCTTCAAACGAAGGACGCGGCTATGTGCTGCGAAAAATCATACGCCGCGCCATCACCCACGGAAGGCTGCTCGGTCAGACCAAGCCCTTCCTGCACGAGATGGTATTCGCCGTGCGCGACCTGATGCAGGACGCTTACCCAGAACTGAAAGAGACGGTCGGCCGCGTATCCAGCACGGTGCAGATCGAAGAGACTCGATTTGCTCACACGCTGGATGTGGGATTGGGGAAACTTGAGGCGTTGCTGAACGTCGCCGTGGAGAAGCTTGATGGAGCGGAAGCCTTCAGGCTCTATGACACCTTCGGAATGCCTTTAGATTTCATGCAAGACGCCGCGCGGGATCAGGCCATCGCTTTTGATCAAGATGGTTTCGACCGTGCCATGGCTGAGCAGCGCGAGCGCGCCCGCGCCTCTTGGAAGGGCGCAGCCAAGCAAACGGCTAATCCCGCGTACCAGCAGCTTCCGAAATCCGATTTCGAAGGCTACCGGCAGACTCGCTCCGACGATTGCGAAGTGCTGGCCATCATCCACAACGGTCAAGGCGTGCAACAACTCAAGCCCGGCGACGAAGGCGAGGTAATCCTCGACCACACGCCGTTCTATGCCGAATCCGGCGGGCAGGTTGGCGACCGCGGATGGCTTTACTCGGACGATCACAACACCATCGTCGCCGAGGTGAAGGGATGTTATTCCCCGATCCAGGGCGTGCGGGCGCATCAGGTCATCATGAAATCCCCACCCTCCGCAAAAAACGCGGAAAGATGGGGCACCCTTCGCGTGGGCGACAAAGTTGACGCCGTGGTCAACACCGAGATTCGCCAGTCCACCATGCGTAATCACACGGCCACGCACCTCCTTCACGCTGGCCTGAGAGAAGTTCTGGGCAAGCACGTGAAGCAGGCCGGATCGCTGGTCGCTCCGAATCATTTGCGCTTTGACTTCTCGCACTTCACCGCCGTTGAAGACGAAGAGCTGCAGGATATTGAAGACATCATCAACAAGGAAGTGCTGCGTAACCAGAGAGTGGAGACCATTGAGAACGTGCCTATCGACGTGGCTATTAACGAGTACCATGCCATGGCGTTGTTCGGCGAAAAGTATGGCGACAGAGTTCGCGTGGTCAAGATCGGTGACTTCTCGACCGAACTCTGCGGGGGCACGCACACCGGCGCCACCGGAGAGATCGGGCTGATCAAGATTCTGAAAGAAGGCAGCGTGTCGTCGGGCGTGCGCCGTGTGGAAGCCGTCACCGGCGAAGGATCGCTGCGGCATTTTCGCCAGGATCATGAACTAGAACAGGTGGTGTCGGCGTTCGTTTCATCCACCCTTCCGCAAAGAACGCGCAAGGATGGGGCACTCACCTCTGAGGAGGGTTCGGCAACACCCGCCGAAGCATTGAAGGCCGAACTCGGAAAGAAAGACGCCGAGATCAAGCGCCTGACGCGCGAACTCGATCAGGTGCGGATGAAGTCGGCGTCGTCGAGCACGGCGAACATCGGCGTGAAGATCAAGGATGTGCGCGGCGTGAAGGTGCTTGCGCACCGTATCGACAATCTGGAGCGGGCACAGATGCGTACCCTGGTCGATCAGCTTCGCGACAAGGTCGGCAGCGGAGTCGTTGTGCTCGGTTCGGCATCGAATGGAAGCGTGTCGCTGATTGTCGGCGTCACCAAGGACCTCACCGGCCGCATTCAGGCAGGCAAAGTGATCGGTCCTGTGGCGCAGAAAGTCGGCGGCAAGGGCGGAGGCCGTCCCGACCTAGCCGAGGCCGGCGGCAAAGATGCCGCGGCGCTAGATTCCGCGCTGGCCGAGGTGTACGCGGTTGTGGACTCTCTGTTGGAGTCATAACCTTTCAGTTGTTAGGACAAGGGCCATGGAAGATCGCATCCGCTTTATCGATTATCAGGGGAAACGGATTCTTCTGATCGATGTCTCTCACTGTTCCGCTAACGAACTAGCAAAAATTGCACAGATAGTTCCCTCTTATGTGCAGAGTGAGCCTTTGGAGTCAGTGTTGCTGTTGGCCGACTTCACCGGAGCGGAGTTCGATCGCATCGCGATTGACCGACTGAAGGAGAGTGCAGTCTTTGACCGCCCGCATCTGAAGCAGTCCGCATGGGTTGGAATCGATAAGCTGCCGAAGGTATTTTACGAACATATCAAGAGCTTCTCGCGGCGAGAGCTGCCTACCTTCAAGACTCGCGAGGAAGCGATGCAGTGGCTGGTGGAGCAGGAGTAGGCTCTGGCGGCTGCTCCAAGCGCCAACTTCCTTGTATTTCAATAAGATATAGTCTTCCCGCCACCTAAGTTCATGATTCTAAACAACACGCTCGTTGAATCGATTTAGCTTCCCGCCACAGGGGCGAGCGGCATTTCTGTGGTTCTCAGTCCCTTGAGCGTCCGAGGTAGTCAGGCGGGCTCGCAAACCACCCTGCCCGGGTCGTTTTGACCTGGGTTCGAAGGCAGCTCTGGGTTCGCAAATTAAAAGGAGGCATACCGGCGCCGAACATTTACTTCCAGCTAACTTCTCCACTTGAGCGTGACCGGACCCGCCATGGGATGTTTCATCTCTTGTCCTGTTCGTTTCGCTTCGAGATGAGCTGCCTTCAACTGGAAGTACCATTTCGCGGGACGGTCGGCATCATCGATCAGCATCAGGTGGGGATTGTGCTTCAGGCCTTCGGCCTGCAACTCCATGGTGCGGCGGTCCTGCTCGACAAACTTCGCAAAAACAAATTTCAGCAATTCAGTCCCGAACGGCACCCAACCGAAGACATTCCACGCCGCCACGACCTCGATGCGGCACTGATTGCGCGTGATCGGGGTCACGGTGGTAAGAGAAGAAAACCAGTACTTCCCGGCCCGGATGACTTCGCTGCGCAGGTTGGGCAGTGTGAAGTCGATGGTGGTCGTAACAGAATCCGCGGCGGCATACAGGCGCAGCAGCTTGTAGGGCACTGAGTTTGAGCTCGGGGTGTGCGCGTTCATGCGGAAGCCATTCGGGATCGGCTCGAAATTTTTCTGTTTTTCATGGATGCTGTGGCGACTGCGCCACCACCACGCCTGATGAACAAAGGGGCCGTGCGCCGGGTCCATCAGGCCGATGATGCCGTGGTCAACGCTGACCGGCATGTCGGCAGTCAAGTAGGCAAGTTTGTACTTCTCGCTAAATTTTTCCACCTGCGGGGCTGGGTCGGGAGCGTTGGCAGGCTTTGCCACACCTGCACCTGGCGGCGCAGGTTCTGGCACGTAGACCCAGATAAATCCGTCCTGCTCTTCGCAGGGATAACTGCCGGCATAGATGCGATCCACTCGCAGTTTCTGATCCGAGGTAAGCGAGGGAATGAGCTGGCATTGTCCATCGTGAACGTCAAACCTCCACCCGTGGTAAGAACACTCGAGTTCCTCCCCGTCGAATCTGCCACAGTGGAGCGGCATGCCGCGGTGGGGACAGGCGTCGCGCAGCGCAAAGGGATGCCCGGCACGATCGCGGCCGACGACGAGCGGAATTTCAAGCAGCATGGCTTTGTACAACTGGTTACGGTGCACGCGGCCGGCCGGCATGGCCCGGTACCAGAAGCCTGCAAGCATCAGTGAGTCCGGCGTCTGGCGTTGGGGGGAGTCAAGTTCAGGCATGGTAACGGAATTGGTGATTGGCTGAATTTTTTACTAGTTGACTGAAACCATATGCTAGCATCCGCAGGACTTGGCGGGAGATCGGAACCCGGCGGCTGAAGCCGAGCCCTTCAAAGCGCGCCTGCCCCAAAAATATGGGATTTCTCGGCCACTTTCGCAGGCTCACTCCGGTGCAGCGAAATACGTTCATCGCCTGCTTTTTGGGATGGGCTCTTGACGCCTTCGATTTCTTCATTCTCGTCTTCTGTGTCAGCGCCATCGCGACGCAATTCCAGACCAGGGTTTCGGCGATTGCAGAGGCGATATTTATCACTCTCGCCATGCGGCCGGTCGGGGCCTTTCTGTTCGGATTGATGGCAGACCGCTTCGGCCGGCGCCCCACGCTAATGGTGGACATCATCGCTTATTCGGTTTTCGAACTCGCCTCCGCGTTCGCTCCCTCCTTGAAAGTGTTCCTCATCATGCGCGCATTTTTTGGAATCGCCATGGGTGGAGAATGGGGCGTGGGCGCCGCCCTTGCCTTTGAAACTTTGCCGGCGGAGGGCCGGGGCTTCTTTTCTGGGCTGTTGCAGGAGGGCTACGTGGTTGGCTATCTGATGGCCGCGCTGGCTTATGCCACCTTGTTCCCCATTTTCGGATGGAGGGGGATGTTCGTGATCGGGGCGCTGCCTGCTTTTCTGGTCATTTCTATTCGCACCAAGGTCGATGCGTCCCCGGCATGGCTTCAAAGCCGTGAGGCCAGGAAGAGTGGGGATGCGGAAAAACATTTGGGCAAGGACATTCTGCAACACCTGGGCAGCTTCCTGTTCCTCGTCGTGCTGATGTTTGCGTTGAACTCTTTCAGCCACGGAACGCAGGATCTCTATCCCACATTTTTGGAAAAGAACCGACAGTTCACGCCGCACATCGTGGGCATGATTGGCATCATTACCAGCATCGGTGCGCTGCTCGGAGGCATTTTCTTCGGCACCTGGTCAGAGCGAATTGGGCGCCGCCGGGCCATCGTCATCGCCGCGCTGCTGGCAATTCCAATCATCCCGCTATGGGCGTACTCCCATACGGTGCCCATGCTTGCGCTCGGCGGTTTCCTGATTCAATTCATGGTGCAAGGCGCGTGGGGGGTCATTCCCGCCCACTTGAATGAACTCTCTCCGTCGGCTGTCCGTGGAACGTTCCCTGGTTTTGCCTACCAACTCGGCAACCTTCTTGCTTCGCGGAACTCGGTGATTCAGGCTAAATTCGCCGAACTGCGTTATGGCGGAAGATACCCGCCGGTGCTGGCCTGGACTGTGCTGATTGTTGCGACCCTGGTTGCCGTCGTAACCCTGACCGGCAGAGAACGAAGAGGGGCCGACCTTGCGAACACGAGCTAGTGGCGGTCGCTACTTCCGCAATTCATCGAGTTCGGCCAAGACTTCGCTGCTATGCTTCGCCGGATCCACGCTGTTGTAGACTTTGGCGATCGTTCCGGTCGGATCGATGATAAAGGTGTGCCGGGCGGCGAATTTCACCACGCCCAGGTTGGTGAGCGATCCGTAGGCTTGGGTGACTTTGTGGTCCGTGTCGGCCAACAATTTGAAATTCAGCCCTTCTTTGGCGCAGAAACGTTTGTGGGAGTCGACGTTGTCCAGGCTCACGCCCAACACTACCGCGTCGCGCTGGGCGTACTTCGCGGAATCGGCCTGGAAGTTGTGGGCCTCGCGGGTGCAGCCCGCGGTCTGATCCTTAGGGTAGAAGTAGAGCACGACCCACTTGCCGCGATAAGCTTTCAGACTGACGGAGGTGCCTTCCTGCGACGGCAGCGTGAAATCGGGAGCAGCGCCGCCCACGGCGGGCATGGGACTGCGAGAGAGCAGACGCGGGACGAACAAAACGAGCACAACCACGACCAGCAACATCAGCACGATCCGCAACATAAATCCTCCTGCACGCGCCGCTTCGGAACGGATTCTATATGAGAATCCAAGCCTGAGAAGGGTTTCGCCAGCAAAAATCTCCGCGATTGAATATTATGGAGTGTTGCGCCTTCCACGACGGAGATATCATACGTGCCTCAAATTGAAACTGATGGTCTAGAAGTTCTGGAAACTCGGGAATGGGTCGATTCGCTGGATTACGTTCTGTCCAAGGGCGGCGGGCCGAACCGGGCTGGCCGATTGCTGCAGCAACTTGCTTTGCATGCGCGGCGGGAAGCGGGCATCAATCTTCCTTTCTCGGCGACTACGCCTTACCAGAACACGATTGCGGTAAGGCAGCAACCTCCCTTCCCCGGCAGCCAGGAGATGGAGCGAAGGATCAAGAGTCTGGTGCGCTGGAATGCGCTGGCGATGGTGGTGCGCGCAAACAAGATTCAGGAAGGGATTGGCGGCCACATCTCCACATTCGCATCGGCGGCGACGTTGTACGAAGTCGCCTTCAACCATTTCTTTCGAGCGCAAACTGAAAATGGCGACCGCGACGTGGTCTATTTCCAGGGACATGCTGCCCCGGGCATTTATTCGAGGGCGTATCTCGAGGGACGCCTTGCAAAAGAAAAGCTGCAGAATTTTCGGCGCGAACTGAAGTCTGGCGGCGGTTTGAGTTCGTATCCGCACCCGTGGCTGATGCCGGATTTCTGGGAGTTCCCCACCGTCTCGATGGGCTTGGGCCCGATCCAGGCGATTTACCACGCGCGCTTCATCAAGTACCTGGAGAACCGCGGCCTGAAGCAGACAACCGGCGGAAAAGTCTGGGCGTTCCTCGGCGACGGTGAGATGGATGAACCGGAGTCATTGGGTTCGATTACGCTGGCTTCGCGCGAACGGCTCGACAACTTGATCTTCGTGGTGAACTGCAACCTGCAGCGGCTCGACGGGCCGGTGCGCGGCAATGGAAAGATTATTCAGGAACTGGAGGCAATTTTCCGCGGCGCCGGATGGAACGTTATCAAGGTGATCTGGGGTACCGACTGGGACAACCTGATTCAGAACGACCGCGATGGGATTCTGGTAAAGCGTCTGGGTGAAGTCAGCGACGGTCAGTATCAGAAATATTTTGTAGAGAGCGGTTCGTATTTTCGTCAGAACCTGTTCGGCTCCGACCCGCGCCTGCTTAAGATGGTCGAACATCTGTCGGACGACCAGTTGGCGCGCATGCGGCTGGGCGGGCACGATCCCATCAAGGTGCACGCGGCCTATAAGGCTGCAATGGAGCATACCGGGGCTCCGACGATCATCCTGGCGAAAACCATCAAGGGTTATGGATTGGGTGAAGCGGGCGAAGGTAAGAACATCACGCACCAGCAGAAAAAGCTGAACGAGGATGAACTGCAGATGTTCCGTTCGCGCTTCGGGATTCCGATTCCCGACGACGAACTGCATGAGGCGCCCTTCTACCGGCCGTCCGACGATAGCGCTGAAATCAAATACATGCAGGCGCAGCGCCAGCAGTTGGGCGGATACATGCCACAGCGCAAGGTGCGCGCCACTCCGCTGAAGTCGGTTCCGGAATCCTACTTCGAAGAATTTCACAAAGGGACCGAGGGCCGGGAAGTTTCGACCACGATGGTGTTCGTGCGGTTGCTGGCGAAGCTCTTGCGCGATCCGGAGCTGGGCAAGCTGATTGTTCCTATCATTCCCGACGAGGCGCGCACGTTCGGCATGGAGGCGCTCTTCCGCCAGGTCGGCATTTACTCCAACGTCGGGCAGCTGTACGAGCCCGTGGACATGGATACGCTGCTCTACTACAAAGAGGCCAAGGATGGGCAGATCCTGGAGGAGGGAATCACTGAGGCGGGATCGATGTGCTCGTTCATCGCGGCGGGCACTGCATATGCGAATCACGGCATCAACACGATTCCTTTCTTTATCTATTACTCGATGTTTGGTTTCCAGCGAATCGGCGATTTGATCTGGGCAGCCGCGGATATGCGCTGCCGTGGATTTCTGATTGGGGGCACGGCCGGACGCACGACACTGGCGGGAGAAGGCCTGCAGCATCAGGACGGTCACAGTCACGTGTTGGCTCTGCCAGTGCCGAACTTGCTGGCTTATGATCCGGCGTTCGCCTATGAGATTGGCATCATCATTCAGGATGGAATTAAACGGATGTATATCGATCAGGAGTCGATTTTCTATTACCTGACGGTAACGAACGAACCGCTTCCCATGCCGGAAATTCCGAAGGATGGGAATGTTCGGGAGGGGGTGCTGAAGGGGCTGTATCGCTTCAAGGCGTCAGGCAAGAAGGACGCTAAGTTGCGCGCGCAACTCCTGGGCAGCGGCACGATCATGTATGAGGCGCTGAAGGCGCAGCAGATTCTGGAAGAGAAGTATGGGGTCGCGACCGACGTGTGGAGCGTGACCAGTTACAAAGAGCTTTATCGCAACGCTAATGATTGCGAACGCTGGAACATGCTTCACCCCGCTGAACCGGCGAAGGTTCCCTATGTCACCCAGACTTTAAAGGACGCTCAGGGACCCTTCATCGCAGTGTCTGACTATATGAAGGTGCTGCCGGAGAGCCTGGCAAAGTGGGTGCCCGGACAACTGGTTTCGCTTGGAACCGATGGCTTCGGACGCAGCGAAAGTCGCGTGGCGCTTCGCGACTTCTTCGAGGTGGATGCCAAGCACATTGTGCTTGCAACTCTGGGAGCTCTGGCGCGGGAAAAGAAAATCGCGACAGATGTCGTGCAGCGGGCAATTAAGGAACTAGGTATCAATCCAGAGAAAGCAAATCCGGCAATCAGCTAAATAGTCGGCATCCATCTGGTTGACCTGTTGGCCACAGCAAGAATCGAAAAGAGGAAACGACGCAGTGATCGAATTTAAACTCCCCGAACTCGGAGAAAACATCGAACAGGGCGATTTGGTACGCCTCATGATTGCCCCCGGCGGCTCCGTCGCCGAGGGTCAGGCGGTGATGGAATTGGAAACTGACAAGGCGGTGGTGGAAGTGCCGTCATCGGTCAGCGGAACGGTGCAGGAGATCCGGGTCAAAGAGGGCGAGAAGATCAAAGTTGGTCAGGTCATTTTCACGGTGGAGAACGGAACGGGGGCGAAAGCGGCCGCTGAGTCTTCGTCGGAAAAGAAAGCGGTCGCGCCAGCACGCGGAGAAGCCGCGGTGCCGCAGAATCAGCAGGATCGTGCGCAGCGTCCATCGGCTACCCCCGTCCGCGAAGTGGAACCACCCACGGTTACGGCAGCACCGGCGTCTGCGGCAAAAGCGGCTACGGCAGCACCAGCGAAACAGGTTCGCGAGCAGGCGACAGAACAGGCAGCAAAGACTTCGCCGGCCGGTTCGGGCGCGAGCGAATTCAAACTTCCAGAACTCGGGGAGAACATTTCGCAGGGCGACCTGGTGCGACTCATGATTGCGCCCGGATCGAAAGTCTCCGAGGGCCAGCCGGTAATGGAGTTGGAAACGGACAAGGCCGTG
>Ga0137391_10002869_pt1 | contig 12955 bp, 14 predicted proteins | sample 15con2h24BmetaG_FD_101399 | JGI IMG/M metagenome (GOLD analysis project Ga0137391, IMG submission 101399) | Vadose zone soil microbial communities from Angelo Coast Range Reserve, California, USA - 15con2h2.4B metaG | ecosystem: Environmental > Terrestrial > Soil > Vadose zone > Saprolite...
CAGCGGATCGCGCTGGAGGCGCTGGAAGAAGGCCGAGGCCTCACGATCGCGCAGCGCCGGGTCCCAGAGGAGGAGACTCGACACGGTGGCCTGGCGTCGCCGCACCTTGAGGAAGTACAGCAGCAGCAGGGGAAGGGCGAGCGTCCCCACGAGCAGAGCGAGCGGCGAGAGGAAGTTCATGCGAGCAGGAGTCCTTTGAGCTGACGCTGGAGCATCTCTTCCACGGGGATGTCGGTCGTCACGCGGTGGTAGGTGATCTAGTTGGCGCGGCAGAAGCTCTCCGCGCGCCCGAGGAACGCGCCAAGGCGCTGACGATACTCACCCATCGCCTCGCCGTCCATGGTCAGGTCGCGCATCTCGCCGGTCTCGGCATCCGTCAAGCGCAGGTCGCCCGCGAGAATCGGGTTCATCTCCTCAGGCGCCAGCACGTGGATCACGTGCACGTCGAATCGGCGCTCGAGCAGCGCCTTGAGTCCCGGCTCGTAGCCGGCCGGATCCAGCAAATCGGAGATGAGCACGGCCACCCCCGCCTCGCGGGAGCGGAGCGCGTAGGTCGCCAGGCCCTCGCTGAGCCCGGTCGGGCCCCCTGCCCGGAGCCGCGCGGCGAAGTCCAGGAGCGAGAGGAGCTGCCCGCGGCCGCGGGTGGGATTCCAGCCCTCGGCCATGCGGTCGCGCACGACAGCGACTCCGACTCGCTCGAGGTTGACGAGGCCGACGAATCCGAGCGCCGCCGCAAGCCGGGCGGCGTAGTGGAGCTTGGACGGCTCGCCGAAGCTCATGGAGCCCGAACCGTCGAGGAGGAGGTGGAGACAGAGGTCCTCCTCATCGACGAAGAGCTTGAGGTAGAGGCGATCGAGGCGCCCGTAGATGTTCCAGTCGACGTAACGGAGGTCGTCGCCGACCCCGTACTGCCGGTAGTCTGAGAACTCCACGCTCATGCCCTTGCGCGGGCTCTTGCGCTCGCCGTGCGTCCGCCCGCGGAAGGCGCGACGCGAAATGAGCGTCAGCCGCTCGAGCTGCGTCAAGAACTCTGACGAGAGAAGGTCCTGCCCCCGGCTCGCGGTGGCCACTCGCTATCTTTCGTCGAGCGCCTTGAAGTAGTCCTTCACCTGCCCGTGGTAGTCGCGCGGGACCTGCTCCCGGACGATGTCCTCCTCCATCTGCTTGCGGTACTGGCCGAGCACGCCCAGGTACTGGAGCCGCGACGGCACGTTCCCACCGCGACCCACGAGGTTGGTGTCCATCCCGTCCTTGCGGCCTGCCCGCGCCTCGCCCTCGACACCGACGTCGAAGGGATTGGTGCGGAGACGCTGGCTCGGATCGCCCTTGGGACTGCCACTCTTGCCCTTGCCGGGCAGTGATCCCTCGCCCTCGGGCCAATCGCCTTCGTCCCCGTGCGCGCCGCCCTGCCCGCGGTCGCCGCGGCGGCCCGAGCGCCGCTCGTCCTCGCGACCGCCGCGAAGGCCCTTGCCGTCGCGGCCCTTCTCCTCCATCGCGCGAAGCTTGTTGAGCGCCCGCTCCATGGCTTCCATGGCCCGATCGCTCTGCCCCTGCTCGAGCGCCTCCATGCCCTCGTTGAGATCGCCCTGGTAGTTCGGGTCGCCCTTGCGACCGAGACGCTCCATCTCGCGCAGGAGGTCGCGCAGCTTGTCGGGGGAGAACTGGTCGCCCTTGAGCCCCCCGCGCAGGGCTTTGGCCTTCTGGAAGACCATGCGCTGCTGGCTCTGCGTGAAGTCGCGCTGGAGGTCCGGCAGACGGTCGATCTGATCGAGCATGCGAATGCGTTCGTCACCCTTCTTCAGGAACGCGTTGAAGTCTGGCGTCTGAGAGGCGAGCGAGGTGTCCTTGAAGACAGCCGCGAGATCGCCGGGCTGGCTGGCCCCGCCGGCGCCCGCGCGCGGGCCGAACGTCCTCTCCTGGACCTCAGCGCGCCGGGCCTCCTCCCGCCTGGCGGCGTTCGGGCGCTCCTGACTCTCGAGGCCTCCGGTACGCTCCTGTGGCTTCTCCTCGTCGTCCTGGCGCGCGCCGGAGAGGCTCGGCAAGGCGCCCTGGGGAAGGGGGATGGCCGGTGCAAGCGCCAGCGCGATTCCGAGCACGAGCGGCACCGGAACGAGGCGCGCCTCGCGCGGGATGCGGCGGGGAATGACGCGGCGGCCCTGCATCGCCTGCACGCGCGCCACCGCGTCTGCCACGAGAGCGTCCACGAGCGGGGTGCGGTCCGAGCGGTCGGCCCATTCGAGCGCCGTCGCGACGCGATCCTGGAGTCCGTAGCCCCTGTCCGCCAAGCGCGCGGCCTCGCCAGACGGCAGCGGCATCAGATACCCCGCGCCGGCGCCCACGATCGCGCCCACGGCAAGACAGCCACCTGCCCACAGAAACCCGGACCAGCCGAGGGAGTCCCGCAGGACGAGCGGCAACAAGGCGGCCAGGGCTCCGCCGAACAGGCCGCGGAGCCCGTAGAACTCGGCGCGGCGCACGCGGATCTGCCGAGAGACATCGGCGACCGCGCGCTGCAGGATCGTCAGGTCGGGCATGCGCCCTCCTCGACGCGCTAGCGGAGAAACACCTCTTTCTCCGCCGCGCTCAGGTTCTCCGCCGCCTCGATGATATGCGCGATGAGCCGGTCCACGTCTACCCCTTCGGCCTCGCCCTCGAAGTTGAGGATGAGCCGATGACGGAGGGCCGGAAGCGCCATCGCGCGCAGATCCTCCACGCTGACGTTGTAGCGCCCTTCAGTGAGCGCGCGAACCTTGGCGCCGAGGACGAGCGCCTGGGCTCCCCGCGGGCTCGCGCCGTACCGGACGAAGCGCCGGGTCTGCTCCGGCGCGCGCTCCCACTGCGGGTGGCTCGCCAGAACGATGAGCGCCGCCAAATCGCGCACGTGCGAGGCGATGGGCACCTCCCGCACCAGCTCTCGGAAGGCGAGCACGCGCGGCCCCGACATGACGCGGTGCACGCTCACCTCACGCACCTGCGTCGTTCGGTCGATGATCTCGGTCAGGTCTTCGAGCGCCGGGTACTGGACCCGCAGCTTGAAGAGAAAGCGGTCGAGCTGGGCTTCGGGCAGCGGATAGGTGCCCTCCATCTCGATCGGGTTCTGCGTCGCCAGAACGAAGAACGGCTGCGGCAGCGGATGCGCGGTGCCGGAGCTCGTGACGGCGCCCTCCTGCATGCCCTCGAGAAGGGCCGACTGCGTCTTGGGCGTCGCGCGGTTGACCTCGTCGGCGAGCAGGATGTGGGCGAAGATGGGCCCGCGCTGGAACTGGAAGTGCTTCCGTCCCGTCTCGTCCTCCAGGATCATGTTGGTGCCCATGATGTCGCCGGGCATCAGGTCGGGTGTGAACTGGATCCGGGAGAAGGAGAGATCGAGGCTCTCGGAGAGCGTCTTGATGAGGAGCGTCTTGCCAAGCCCCGGCACGCCTTCCAGGAGCACGTGCCCTCCCGCGAAGAGTCCGATGAGCACATGGGCGACGACGTCGTCGTGCCCGACGATGACCTTGCGAATCTCGCCCCGGAGCGTCTGGAATTCCGCGACGAACTCCTGGACCCGCTGTTCCTGCGACTGAGGCGGCGTCGGAGACTGCGGCATGCGAGACTCCTTTCCCATCTGAATAGGACGGCGGCCGTCGAATTGACCCATCATAGGGGTGGTTCCCCCGCGCGTCAACCGATCGCCGGGCGACGCCCGTTTCATGGGCACGCGCGAGTCAGGGTGTCGTAGAGCCGCGCGTAGCGCTCGATCTCTTCCACGAGACCGAACCGCGCCACGCGAGCACGCCCGGCCTCGCCGAGCCTGCGGCGGAGCCCGGCGTCGCTCAGGAGACGCGTTACCTTGTCGGCGAAGGCGTCGGGACCCGTGAAGAGGAGACCCGTGACGCCGTCCTCGATCAGGGAGCGGTTGCCCTCGATGTCGGACGCGAGCACGGCGCGTCCGAATGCGAGAGCCTCGAGCACGGAGTTGGCCATGCCGCCCTCCGACAGCGAGCAGTTGAGAACAATGTCGGCGTGGTGGAGCGCGGCGGGCATGGCCGCGTGCGGCACCTCGCCAAGGTAGCGCGCCCACGGCCGGCCGGCCAGAGCGCAGAGAAGGGCCGCGCCCTCGCCGGAGTCCAGGATGGGGCCGACGTAGCGGAGCTCGAAGCCGGGGGATCGGCTCGCCACGGCGTCGAGAGGGACCAGCGGGAAGAGCGGGCGCTTGACCGGGCGAATGCCGGCGGGGAAGAGCATGACGGGAGCCCGCGCCCCCGGTGCCGGCTCGGGTGCGAGGCGGGGAGCCGGGAGATCCACGCTCTGCGGCACGATCACGACCCGCGCCGAGATCCCGGGCACCGCGCGCGCCGCGAGGGTCACGATCGAATCATGGAAGGCAGTGACAACAGCTGCGCCTTCGAGCACCTCGCGCACGGTCGCGGTCCGCTCGGCGTCGAAGAGGTCCAGGTTCACGTCGGTACCGGTGAGCGTCACGACGAGCGGACACTCGATGCGCCTGGCCAGTGTCAGTCCGAGAGGCCCGGCCCGGTAGGCGTGGAAGGCGTGGATGAGGGCGGGATGATACTCCGAGGCCCGCCGCTCGAGCGATGACGGCGTCATGGTCGAAAGGTCCCAGACCTCGACGTCGATGCCGCGAGCGCGCAGGCCGCGCGCGATGCGCTCGACGGTGACCGCGTTGCCTCGAATGGACGGGAAGGCGAAAGGGGTCAGGAGGGCAAGACGGCGGGACATGGGCGAGGCAAGGGTACACGCGGCCCCCCTTCAGGGCAATGCGCCTTGAAGCCATACGGAGCGGCCGGCGGAAGTCGTCTGTGGTATCGTTCTCCCAACGGCACCTCACAGGCGGGGGAGGAGCGGATGGCCGAAGGGCAGGAAGGCATGGAGTGTCCGGAGTGCATGGATCTGCTCGCGGATTACATCGACGGCTCCCTGCCCCGGCACCAGGCCGAGCTCCTCGAATGGCACCTCGAGGGCTGTGGACCCTGCGTCGCGTTCGTGAAGACCTACAAGGGCACGGTGGACGCGGCCAGGCGCCTGCGCGAGACGACGCTACCGCCGGAGCTGAAAGAGAAGCTGCGAGCGTTCTTGAAGCGCTCCGCCCAGCCCTAGTCCACGCCAGGCCGCGATCCCGCCTGGCGAAGTAAATCGGCTCGGGGCCGGAGTCATCGGACCGCTATCCCGATCTCCGCCGTGACCTCGCCGATCTCCCAGCAGGGCTCCCCCAGGCGCTTGAAGCCCTCGTGGACCAAGCGCGTGTGCTCGGGCGCCACCGCGAAGAGAAGCCCGCCCGAGGTCTCGGACTCGAAGAGCAGGCCCGTGTGCGCGGCTCCGATGGACGGCCCGAGCGACAGCCGGCCGCGCGCCCCGAGGGTATGCTCGAGATGCGCCCGGTTGCGCTTCATCCCTCCGCTGAATGTTCCCTTTTCGGCCAGTCCCAGCGCTCCCGGGAGGATCGGGATGTCCTGCAGGCGCAGCCCGATGCCCGCACCCGAGGCCTCGACCATCTCGGCGGCGTGGCCGAGCAGACCGAAGCCCGAGATGTCCGTCGCTCCGCGTACGGCCGCCTCCCGCGCCACGTCGGCGGCGGCGCGGTTGAGGCGCAGCATGCTCTGCACCGCGCCTTCGAGAACGGCCGGACCGCAGGCGTCATCCTTGGCGGCCGTGGCGATCACACCCGTGCCCAGCGGCTTTGACAGGAAGAGCCGGTGCCCGGGCCTGAGTCCACCCTTGATGAAGATGCGCTTGGGGTGGACCTTGCCGGTGACAGCGAGGCCGTACTTGGGCTCGGCGTCCACCACGGTGTGGCCACCTGCGAGGACCCCGCCGGCCTCGAGCACCTTGTCGGAGCCGCCCTTGAACACCGCGGCGATGACCTCCTTCGGCATGTCGCGCGGGAAGCCCGCCACGTTCAGCGCGAAGAGAACCTGCCCGCCCATCGCGTAGACGTCGGACATCGAGTTGGCGGCGGCGATCGCGCCGTAGAGGTAGGGATCGTCCACGATGGGCGGAAAGAAATCCACCGTGCTGACGATCGCGAGCTCGTCGGTGATGCGATAGACGGCCGCGTCGTCGCTGTGCGCGAGGCCCACCAGGAGATCGGCGTGCTCGTGGCGGGTGAGGCCGGCCAACACGTCCTGGAGATCCCCAGGACCCATCTTGGATGCTCAGCCGGCGCAGGCCGCGTAGCTCGTCAGCCGGATCTGCTTGCCCGTCTTCGGGTCCGTCATCCGGGAATCCATGCTGTTTCCCATGCCATTCCCCATGGCGTTTCGACGCCCCGCGGATCCTGGGCGATTCCGGCCGGCTCAGGCCGACTCGGACTCCACGAAGGAGCGGAAGGCCTCGGCCAGCGGCGAGCGGCTGCGGTCCCGGTGGGTGGCGATGTGGAAGGCGCGCGTGACCGTGAGGTCGCGAAGGCGGAGGCACGAGACGAGCCCGGCGCGGCACTCCTCTTCGACGGCGCGGAGCGAGATGACGGACACGCCCACACCGGCCTTGACGGCCTGCTTGATGGCCTGGGTCGAGCCCATCTCCCCCACGATACGGAAGGCTGAGAGGTCCACGCCGGCCTGGGCCAGCGCCGCTTCGAGGGCCGCACGTGTCCCGGAGCCCCGCTCGCGCAGGAGCAGCGGCTCGGCGCGGAGGTCGGCGAGCCCGATCTCCTTCTTGCCGTGCCACGGGTGGCCGACCGGCACGACGAGAACCAATTCGTCGGGCATCAGCTCGCGGAACTCGACTCCCCGGTGGGGCAGCCGTGCGCCGACCACGCCGACCTCGGCGCGTCCCTCGGCAACCCAGTCCACGACGGCTCGGCTGTCGCCGATCAGGAGCGTGATCGCAATGTCCGGAAACTTCTCCTTGAAGCGACCGATGAGCGGTGGCAGCACGTACTCGCCGGGGATGGTGCTCGCGGCCACGAGGAGATCACCCGCCAGCCGACCCTGAAAGCTGTCCATGGCCTGGAGCGTCTCACGCTGGAGCTGGAGCATCCGCGTGGCGTGCGAGAGGAGGAGGCGGCCCGCGCTCGTGGGCTCCGCCCCGCGGCCGAGCCGGTCGAGCAGCCGCACGCCCAGCTCCTGTTCGAGCGTGCGGATGTGCTCGGAAATCGTGGGCTGGGTAAGGAACAGCGCGAGCGCAGCCTTCGAGAAGGACTTGAGCTCGGCCACCTTCACGAAGATCTCGAGCTGCCTCAGATCCATGGTGCGAAGTATAGGCGTGGGACTGCGCGGTGTCTACCGTAGGGACGGCAAGGGGCGTGGTCGCTGGCTATTGGTGTCAGGGACGACGGGCGGACTCAGTGACAGCCACAGCCGCCACCGCAGCAGCCACCGCCTCCGGCCATGCTCCCGCCGGCAAACGTGCCGCCGGCGCTCCGCAGACCGAACCCGGACAGGCGCCGCGTGACGCGCGCGCTCTGGCAGCCGGGACACGCGACTGCTGCCTGGATGCTCTGCACATATTTCTCGAATTCCCGCTCGCATTGGTTGCAGCGATACTCGTAGATCGGCATGACTCTCCCCGCAGCGACCGGGCGCCTACTGGCCGCCTCGCTGGACGTAGCTCTTCACGAACTCCTCGGCGTTCTCCTCGAGGATGTCATCGATCTCGTCCAGGAGGTTGTCGAGGTCCTCCTTGATCTTTTTGCCTTTCTTGGCGAGCTCCGGGTTTGCTCCGGCCGCGTCCTCCCCGCCTTCGGGCTTGGTGGGTCTTGTCTCCTTCTTCTTCTGTTCAGCCATGAGCGGTCACCTCCTGGCCCCCGGATCGGGGCCGGCGCCGGGGCCTAGATCGTCGGGAGGACGATCCCCTGCTGACCCTGGTACTTCCCCTGCCTGTCCGCGTAGGACGTCTGGCAGGCCTCGTCGGACTCGAAGAAGAGGACCTGGGCGATCCCCTCGTTGGCGTAGATCTTGGCCGGCAGCGGCGTGGTGTTGCTGATCTCGAGCGTCACGAATCCTTCCCACTCGGGCTCGAAGGGCGTGACGTTCGTGATGATGCCGCAGCGGGCGTAGGTGGACTTGCCCACGCAGAGAGTCAGCACGTTGCGCGGGATCTTGAAGTACTCGACCGACCTCCCCAGCACGAAAGAGTTGGGCGGCACGATGCAGACCGGTCCCTGATAGTCCACGAATGAGCGCGGGTCGAACGCCTTGGGATCCACGATGGTGTTGTTGATATTGGTGAAGATCTTGAACTCGTCGGCGATCCGGAGATCGTAGCCGTAGGACGAGAGGCCGTAGGAGATCACGGCGGAGCGGACCTGCCGCTCCTCGAAGGGCTTGATCATGCCCTGCTCGAGGGCCAACTGCCTGATCCACCGGTCGCTCTTGATCACGCGTTCACCGTGCAGGCATCGTATCGCCCCGAGTCGGAGCGAGTCAAGTCCTGCCGCCTCTCACTCGGGTAACCGATGGTCACGGGCGGCGGTTCCATGTCGCTCCCGTCGTGTCCACCGGCAGTGGGAGCGCGCGTCCGGCCACGCCCACCGAGGTCAACGCCTGCTCCATGGCCCGGGCCACCGGTTGCGTGGCGCCGCGCACCGCGGCGAGCACCGAAGGCCCCGCGCCGGAGAGGACACATCCCAGGGCGCCCGCTTCGAGAGCAGCGCGGCGCACGGCATCCATCCACGGGAAGAGCGCCTGGCGCTGGGGCTGGTGCAGCCGGTCGTCCATCGCCACACCCAGCACATCCACGCGCCCCGAGGCGAGCGCGGCGAGGAGGAGGCCCATCCGCTGGAGGTTGAACACTGCGTCGGCACGCGTGACGGTCTCGGGCAGGACCGCCCGCGCCTCACGCGTCGAGCTCTCGGGTTTGGGCACGAGGACCACCCAGAGTAGATCTGCCGGCACCCGCAGGGACACGGCGGCGACACTCTCGCCCGATACGCAGGAGACCGTGAGTCCTCCCAGAAGCGCCGCGGCGACATTGTCGGGATGCCCCTCGGCCCGGCAGGCCAGGGCGAGGAGCGCGTCCCGATCGAGCGGCGATCCCAGCATCGCGTTGGCGGCCACGAGCCCGCCGACCCAGGCCGCGGCGCTCGAGCCGAGACCCCGCGCCGGAGGAATCCGGTTGAGGCAGCGGATGGCCGCGCCGGGGAACCGCCGCCCCGCCGCCTCATAAGCCATGCGCGCGGCGCGGGCCACCACGTTGGCGGCGCCGGTGTCGAGACGGCCCGCGCCCTCGCCTTCGATCGCGACCGTGACACCGTCGGCCTCGTCGTAGACGATCTCGTTGTAGAGGCCGAGCGCCAGACCCAGCGCGTCGAATCCTGGCCCCAAGTTGGCCGACGTCGCCGGCACCCGCACGTCGATGCTCATACAAAAAGAATACCCGCCCGCCGCGCCTTCATCCTACAAACCCGTGACCCACCCCGTTCTTGATGACTCCCGGGCCGTTCAAAAATCTCCGGGCGAGGTAGGCCGTCGAGAAGGGTCCAGATGCGAGGCGGCGCCCCGCAGTTCGAGTTGAGCGGCGGCCCCTGGGCGTCGCGAGACGAGAGCTGAGTTGATCTGCGGGTGAGGCGCACGCCTGTACGCTGAGCGTGCTGCCGAGGGCGCCCCAAAATGTAACTACGTATGGGTCGCAGATGGGCCCTTCTCGGCGGCCTACCGGCGGCGGCCGCCGAACCAGCCTAGGCCGCCCTGGTCATGGATATACAGGAAGGCCCTGACCGTGATGGCGCCGAGCAGGAAGATGATGACCATGGACAGGGCGAGGTCGACAGCGGTCAGGTAGTAGAGGTTCTGCGGGGTAAGGATGCCGTGGATGCCCCAGACGCCGAGCACGAGCGCCCCTGAGTTGAGGACGAGGTCGTGGAGCGGGCGCAGGAAGACGGAATAGGCCGCCGCCGAAGCGATCAGGAGCACGAGCAGCACGGCGAGCACGCGGACGTAGCGAGGCCGCTCGAACTGCAGCTCGAACGCGTCCAGGTAGTCGTAGGGGTCGTCCGGAGCACGAAGGCTTTGGGGATCCAGCAAGGTCGGCCCGATCATGATCTGGCGAGGGAGCAGCTCCTGCAGGGAGAGGAACAGGTGCCCGCTCGCTTCGGCCGCGGACAGGGTCTGGGCCTTGTTGTCCCCACGCAGGCGCTGCAGGACCACGCCGATGACGAGGCTGTAGGTGTCGAACGGATAGCGGATCGGGTGCCCACGGACCGGAAGCTGGATCACCTCCGAGAACTCCACGTTGTTCTGAGCGAGCGTCACGCCGGCGGACGGGGGCATGCCGTCCGCGTCGATGTCGTCGGCGGTGATGGCCACGAAGAGAATCCGATCGTTCCAGTCGCACTCGACGCAGCGATGGTGGCCGGAGACACGGATGTTCATGACAAGCGCCGATTCGTCGATGGAGACGAAGGCCAGGTGCAGCTTGGTGTGGTTCGGGCGCGCCGTGTCGGGCCGTCCTCTCGTGAGCTTGACGACCCGCCCGGTCGCCGGCCCGAAAAGATCATCCACCACGCTCTTCAAGGAGAAGGGCAGCGTCACCACGATGCTGAGCACCACCAGTCCCGTGAGAAAGAAGGCAACGCGGTATCGGAGCTGCGGGGCCCGGTCGGGCTCGCTGGCGGCGCCCTCGCCCGGGTTCATGGCCGGCCTACAAACGCTTGAGCAGCCACGCGGGCGTGAGACTGATCGTCCAGGAGTTGAGGACGATGTAGTAGTTCGTGGCGACCAGCACGCCCACCACGACGAGCAGCACGCCCGCCCCCCGCTCCACCACGTTGATGAGCGGCCGGTAGCGTTTGAAGAAGCGCAGGAAGACGCCGAGACCGGCCGAGAAGACGAGGAAGGGCACGCCGAGCCCAGCCGAGTAGGCCAGGAGCAATCCCACGCCCCGGTCGATGGTCTTCTCGTTGCTCGCCAGTGTGAGGATGGCGCCCAGGATGGGGCCGACGCAGGGTGTCCAGCCGATCGCGAAGGTCAACCCCACCGCGAAGGAGCCGAGAAACCCGGCGGGCTTGCTGCGGATCTGGAACTGGACCGTGCGACCGAGTGGGCCCCACTTGAGCACGCCCGCGATGACGAGACCGAAGACGGCGATCAGCACACCCCCGCCGATCCGGATCCAGTCGCGATAGTCGAGGAGGAACTGCCCGGCGGCGCTGAAGGTGGCGCCGAGGCTTACGAACACCACCGTGAAGCCCGCGATGAAAGCGAGCGAGTGCAGCATCACGAGGGAACGCTCGAAGCCCGAGACCTCCCGGGCCAGCCGGTCCACCGACATCCCGGTGACGAACGAGAGGTAGGACGGGAAGAGCGGCAGGACGCAGGGGGAAAGGAAAGAGAAGAGACCAGCCGAGAAGGCGACCAGCACCCCGAGGGTCTCACCCACGGGGCTTCCCATCCTTTAACAACGCATCGAAGAAGGCGAAGGAGGCCCGACCATCCCAGTCCCGGGGACCCAGAGCGATGGCCCGGAGCGCGCCGTTCCGATCGATGATGAAGGTGGAGGGCACGGAATGGGCGCCGTAGAGCTGGGCGATTTCCATCTTCGGGTCGAGTCCTATCGGGTAGGTGTACTTGGCTCGCTCGATGTAGGGCTTGACGGTCTTCGCTCCCCCCGAGTCCATGCTGAGCGCGATGACGACGAGGCCCTCGCCCTTGTAGCGCTGCCAGAGGCGCTCCATGGCGGGCATCTCCTCCTTGCACGGCCCGCACCACGTCGCCCAGAGATTGAGGAAGACAACCTTGCCCCTGAAATCGGCGAGGTTGAGCCTGCCGCCGTCGAGCGCGGCGATCTTGAAATCCTTGGCCTGCTGCTGGCGATTGGGCTTGATGAGGTCGAGGGCGTGGGCGGGATCCTCGACGGCACCCGCGGACAGAGTGCTGCACGCGAGAAGAAAGAGGACGCGGGAGACGAGCGGCCACATGGACCCTGAGTATACATGGGCGCCCTCCCCTTCCTCGCGTCCCCCAGCCTTTGTGATAGGTTACAAGGGTTCTATGGCTGTCACGATCATCGCTGATGACCTGACCGGCGCCTGCGATGCGGGCGCCCTCTTCGGCGGACGCGGGCCCGTCGGCGTTTTCGTCGCGCCCGAACTGCCGGACGATCGGTGGCCCGCCGCTGCGGTGGACTGCGAGAGTCGCGCGCTTCCGCCGGCCGACGCCGCGGCGCGGGTGAGGCGCGCCGCCAGAGGCCTCGAGGCGCGGCTGACCGGCGGCCGCATATTCAAGAAAATCGACTCGACCTTCCGTGGCCCTGTGGCGGCCGAGCTCGACGCGCTACTCGACGCGGCCGGCGCCACCATCGCGCTCGTCTGCCCCGCCTTTCCGGCCCAGGGGCGCACCGTCCGAGACGGCGTCCTCGCCGTCCACGGACTGCCGGCCCATGAAAGCTCTGCCGGCAGCGATCCCGACTATCCCGGGGCATCGTCCGACCTCGTCGAGATCCTCTCGCGGCGCTCGAACCGCCCCGTGTCCCTCCTGCCGCTCGAGGAAGTCCGTGGCTCGTTCGAAGACCTCGCGCGTGCCCTCGCGGCGCGCGACGGTGTGGTGGTCGCTGATGCTGAGCTCGATCGGGATCTCGACGCCCTCACGCTGGCCACCGCGCGCCGCGAGGGCCTGCTCCTCGCGGGCTCGGCGGGACTCGCGCGCGCCGCCGCCGGTACATGGGACTATGCGGGCCCGGCGTCCGCCCTGCCGGCGCCGGGAGCCTGGCTCATCGTCGCAGGCAGCCGCGATCCGGTCACGCGCGCGCAGCTCTCAACGCTCGAAGCCTCGGGCGCGGCGGGAGCGCGGATAGGCGGCACCCGCAATCCGGATCTTGATAAGGTCGTGAGCGCCATTCTCGCCGGCAGGCCTGCCTTCGTAGCAAGCGATGACGCCGCAGAAGGCACACGCGAGGACATGGCCACACGTCTCGCCGTGGCCATGAAACGCGTGCTCGCGGAGGCATCGCCCGCCCTGGTGCTTCTCACGGGCGGCGAGACCGCGCTGGCCGTCGTGCGTGCGCTCGGCGCCCGCCG
>Ga0137391_10002872_pt1 | contig 12941 bp, 11 predicted proteins | sample 15con2h24BmetaG_FD_101399 | JGI IMG/M metagenome (GOLD analysis project Ga0137391, IMG submission 101399) | Vadose zone soil microbial communities from Angelo Coast Range Reserve, California, USA - 15con2h2.4B metaG | ecosystem: Environmental > Terrestrial > Soil > Vadose zone > Saprolite...
CTCGCTGATCTGTCGAAATGCTCCTGAATCCCGTGTCGCCCCATGCGGTTTGCGGAGGACAGGTCGTTTCTGGGGAAACGCCGGCAGAACGGCAAGACAACTCGTTCCCAGAAGCTTTTCGAGTTGCGTCCGCGTATGGATCTGGCGGTTCATTTGCTCGCGCGCAAATGCCGCCATAATCCCAAACGCCAATCCGGAAAGGACTGCCAGCGCGAGCGTCAACGTGACCTTCGGCGAACTTGGCGCACGGGGAGGGGCTGCTACCGTCACAATTCGGGCCTCGGTCGAAGGAAACGACTGTTGCTGCACCGATTGAGTAAACCGCGACAGGAATGTCTCGTAAATACCGCGATAGGTATTCGCGGCAGTTTCGAGCTCGCGCAAGCGGACCTGCGACTGTCTCGTCGCGCCGGACTTTTGGAAAACCTCGATCATGCGCTTGTCGATCGACTCTTCCTGGCTTTTCGCGATCTGTAGTTCGCTTTTGTAGCTTTCGGCGATGCGGGAAATTTCATCCCAGATAGCGCGCTGCAGAGCCGCCATTTCCGCCCGGAGATTTCTGGCAGCCGTGTGATCCGGCCCATAGCGGGCGCTCCACTCGGATTCCTTGTTCTGATCGTCGAGGAATTGCTGCCGAAGCTTGGTGATAACGGGATTGCTCAGCGCGTCGGTGACGACCGGATCAGGAATATTAAAGCTGTTCTCCTTGTCCGATCGCTGTTCAAGAACGCGAGATATTCGGTCAAGTTTTGCCCGGGCCTGGCTGGTATCGGCGCGGGCCTTTGCCAGGGCTATCCCGAGCTGATCGAGCTCGACTTCGCTCGCCAGCTTACCATCCACACCGATAATAATACTGTTCTCGGATTTGAAATCTTGAACTGCCTTATAGGCGTCGCTCGCCTGCTGGCGTAGCTCTCCGATTCGCTGCTCAAGCCATGCGCTGGCGCGACGGGTCGCCTCAAACTTCGCCTGCAGTTGATCTTCGATGTAGGCATCGGCGAAGGCGTTGGCGATCGTGGCGGCCTTGTCCCGATCAAGGGAGGTATATGAGATCTGCTCGATATAGCTGCGTCCCAGGCGCGTAACCCGGAGATTTTCCTTCACAGTGGCAAGGACGCGCTGCATTAGTTCATCGTTGGACGGCTCCTGCTCCGCTCCTGAAGTAATCCGGAATAACGAAAAGATACGGCGCCGGAGACCCGAACCTGCTCCGACGAACTCGGGATCCTCAGTCAAATGCAAGCGACGAACGACCGATTCCGCCACTTTTTCAGATTTGGTGGTCTCTATTTCGCTTTCCACGGACGCATCTTCCACGGTCCGATTTTCAGATGCCATTTCGGTTTGCGTCCAGGTAACCCTCTTGGTGTCGATGATCATGTCGGCTTGCGCGGTATACCTGGACGGCGAAAGTGCGACGTAGGTGGCGCCAAGAACAATCGACAAACCGGTAATCAAAGCGATAAGGCGCCACTCGCGGCCAAGGAAGTCGCGCATCTGAATCATGGACAACGTTCCGGAACTGGGATCGTTATCTATCGCCGGCGTGTAGGGTGGAAATTGCCCGGCAATGTTCATTCACGGTTCCTCAAGCTAACCTTGGCCAATTTTCAACTACGTCGCCTGATCGCTAACGATTTCAACGTGACGGGCTTACCGAACCTGCTGCGCCATTGGTATTGGCGGGGGTGAGGGCTGGCGCTGTAATCTGGACAAGTGCGGAAACCCCGCCGCCGCCGGGGTTTGTGTTCCTGCCTGGCGATGTATTCGGATTGATAACTACCACGCTGCCTACGGAACCGTCTGCAAAAGCGGTCGCAGCAGCCGTGGCGGCGGTCGAGAGATCCCCTGCGACCGCGGCAAACGAAGCCTGGAATTGCCCATCCTGGAAGCTGGCCACGGCCTGCTGGATAGTCTGGCCCGCTTGCTGGTCGACGGTTGAACAAGCTATCGCGGCCTGGGCGAGACCGGCAGCGATCGCCGTCTGAAATCGCGGGCTGGTTCCCTGCGCAACCTTGATGAGGTCGGCGGCAAGGGAAGCGTCAGTTCCCGCAAGATCTCGCGTCGTCGCCTCGATGGTACGAGTATCAGAACCCGGAGCGACCAGACCGTCGGGGTGAGCTCGGAACTGACTAATCACTTGGTCGGAAGCCGGCGGCTTCATGCATCCGGCCCAGCCCTGATTTGCCGAGATGGCAAGCAGCGCCGCAACGCCTAGCGCCTTGAACATGGTTCGGGTACTCATGGAACAGCCCCAACTATTTGTTTCTGATTGAAAATTATTTCTTACGCTACATGAGACTGTAAAGCGTATCAACTGTACCCTGTCGTTAAGGTTGACCGGGTAGCCGAACTTGAGAGGTCCTGCTAATAGACTGAGAACTCTGATCTTTTTAAGGTTCACTTTCGCTCCAACATGATCTGCCCCTAGGGCATCCTCACATTATGTTCAAGAAATGTTTGAGTAAGATGTCAGATCAATTTGCGTAGCCCTCCACTCCACGAGTAAGACCAAGGCAACGCCTGTCGAAAGGCCGGTATCGCCAGCCCTGGATGATGGATTTGATGCGTTGCCCGACCGACGAGTTTAAGATGCGGATCAAATCGATCTTCCACCCCTGTGGAATCCGTTCGGCAATGGCGAGTTGACGAGTGCTGACTGCTCTTCCGGGTCTTGAGGAACTCAGAGTGGGGGGGCGGCGTCCATCGGTGCCGGCAGGTCTGAGGATCTATGCGATCGGCGACATTCACGGTCGGCTCGATTTGCTCAATAAACTGCTCGCTCGGATCGACACCGATATCGCGCTGCGGCCGACGGCGAGACGGATTTACGTTTTCCTGGGTGATTATATCGATCGCGGGTCATCGTCGCGCGAAACGATCGATCGATTGATCGAACATGGGGCCACGCATGAAACCGTATTCCTGAAGGGCAACCACGAACTGATCGCGATCAAATGCTTGAGCGATCGAGGTCTGTTCGATCAATGGCTGCGGTTGGGCGGCCTGGAAACCCTGGTCTCGTACGGTGTGCCCGCCGAAACCCTGGCAAACGGCAAGCAAATCGCCGAGCTGCAATCGGCCTTTCATGGCGCATTGCCGCAAGCGCATTTCCGCTTTTTTCGAGATTTGAAAAACTCGTTCGAGTGCGGTGATTTCTTCTTTGCTCATGCCGGGGTGAAACCCAACGTCGAGCTGTCGCGGCAGAAAGAAAACGACCTACTTTGGATAAGAGGAGAATTTCTGTCGTCCGATGACGACTTCGGCAAGATTGTCGTTCACGGACATACGCCCACCCGTGAAATAGAGGTCCGACCAAACCGGATCAATATCGATACCGGCGCCTTTGCGACCGGTCGCCTGACATGCCTCGTGCTTGAGGACGAATTCGTGTCGGTGATCGACACCGCTCTCGACGCTTGACAAGAGCAACGAGCGTGAAAATTCGATCCGCGCGCGATCAATGCGCGATCGATTTTTCGGCCAGCAAACCATCAATGTGGTTGCGCATCTTTTGAAAGAACTGGTCCCGGCCGAACTGGTTCGCATGTGCCGCGATCTTTTCAGGATCGATTTTGAGACCTGCCAAACTTCTGACCGCCGAGGAGATGGCCTCAACGGATTGTTCGGCAAAGAAAACACCTGACACGCCCGCGGCAACGGTTTCGGTAGCGCCGCCCCGACCAAAGGCGACGACGGGACGGCCGCTCGCCATGGCTTCGACCGGCACCATCCCGAAATCCTCCTCGCCGGGAAAGATCAAGGCGCGGCATCTGGCGTAATGTTGCTTCAGGACATCGAACGGCTGCGACCCCAGGACCGTGACGGTGGGCCCCGCAAGGCGCCGAATTTCATCGAGCATCTCGCCGCCGCCGATCACGACCAGCTTTAGCTTCATTTCGTTGAAGGCCTGCACGGCGAGATCCGGCCGCTTGTAGGATACGAGTTCGCCGGCCATCAAATAATAATCGCCAAGCTCGGACGGGGCTGCGATCGAAAACGCACCGGTATCGACCGGAGGGTGAATGATGACCGAATTCGCGCCGTAATACCGGTGAATGCGCCTCGCAACCGTTGCCGAGTTCGCAACGAAGCTGTCGACCCGCGCGGCTGACGTCACGTCCCACATCCGCAGGTAGTGCGTAAGCGGCGGCATCATCAGCCGCGCCACACGGCCCGCGCTATTGCGGTAGTCGTGATACATGTTCCAGACATAGCGCATCGGCGTGTGGCAATAGCAGACGTGGAGCGCCTTGGAGGGCGCGATGATCCCCTTGGCCGGTCCCGATTCACTGCTGATGACGAGGTCGTAGCCGCGCAGGTCGAGTTGTTCGAGCGCAAGCGGCATCAGGGGAAGATATGTCTTGTACATCTTGCTCGCGCGCGGCAGCGAATTGATGAACGTTGGAATAATGCGGTGCTGCCGAATCCTGCCGGAGACCATCTCCGGCACGTAGACGTGGGTGAAAATGTCGGCCTGCGGATACATCTCGCAAAGCGCCTCGATAACCTTCTCGCCACCCCGCATACCGACGAGCCAGTAGTGAATGATTGCGACCTTCATCAAATGCTTTCGCCTGAATTATTGCCTCGGGGCGTCAATGCGGTGGATCGAAGCTGGAGGAGGCTGCTTTCGACCCGCAACGCCGCTTCGCGGAATTGCAACATAGTGCCAATTCTCTAACAGAAAAGACCGACCTGGAGCGAGCTCAAGCTGGTTAGTGTTAATGCTGATTTAGGCCAGACAACAGGATGCCGCGCAGTTCAGTCGGACCTGAATCTCAAAGAGCGGAGCCAAGGCTAATTCAAGGCTAATTCAATTTGCGAATCTTGATGCCACGAAAGCTCACAAGGCCACCGTGGTCCTGGAGCGCAATATGGCCGCGAAGCAGAGTCGCGAACTTGGGCATCGTTCCGAATTTACTGTTTGCGACGAGCTTTTTACCTTCCGGACTTGCGAGATCGACGTCTACGATCTTGGTGCCGTTTGACCAGTGTCGGATTTTCCAGCCGCGAACGACGATGCGCGCTTTGTTCCACTCGCCGAAAGGTTTCGTGTAGTCCGCATCCGCCGGGACCAGGTCGTAAAGCGCGCCGGCAAAATGGACCGGACTCTCTTGCGCATTGGGGTTATCCAGTAATTGGTATTCCGGTCCCGTTTCGTAAGTCTGCGACTCGCTCATACCCACGCGGTAGATGATTCCACTGTTCACTCCCTTTCCGATTTTCCATTCGAGGTTGAGTTCGAAGTCTCCGAATTCGTCAACCGTCACGAGGTCGCCGGCGCCACCCGTCATCGTTAACTCACCATCCGAGGCCTTCCACCCGTCTCCAGGAGCGTCACTCTTGAACCCGCGCCAGCCTCGGAGCGTCGCGCCGTAAACAGCAGTTTCCAGCCGGCGGACTGCTCGCGCCGTGATAAAATGTTGGGATCGGCGGCCCTGACAGGTCCGACAATCAAGCCGATGATCACCGCGGCGAATACTTACAACTTCACGATCGAACTTTCCTTCGATGGTACGAAGCCCCAGCGCCTTTTGATCCGGATCCGAGATCACGGCTCAAGTCGGCCGAACCAGGAACATTGCAAAACCTGTGCCTGCAATATATGTTCCCAACGCCTGCGGATATGGCAGCACCCGATCCGACAGCAGGCCGATCAGACCGTTTCCTATATTTCCAAGTTGCTTGTATTGAGGTGCGGGCGGCGCTCCGCTCAATGTTATATTTCGGGGAGATTTAACGCCCGCACCGACAGAGTGAAACAGGTTTCGAAATGGATTTTTCAGGCCCGCGCGTTCGACGCGTTCTAGACGCAATCAGCGATCCAACGTCGTATCGACTGTTATGGTATAGCCTGACCGGCCGCGTAATGCCGCTGGATCGGATCGAATCCGAGGGTGGGCCGGTGGGGGAATTCGGCATCCCCGATGACGAGCCAGCCGACGACCGGACGCAGATTCCAAGGATCATTTTTCAAACCTGGAAATCACACCATGAAATGCCGGCAAACTACCGATACTGGAGAGGAAGCTTCCTTCTCAATAATCCCGACTTCAGATGCTTCTTGTGGGATGACGCAGACAATCGGCAATTCATAAAGGAGAAGTTCTCGTGGTTTCTCGATCGATATAACAGCTATTCTCGCGAGATATTTCGCGCCGACATAATCAGGCTTTTCTTTTTATATGTCTACGGCGGCTTTTATGCCGATATGGATTCGGAATGTCTAAGGCCGCTGGAGTCAATGCGCGGGATGGGCGATGTCCTGGTTGGGCGCATGGGATACGACAACGACTTTGAACACTCCATCCCAAATGCGATCATGGCGTCAAGGCCGAAGCAGGCGATCTGGCTGCTGGCCGTTGCATTGGCTTCCGAACGATTGGCGGAATTGCAGAAAAACAAGGGCGCCCGAGATTTTCGGCCGGAGTGGCTGACGGGGCCTGTCCTGCTCAAGGATGCCGTCGATTTCTATATTCAACATACCGCGGCAGAGATTTTGGGTCGAATCTCAACGAGCTTGCCAGAATTGCAAGCTCAGGCCGCGAGCAGTGATTTCGGTCGCGTCACCATCCTTCCTCCACCTGTTTGGTATCCGGTGAACTGGAATAACTTCATACAAACGATTTTTAGAAAGAAGATGTTCAAGGAGAACGGCGTAGTCGATAGAAGCAAGGCGCGCTGGCTATTTCCTCAGGCTTATATCGTGACCTATTGGAGTGCTTCCTGGAAATAGCAACGATCATGTTCATCGGCGGTTGCGGGAAATCGGCTCGTATTTGACTGTTCGCAACCTTGCCGATGTCATGCTGCCATCGGTTGCGTTGAGATCTCAGGAGTTATGCCGTTGCGTTGGCCAAAGATTTTTGTGACCGGGGCCGGTGGTTTTATTGGCAGCGGGATAGTTGGCCTTCTTTATCGCGCCGGCGCCACGGACATTCGTGCCGGGGTGATGCGCGGAACGCGCGGCGGCAGCCTCGCGCAATTGCCGATCTAGATCGTGCACTGCGACGTGATGAGGAAGGAATCCCTGGACGCCGCCCTGATCGGCATCGACGTAATCGTCAATTGTGCTCATAGCCGGATCGACGCGGGTCCGACGGTGGAGGGAACGAGACTTCTTCTCGATCGGGGGGCCGCAATGGGGGTCAGAAGGCTGATTCACATGAGCTCGGTTGCCGTCTATGGCGACGCACTCGGTATCGTCACCGAGGAAACGTCTCCGGTGCCTCCGGTGAATCTCTACGGGCAACAGAAGTGGATGGCCGAGCAGTTGTGTCGGTCTCTGCGGCTTCCCCACGGCTTACTGTCGCTGTGTTGCGGCCAACGCTCGTATATGGACCCGAGAGCGAGCTGTGGACCACCCTGTACATCAAACGCATCATGGCAGGTCAATTGACACAACTTGGTGCGGCCGGTGAGGCAACGCCAACTTGATCTATGTCAATGATCTCGTACGTTTCGTTGGCCATCTAGCCGTAACCGAGCATACAACGCCAATGGAGCCGAAATACCGACATTCAACGAATATTTTGCGAGGTTAAGCCGGGCGCTCGAGTATGGTCCGCTTTCACCGCCGTCGGCGTCGTCTGCTTTTCAGCGCGCCTTGAGGCGCCCGATCCGAAGTGTCGGAAGATACCTCATCAGGCGGCATCCACATCTGCTGAAACTCGCCCGAAACAATCGAGTACTTTCTGGGATAATCAATCGCACCGAAGCCGACCTGCGGCTCAGACCCAATGAAGGAGAGCTCCGGATGTATGGGGCATGAACGTCACCTATTCCGTTTTGCGAGCCAAGGAGATTGGTTTTGAACCGCAGGTTTCATTGAACGAGGGTTTGGCGGCTTCCGTCAAATGGGCCAAAGAGGTCGGCAGGCAATTCAAAATGGCGACGCCCCTTGGGCAAGGCTAATGCAAACCGCTTAGCACTCGATCGAGCGCTCGCCGACCGAATTCATCGGGGGCATGTGGACCCCGGTAGAGGGTTCACGGCGTCGACTTGTTCGGAAGAAATCGCGTCGGTGACTGACACATCACGCTCGGGTGCCGACAGGGGCAGTGAACTCGATACACGATTGGTCTGCGCGGTTGTTTGGCGAAGAATTGCACAACTGCCCACTTGGACGCTGCATCTTTCGCCGACTGGGCAGTTGGCTTGCTGGCTTCAACGATGCTAGATTGCCGCAATTGCCTCACCAACGCGCGATCCGGCGCGAGCCATGTATTATATTACGCAGCACATTCTTGATCCTCCGGTCTGTCCGTTTTTGCGAAGGGAAGTCATATGCTTAATGTTACTATAGCAAATCGCCGCAGCACGGTAGATACTTTTGAAGTCATTATTTTGGGCGCCGGAATCAGCGGACTTGTCTCCGCGTCTGTCCTGCTGAAGGAGGGCTGTCAGAATGTAATCGTTGTTGACGAGTACGCCCATATCGGAGGCAACCATATCGATTGCAGCATTGGAAAATATACGTTCGATATAGGCAGCTTTATATTTCAAGATGACTCACCATTGCTAGCGCACCTGCCTGAGATTCTGCCGCTTTACGTTCCAATCAACCCGAGTTGGGGCCGACTGAACCCGCAGGGCGCGGTTACGCAATATCCTATTTCGATCAAAGATGACCTCATAGCCGCCGGCCCTGTCGAGTGGCTCCGCATCCTGTCGTCTGTTTTGTTTGCGCGCATCTTTCGTCGCCGATTGCGGAATGCGAGGGACTTTGCTCAGTATTGGATTGGCGCCCGGCTGCTACACCGCTCCGGATTAGGAAATTATATGAAGCGCTTTTACGGTCTTCCAGCGGAGAAGATCGATATAAAATTTGCGGAAAAGCGAATGCTTTGGATCAAAGAGCACGCATCTCCACGCGGCGCGTTCCGTCGTTGGGTGATGCCTGCTCCGAAGTCAGCTCCCAATCAGCAGCTTGCTCGCCCGAGGGAAGGCTTTTCCTACCTTTACCAAGGCGCGGTGCAGCGGCTAGAGCGGTGTGGCGTGACGTTCCTCCTCGGAGTGAAAATGCATGGCCTGCAAAAAAAGGATGGCGTATTCTTCCTCGAGGCAGGAGGCCGACGCGTTGCTGCAAGCCGCGTGGTGTCGACCATACCGCTTGAGCGTATTCAGAATTTATGCGGCATGCCCTCTGACAATAGGCTTCCGACGGTAACTCTGATCAGCCTGTTCTTCAGTTTCTCGGGCGATCGAGGCTTCAAAGACTCCGTACTGTACAATTTTTCTCACACCGGCTCGTGGAAGCGCCTGACAGTCTATTCAGATTTTTATGGGAAATCTGATGGTCGGGAGTTCTTTGCGGTCGAGGTTAATGCTGATCATGTTTCCGGTTTGGTTGAAACGGCAGAGCGGGACTTCAGGCGGCACGTGTCAGAGAACGGATTATTCGTCGGAGATCTAAAGCTGGAGGGTAGTCACGTCGTCTCGAACGCTTATCCCGTTTATACCGACAAAGCAGACAAGCAAGCCGCCGCCGCCATCGCAGCGTTACGGGCGCGAGGAATCGAATCATTCGGACGTCAAGGCGGCTTTGACTACCAACCAACGGCACGTGTCTCTACTCTAAAGGCAGAATCCGCACTTCGTCGCAGTTGACGCCAGGAATTTCGCCGAGCATCTTGCTCGGAGTTGCGGGGTCGAGCGTCGATTCTGCCGGGAGCTCGCCTCTGAAGGAAACAGAGGGGTTTTAGGGGCACCTCACGGCTCAGTTCTGGAGCGGAGTTCGCGCCCAATAATCTTCTTCGCGAAGCCGAGTGCCGTTCGATGCCCGGTTTTAAGTCGATAGGCGAGAAGAGCCTTTGCTCTGTCGTTTGGAAGCACCGAGGCGAGAAAGAAGAAAACGGCCATAGCGACCTTGTTCTTTACCGAAAAAGGCTCGCTTAAGACCTTTGAGAGCAGTCCCGGCAGCGTGGTCAGTCGCGGACGCCGTCCGGATGCGATTTCAAGGAAGAACCTCTGCTCGCGGAAATAGAAGCTCTCACGGGGATCGAAGAGTTCTTGGTCCGGCTCAACCCGCCGTATGATCGTGCGCAGATGTTCCATCCTTGCCAGAAAGCGATTGATGTCGCGTTCGAGAGAGCCGGCGTCAGGCAAACGGCCGAGGCCGGAATCGTTGCGGCCGTGGATGCGGTAGCGTCCGAGCTCCTCGGAAATACTGACGACATCGCCGAATAGTGGCGCGGCGAACAGAATAACCCCATCGACCGCACTGTCGTAGTTGGCTTCCCGAAGCAGTTCACACACATCCCGGCGGAACACATTTCCCGAGGTCGGCGGGGATTTGTAGATGCCGCTTTTGAGCACCTGACGAGCGAGGGCATCGCGAACGCGGAACGCCGTGAGTGACGGAAGCGCGCCACTAATGACATTGCCGTCTGCATCGATCCGCGTGAGAGGAAATTGAAGCTTCGCGACACCCAAGTCGAGCCGGTCGATAATCGTGCCGAGGGCGCCGGGCTTTAGCTCATCATCGGCGTCAATGAACAGCACGAACGGCGCTCGGGTCCGGTCAAGGCCGAATAAGCAAGCGACCCGTTGGCCGCCGTTCTCGATCTTGAAGGCTGTCACGCCGGAGCGGCTGATCACGTCCCATGAACCGTCCGTCGATCCGTCGTCGACGACGACGACCTCGCAGTCATGTCGACCCTGATCGAGGACACTTCGAATGGCGCGTTCGACGAACGACTCGTAATTGTAGCAGGAGATGATTACGGCTAGCTTCGGACTGTCCGGCATGCAAATTTCCGACCGAGGTTTCTGCAAATGGTTTTCGGTGTCAGGTCTGGTCATGTCCGGGCAAATTTGATCCTGACTGCTGATGAAACCTGAGAGTAATTATCGCCTAGCACCATTGGCAAGCCGTGTGTTAACATAGTCAAAACAAATCAGAGGTGCTTATATTGAAGCACAAGCCGCGAGGCGAATTTGGGCGCCAGCGCGCATGCACGATCGGCCGCTCTCGCGGCTGAAGATCCACCAGGATCTAACAGTGGTCACGCGCGGGTACGGTCGGGTTAGACATGCGTCGAGATCATGTCTCGATAACGGCTCGGTCTGCCTTTCAAACGTGCTATGAAGGCTGCCAGTGAACTTTGCAAGAGGCGGCTGGTAAACCCTCCAGAGTCTCTCGGGCGACGCGCTCGATACGTAGTTGTCCGTTAACAAGCGGGATTGAGAGGGTTGATCGGACGATGAAGCCGCGCAGGCTCACGATCAGGGAGAGGCGCAAAAAAACCTCAGCCGGGATGCGGCGGAAGTTGTAGCCGAAGGCGGCGAGCCGCAGATATCGACCTGGACGTAGCCGATCGTCTTGTCTGCGAACCGACAGCGTTTGGAGGCGTTCACTTCGAGTTCCTGGCAGGCGAGAGATACCGTGCCGCACCAGGCATCGGTGGAGGCTGGACCGCGTAAGCTTTGGGATGCCGACCTTCAGGCAGCCAAAAACGTAATCGAGTGGATGCAGCGTGCGCCGGCGGAAGCCGACGATCATCACCTCCTCAATCGGTGTGAGCACTGTGCCCTTGGGGTTGCGGTCCTGTGGGAGCATCCACGGTCGTTGCACGAGACCGCCACTTCGTAGGGGTTGTTCGGCTCGCACCGGCGGGTGAGACTACCGTACCGATCGTCTATTTCGACGCTTGGAGCTCGGATCAAACGTGCGGCGTTGTACGGGCGCCGCCGTGAGGAATGTTTGCCTAGCGCTCCCTCGGACTCGCGTGTCAGGACAGCGCCACGACTCCGGGACCAAACACCTAACGCTTGACGAGTTCGTCTTGCCAAGCCTGGACGAAAACGTCGCCCGCTTCAGGCCTGAAACGCCGACTCCCGAGGCCGTACGGCTTATTGGGATTTAGGGGGGCCAGCAGGGCAGCCTTCCGGTGGTCCTGCATCACGCCCGTAGACGTGCACGTAGTCTACGAGCAGCGTAGAGGGATTTGGGGTTTTATCGATCGGCCATCCACTCCCGAGCGCCAGATTGACAAGTGGGTACATAGGACCCGTCAATTCAGGCGGAGTAGGCTGGCTCCAAACCTTTTTTCCGTCGAGAAAAAACACCACGGCCTGCGGGGACAAATCAACGCCATAAGTGTGATAACTATCGACCAGGACGCCATTGGGAACCTCGATTTTCTCACCGGTCCCCAGGGTTTGTTTTCCGTCCTGCCAAACATGCAAGTTGGCTCGATAGCCTGATGTGTAATGGCCATAGTACTCGATAACGTCAACCTCAACCCTAGCCTCAGGGGAAGCCGCCGGCTTCAATGACACGAGCCAAAAGGCCGGCCAAGTGCCGGGTCCCGGTGGCATCTTCATACGCGCTTCGAAATATCCATAGCGGGTTCCTGTGCCCGCGCCTGTTGCATCGGCCGCGGCGATCAGGCCTGAAGTCCATCGCCCTTCGAGATCCTTGGAGGCCGTTATTGAGAGGATTCCGCCCTTGATGTTGAACGGGCCACCCGGCCCCGGATCCGCGAACCTCGCGTCACCAAAATCACCGCTCCAAGGCGTGTGGGCGATCCAGCGCGCCGGACCGATTCGACTTGAGGAGATGCTTTCGATTCGACGGTTGGGGGCGGTTTCCTCGTCGAAGTTCTCGATCATGACAGGACGGAGTTCGCAGGAACTGGAAGTCTCCGCTGAAGCCGCGTGTGCCATTGGAAAATTCAAAGTGACGAGGGCGGCGGCCAAGAAGCCAAGAGGCGAGTTATTCATCTGACAAGTTCCTCGCTGAGATCAATGCGGCGTTCATCAAGTGTCGACGTGGTTCAACGTTGTGGTGTCAGGTCTGGGCAAGTCGCCCTGGCAAGGCATTCGACATGCGCCGCGCTAGCCCCGATCCGGCCGCCGGAACATCGGCATTTCGTCATTGCCGAATGCGCGCCCGCAGCCCATCTGCTTTGATGTTAACCACAGACACACCGGCC
>Ga0137391_10002877_pt1 | contig 12930 bp, 9 predicted proteins | sample 15con2h24BmetaG_FD_101399 | JGI IMG/M metagenome (GOLD analysis project Ga0137391, IMG submission 101399) | Vadose zone soil microbial communities from Angelo Coast Range Reserve, California, USA - 15con2h2.4B metaG | ecosystem: Environmental > Terrestrial > Soil > Vadose zone > Saprolite...
CCGGATCATCTTCACCGCCGCTTCACGGTTCAGCGACATATCCGTGGCCCGGTACACCTTCCCCATGCCGCCTTGCCCCAACCTTTTCTCCAGCCGATAACGTCCCGCCAGCATCCGCGGAGTTGCCACCAGCGTCAGCGCCGTTCCTTCCTTGCTGCATCGCGTCGTTCCCGTGTCGTAACAAGTTCCGCACGCGGGGCACTCCTCAAACGACCGCCCCGCCTGCATCGCGCTCCCTCGCATCAGCAACAGCGCCAGCGCCCCCGCCACGTTTTCCAGCAGCGCCGTGTCTTCTGTGCTGTACGGCTCCTCCGACAGCTTTCCTCCCAGCACCAGCAACGCCTCCGTGCTCCCCTCTTTCAGCGCGATTGGCACCAGCAATTCGATTCGCGCCTTCTGCAGGAATTCCTTATCCACCTGCGGCAGTTGCTGCCCCAGCCAGCCGGTTCCCGCCTGCGTAATCGGCACTGGGCATTCCAGCATCCGCACCAGTGGTATTAATCGGTTCGTTGCCGGCAAGTCCGTCGAAAGCGACCCCGGTGGCGCTGCCGCCACGACGCGATAAACGCTTTCGCCTGACCGGCGCATCAGCAATCCGCATCCTTGTGTATGCAATGCCTCCGCCACGCGTCCCACCACCCGAGGCGCCACTTCCTCCATGCTTTCCGCCCGCCGGATCTCTTCCACAATCTCGCGGAACAATTGCTGCGCATCATATTTGTCTCTGAAAAATCTCCGGTCCAGCGCCGACAGCCATTTCTGCCTCCGCGTAGACGCCAACGCCGCAAGCGCGGCGATTGCCACGTAACTCGCCGCATGCGTCTTCAGCACGGAAAACAGCGGCTGGCTTCCCTGGGCAAGCACTGTCACCACCAGCAGTCCTATCGCCACCACCGGAATCGCCAGCAGCACTCTCCTCGCCAGCGCATACTGCACGCCGCGCCGGATAATTACCCGCAAATCGAACAATCGCTGCTTCAGAATCGCGTAAGCGAACGACATCGGGAAAATCAACATGCCCACCGTGCAAGCCATATACACATACGGTGAATCGAAGAATTGATAGAACCATGGGCTCAGGTTGATCAGCGATGTGCCGATCACGCGCGGCAGATAAAAAACCATCGCCGCCAGCGCTCCAAATACCAGCACCCGGAAGCGCCGCCGGTCCGTCACCGTTTCCATCTTCCAGTAACTCACCGGCAACGCCACCAGCACCGCCCCCAGGTACACCAGGCTTTGCACGCCGAACACAACCAGCACCCACGGCGGCGTCAGTGCCGTCAAATGCCCCGGGTCGTACACCGTCCTGCCAAAAAGATAAAGCGCGTACACCGTCGCAACGATCGGCCCGGCGCAAAATCCCGCCCATAACCATCGGTTCTCAAACAGCCGCTTCGGGTACAAGCAGAAAAACGCCGCCAGCAGCGGCGTGCGAAATGCCGCGCTCACGTACACCACCATCACCGGCACTGCCACCAGCAATGGCAAATTCCGCGTCGCCGCCGACAGCCCCCATTGGAACGCTTCAAACACCGTCGCCATCACCACCAGCACCCATCCTCCCAGCCTCGATACAAAATCACGCGGCCGGTTGAACACCACGAACAATCCGATCGCCAGCGTGATGAATTTGTACGCCAGGAAAATAATGTTGGAAGCACGAACCGTGTTATTCCATTCGTCCCAGATTCTCCCCTGAATCACCATCCTCAAGTCGAGAGTCTTCGCGCCGCGCTGCACGCGAATCGACGCAGGCCACCCGGCTTCAAAATTCATCCGCTGCGCCATCCAGTCCGCTACCGTCCCTATTTGCTGCCCGTTTACGCTTAAGATTTGATCGCCTGCCTGAAAGCCGGCGCGCGCCCCGGCCGTTTCTTCGCCAACATCCGTCACCACAACTCGCCCCGCTTGCTGGTCAAGTCCCAGGCCTTCTGATGCCAGTCCAAACAGCATGTAGTAGCCCAGATAAACGTTTCCTATCAGGCTGATGGCCGCGATGGCCACGATGCGCCACGAATATCGCTTGGAAATCACCGGAATGGCGCGATTATAGGTTCATCCTGCGCTTCTTTCCACAATTCATGCATTGCCACCCATTCCGTCTTTCAAAAAAACCAAACTTGCGCTCTGCTAACTCCGGCCTGAACGTACAACCGGAAACTCACCCTTCATCTCGCCACTCTTTGCCTTGACGCTCGCTCCCTCCCCAGTTACGCTTTCTTCGAACCTTTCGCGAGAAACTCGTGGCTGACACTCCACTCCAGGCTGCACCTCAAGAAGCCGGCGCTCCCGAAGTCCCCTCTGTCGTCGAGGTCCTTCAGGACCTCGCCAAGACCAACATCCTCAAAGTCCAGAACTATTCCAAACTCTCCTTCCAGTCCATCACCAACCTCGCCAGCGGCCCACGCTACATCCAGGACACTCTCGATCAGATGGACGACATCGGCGTCGGCTCGCTCCCCATCGTCCTCCTCTCCGGTTTTTTCATCGGCGCCGTCATGGTTCTCCAAACCGGCACGCAGTTCGAACGTTTTGGTCAGGCCTCCCTCACCGGAGACATCGTCTCCCTAGCCCTCGTCCGCGAACTCGGCCCCTCCATCACCGGCCTCCTCGTCGCCGGCCGCTGCTCCTCCGGCATCGCCTCCGAACTCGGCTCCATGCTCGTCACCGAACAGGTGGACGCCATGCGCGCCATGGGCACCGATCCCAGCCGCAAGCTCGTCACTCCCCGCGTTCTAGCCTCTCTGATCACTCTTCCACTCCTAACCACCATTTCCGTTTTCGTCGGTCTCCTCGGCGGCATGGTCGCCAGCGTTCTGTCTTTGCGCATCAACGCCACCACCTTCTGGGAACGCGCCATCAAAATTCTTGAATTTTCCGACATCATGCAGGGCTTCTCCAAAACCGTCGTCTTCGCCTTCATCCTTGCCACCGTCGGTTGTTATCAGGGCCTCAATGTCAGAGGCGGCACCCAGGGCGTCGGCCGCGCCACCACCCAGGCCGTCGTCGTCTCCTCCGTCCTCATCATCGTCTCGGACACCTTTCTCACCAAGGTCGCTCTCTATCTCGCGGATAAGTTTTTCTGACCATTCATGGATCTCTCCACCAGCAGTCTGACCACAACTTTTCCAGCAGTCGGACAGGCCGCCATTGAATTCAAAAACGTCCGCCTCGGCTTCGCGGAAGGTGAGATTCTTCGCGGCGTCACCTTCTCCGCGCGAGAGCGCGAAACCGTAATCCTCCTCGGCGAAACCGGCACCGGAAAAACTCTCTTGCTCAAGCTTGCTTCCGGCCTCCTGCGTCCCGATTCCGGCAGCATTCAGGTTCTCGGCAAGGACATCTCGGGAATCGCAGAGTCCGAACTCCTCGAAATCCGCCGCCAGATCGGCTTCGTCTTTCAGGAAGGCGCGCTCTTCGACTCCCTCACCGTCGGTGAAAATGTTGCCTACCGCCTCCAGGAGGACGCCGTCGGCGAAGAGGAAATCGCGTCGCGTGTAAAAGAAGTCCTCCGTTTCGTCGAACTCGCCCACACCATCGACTCGCTTCCTTCCGAACTCTCCGGCGGCATGCGCCGCCGCGTCTCTATCGCGCGCGCGCTCATCGCCCGGCCGCCCATCGTTCTCTACGATTCTCCAACCGCCGGCCTCGACCCCATCACTTCGCAAACCATCATCAGCCTCATTCTTCGCCTGCGCGATGTCTATGGCGTCACCGCCTTGCTCGCCACCCATCGCCTCCAGGACGGCTTCGCCCTCGCCAATTTTCATTTTGATCCGCAAGCCAAAAAAGTTCGCCGCGATTCCTCTCCCGAATCCTCACACGCGGCCCCAACCCGTTTTCTCGTCCTGCGCGGCGGCAAGATTTATTTTGAAGGAACCCCTGATGAGCTTATGAAGTCACCGGATCCGTATCTCCAGCGATTTTTGATTTGATTCCTGTATAGTTGTCGTGCACGATTCATCACGGTCCACGGAGGGCTGGTCGGATGGCGCAGCGCAAGCAAATCACCTGGTCAGAGTTGCGCGTCGGCCTGTTTGTCCTCGTCGGCCTTCTGATTCTCGCCGTCGCCATCTTCTACGTCACCGGCGCCGGCTTCCTCGGCCCCAAATATCGTCTCAAAACCTTCCTGCCCGAAGTCTCCGGCCTCTCCGTCGGCGCTCCCGTCCGCCTGGACGGGGTCGAAATCGGCAACGTCGAAAAAATTCGCCTCGTTCCTCGCCAGGCAGGTAAGACCCCCGACCGCATGCACAACATTGAGGTCGACATTCGCATTGACTCCAGATATCAAGCTGACGTGCTCACCGATTCCACTTCCTCCCTCGTCACCGAAGGACTCCTCGGCAACCGCTACGTCAACGTCCAGCGCGGCTATACCGGCGTGCCTCTCAAGGAAGGCCAGGCCATTCCCGGCACTGAGGAAAAAGCCATCAAGGAAGTTGTCGAGCGCAGCGCCGATGTTCTCGCCAACCTCAAAGCCCTCAGCGAAGAAATTCAGGACATCGTTGGCGACGTCCAGGAAGGCAAAGGCACCGTCGGCAAACTTCTCCACGATGACCAGGCCTACAACCATCTCAACAGCATCCTCGCCAAAGGCGACCAGATCGTCGGCAACGTTCAAGCAGGCCAGGGAACTCTCGGCAAACTCCTGATGACCGACGAACTCTACACCAAGGTGGATAAAGGCGTGGACAACGTCAACACCATCCTCGCCGATGTCCGCTCGCAAAAGGGCACCATCGGCAAACTCCTCTACGATCCCTCTCTCTACGATCAGGCCAAGTCCGCTCTCGAAAACGGCAACACCATCATGGGCGACATCCGCGCCGGCAAAGGCACCCTCGGCAAGCTCACCACCGACGAAACCCTCTATAACAAACTCCGCGATACCAGCAGCAACCTCTCCGAAGCCACCTCCAAGCTCAACAAAAACGACAATACCGCCGGCAAATTTTTCTCCGACCCCCAGCTCTACGACAACCTCGCCGCCTCGACCGCCGAACTCCGCACCTTCCTAACCGAATTCCGCAAGAACCCTAAGAAATACCTCACTGTCAAAATGTCCTTCTTCTAAGGCTGGGTGCCGCACCCTACGCCTTTCAGGGTGCGGGTTTTTCTTCCTCTTCTCTGCGTTTCCTCTGCGCCTTCAGCGTCTCTGCGTTATCATTTTCTTTCTTCTCTGCGTTTTGCCTCCCCACTCCCGATATGTTGTAATTCCTATGTAACAATGACAGACTACTCTCCTCTGCCAGCAACACACTCGTTCAGCGCGCGAATGGACAACCAAGACACGGCCGTAAAAGCTCCTCCTCGTCCCGAGGCCTCCAAAACCACGCTTCCTCAGCCCGGCCGTCCCATTCCCAGCCGTGCCTATCCCGGCGCGCTGATCGTAGTCGAAGGCACCGACGGCTCTGGCAAAAGCACCCAACTCTATCTCCTCAAACGCTGGCTCGAAATCGGCGGCTACCGCCTCCACTTCACCGAGTGGAACTCCTCTCCCCTCGTAAAATCCGCCACTCGCCGCGGCAAACAGAAACGTCTCCTCACCCCCACAACCTTCTCTCTCCTCCACGCCGCCGACTTCGCCGACCGCTGCGAGCGCCAGATCATGCCCCTCCTCCAGGGCGATTATCTCGTCCTCGCCGATCGCTACGTTTACACCGCCTTCGCCCGCGACGCCGCCCGCGGCTGCTCCCACCGCTGGCTCCGCAATCTCTACCGTTTCGCCCCCGTCCCCGACATCACTTTCTATTTCCGCGCCCCTCTCGAAGTCGCCGTCGACCGCATCCTCAGCGGCCGCCCCAAACTGAAATATTACGAAGCCGGCATGGACCTCGGCCTCTCCTACGAACGCCCCGAAAGTTTCAAACTCTTCCAGGCGCGCATCCTCGAGGAGTACGACAAAATGGTGGACACCGACAATTTCGTCGTCCTCGACGGCACGCTCCCCGTCAACAAACTCCAGAAACAGATGCGCGACATCGTCGCCTCCAAAATCGAACTCAAGCGCTTCGCACCGCGCGCTCCGGAAGCGGAATAATCATGTCCGACCCAGAAAAAGAGAAAGAAAAAGAAAAACCCGTCGCCGCTCCGCCAGCCACCTTGCCCGAAGCTCCCGCGAAACACGCGCCCACGGAACCGGAATCCGCGCAATGCTTTTTCGGCGAACCCCTCGTCGGCCTCGACCCCACTGAACTAAACGGCTCGCTCATCGTCATCGAAGGCATGGACGGCTCCGGTCGCTCCACACAAATCGCTCTTCTCCAGGAATGGCTCGAGTCCGAAGGCTTCTCCGTTCAAACCAGCGGCCTCCGCCGCTCCAATCTCGTTGGCCGCGACATTGACGAACTCCTCGCCAAAAACGCTGTCACCCGCCTCACCCTCGCCCTCATGTACGCCACCGATTTCTTCGATCAGCTCGAGCATCGCATCGTTCCCGCCCTTCGCTCCGGCGCCGTCGTCCTCGCCGACCGCTTCATCTTCACCCTTATCGCCCGCGGCGTCGTTCGCGGCATCAATCGAGACTACCTCACCAGCCTTTACGCCATGGCCCTGCGCCCGCATCTCACTTTCTGGCTCAATGTCCGTCCCGAGACCGCCTTTGCCCGCGAATTCAAAAAAGCCCAGGCCATCAGCTACTGGGAGGCCGGCCGCGACATGTCCCTCTCCCACGACCTCTACTGGTCCTTCGTCCGCTATCAAACCATGATCAAACGCGAACTCGAAAACATGGCCAAGCGCAACGCCTTCATCGAGCTCGATGGTGAATCCAGCGTTTCCGCCGTCAACAAGCAATTGCGCCAGCGCATCGGCGAACAACTCGGCATTCGCGCCTCCAAATACACGCCCTCTTCCGCCCTCGCGCATCTCTGGCGGTAACATAAATCATGCCCGAGCCGGTCCACATCGCCGCCATCGACGCCGGCTCCAATGCCGTCCGCCTGTCCATCGTCCGCGCCTTTTCCGCTCTCGATATCGAACCGCTCGTCAACGAACGCTATCCTCTCCGCCTCGGTGAAGGCGTCTTCGTCCGCCACCGCTTCAGCGAAGAAACTCTCAAGAAAGCCGTCAAGGCTTTCCGTCACCTGCATGAAGTCATGGAAGAATACGGCGTCACCAAGTATCGCGCCGTCGCCACCAGCGCCTCTCGCGAAGCCCGCAACAGCGCCACTCTCGTCCGCCGCGTCAAGCAGGCCACCGGCCTCCGCCTCGAAGTCATCACCGCGAAAGAAGAATCGCGCCTCGGCAGGGAAGCCGCCGTTGCCGCTCTCGGCCCGGAAACTCCTCCCAACTGCGTCGTCGATCTCGGCGGCGGCAGCCTCGAAATCAACATCCTTCGCGACCACTCCGTTCTGCAAGGTGCTCAGCTTCCCATCGGCACCGTTCGCCTCATGACCACTCTCGGCATCCCCGGCACCATTCGTCCTGCGCAAGCCGAACAAGTTCGCCGCTATGTTCGCGCGCTCCTCGAATCACGCCTGCCGAATCGCCCCAATCTCGTCGATCAACTCGCTGTCGCCCTCGGCGGCAACGCCGAAACACTTTCAAACGTAGCTCCCGGCCCCCGCCGCGAAGGTCTCCCCACGCTCGATGTTTCTCTCCTACGGGAGCGTCTTCCCGATATCCTGGAACGTGATATTCGCGAGCGCATGAAATCCTACGGCGTCCGCCGAGACCGCGCCGACGTCATGGGTGTCGCCGCCATCATCTTTGTCGTCCTCGGCCGCTATCTCAACATTCGCCAGTTCCTGATTCCCACTGTCGGCATCCGCGAAGGCATCATCCAGGAAATCGCCCGCGATGCCTTCTCCCGCAAAGAGCCGCACCGCTACAGCGCCGAATCCCGCCAGATGATCATCGGCACACGGAGCTTTGCCCGCCGCTTCGATTACGATCAGCGCCACGCCGAACATGTCCGCGAACTCTGCGTCATGCTCTTCGATCATCTGCAACCGCTGCACCATCTCCCCGCGCAAGCCCGCGTCCAGCTCGAAGCCGGCGCGCTCCTCCACGACATCGGCCATCGCATCACCCATCGCGGCCACCACAAGCACGGCGAATATCTCGCCCTCAACGGCGACATTCCCGGCCTCGAAGGTCGCGACCGCAACATCGTCGCCGCCGTCGTCCGTTACCACAATCGCAAATCCACTCCCAACACCGATCACCCCGCCTACTCCGCTCTCAACAACAGCGACAAGCGCATCGCCCGCCGCCTCGCCGCCATCCTCCGCATCGCCGAAGGTCTCGATCACTCCCACCGCCAGCGTATCCAGGATCTCCGCGCCTCTTTCCAGCGCGGTGCCGTAACCATCCAACTCCGTACCCGCGGCGACGCCACCGAAGACATCCGCGACGCCGAACGCAGCTCCGCCCTCTTCGAACGCGAATTCCACACCCACCTCTACCTCCGCCCCTCCAACTTCTCCCGTCACCAGTAGTGGCCTCTCTTACTTTTGAGTGCGGGAGCAACGCTCCCGCTTTTACGCACTAATCCCCACCTCCCCAAAATAATCGTGAGCACCAAACGCTTATGATCCCCCTCTTCTCCGTGACCTCTGTGCAACCTCTGTGTCCTCTGTGTTAATTCTTTTCTCCCCTCTTCTCCCCGCCCTCTGCGTCTCTGCGAACGGCGTTTACCCCGACCCGGTCGGGGCGTTAAATCTTTCCTCCCCTCTTCCTCTCAACTCCGACACATCCCCACTCTCCGTCATCCAAACGAAACATTCCTCTAGTAAACTCTTCCGAGGAGCCAACAGCATGCAGCTCTACATCGTCCGCCACGGCATCGCCGTCGATCGCGAAGACCCCAGCTGTCCCCCCGACCCCGATCGTTTTCTCACCCAAGAAGGAATCGAAAAAGCCCGCCAGGTAGCCAAAGGCGTCTCCGAAATCGGCGCCGCTCCCGACCTTCTCCTTTCCAGCCCCTATCTCCGCGCCTACCAAACCGCAGAGATCTTTGCCAACGAACTCAGCTACTCCAAAAACAAAATCCGTAAAACCGATCAACTGCTCCCAGGCGCCGAACCCCTCCAACTCTTCCGCGAACTCTCCAAGGACAAAGACCTCTCCGCCGTCTTCCTCTTCGGCCACGCCCCGCACCTAGACGATCTAATCGCCACCTCGCTAGGCTCCAACCACCACATCACCTCCCTGAAAAAATCCGGCGTGGCCCTGATCGAACTAAAACGCCTGGTCCCCCCCAGCGGCGAACTAATCTGGCTAGCCACCCCCAAACTCCTCCGCAAGGCAGGGAAGTAGAGCCGACGGCCTGGCCCCTGTAGGGGCACGATAAATCGTGCCCCGGCGAGTCCGCGAGCCGCTCTTGTGGCACAGCCATTCCTGCTTGCCCTGAGCGAAGTCGAAGGGGCTGTGCTCTTGGGTTTCTCTTTTCTTAGTGCTGTCATCCCGACCGGAATGGCCGATTTTTTCTTCCGTTCGCGCCGCGCGAACGTCGGCCATGGAGCGGAGGGACCACGGCAACACTTCAACCCGTCCTCGGCCTTTGAAATCAGCAAATCTTTTTGGAGTTGAATGAAAGGCCAGCAGAACGCCAGCGCAAGAGAAATTCCAATCTAATCCGAAGCCGCCGCCGAAATCTGCGTTTTCTCTTCCGGCCGAGGCAATTCCACGATTTTCGGCACGCCCGGCGCCGTCTGCACAATCAACGGCCGCTCCAAAACCCTCTCCAGCAGATGCTTTCCCGCCGCCACCCGCGCCGCCGCCGCTTCGCTATCCTCCAGCCCCGGCGCCCGCACGATCAACGCATCCACCGATCGCTCCACCCGCAAATCCTTGCTCGATTACACGCCGCATTTGCGCAACACACGCGCCAGCCGCAACACTCCCGCCATCCCGCACAACGCCTGCTGCTCTTCCTTCGTCAACCGCCCGAACGCCTTGTCCTTCGCCTTTGGTTCTTCGCCGCGGTGATACCTCACCACCATGCCGAGCAATTCCCACTCCGCCTCTGTCCATCCCACGGGAAGCGGCAATTTCCGCAGAAATTTCCTCGCCGCTTTTTCTGGTGACTTCGCCCTCAGCCTCGCTCCAATTCCGTGCAGCCGTGCCGCGGCCCGCATCACCTTTTGCAGCTGCTCATCCCAAAACGGTCGGCCGCCTTTCATTCGCCGAAGCTCCCCGTACAGTCGCAGCGCCAGTCGCGTCACTTGTGCTGCTTTTCCGTGGGTCGCCTCCATCGCTTTTGCTGTGGCCCGCAGCCTGGCCATCGCCGCCGCTTCCAGATGCTCCCCTTGCGGCAGTCCTTCCTTCCATTCCTGCCAAAGCCACTTCTCGCCCATGCTCAGTTGACGGTACTGCTCCAGTCGCGTCTCGCGCTCCGCCGCAATCCGCTCCATCCATCCGGTCCTGGCCTCTTCCGGCTCGTCTCCCGCTACCCGCGCAATCGTCTCTGCCAGCACGTCCAGGTCATGCACTTCGCCCAGCAAATCCTGCACCCGCTTCAAATTCTCGCCCCAGCTCTCATACAACTCCGGCAGCAAACTCTCCACCGTGTACCGAAACCTCTTCACGCCGATTCGCAGCGCATGCCATGGCTCCGGCTTCTCCGTCCGCAGCGCCCGCAAGTGCAACTCTCGCGCCGCCGTCAATCGCTCCAGCGCCAGACTCTTCGCCGCCAGGCTGTTCGGCGGCACCACCCGCACCCTGTGTCCCAGCACGCGTTCATAGCTCTTCCACGCCTTCACATCAAACTTTTCAGCCGCACGCAGCGCCGCCTGTCTCTCTTCCGACTCGTTCTTCCCCAGATGCGCCGTCAACCGTTGCCGCACCGCACCGCCTTCCGCCCCCAGTTTGCCAACCCACTCTTCCAGCACCTGCGTATCCCGCAATTCCCCCAGCTGCTTGAAAAGCTTCCGCCCGATCTTGCGCATCTCTGGCCACGCCGGGTCCGGATCCACTTCTTCCATCACCGCCGCCAAAGACCGGCATCTCCGCAACGCCACGCGCAAATCATGCACCGCGTCCGCATCCGGTGCCGAACGCACCTCATCCAGCTCCTTCAGGACGCGCTCCATCCAATACGCCAGTTCCCGCTGCTCAACTTGTGAGCCGGGAATTATGCTTCCACTCGCCATTTTTTCTCTTGAAGCCGTAACCGCGGTGTTCAAAGCGGGGTGAATGAAACCTGCACTCGAGATGCCACGACTTTACAATCCGAGGGGAAAAGCATTTTCTTTAGGAGGCCGGGGCTTCAGCCCCGGCAAAAGCGCTTACAACTCACGGGCTTTAGCCCCTGAAGCAAGCTTTTTCTTTTTCCCGCAGATTGTTTAGCTACCGAGGGTTTCAGTCTCCGGATTTCACTTCCACTCCGCCCGCAGCCTCGTCTATACACTAGCCCTTTGCCGCAATCGCGTCCACTGCAGCGCGCACGGCCACAGCTCCGGCAGCATCCGCGCCAGCACAAACGCCATCCCCACGCACGCCATCGCACAAATCAGAAAAACGTGCCCCGGGTCCGGATGTCCCAGCCTCAGCATCGCGTACTGCACCACCGGCTGCAGCGCAATTCCTCCAAACGACAGCAAATTCGCCGCTCCAATCACCCGCCCCTTCACCTCCGCCCTCGGCCGGTTCTGAATCAGTGCGTTCACCGGCACCACAAAAAATCCCGCGCAGAGTCCCAGAGCAAACAGCAGTGCCATCACCGCTTCATAACTCAGCCCCGGCGCAAACAGCGCTCCCGTTGCCAGCACAATCCCCGTCAATCCCGGCAGGATCATGCCCATCTCAATTTTTCGTCCCGACGCATAACCCGCGATATAACTCCCCGCTCCAATCCCCAGGCTCAGCGCCGCCAGCAGATAACTGCTCCGCGCCTCATCCACTTGCAGCACATCCGTCGCATACAGCACAATGTTCAGCAGCAACAGCGCCCCCAAAAACCAGAAAAACGTGTTCGCAATCACCGCCACCCAAAGCACCGCATCCCGCCGCATCCGCCCAGTCTCTTCAAACAACTCCTTCGCCCAGTTCCACGCGAACTCCCGCTTCTTGTCCGCCGCCGGCACCCGCGTAATCCCCAGGCTGGTCAGCAATCCAATCAGTGAAAGCCCCGCCAGGAAAATCCCCGACCACTCCTGCCGTCCGCGAAACGTGTGCGCCAGAAATCCCCCCGCCAGCGTTCCTCCAATCGCCGCCAGCAGCGTCCAGAACTCAATCACGCCATTTCCCCAGCTCAATTTGCTAGTCGGCAGCAGTTCCGGAATCAGTCCATACTTCGACGGCCCGAAAATCGCCCCCTGCGTGCAAACAAAAAACAGCGCCACCGCCGCCAGCCCCAGCCGGTTCTGCCACAGTGCGTACGTCGCGAACCCCATCGTCATCACTTCCAGCACTTTCGTCCAGATCGTCACGCTCCGCTTGCTGAACCGGTCCGCAAAAAATCCTCCGGGAATCGAAAACACCAGGAAGGGAACTGCAAACACCAGCGGCACCACCAGCACAAACAAAAAATCCCGCTGCTCGCGGGACACCCCAGCCTCCAGCACCAGAAAACTAACCAGCCACTTCAAAGCGTTATCGCTGAACGCCCCCTGAAACTGCGTAGCAATCAAAGCCCAAAATCCCGCGCGTGCTCCACGCGGGTTCTGTCCAGCCACGCTCGTCTCCGCCTCTCGTCCAAAGTTTTCCATGAACCCGCGCAGTCTATCCCGTCCCCACTCCCCCATCAAGCACCGTGGCACAGCGATTCCTCGCTGTGCTCTTGGGTTTCTCTGATTCTTATGCTGTCATCCCGACCGGAGCGACCCGGCCTTTTCTTTCGCGCCGCTTTTTGGCGCGCCGGGTCGCGGAGCGGAGGGACCGTGGCAACACTCCAGCAAAACTCCAATCGCTGAGACCATCTCCCCTCCTCTGCGCCTCAGCGTCCTCTGCGTTAATTCTTTCTTCTTCCTTCCCCCTCTTTACAAA
>Ga0137391_10002879_pt1 | contig 12929 bp, 13 predicted proteins | sample 15con2h24BmetaG_FD_101399 | JGI IMG/M metagenome (GOLD analysis project Ga0137391, IMG submission 101399) | Vadose zone soil microbial communities from Angelo Coast Range Reserve, California, USA - 15con2h2.4B metaG | ecosystem: Environmental > Terrestrial > Soil > Vadose zone > Saprolite...
ATCGATGCGAAACGCGCGTTGCAAGCGGCGTAAAGCGCTTCGCGCGGCGGCATCATCAAAATGGAGGCAAAGCGATAGGGCAGTGGCCCGGCGGCGCCGCGCTGCCATTCGCCGAGCGGCAGGCCGGTCGCCCGCACCACCTCCCAGGCACGCAGCAGCCGCTGCCGGTCGCCTCTCGGGAGCCGCGACGCCGCCGCCGGATCGAGCGCCATCAGCCGCTCGCGAAATGCGGTGCCGCCGAGTTCGTCGTGAAGCATCGCCGCCTCGGCGCGGATCGCCGCCGGGATCGGCGGCACCGCCGCCAGCCCCTGTTGCAGGGTGCGCAGGTACAGCCCGGTGCCGCCGACCAGAAACGGTAGGCTGCCTCTCACTTGCGCCGCGGCGATCTCGGCAAGTGCCAATGCCCGCCAGCGCCCGACCGAGCCGCGTTCGGCGGCGTCGAGAAATCCATAGAGCCGGTGCGGCACACGGCGCATCGCAGCGGCATCCGGGCGGGCACTCAAGATATCGAGGTCGCGGTAGATCTGCTGGCTGTCGGCATTGATGATCGTCCCGCCCAGCACCGCCGCCAGTTCGAGCGCCAGCGCCGATTTGCCGCTCGCCGTCGGCCCGGCGACGATGATGACCGATGACCGGATGAGTGAATCCGTGTTCTTCGTGGCGGGCAACTGCCTACCCCGCAAATTCGACAGTAGCCGAGGCGCCGGTTCGAGAAGGTAACAAACACCTGGATCGTAATCCTTGCAAAAATAAGATGCCGCTGGATCAGCCAAAATCGTTCGCGAATAGCGAACTCCTGGCTAGCGATGTTGTTCGCAATATGCGAACATAGACCCTCGTGCAGATCGTCATCGCTCGCGAAGCCCTGAAAGTCCTGGCCCACATGCAGCCGGCAAAGGCCCGCGACATTCGCGAGGCGATCGCTAAAGTGCCCGCGGATCCGATCGCCCGGAATACCAATCTGTGCCCGCTCAAGGGGGTACCGAGCGGGTTCCGGATACGGGCCGGCGATTGGCTCGTCTCGTACACGCTCGATCGCGCGGCCGATCAGATGAGCGTCTTTGAGATCGCACCCAGAGGAGGGGCGTACCGAGGATGAAAACACGGCATCTTCCGGGGCTGGCGAAGCCCCGCATTCGCGCGAGCGGCGCCGAGGCTGCGGCGGTGCGAGCCTTTCTCGCCGAAAGGCTGCCCGATGCCCGCGTGGTCGGTGAGGACGAAGCTGCCGACTTCGTGATGATGAAGCCCGATGATTTTGAGGAGGCGCTCGAAGATGTGGCGGCGGCTGCGGCGTATGCCCGGACCCGTCGCGAGGAATTCGTGCCGGTTTCTGTTGCCGATCGGTTGCTGGCGGGCGAGAGCCCGCTGAAGGTCTGGCGCGAATATCGCGGCATGAGCCTCAGCGCCCTGGCCGTCGCCGCAAGCGTCGGCAAGGGCTACCTGTCGCAGATCGAGAATGGCGAGCGCAAAGGCACGGTCAATACCCTCAAGAAGCTGGCCGCAGCCCTCGTCATCGATCTCGATGATCTGACCCGGTCTTAATTGACAAAGCCGGCGGGCGGCGGGTCAACTGCGGACCTGAGCGACATTCGAGGGGGGCAGCGATGGGCATGTTGGATGGACGGGTCGCGATCTGCACCGGGGCGGCGCGCGGGGTCGGCGCGGAGGTAGCCAAGCTGATGGCAGCCGAAGGCGCCAAGATCGTCGTCGTCGATCCCGGCGTCGGCGGGGCCGGCGAGGGCGGCGACCAGCGGCCGGCGCAGGTGACCGTCGACGAGATCAAGGCGGCGGGGGGCGAGGCCGTCGCCAATTTCGGGTCGGTCGCCAAATTCGACGATTGCCTGGCGATGGTGAGCCAGGCGCGCGACACCTTCGGCGGACTGCATATCGTGTTCAACGCCGCCGGCATCCTGCGCGACAAGATGTTCCACAACATGTTCCCGGAAGACTGGCAGGCCGTCATCGACGTCCACCTGACCGGCCATTTCAACGTCAACCGGGCGGCGATCAACCTGTTCCGCGAGCAGAATTATGGCCGGCTGATCATGGTGTCGTCGACCTCGGGCCTCTTGGGCAATGTCGGGCAGACCAATTACGGCTCAGCCAAGATGGCCGTCGTCGCGCTGGCCCGCATCGTCGCGATGGAGAACCAGTCGCGCGGCGTCACCGCCAACGTCATCTGCCCGTCGGCCGACACCAGGATGACCCGCTCGGTGCCGACCCCGAAGGACCCGGCGGTGGCGGCCCTGCGCGAGGAGCGGCTGCGCCGCAGCCCGGCCGACGCGATCGCGCCCCTGTGCGTCTATCTCGCGTCCGAAGGGGCGGCGCACGTCACCGGCCAGGTGTTCCACCAGCGCGCCGCCGAACTCTCGCTCTACGGCCATATGCGGCCGGTCCGGATGGTGCACCACAACGGCGGCTGGACCCCGGAACTGATCGCCGAGGTGGCGATGCCGGCGCTCGCCAACCAGTTCACCCCACTCGAATCGCGCAACGTCCATCCCGGCCTGCCGATGGAGTGAGGCACGGCGGCAGGGTGCCGCAGCCCCCGCCCCAACCCTCCCCCGCTTGCGGGGGAGGGGCACCGCAAATCCTCCCCCGTCCCTTCGGTAACCCTCCCCCGCAACCGGGGAGGGCAGGTGTGGGCAAGGTGGGGGAGGAACCCGCCGCGCAGAAAGGACGGTTAGCTTCCTGTCGGTGCAACCGAGCCCACCGCGCGCACCGCCGATCAGCGCCATCGTGCTGCTGATGCTGGCGTGCGTTCCCTATTTCGTGATGCTGGCGGCCATCCTCAGCATGCCCGGGGGCGACCCTGGCAGCTACGGAGGGGAAAGCAACATCGCGGTCGCCTTCTCGCAGCTCTATGCCCTGGGCTCCGGCGTTTTGCTGTGGATCGTGTTGGGCATCCTCTTGTTGCTCGGCTGGATCAACGGCGAGATGCCGCGCTGGGCGGCGATCGGCGCCGGGGTTCTCTATCCGCTATCCGGCATTGCCGCCTTCATTGCCGCCGGGCTGGCGTACAGCTACCCGGGAGGCTGGGTGGTCCTGGTACCAGCAGTGCTGCCGCCCCTGATCGCACTCTACGCGATGTGGGCGCACCTGCCGGCGTTGCACACGGCGCTTCGACCGGACGTCACCAGTGCCGCCGGGTTGGCCGCGATCACCGTAGCGATCGTTGCGACGCTGCCCCTCTCGTATCTGGATGAGCTTCAATTCCCCGCGCGAATCGCGCGACAACAAGAACAAGGTGAAACGGTAATCGCGAAACGCGACGCGGATTGGGCAGCCCTGAAGCAGGAGGATGAAGTGAGGTTTCAGGGGCTGACCCCCGATTCAACCCTGTGGGATTATATCAACCCCCAACGCATACCGGACGGAAGGCATGACCAGGCGGTAGAGGGCGCGCGTCATGTAAAGAGCCGGCAAACCGATGCCGTCGCGTTGCTGAAAGAGGGGAAGATCAATTGGCTGAATGAATTGTGGCGCCTCGACCTCGAAGCGACACCTTCCCTGTGCGAAACCTTTGGCATCGAGCTGCGCAGGGAGGCGACGGCCGGAGACGAGCCCAACTGGAACGTCGGGGAAAAGCTCGAGCGGCAGCTGCCGAACATGCAGTGGCTTGCCGCCCAGCGCTGCAATCTCGACGACAGCATGACCGCCGTGGAGACGAGGGTGCACCTTATCACCGATGTCATGGGCGCCCAGGATGGCGGGTTGCCGCGCTGGCAACGCTTCCTCACCACTCTTGCCGAGCTCCACCGAAAGGGATGAGCTTGGGCTCCTAAAAGACGCGTGCGACCGCAATCAGGCTTAGGTTCGCTGACGCAGAAAGGGTCGTTCGCTCGTGTCGATGCAACTCAGCCGACCGCGATCGCCGCCAATCGGCGCCATAGCGCTGGTCGTGCTCGCATGCTTGCCCTACGCCCTCATGCTGGCCGCACTCCTCACCACGCCGGGCGGCGATCCTCGCGCCTACGGGGCGGAGGGCAGCCTCGCGGTTTCGCTCTCCCAGCTCTACAGCCTGGTCTCCGGGGTGCTGCTGTGGATCGCGTTGGGGATCCTCTTGTTGATCGGCTGGAAGAGCGATGGGATGGCGCGCCGGGCGGCGATCTTTGCCGGCGTTCTCTATCCGCTATCGGCCCTCGCCGCTTTCGTTGCCGCCGCCCTCTCCTACAGTTATCCCGGCGGGTGGTTGATCGTGGTGCCGGCGTCGCTGCCGCCGCTTATCGCCCTCTACGCGATTTGGACGAGCCTCCCGGCGCTGCACGCGGTGCTTCGACCAGACATCGCCAGCCGCGCCATATTGGCCGTGATCGGCGTTGTAATCATTGCGACGGGGCCGCTGTGGTACCTGGATGACCTCCAATTCCCCACGCGCCTCGCGCGAGAACAGACAGAGGGTGCAGCGCAAGTTGCGCAACGTGAGGCAGAATGGGCAAAAAACAAGGAGGAGGAGAAAGCCAAATTTCAAGGGCTGACCCCCGACTCATCGTTGCGGGATTATCTCGACTACGCTCCTGCGGGAGTCGATCGTAAGCAGGTGGTGGCCGGCGCGCGCCAGGTGAAGAGCCGGCAAAGCGATGCCATTGTGCTGCTCAAAGAAGGGAAGATCGGTCGATTGGAGGAATTGTGGCGCTTCGACCTCGGAGCGACGCCGGCTTTGTGCGAAGCGTTTGGCGTGGCGCTGCGCCAGCAGGCGATCGAAGACGACCTCGACTGGAGTGTCGCGGAGAGGCTTGATAGACAACTGCCGAACATGAAATGGCTCGTCGCCGAGCACTGCAATCTCGACGACAGCGTCGCTGCCGCCGAGACGAGGATCCGGCGGATTATCGCTGTGATGCAGAAGGTCGACCTGCCGCGGTGGCAACAGTTCCTCGCCGACCTCGCCGAGCTTCGCTAGAAGCCGTGATTCCCGGGTGCCGGCTACTGCCGCTCGACGCGCGCGACGCCGGTCAGATCCATTGACCACGGCAGGGCCGAGCGGCACCAGATCTGACGCGCCGGCGGGGCGAGTTGAGCGCGCTGGTCGATCCCGCCGACCCGCAATCCATAAGTTGACGGGTTCGGCTCGGGCGCGGCGGAATAGACCGGCGTGCCGCATTCCGGGCAGAAGGCGTGGGCGCGCTTGGTCCCGCTCTCCGCGGTCTTGATGTAGAGCTTCGGCGTCCCGCTCGTCAGCACGAACGTCCCCGGCAGGCTCGCGATGGTGGCGCGAAACGCCGTGCCGGTCAGCCTCTGGCAATCGGTGCAGTGACAGACCCTGATCGTCGCCGGGTCGATTTCCGCCGCGAAGCTGATCTGCCCGCAATGGCAGCGTCCGGTCACTTTCAACTTCATCCCTACCTCCGCCAATTCTCACGATCGTCATTCCGGGATCGCCCGAAGGGCGAGGCCCGGAACCCATAAACACAGGCCTCTGGAATATGGCTTCCGGGCTCTCGGCTGCGCCGAGCCCCGGAATGACGGCGTTGGAAGTGTCAAAACGCCCCGAGTCCCAGAATGCCGTCGACCGGGTCGATCCCGGCCAGCACGCGCTTCCCCATCAGGTCGCGCAGCGTCTCGGAGGTGCCGCCGCCCAAGGTGCCGTAGCGGGCGCCGCGGTAGAAGCGCGACACCGGGAACTCGTCGGTGAAGCCGTAGCCGCCATGCACCTGGATCGCCTCGCTGGTGACGCGCAGCGCCATCTCGTTGACGGTGACCTTGGCCGCCGCCGCCAATAGCGGGTCGGGGAAGGGGTCGGCGCTGGCGCAGGCGCGGTAGAGGATCGAGCGGCTCGCTTCGATGTCGCGGTACATCTCGGCGATCTTCCAGCGGATGCCCTGGAAATCGGCGATCGCGCGGCCGAAGGCGCGGCGCTCCTTGACGTATTTGACGGCCTCCTCGAGCGCCCCCTCGGCAAGGCCGAGCGAGATGCTGGGATTGAGGCAGCGTTGGGTGTTGAAGGCCGAGAGGAGCTTCCGAAACCCGTCTTCGAGGACGAGGTTCTCCGGCGGCAACTCGCAGTTCTCGAAGCGGATCTCGTGCAGGTTTTCCCCACCCATCGTGTGGTAGGTGCCGGTGACCGAAAATCCCGGCGTCCCCCTCTCGACGAGGACACAGCCGATGCCGTCGCGCCCGGGCTTTTTGTCGATGCGGGTGAAGACGACGAACATGCCAGCCTCCTCGGCGCGGCTGATCAGCGTCTTGACCCCGTTGAGGCGAAGCCTGTTGCCGACCCGGTCGACGTTGGTCTGGTAATTGGCGACATCGGTCCCGGCATCGGGCTCGGTCATGCAGATCGCCAGGAGGCACTCGCCGCTACACACCGCCGGCAGGATGCGGCGCTTGATCGCCTCGGGGGCATAGGTGGCAATGATCCGGGTCTGCACCCCGACTTCGCCCAGGACCGCCATCGCGGTCACATAGCAGGCCTTGGCGATTTCTTCGAGGACGAGCGCGGTGTCGAAGACCGGGAGGCCCAGCCCGCCGTATTCTTCCGGCACCGCCATGCCGAGAACGCCCAGCTCGGCGAGCGCATTCATGTTGTCGAACGGGAAGGTGCCGTCCATCCAGCGCTGCGCGCGTTGGCGGAACTCACCCTGCGCCAGCTCGCGCACCGTCGAGACGAAACGGCGCTGTTCGTCGCTCAGGGTCGGAAACACGGGGGCTCTCCTCATCGTGACCTGCGCCGGCGGATCGACTGTGGCGCAGTTCGTCCCGCCAGTCCACCGAAGGGGAGCCGCGCCGCGAGCGTCAACGCTCCTCGGCGTCGGTGACGGAGGGGCCGCGCGCCACTTCCTGCACCAGCTTGCGCAGCATCGCGTCGGCAAAGCTGTCGAACCCCTTGGCGACCACGACAAACGCCGCCGGGCCGCCGATCACATTGCGGCTGTAGTAATCCTCGAGCCAGGGTTCCTCGCTGAGGATCGCCAGGCCGTTGATCGTGATCCCCTGCTTGACAAGGGCATCGCGCACGGTCACCGGCGGCTCCCCGAAATTCGCCATGCCATCGCCCGAAACATCGATCACCCGGCGCCCGGCCGGCTCGGGCATCTGGTCGAAGGCGGCAGCGGCGGCACGCATCGCCGACCCGATCGCCGTCAGGCCGTGCGAGGAGCGCTGGGTTGCCCGCACCGACGCGGAGAACGCTGCGGCGGCGCCGCGGTTGGCGATGCGGGTCCAGCCGACCGTGACCGCGATCTTGTCGGGATCCGACCATTCGAGCACGAGCGCCTCGATCCCATCCGGCACCGCGGCGATGGCGTCGATCAGAAGCGGCGTCTCGAAGGCGCGGGCGATGCCGTCATGCTGCAGAATGTAGCGCTCGGACGATACGCTCTCCGACACATCGATCGCAAGGACCAGTGCGACCGCCGCCGCCTGCGCCGGCGCGGCGCCGATTATGGCGAGAAGGAAGGCAGCTGACGCGAGCCGCATCGCTCACCACCGACGAGGTCAAGGGCGCCGGCTGCGTGGCCCGGGCGCAAGCAGCTTATCGCCGACGGGTCTACCGGGCCACACGCCTGGTTGTTGCGGAGCGCTGAACATGCGGAAGCTGGTCCGGGAGCTAGGTCCGGAGATGATCCGGGAGTCCCGGCCCGGATCGACCTCGCTATGCGAGGCCCGGACCTGTCTTTCTGCTTTCAAAACCCGTGCCAACCACACGAACCCTCAAGGAACTCGCCGGCGCGGTGGCCAGCGTTGTGACGAGTGAATCACGCGCAGGATTTCGACGGATGTTGATACACGGTAGACGACGATCCAACGCGTCCGTGCTACCACCAACTCGCGTGTCGACGGGACCCGCCCTGCACGACCCATCTCGGGAAAATCGGCCAGGCGTTCGACGGCCCGTCGGATTCTATCGCCGGCCCTTGCCGCAGCCTCGGGGTCGTCCACCGCAATGTAGTCTATTTGCGATTCAAGATCGCGGAGGGCGGTCCGCAGCCACCTAACCCGCATTCAGGGTGCGGTTCCGCCATTTACCGAATACCTCATCCACCTCGGTGTCGGAGGCGAAGTCGCCTGCATCTGCTTCGGCAAGCGCCTGTTTGATGGTCTCTATCTCGACAAAATTTTCGATCGCCCGCTCGATGACCCATGCTCGCGGATGATCGAGCGCCTGCGCGATCGTATCCACGCGACGCTGGAGGGCGACGGGCAGCCGCACTGTCAACTCAACCGTTTCGTCCATGGCTCTCTCATACGGTCGGAAGCACGATCATAATACGATTTGGGCCCGCCGTCGTCCTCGCCCTCAGCCCCAGCTAATTCTGCTCCCGTGTCGCGCTGAAGCGGATCGCTGGCCATTCCGCGATCGTGGTGCGCAAATCCCAGGCGTTGCGGGCGAGGAAGATCGGCACGCCGTCATGGTCCTCGGCGAGCGCGGCGCCGTTCCGGGCGCGGAAGCGGTCGAGTTCGGCGCGTTCGGCATCGAGCCAGCGCGCCGCCTCGTAGGGCGCGGCGTCAAGCCGGGTGGCGAGGCCATATTCGACGGCGAGCCGCGCCTCGAGCACATCGAGCTGCAAGGCGCCGACGACGCCGATGATCCAGTCGCTGCCATTGGCCGGCTTGAACACGCGGGTCACCCCTTCATCGGCGAGCTGCGTCAGCGCGTGGCGCAGATGCTTCGACTTCATCGGGTCCTCGATCCGCACCCGGCGCAGGATCTCCGGCGCGAAATTCGGCAGACCGGTGACCCGGATCTCGGCGCCCTCGGTCAGCGTATCGCCGAGCCGCAAATTCCCGTGATTGGGGATGCCGATGATGTCGCCCGGCCAGGCCTCCTCGGCGAGGTTGCGCTCGCGCGCCAGAAACATCACCGGGTTCTGCACGCTCATCAGGCGGCCGGTGCGCATGTTCTTAAGCTTCATGCCGCGGTGGAAGCGGCCCGAGCACAGCCGCACAAAGGCGATGCGGTCGCGGTGCTGCGGGTCGATGTTGGCCTGCACCTTGAACACAAACCCGGCAACCGCCTCTTCTTCGGGCAGCACCGGGCGCTTGCCCATGGCGTCGATCGCCGGCTGCGGCCGCGGCGGCGGCGCGAGTTCGGCGATCCCGCGCAGCAATTCCCGCACCCCGAAATTATGGAGCGCGCTGCCGAAGTAGACCGGCGTCAGGTGGCCCTCGCGGAACGACCCCAGGTCAAACGGCGGGCAGAGGCCGCGCGCCATCTCGACCTGCTCGCGCAGCGTGGCGATGGCGTCCGCCGGGAGGCGCTGCGGCAATGCGGGGTCGTCGAGCCCGCGACAGCGGATCGGCTCGACCAGCTGGCCACCAAGGCCGCGCTCGAACAGCAAGAGCGTATCGCCGAACAGGTCGTAGCTGCCGAGGAAATCGCGTCCCATGCCGATCGGCCAACTCGCCGGCGTCGTGTCGAGCGCCAGGGTCTGCTCGATCTCGTCGATCAGGTCGAACGGGTCGCGCGCCTCGCGGTCGAGCTTGTTGATGAAGGTGATGATCGGCACGTCGCGCAGCCGGCACACTTCGAACAGCTTTTTGGTCTGCTCCTCGATGCCGCGCGCTGCGTCGATCACCATGATCGCGCTGTCGACCGCGGTCAGCGTGCGATAGGTGTCTTCGCTGAAATCCTGGTGGCCCGGCGTATCGAGCAGGTTGAGGACCAGGCCCTCATGCTCGAAGGTCATCACCGCCGAGCTGACCGAAATTCCGCGCTCGCGCTCGATCGCCATCCAGTCGGACCGCGCCCGCCGGCGCTCGCCGCGTGCCTTCACCTCGCCGGCAAGCTGAATGGCGCCGCCGAAGAGCAAGAGTTTTTCGGTCAGCGTCGTCTTGCCGGCGTCGGGGTGCGAGATAATCGCAAAGGTGCGCCGGCGCGCGATCTCGACGGGGAGCGTGGCCATCAACCGTGTGCGGAAACTGTCGGATCGCCCCTATATGTTGCGCCGCACCCGCAATGCCAACAGCGCTACCCGTCATGCCCGCGAAAGCGGGCATCCAGGGGCACGCGACTGTGTAGGTGGCCCTGGATTCCGGCTCTCCGCTATGCTCCGGCCGGAATGACGAGCCGATAGCTACGACAGCAGCTTCTGCAGGCGTTCGGCGATCGCTTGTGCGGTGCTGTCGGGGGTGAAGGTCGCGGTGAAGCGGCCGCTCGGGTCCATCACATAGACGACCGCGCTGTGGTCCATGTCATATTCGCCGTCGCTGCGCGGGTGCTTGGCGTAATAGACGCGGTAGGCCTTGGCCGCCTCTTTCACCTCCTCGGCGGTGCCGGTCAGGGCGACGATCGGCGTGTCGAAGCTTTCGACATAGGATTTGAGCACCTCTTGGGTGTCGCGCTCGGGGTCGACCGTGATGAAGACGATTCCGACCTCGCCGCGCTTCTCGCCGAGCCGGTCGAGCGCCAGCGCCATCTCGTTGAGCGCGGTCGGGCAGGTATCGGGGCAATGGGTGTAGCCGAAGAACACGAGGTGCCATTTGCCCTTGAGGTCGGCATCGCCGAACGGCTTGCCGTTCTGGTCGACGAGATGGAACGGGCCGCCGATCGCGCTGGCGAGAAGGGTCCCGGCCGCGCCTTTCGGGTTGTCGCGAAAGGCGACGCTGAGCAGCGCGCCGGCGGCAAGGACGAGGAGCCCCGCCAAGGTGACCGCGATCACCACATAGCGCGGCGCGCCGGCTGGTTTCTCAGGGGTAGGGGCCATGGCTCGGGCTCCCTCAATGGCCCGCCGGCATCGGCATGTTGCCGCCGGTTGCCGTCGCCGGACCCATCGCCCCGGCCTTCTCAACGCTGACCGTGACCTCGCGCGTCCCGGCCTTCTCGAATTGCAAGGTCAGGGGGAAGGATTGGCCGGGACGCAGCGGCCCAGTCAGCCCGAGCAGCATGATATGCGTCGCGCCTGGCTCGAGCTTGACCGGCTGGCCGGCGGGGAGGTCGAGTCCGGGAAGCATGCGCATCTTCATGATCCCGCCTTCCATCGTCGAATTGTGCAGCTGGGCCAGATTGGCGACCGGCGTCGAGAGGCTGGTCAGGCGGTCGGGGACCGGGGATTCGAGGGTGAGGTAAGCGGCGCCGATTTCGGCCTTGCCCGGGGTCGCGCGCGCCCACGCGTCCCTGACCTCGACAGAGCCGGTCTGCGCCCCGGCGGCGCCGGCGGCCAGCAGCAGGACGGCGAAAAGTGCCATCGTCTTCGACATCGGGTTCCTTCCCCGGATCTCACCCTCGACCTGTGGCAGCCCGAGACCGGATCGGGCGGCAGGATTAACACGGGCACTGGCCGGGCGGAAGCCAAGCCGGCGATTGCCGTAAATCGGCCGCGGCGGTGATGACAGGGCGCCGGCGGTTCACTAAACTTGTTTTCATGGATGAGCCGGACTGGCGACGCCCTGCGGATGATGGCGTCCTCGACCTGCGGCAGCCGCCGCAACATGCCATCCCGCTCGTCGTCGCCTCGCCCCATAGCGGGGCCGATTATCCGGACGATTTCCTCGCCTCCGCGCGTCTTGACCCGCTGACACTGCGGCGCTCCGAGGATAGCTTCGTCGACATGATCTTTGCCGCGGCGCCCGACCTCGGGGCGCCGCTCCTCGCGGCCCGCTTCCCGCGCGCCTATCTCGACGTCAACCGCGAGGCCTGGGAACTCGATCCGGCGATGTTCGCGGACACGCTGCCGGGGTTCGTCAACGCCCGCTCGCCCCGGGTGCGCATGGGGCTCGGCACGATTGCCCGGGTCGTCGCTAGCGGCGAGGAGATCTACGCGAGGAAGCTGCGCTTTGCCGAGGCCAGGCAGCGGGTCGACGCGCTCTATCATCCCTATCATCACGCGCTGCGGCGCCTGGTCGACGAGACCGAAGCAAATTTCGGCGGCTATCTGCTGCTCGACTGCCATTCGATGCCGTCGGCGGCGAGCACCGCCGGCGGCCAGGACGCAGCCGATATCGTGCTGGGCGACTGCTACGGCGCATCGTGCGCGCCGCGCATCGTCGAGGCGGCCCGCGCTTTTCTCGCCAAGCGGAATTTCGCGGTCGTGCTCAACGCGCCTTACGCCGGCGGGTTCACGACCGTCCATTACGGCAACCCGCGGCGCGGCCGCCATGCGCTGCAGATCGAGATCAACCGGGCGCTCTACATGGACGAGCGCCGCTACCGGAAGAAGCCGGGGTTCGAGCGGCTGAAGGCGGAAATGACCGGCCTCGTCGCGCATCTCGGGCAGGTCATGCTCGAGTGCCTGGCCACGCCGCTGCGCCCCGCGGCCGAATAATTTCGCTGCCGTCATTGCGAGGAGCGTAGCGACGAAGCAATCCCGGCGTCGTTGAGCACAGCCGGCTCCAGATTGCGTCGCTACGCTCGCAATGACGGAAATCCCGTGATTGACGCGCCGGGCCGGCGTTCATACGTGCAGAGGATGAATAGGGCGGGGGCGCGCGGAGCATCGGATGGACGACGTCCGGGATTGCACGATCGAGCAGAACTGGTCGGGATACAGCGCCGACGAGCACGCCATCTGGCGGCTGTTGTTCGACCGCCAGCAGCGCCTGCTGGTCGGCCGCGCCTGCCAGGAATATCTCGACGGCTTGCGGGGATTGGGCGTGGCCGCCGGCGGGATCCCCGATTTCCGCCGCCTCAGCGACTTGCTCGACCGGGCGACCGGGTGGCGCATCGCCGCCGTGCCGGGCATCGTCCCCGACGAATTGTTCTTCGCATTGCTCGCCCGCCGCCGTTTCCCCTCGACCTGCTTCATCCGGCGCCGCGACCAGCTCGACTATCTTCAGGAGCCGGACGTTTTCCACGACATCTGCGGCCATGTCCCGATGCTGATGAACCGGGTCTTCGCCGACTACATGCAGGCCTATGGCGAAGGCGGGCTGAAGGCGCTGCGCCTCGGCCATCTGACGGAGTTGGCGCGGCTCTATTGGTACACCGTCGAGTTCGGGCTGATCGCGACCCCGGAAGGCCTGCGCATCTATGGCTCGGGGATCCTCTCCTC
>Ga0137391_10002891_pt1 | contig 12911 bp, 10 predicted proteins | sample 15con2h24BmetaG_FD_101399 | JGI IMG/M metagenome (GOLD analysis project Ga0137391, IMG submission 101399) | Vadose zone soil microbial communities from Angelo Coast Range Reserve, California, USA - 15con2h2.4B metaG | ecosystem: Environmental > Terrestrial > Soil > Vadose zone > Saprolite...
GGATGATGTCAACTGGTCAAGAGTACGCACAGAGGGGCGTAGCGGAGAGGTGCCGTGGCGGTCGTCGCATAGACAGTATTGAAATGGCCATTTTTGGGGAACATAAACACGCAGAACGCAGTAAATGTATCCGTATACAATAGTCAACGGAACAACCGCCTCCTGGCATGGAATCCGGTAGAGTGACAACCATGGACATGCGTGACATTGCGAAGATCGCCGGCGTATCGAGCGCTACGGTGTCACGTGTCATCAATGGATCGAATCTTGTGCGGCCCGCAACAGCGGAGCACGTGCGCAAGGTGATCGAAGAGACGAAGTTTATTCCGAATGGAAGCGCCACAACGCTGAAATATGGGAAGAGCAGCACGTACGGCCTGATTATTCCTGATATTACAAACCCATTCTTTCCAGAGTTTATCCACTCCTTTGAGGCCATCCTGGTTGAGAAGAACCAGGACATGCTGATGGCGACTACGGACTTTCACGTTTCGAAGATGCAACAGACGATTCGCAGAATGCTGGTTCGACAAGTCGATGGAGTGGCACTGCTTGCTGCAGAGATTGAAACGGGGCCGATCGAAGCGCTACTGCATAATCGCGTACCACTTGTGACGATGGATCGGCGGATGGTATCTCGCGGACTGAGCGACGTGTCCATTGACTTCGCGAGCGGCATGCGGGAGGCAGTGAGGCATCTCAAGCGTCTTCGGCATCGCAAGATCGCGTATATCGGTGGGTCTGCAGGTCTTACTATTTCCGATCACCGTGTGGAGGCGTTCAAACAATCCATGATTGAAGCCGGACTAAAGGTGAATCCAGCTTATATCCGCGTGGGCGACTACCGCATCACTGGTGGAGAGGCGGGGATGGCTGAGTTGCTGGGACTCAAGGATCCTCCAACCGCGGTCATGGCGGCCAATGATCTTACAGCGATCGGGGCCCTGCGGCTAATGCACAGACAGGGGGTTGACGTTCCAGATGATATTTCGGTGGTGGGTTTTGACGATATTGCGTTGAGCGACATCATATATCCACCGCTCACGACAATCCGTCTTCCTCGCCATGAACTTGCCGAGGTCTTTTTCAAGGCATTGGATGCCTTTCGCAAGGATCCGCATGCGGGCGGAATCCAGTACGTCGTAAACACGTCGCTCGTTGTCAGGGACTCTACGGGACCATCGCGGCCACGATCATGAGCGACGAATGATGTGAATTATCGAAATACGAAATTCAAGGCTATGCACGCCGCGACGATGCACCCGGCAAGGATCCATATTCCGGCAGTTATGACGTCCGACTCTTTTTCGCACGTGAAGTAGGTCACGCCTGCGAGATCTTCAATACTTTTGCGGCGAGTGAACGTGCTGATGAGCGCAATTGTCGCAAGAGATATCCCAAAACCGTATGCGGCTCCATAAAAGCTGGCGAGCAGGTCGCTTCCGTAACCAATTATATGGCCGCGGACTGCGATGTTATGGGCTATTGCTGCGACCACCCCAGCAAGCAGACCCCAGAATCCGGCAGTTGGTGTCGCCCATGTCGTAAACATGCCCAAAAGAAATGTTGCAAAGAGTGGTGCATTGAAAAGGGAAAACAGAAGTGTCTGATAGTCCATCAGACTATGGTAGCGAAAGGCAATGGATGCAGTCGTAACGGCAAGTATGGTCGCGATGATGTAGATATCCGTCCCATCGTCAGATAATGCTGATCGTTTGCGTTGGGATTAATTTGGGAGCGATAGAGATCATGCGTCCAGACTGCAGACAGAGCACTGATGTTGCCGGCCAGGCCCGACATCAGGCTGGCGAGAATCGCGGAAATACCTAGTGCCAACAGTGCCTGGCCGTAATAATGCTGCATAAGAAAGGGAAGTGCCTGATCGTAGTATGTGACGTCGGTCGTACGGAAAAAGATGGCCGCCGCAACGCCTGGAATGACGAGCAAGACCGGAAAAAACAGCTTGAAGATGGCGGCGATCAGCGGTGTCTGTATGGACTCCCGCATGCTCCGTGCAGTGAGTGCTCGCTGGATGAGAAGGAAGTCGGTGCACCAGTAACCGAAGCTCAGTACAACCCCGAGGCCAAGAACTACGCCGGTGATGTCGAAGGTAGCGGTCTCCGGTCGCATCAGAGGCAGGGGACTCCAGATGTGATTCATCCCATAGGGAAGGCCCTTCCGAAGCTCGCCAATCCCGTGAAAGTCGCGAAGGACCTTGACCATTAGTGGTGCTAACCCAACGATCGTCAAGATAAATTGAAGAACTTCGTTGTAGATGGTGGCTCTAAGGCCACCGGACACGACGTAGCACAAGACAAAGCCTGATGTAAGAAGTGTGAGCCGGAAGAAGCTCAAGCCGAAAAACAGATGCACCACCGACGAGATGGCGTAGAGTCCGATGCCCGCGATTAACGCCATCATCGCGGCGAGGCATGACGCGCTAAGAATATGGGTGGCGTCGTTGTAACGGATACGGAGAAAGTCCGGTACCGTCAATGCTCGGCTGTGCCGGTAGACGGGCAGCATAAACAGCGCAAGAAAGACCATAGCGGGGATTGCGCCGATCCAATAGAAGTGCAGGGCGGGCAGACCATATTTGGCACTTGCAGCTACAATTCCGACGATTTCCAGCGCCCCGCAATTAGCCGCCACGAAGGCAACCGAGGTGATCGAGAGCGGAAGCATATTCCTGGCATGCAGAAATGCAGACGACGTTGTTGACCTTTTTCTTACAAGGTATCCAGTCGCAAGGATTGCGACGAGGTATGGGCCGAGGATGAGGAATGCAACCGACCGTCCCGTCATGATCGTTTACGACAAGATCTTAGACAGACCGACGAGCATGGCATGACGAACTCTTGATCGACGCAGCACATTTAGGGAAATCTTCCTCTATGAGTCTATTGCCGCGCGAGAGGTAGGCAGCTTGAATTGGGCCGGAATCTTGAGGCCGCCCATCATTCTTACGCCAAGTCCTGCGTCAATCAGAATGGGAGCAGGTCTATCGCTCCGCACAAGATAGGCGTTGACATTAATCCGTTCATTCGGATCGCGCAAGGCAGCGCGCTGCACTTGGGCAATCCCATCGTCTGTAATCCGGGTCAAGAAATGCTCCATCGGCATTTCGAAATAGCCATCGCTAAGAGTCTTCAGTGTTGAACTGCCAACCCTCCATTGCAACATCAATAGAGCTTTACTAATTCACCGTACGATGTTGCGGTGAGGGCAATTATTTCCACGCGAGATTGCGACACTGTTTCTGAAGGGTTTTCAGGCGGCGGCTATGCGCTGGATGAGGTTATTTTGTTCTTTCTGCGACTCGGCGCCGATAGTAAAAGCATCCAGGACGCCTGTGCCGAGGGCGTATCGGATTGCTTCCGAGGGCCGATCGCGAAGGTCTCCCTGGCCTAAGATCTTCATGCCAACGACACCTTTGCCTTGGGCGCGCATCTGTTGGATTACTTTGATCACGACATCAGGGTCGGCATCCATATGAGAGCCGATCGGGTTGAGACGGACGAGATCGATATCGACCCACGGAGAAGCGGCGGCAGCGCGTAGGGCTTGAAGGCTGTGGCAGGAGACTCCGTGGGCTCGAATGACACCCTTCTGCTTGGCCTCGGACAGGACGTCCATGACACCGCGGTAACGCGTCGTCCAGTCCCCCTCAGTGACGCAGTGGATGAGGACAATGTCGATATAGTCGACGCCGAGCTCTTTCCTGAAACGGTCAAGATCGGCACGAACACCGGCAGGATCTCGAGTGTCGGTCTTGGTGAGGACGGTGACCTTGTCGCGCGGGAGCTGCTTCAAGGCTGCGGCAACGTATGGATGGCTGCCATACGAGTCCGCTGAATCGAAGAAGCGCAAACCATTTTCGTGGAAACCGTTAAGGAGAAGATTGGTGAAAGGAGAGGTGCCCAGTCGCGTCTGGTTGGAGCCACCCCCGAAGCCGACTGTGCCGGTGCCCATGGCCAGGCGGCTGGTACGAATGCCGGTGTGCCCGAGGACCACTTCATCCTGAGCGTTGAACTTCTGAGGCAAAGGATCTGGATCGAGCAGCGCGGCTCGCGCAACGGCGGTTTTAGTGAGAAAAGCTGCGCCCAGGGTCCGGGCGGATCGGCGAAGGAAATCTCTCCTTAGCATGGCGCGGTCTCCTTTCCGATACCATACGCCGATCTGCGAAGAAGCAAAAGCGCTCCGGATTGGGAGATTTGCGGTCGGCCTAAGGCTCACAAACGCAGATTGTTAGCGAGTCCAGCGAGGAATGCTTTTTGAATCCGCTTCATGCCAACACAAAACGCATACGCATCGCGAAGGCCGCACAGGTTGAGTTCGATCTCCACTTCTCCCACCTGCGGGGGTGAGAAACTGAGCTGGAACTTGATCCATCAATAGAATAGGAACCCGCTAGCAATAGGGAGTAACGGAGGATCATCTTGAGCAATGCTTCTACTTCGCTCTGGACGTTGACTGCCGCACAACTTAGAGACCTGGTTGCCTCAACCGATCCCACTCCAGGCGGTGGTTTCGTCTCTATCGTCGCGGCTACCCTAGGCGTTGCCTCGATAAAAAAGGGAGTTACCGTTTCACTCAAAAAGTCTGCGGCGGATTTTGCCAGACATCAGGTCCTTTTGGACCTTAGCTCTCGTGCTTCCGCGCTAATGGCCGCTCTGACTGAACTTGCGGATGCTGATTCGCTTGCCTTTCAGAGCTATCTGAAGGCCAGCGCACTTCCACGAACGACCGAAGGTGAGAGAGCCTTTCGTCGAGCGGGAAAGGAGGACGGACTGGTCCGAGCTACACGAATTCCTCTAGAAGCGGCAGCCGAAATGGCTCGAGCGCTGGAGTGCGCCGAAGCAGCGGCGAGGCTTGTTGACTCACACGTGCGCAGCGAGGTTTTGGCCGGTGAGATGTTGCTACGAGCGTCGATCAGAAGTGTCCTCCTCAGCGTCGATGCTAACCTGTCCGGGATCTCGGACCCAGTGCTACGTGACGCCCTCAAGCTACAGCGAAATGAGTTAGAGCGTGCAGCAACCCTTCCTGAAACGACTGCTCGTTGATCTACGGTTGATGACTTTTCGGAAGCTAGTGGAAAGTTGCATTGCTTGTTCAGTTCCTCTTCATCAAAGATTGCAGACACCTCACACGTGTTGAACAACCGCTTTCACGAAGGGTCGCCAGTCTGGGTGTTCTGCCACACCTTCCGATGGGTCTCTTTATAGCGGGAGATGATTTCATCCTGGAACACATGCTTTTGATCGCGAAGGACGAATCCCCCATTCACGACAACGTCGCGGATGGCTGACCGGTTGAGTGCGAAGACGATGATCGGCAACAGGTCTTCTGCTGAATGGCCGGCGATGGACGCCTCGTTCAAGTCAACCGTGAAAAAATCGGCGAATGAGCCGGGGATCAATCCTGCACCAGGAAGGTCGAGAGCGCGTGCGCCGTGAACCGTTGCACAGTCGAAGAGTCGTGATGCCAACGTCTGGGCTGCTATTTGATCGAGGATGGCGCGCTCTTGCTGTTCCAGTCGAAGGTGATAGTCGAGCTCGCGAGCATCTTCGAGAGGATCGATCTGAGCCTGGCTGTCTGACCCAAACGCCACGCGTATACCTGCTGCCATGATGTGGTCAGCGGCGATAATGCCATCCCCTAGATTACGTTCGGTCGTCGGGCAGGAACATATTGTTGCGTTAGCCTCGGCAAGCATTTCGATTTCTTCTGTGCTGATATGGATTGCATGCACCGCAGTAAAGTCGGGGCCGAGAAGCTGTTCCTTATTGAGAAGTTGTACCGGGGTAAAGCCATATTCGCGCAGACACGCTGCGTTTTCTGCAACCTGTTCCGCGAGGTGCATGTGAAGCGGAAGTTTGTTTTCTCTGCTCCATGCCGCAAGCTTTCTTAGATCGGCGAGCGGCACGGCGCGAACGCTATGCGGCGCAACGCCAAAGCGCACCGCAGATGGCGTTGTGGAACAGTCACGGATGAGCGCGCCCATGTTTTCGAGAAAGGCGCTCGTGGACTCGAAGAAGCGGATCTGGCCCGGGTCACGTGGCAGTTCGTGTCCTGAGCGAAGATATGCAGTTCGCAGTAGAACGATTCGAATCCCGACCGATTGGGCAGCGGCAATCACCTGCTTACACAACAGATTTGGATCGTCGTAGGGCTGACCATTGGGCGCGTTATGCAGGTAATGAAACTCCCCTACTGTCGTCGTTCCAGCGAGAACCATCTCAAGAAATGCCATGCGGGCGACGTCATACACGTCTTGCAGGTCAAGTTGACTGGCTGCGTGGTACATCGTTCCACGCCAGGACCAGAAGTCTTTGCCGCTGACGATTCTCGATTCAGACTTGCCCCGGATGAGCCGCTGAAAAGAATGAGAATGAACATTCACGAAGCCGGGGAGAAGCGCTTTTCCCGGAAGGTCAACGATTCTGGTCGATGAGGTATCTACTTTCTGGGGAGTTTCTAAGAATTGGCCGTCTTCGCTAACCAGAACTCCACCATTGGCTATAAACCTGCCATCCGAGTAAAGCAGTTCCGGTCGGTAGAGAGTGTTTCTCATCTAACTTTTTTCCCACCTATCCAGACGTCTCGAACGGGGTTAGCTCCCAGCGTATAGACGAGATCGCGCCAGTCGCTACTCTGAAGCACCAGGAAATCCGCGGCACATCCCGCCTCCAGGCGTCCCGTATCATTGATGCCAAGCGCGCAGGCTGCATTTACCGTTCCTGCAACAAGCGCCTCCTCCACGGTCAGGCCGTTGAGCCGAACAGATAGCGCCAATGCCTCAGAAATGGAAAATAGTGGGCTTGAGCCGGGATTGAGGTCGGTGCCAACAGCAACGGCGGCTCCAGCGTCAATTAGTTTGCGACCGGGCGCTGAGGGTATTCCGAGATGAAGCGAGACACCGGGAAGAATTGTCGCGATGGTCGAACTTGAGGCTATCTTCGCGATCTGTTCAGGACCGGAAGCCTCCAGATGATCAACACTTAGCGCGCCGAAATCTATTCCAAGCTCCAGGCCGCCAATGCAATGGAATTGATCACTATGCAGCTTGATTGCAAGACCATAGTGTTTCGCCCGACGGAACAACTCCTCTGCTTCGGCGACCTGCCAGGCCTCTTTTTCGACAAAGATATCGACAGCTGTAGCCAGGTTGCGTCTGGCCACCTCGGAAATCAGTTCCTCGCATACCCGTGACATGTAGCTGGAGCGCTCGGTTGCGATCGCAGGAGGTATATGGATGAGCAGAGTCGGCATAAGTCGCGCAGGTGAGTCTGCCGATAGAGACTGAATGGCTTCGAGCATCGCGAGTTCTGCTTCGGGCGTAAATCCGTAGCCGGACTTGACCTCGATTGTGGTCGCTCCGGATGCGATCAGGGAGTCTATCCGCGGTTTCCCCAGTGCTACAAGATCAGCCTGCGATGCCGCTGCGGTAGCGCGAATCGTGCTTCGTATACCGCCACCTGCGGCGAGAATTTCCTCATAGGTCGAACCGGACGCTCGCGCCTCGAAGTCAGCTAAGCGATCCCCGGCCCATACAGCGTGGGTGTGTGGATCAATCAGCCCTGGAACAACCGCGCGACCGCAGGCGTCAACGATAGCCTCTGTCTCGCCTTTCCACTCAGACTCTTTTCCCGTCCAGACGATGACACCAGCGGATATGGCGATGGCCGCCCGCTCCACAATCTTTAACTCGCGCATGGTTCTGCCGTGCTTTGGGCCGAAGCCTTCCGCTGTAACCAGCTGCGATATGCCGGTGATGAGGATCTCTGACTTCATTTGATGCTCGGCATGTCAAGACCCCGTTTTTCCGCCGTGGTCCGGGCCGATTCGTATCCGGCGTCGGCATGACGAATCACGCCCGTCGCAGGGTCGTTGGTCAGGCACATCTGCAGACGTTGCTCAGCCTCGTCGCTGCCGTCGGCCACCGCGACGAGACCCGCGTGTTGACTGTATCCCATACCCACGCCGCCGCCGTGATGAAAGCTCATCCAGGCAGCCCCACTGGCGATGCCTGTCGCGAAGTTGAGTAGTGCCCAGTCGGAGACGGCATCGGAACCATCAAGCATTCCTTCTGTCTCACGGAACGGGCTTGCGACAGAACCCGCGTCAAGATGATCTCTACCGATCACGATTGGAGCGCTGAGTTGACGATCTCGAACCATTTGATTGAAGAGCAATCCCGCGCGATCGCGCTCACGATAGCCGAGCCAGCAGATGCGAGCTGGAAGGCCCTGAAAAGCGATCTCCTTACCGGCAAAGGCGAGCCATTCCTGCAACCGCTTATCTTCCGGGAAGAGCTTCGATATGGCTTGGTCTGTTTTAGCAATGTCGGTGGGATCCCCCGATAAAGCGACCCAGCGAAAAGGTCCGCGGCCTTCACAAAATGAATCACGAATGAACGCCGGGACGAAGCCGGGGTACGAAAAGGCATCGCTGACACCAGCGAGCTTTGCCTGGGTGCGCAGATTGTTGCCATAGTCGAAGGCAATAGCGCCACGACGCTGCATCTCAAGAATCGCCTGTACATGTTGCGCGACGGAAGCGCGCACGCGCTCGGTGTAGGCCTGCGGCTGGACTGAGCGTAACGCGTTGAGATCTTCGTCCGCATGTGCAATTGGGATGTACCCCCACATGGGATCGTGGGAACTAGTCTGATCCGTAACGAGTTCAGGGATAAAACCCCGCTTCACCATCTCTGGCAGCAACTCCGCTGCATTGCCCGTCAAGCCGATCGAGACGGCTTTGCTCTGCGCCTTCGCAGACTGAGCCAACTGGATCGCCTCGTCGAGCGAGTTTGTTGCAGTGTCCAAATAGCGCGTTTCTAGGCGGCGTTGAATTCGTTTTGCGTCTACCTCGACACAGATGCTCACCCCTCCTGCAAGTTTGATCGCGAGCGGCTGTGCGCCGCCCATACCACCGAGGCCTGCAGTCACAGTGATAGTCCCGGCAAGCGTGTCATTGAAATATTTCTTCGCCGCACCGCGAAAGGTCTCGTAGGTACCCTGCAATATCCCTTGGGTCCCGATGTAGATCCAGGAGCCGGCGGTCATCTGGCCGTACATCATCAACCCCACAGCATCGAGCTTGTCGAACTCTTCCCAGGTCGCCCAACGAGGCACCAGGTTGGAGTTAGCGATCAGCACTCGAGGTGCCAATGGGTGTGTGTTGAGCACTCCGACTGCCTTGCCCGATTGCACTAGGAGCGTCTGTTCATTTCCGAGACGTTCCAGCGTTTCGATGATGGTGTGGTAGCACCCCCAGTTGCGCGCCGCCTTGCCTCGGCCGCCATACACGATAAGCTCTTCCGGTTTTTCCGCTACCTCGGGATCGAGGTTATTCATCAGCATCCGCTTAGCGGCTTCCTGAATCCATCCTTTTGCCGTTCTCGTGCTGCCTCGAGTTGCTCGAATTGGGGAATATAGTTGGCTCATCGAATGACCTCTTCGAGCTCCACGTTTCGGATATTTTTTCCCAATGCGGCTTCCGCTAGAAAGCTCGACGCGCCTTCCATCCATAGAGACAAGACACAATCTTCTCCCCAGGCCGGAATACGTGCGCGGAAGCGGGCTCTCACTTCTTCCAGCGGGGCGGTACTCGTGTCTCCACGAAGGTCCAACGCGCGGGTGGCGGCTAGCAGTTCAATTGCAACTACCATTCTGGCAAGACTAACGGCTTGCTCAAGCTTAAGAGCAGAGGTCATGCCCATGCTGACAAAGTCCTCCTGATTGCCGCTGGTTGGAATTGAGCCTGTAGATGCCGGCGTGGCGAGCACGCGCAGCTCTGCAACGAGTGCTGCAGCCGTCACCTGAGCCATCATCAGCCCGGACTCAAGGCCGGGCTTTGATGCCAGGAACGCGGGAAGACCTTCGTTCAGGCTGGGATTGAGGAGCCGCTCGGTCCGGCGTTCTGAGATGCCAGCGAGTTGGCAGAGGGCAATCGAGAGATAATCGAGGGTGAGCGCAAGCGGAGCGCCGTGGAAGTTGCCTCCAGAGACGATCGCATCGTCAAAGACCAGCGGGTTGTCTGTGGCAGAATTCAATTCAATCGCGAATACTCTGCGAGCGTGCGCCATCGCGTCCCAGACGGCGCCGTGTACCTGTGGAATGCAGCGCAGACAATAGGCATCCTGAATACTGCTGCCCTCGCCGTGGGTTCTGGGAATCCTGCTGCCGTGTAAAAGACTGGTGAGGTGGCTCGCGCTCAATACCTGGCCGGGGTGCGGCCGAGCCGCGTGTAAACGAGGATCAAAGGCCGCGGCGGTTCCACGCAGAGCTTCGATGCTCAAGGCTGCCGTCGTTTGCGCGGAATGGAAGAGGTCTTCCAGTTCCTTCAGCCGCAGGCAGCCGATCGAGAGCATCGCCTGGGTTCCGTTCAGGAGCGATATACCTTCTTTGCCAAGGAGCACGAGCGGCTTCAATCCGGCTCGCTCGAGGCAGACCGCAGCCGGCAGGACGCTGCCTTCATACTCGGCAAGTCCTTCGCCGATCAAGGCAAGCGCCATGTGCGCAAGGGGGGCCAGGTCGCCGCTCGCACCAACGCTGCCGCGTGAGGGAATAACAGGCGTGATCTTGTGATTCAGCAGGTCGCAGATACGTTCAGCGACGATTGGCCGTATGCCGGAGAGACCTTTTGCCAGGACGTTGGCCCGGATCAACATCATGCCGCGTACCACCGCGGTCGATAGTGGAGAACCGACTCCGCAGCAGTGGGAGCGGATCAGGTTCACTTGCATCGCTTCGATCTCGGTTTCGTCGAGACGAATATTTGCGAGAAGACCTACGCCGGTGTTGAGAGCGTAGACGGGCGCGGCGCCGCTGATTGCAGCTTCCACCCTGCGGCGCGACGCTTGCATGCGAAGGAGAGCTGACGGAGCAATCTGCACACGCTCGAATGCTATGGCTGCGGCTACAACACCTTCAAGCGTAAGAGAGCACCCATCGAGTTCGATCATGGAATTATGGTATGAAAATCCAGCGCAGAGCAGAATGGGGATTCGACGGTTTGGGGGTGGTAGTTTCGTTGATTCAAGTCATTTAGGTGCTATTATTCGAGAAATATGCTGCTGATGGCGGTTACAGCGGTTATTTAGCCATTGCGGTTTAATCCTGAATTTCGATACGGTGAGCCAATGCTGCAACACAATGGAACCGATCTGATCGACAGAAAAATATTGCAGGAACTCAGTTGCGACGCGCGTCTGCCTGTAGCAGAGCTCGGCCGGAGAATTAAGCTCTCTCCTTCCGCGACGGCAGAACGCGTACGAAGGCTGGAGAGTCTTGAGCTTATCCGGGGATATCGCGCGGATATCAATCTGCAAGCGCTGGGGTTCTCGATCACGGCGTTTGTGCGTCTAACCTGCGATGGGAACAGATACAGACCATTCCTGAAATTTCTTCCCACGCTGAATGCGGTTCAGGAGTGCCATCATCTCACGGGAGGTGACGCATTTCTGCTGAAGGTCGTTCTGTCGTCGGTTGCACAACTGGAAGATTTGATTGAGAAGCTGCTTCCGTATGGGAGCCCAACGACCAGTATGGTGCTCTCTACGCCACTCGAAAGAAAGCAAATATCACTACTTACGTAGGATCAGGAGATCTCTGGCGCAGTCGTGCGGCTTCGCATTGTCCGGGGTTGCTTCATGTGTCCCGCAAGCCGAGCCGTTGTGGGAACTCGTCGGCTTCGTCGGGCGGCGTGTCTAACGTGGATTGCAGCAGAGATCGGGCGTGGATTTTGAGAAACAGGAAGTGTGCCGCAACAACAAAGAAGAGTGTTTTGAAGAGGTGGAAGGCATTGGCTTCGATCCACGTCTCGTTGTGGATGAGGATCGCTACGAAGAGAGGAAAGAGCACGGCATACCGGACGATCACGAGTGGCAGATCGGTAATGGAGCTTTTACGGATGTGGGTAAAGGGGACGCTGCGCACGGAAAATAAGAAGATATCGGCAAGTAGAAACGAGACCGCGATAGCGATGAGAAGCTGGTCCAGCGTGGTGAGATGTGACTGCAGACTCCGGGGCGAGAGAGTGTGCAGGACGATGGCGGTTGCGAGACCGAGGATCGTCGCCCAGAGGGTCACCCAAACCCTAGTACCTGCGACATGATCAGCGTTTGGGCGGCCGATGATGACGCGAAAGAGCCATGCGCCACGCCGATCGATGGGGGTTGTGAGAACCGAGCGGAGTCCGGCGACCGTCCAGAAGACCATAACGGGGATAGCGGAGCGGATGCCGCTGGGCAGGAGAACGGGGCGCAGGTGGCCTCCTCCCACACGGAAGACCAGCAAGTCGGAGAGAGTAAGGGCGATGGCGAGACCGCCATACATCGCCAACATCACGCGCTGACGCTGGGCGCGAAGTATGGTCTGGCTGATGAAGTGGAAGATGGCTCGCTGCGCGGGGAGGCGCAGAATGGTTGCCTGCAGGATGTGTTGGAAAGGCGCGGTGGTGTGGCTTGGCGTGTCGATGGCTCTGCCTCCCTCGATGAGCTGACGCACTCTGCGACGATAGGCAAGAGGATAGGTGAGGACAGCGCAGGCGAGCATGAGGAGAAGAGCGTAGCAGCCGATGTGGGCGAGCTCATGAAAGACAGCGGGAGCGGAGGGGCCCATGAGGATGCGTTCATAGATGCCAAGAAACCAGAAGGGAGGTAAGAGACGGACGGCTGGAGCGCTGGAGGTGAGAAGCGGTTCAAGCGATCTGGAGAGGGTCGGATGGAGAAGCAGAATGGTGAGCAGGAGCATGATGGACATGCCTTGAAGCAATGGTGTGATGCGTCGAAAGATGTTCTCCCCGACGATGTTGAGCAGGATGCCCTGGAGCGCGAGGAAGGTGGCGGCCGCAAACGTTCCGCTTGCGAACACAGCCGTGGAGTGCGCGAGAAGGTGACGGAGAAA
>Ga0137391_10002895_pt1 | contig 12905 bp, 12 predicted proteins | sample 15con2h24BmetaG_FD_101399 | JGI IMG/M metagenome (GOLD analysis project Ga0137391, IMG submission 101399) | Vadose zone soil microbial communities from Angelo Coast Range Reserve, California, USA - 15con2h2.4B metaG | ecosystem: Environmental > Terrestrial > Soil > Vadose zone > Saprolite...
ATCTGCCGCACATCGAGGAAACGGGAGCTTCCGGAATCGGCCTGTTCCGTACCGAATTGCAGTTCATGGTGGCGGGGCAGTTTCCGCGCACCGGCGAGCAGCTGTCGCTCTACCGCGCGGTGCTGGACGGCGCTGCAGGACGTCCGGTGACATTCCGGACCCTCGATGTTGGCGGCGACAAGGTGCTGCCCTATATGCGCATCGTGGAGGAAGAAAATCCCGCCCTTGGCTGGCGTGCCATCAGGTTGGGCCTCGATCGTCCAGCGCTGCTGCGCAGCCAGATTCGCGCGTTGCTGCGCGCGGCCTCCGGGCGCGATCTCAAATTGATGTTCCCGATGATCGCGGCAGTGCGCGAGTTCGACGAAGCCAAGGAGCTGGTGGAGCGCGAATTGACCTATCTGCGCCGGCACAACCATAGGCTTCCGGAGCGGGTCGAGATCGGGACCATGGTGGAAGTTCCGTCATTGCTTTATCAGCTTGACGAGCTCTTGGACCGGGTCGATTTTCTCTCGGTCGGCTCGAACGATCTTGCTCAGTTCCTGTTTGCCGCCGACCGCGGCAATCCGCGCGTCAGCACGCGGTTTGACGAATTGTCGATCCCCATGCTGCGCGCCCTGCGCGATATTGCCGAGCGCGGCGAAGCCCATGGCAAGCCGGTGACGCTGTGCGGCGAGATGGCATCAAAGACCGTGAGTGCGCTCGCGCTGATCGCGCTCGGGTACCGCAAATTATCGCTGGTCCCTTCCGCGGTTGGTCCCGTCAAGGCGATGGCGTTGGAACTCGACGTCGGGAAGGCGGAAACGCTGGTGAAGACCCTGATTGCCCATAGAAACGGCGGCGGTTCGATTCGCGAGAAGCTGAATGCCTTCGCGGAAACCGAGGGTATTCCCCTGTAACGTTAGGCAGTTTCGATGCTTCCCGAAACGAAACTCGATATCATGCTGGCGCGCCACGCGTCATTGGAAGCGGAGCTCTCGCGCCCGCTCGGGGCGGACACCTTTGTGAAGCTTACCCGCGAACTTGCCGAGATCGCCCCGGTCGTCGAAAAGGTGAAGGCCTATCGGAACGCCGTGGCCGATCTCGCCGATCTCGACGCGATCATCGCCGATCCGGCCACCGAACCGGACTTGCGCGCCGTCGCCGCCGAGGAGAAACCCGTCGTCGAGGCCCGCCGCGTCGCACTCGCGCACGATATCCGGCTGGCGCTCATCCCCAAGGACGCAATGGACGACAAGAACGTCATACTTGAGATCCGAGCCGGGACCGGCGGCGACGAAGCATCGCTATTCGCCGGCGCCCTGTTTCGGATGTATGAGCGCTATGCAGCGAAACACGGCTGGAAGGCCGAGATTCTTTCCGCCAGCGAAGGCACCAAGGGCGGTTATAAGGAGATCATTGCCGAGATCACCGGACGCGGCGCTTTCGCGCGGCTGAAATTCGAATCAGGCGTGCATCGCGTCCAGCGCGTGCCCGATACCGAAGCTTCAGGCCGCATTCACACGTCGGCCGCAACCGTTGCGGTGCTGCCGGAGGTCGCGGACGTCGATGTCGGAATCGAAGACAAGGATCTGCGCATCGAGACCATGCGGTCACAGGGCGCTGGCGGCCAGCATGTCAATAAGACCGAATCCGCGATACGCATCACCCATCTTCCGTCGGGCATCGTGGTAATGATGCAGGAGGAACGCTCCCAGCACCGCAACCGCGCCAAGGCCATGGGTCTCTTGCGCGCAAAGCTCTACGACGCCGAACGCCAGCGCCTTGACGCCGCGCGCGCGGCCGAACGCCGCGGCCAGGTCGGGAGCGGCGATCGCTCCGAGCGTATCCGGACCTACAACTTCCCCCAAGGACGAGTCACCGATCACCGCATTAACCTCACGCTCTATAAACTGCCCCAGGTCATCGAGGGCGAGTCCTTGGACGAGTTCATCGACGCCCTGGTCACCGAGCGCCAGGCCTCGCTGCTGGCCGCGCAGGACCAGCCTTCGAGCGGGGCGCGGGTTTGAGCGACGTGGCCCTCCACATCGATGCGGCGCGCCGCGACATCGCGCGGCGCTTTCGCGACCTTGGCATCGACACTCCCGATCTCGACGCGCGCATTCTGGTCGGCCATGCGCTCGGACTCGACCACACCGCCCTCATGCTCGCGGGAGAGCGACGCCTTGAGGCCGCCGAGATTGCTCGGATCGAAACGCTCGCGGCGCGGCGGCTGGGCCGCGAGCCGATTGCCCGTATTACCGGTACCAAGGAATTCTGGGGCCTGCCGCTCAAGATCACGCCTGACGTGTTGGTGCCGCGCCCGGAGACTGAAACCGTCGTCGCGGCGGCGCTGGCCGCAGTCGATCGAACAGGAGCGCGCTCACGCGCTTTGCGGATAGCTGATCTAGGGGTTGGATCGGGCGCCATTCTGATTGCCCTCTTGGTCGAATTACCAAACGCCAGTGCAATCGGCACCGACCGCAATCCTGCAGCTCTCGCACGTGCACGCGAAAATGCGCGCCGTTTGGGCGTCGCGCCGCGCGCAGCCTTCATCGCCTGCGATTTTGGCGCCGCAGTAGCGCCCGGCTGCGATCTCGTCGTGACTAATCCTCCGTATGTTCGCACCGACGAAATCGCCGAGCTTGAACCTGACGTGCGCGAATTCGATCCCCTCGCTGCGATTGACGGCGGCCTCGACGGTCTTGCCGCCTATCGTGTCATCGCGGTCCACGCACGGCACATCCTTATCCCGGGGACGCATTTGATCGCCGAAATCGGCAAAGGCCAAGGCGACGCTGTCGCCGCCCTGTTCGCTGCCGCCGGTTTTGGCGGAATCAGGATCGTGCCGGATCTCGCCGGCATATCGAGAGCGGTGGTGGCAGTCCGCAACCCATGAGCCCCGCGCGGAGTGCCAATCGCAAAAATGCAGAAAAAAATGCTTGGATTATCGATCAAGACCGACTACCTTTCAGAAACGGGATGAACCTAGGTTCAATTGACGCCACACAGACGGCCTGGAGCACGGCTCGGCGAGGCAGTGGGCGCAAGTAAGATGGATACCGACATCGCTATATACCGACATCGCTTTGACGTCATCGCCGGTTCTTCTCTCGGTGGCGGAAGTCTCGAATGCGAGATACTTGAAATCGGGAAACTTAGGTTCGAGATGCTTCATCGGTTAAGGCGAATTGCCACGGTCGCGACGGCGTCGCGGCAGTCGTGATGGAAGGTGGGCAACGCCGCGGCTCTGTCGCGAGCAAGGTCTGAGCTAACGATTACCTCTATCCACGCTGGCGTTCCTTGTTGAATGCCGGGGATGCCTTTTGCCGCAGGCAAGGGCTTTTCGGGGCTGGCTGCCATTCTTTCGGGAATACGGCCGGGAATGTGGGGCAACAGGCGGCGCGTGCCGCCTTCAATTGAGGATTGGCAAAGACGCTAGTCATGAGAAATCAGCAGCAAAACAAGCGTATGCGGGGGCGCAACAACCGCAAGAGTCACAATCCGCTCACGCGGGTGTACGAGTCGAACGGACCGGATGTCAAAATGCGAGGCACCGCGTCCCACGTTGCCGAGAAATACCTGCAACTTGCGCGCGACGCCCAGTCGTCCGGGGATCCGGTTTCCGAGCAGGGCTATCTCCAGCATGCGGAGCATTATCTCCGCCTGATCGCCGCAGCGCAGGAACAGTTCCGGCAGACGACTCCCTTCTTCCGCGGCGAAGGCGGAATGGACGGCCGGGACGATATGCGTGACGACATGAACGACGAGGGCGATGACGAGCCGGCCGGTCTGCCGGGCGCGGGCGAGCAACCGTCCTTCGGTCCCCGGGATCCGCAGCCCTATCTGCCGCGTGATGCACAGTTCTTCCAGCCGCGCGAGCAGCCGAGCTTTGGCGGGCGTCATTCGCAGCACGCTGCGTCCAAAGACGACGACAGCAACGTCGAGCGCCTGCCTTCCTTTATCACCGGCGGCGCGCCGGCACCGCCAATCGCATCGCCGGCGGCGCACCAGGGTTATGGTCAAAACGGCTTCGAGGGACAGGGCGACCGTTTCCCGCTGCATCGGCGGCGCCGCCGTCATCGCGGGCCGCGTGGCGATCTGGCGCAAAGTGGACAAGGCGACGGTGACGATGCCCCTAATGGTACGCGCCAGAACGGCGACTGAGCGGCTGTAGCCCGGATGGAGCGCAGCGTAATCCGGGACTGAACGATCATAAAATGAGAGGTCGGCCCCGGATTACGCTGCGCTCCATCCGGGCCACGAGCGCACCCTCGGCCTCCCCGGCATGCAACGATGAAATCCGCGCCGCGCCCCCTGGAGAGGGCGCCAAAACTGGATCCAGGACAGGTTTGAGGGTGGGCACCAGTTTCTTCGCGCGAACGGGAATCGCCCGATAGACCTGCTTCGTCGCTTCTACGAGATGCACCCCTGCAAATGGCGCCGACATCGTCGCACCGGTGCGTTCCCAGGCTAACGCCGAACGCAAAAACCAGCGACGATCGATCGGCGGCACGTAGAGCGCGTCGCCCCATGCGGTCGGCGTAAACCATGTCTCGCGCAGAAGGTGCGTTAACTGCGAGCGGGAATAAGGCCGTCCTTGACCGAACGGCGTCGTGTCCATCCGGGCCCACAAGCCACGCCTATTCGGTACGACCGCGAGAATTCGGCCGCCGGCCGCCAGCACGCGCCATACCTCGCGCAACAATGCCGCCACGTCGTTGCTTAACTCAAGGGCGTGAACCAGGAGGATACGATCGATCGCCGCATCCGGAAGCGGCAGTTCGCATTCATCAACCAGCGCAACAAGCGTCGGTCGCGCCGAAGGCCATTTGACCACGCCCTGGGCCGCCGGCATGAAGGCGAGGCAGCGCTCGGCTTCCTCGCGAAACAGGCCTAGATAGGGCGTGGCGTAGCCAACGCCGAGCATCCGCAGCCCTGCGCTGCCAGCCCACAATCGGCGAATGCCGCGTCCAACGAATCGCCGCGCCACTGTTCCAAGCGGGTGGGCATAGAAATTGCGAAGATCGACGACATCCATGCGCATAGATACCACGAAGCACAACGAGGGATCGAACGGCTGCGCGGCCAGCGGCCGCATGTTATAGAGTCTTGGTCAACGAATGGTGTTCCATGGATAACGAAAGCATCGCGCCCTCGCAGGCTGAGATCCGTCTGTTCCTCTGCCTCAAAGACAATTACGGCGTCCTCGTCCACGATCCGGCGAGTGGCGCCACTGCGGCAATCGACGCGCCGGAAGCCGCCCCTGTCGAGGCGGCGTTGACGGCGTCCGGCTGGAGATTGTCCGACATTCTGATAACCCATCATCATGGCGACCACACCGCCGGCATAGGCGAATTGAAGCAGCGCCACCGCGCCCGGGTGGTGGCGCCGCGTCAGGAGGCAGCCAAGATTCCGGACGTGGATGAACAGGTCGCTGAAGGCGACACCGTCACAGTAGGCACCTTGTCGGCACGGGTGATCGCGACGCCGGGCCATACGCTTGGGCAGATCAACTATTACTTCCCCGCCGCCAAGCTGCTGTTTGCCGGCGACACGCTGTTCTCGATCGGCTGCGGACGGGTGATAGAAGGAACGCCTGAGATGATGTGGCAGTCGCTTCTCAAGCTGCGTGACCTGCCGGATGACACTGCGATGTTTTGCGGCCATGAGTACACCGACGCCAACATCCGCTTCGCGTTCACCATCGAGCCGGATAACCCGGCGCTTGCTGCGCGCGCCGCAGAAGTCAAACGCCAGGTCGCGGCCGGCACGCCCACGATCCCGACGCTCATGGGCGAGGAGAAGCGCGCCAACGTATTCTTGCGCGCCGACGATCCCGCGGTCGCGGCGGCCGTGGGCCTTGCGGGTAAGCCGGCGGCGCAGGTGTTCGCCGAAGTGCGGGCGCGCAAGAACAGGTTCTGAGGAGTTTGGCTACGCGATGTTCAAGCGTATGAAGCTGAATTGAACAAGGTCCTGCGGGCATCGGTGGCCTCATGACTGCGAACCAAATTATCCAGCTCCTGAACCTCAAACCCCATCCCGAAGGCGGCCATTATGGCGAGACGTTCCGGGACGGAGCGGGAGCCGGCAGGCGCGCTGCATCGACTGCAATCTATTTCCTATTGATGCGCGGTGAGCGGTCGCACTGGCATCGCGTCGACGCCGCCGAAGTCTGGCACTATTACGCTGGCGCGCCCTTAAAGTTGGAAATTGCCGAGACGGATGAGGGGCCGATTCGCGGCCTTCGCCTTGGCATCGATTTTTCAGCCGGCGAGCGGCCCCAGGCCGCGGTGCCGCGCCATGCGTGGCAAGCCGCCGAGAGCCTCGGCGACTGGACGCTGGTCGGCTGCACGGTGGCGCCGGCCTTCGAATTCGCCGGCTTCGAATTGGCGCCGCAGGGCTGGGCACCGCGACCGTGACGCGTACGATGACTTCGGCGCCGCGCAAGTGGCGTTGACGGCCGAGAGGAAATCGCCGCCTGCCGGACTGACATATATTTCTTGTGGATTAAGAACGAGCGCCCGCCGGGTGTGCGCTACCAGCACTGTCTGCCGCGCACATGCGTCATGCCGTGCGCCACAACCGCAATCCTCTGGGCCGATAGTCGGGTAAGCCTTTCCTCAGCGGCGGCGACCGAGGCCTGCGTCGGCTGACGATGCATCATGGCGGCGACACTCTCGGGTGCGCTCGGCCAGGCGGCAAGCCTGTCGTCGATGCTGGCCCGCATTCGCTCGATCTCAAGAGAGCACGGGCCAGCATAACTGCTTGATATCGATACGGCGAGTGCCGCTGCGTTGAGTATCAAGAAGCGCGGAACGGTCATATCTCGCCTCCTGGAACAGACGCGGTTCGACGAATTCGTTCAAACCGCGTCATGTTCCGCCGCGCTTACGTACAGCGGAGCTTGCGCACGCCATTCACGATGACGGAGCGGCAAACCGCTGCGCCGCGTGCGCCAAGCCTACGACTCATGATCGCTGTGCCGCGCCGACCTTTCACGATCACTGCGCCACGTGCGGCAGGTGTGCGGCTCACGATCGTTGTGCCGCGCCGACCGCGCACGATCGTGCGACGCGGGCTGCTCATGATCACAGCGCCACGTGCGCCACGCAGACCACTCACGACCGTTGTGCCGCGCGTACGACCGACGACCGCAGTGCCACGCCGACCTTTCAGGATCGTCGCCCCACGGGTACGATTCACGACCGCAGTGCCACGCGGACCACTCACGATCGATGTGTCACGCACGGCGGCATTAGCGTTAGGGGCATCGATCGTCGCGATTCCCAAAAACGCGGTGACGCCGAGAGCAGCAAGTACAGACAAACGCATGTTGCCTCCTTGGTGTGGGTTGAGTGGATCAAGCCGCATTCGAAGAACCTTGTTTGGCAAGTCGGTGCGGCGATTTACGTCCAGGCGCGCTTTGCGCATTTATCGCAAGCTTTTCCGAAACATTTCTGGATTCTCTCCTATTCTCAGGCATTCCAGAATGTTTCGTAACCGGACGCACACCTAATGAATTCGCGAAATCCAATCGTGTTCCTATCGGTCATGTGTTTGCGAAGTTAAGACTCAAAGGGTACACGCGCCGCCGCTGGTTGCTGTCTATCCGTTCATCTAACGAGGCTTCGCCTCAGACCGACGAGGCATGTTGGGCGGGAGCAAACACCGGGCTCAATCTGAGGAGCATCGCACCGAAGTCGGGCTTGCCCGACTTCGGCAGTTAAAGAAGGATCGAAATCGGCAACAGCCGATTTCGATTGCGATGCGTCTCGAAGGATGGAACGAGTCAGTGACTCGGTCCATCCTTCGAGACGGCCGCGCAAGCGCGGCCTCCTCAGGATGAGGTCCGTTGGTCGATGAAGTGATACTTAGAACGATACTTGGGCGCGGCGCCGCCCCTGCTGAACCTTCAGCGGTTGGATGACGCGACGCACGCATAGTTGGCTGCGGCGCCAAGATCGCCGCCCGCCGGACCGACATAGCGCGTTTCCTGCGGATAGGGGCATAGCGGCCGGCTGCGGATGGCCGGGGGCGAGGCAAAGCGTGTGCCCGAGGCGATGATCCGGTCCGGCGCCGTGCCGTGCTCCACCCACGCGACCAACGGAGTGAGCATATCGAACTGGTCGGTCGCCGGCCCTCCCCGGCAGTGGCCCATATTGGGGACCAGGAACAGCCGGGCGAATGTCGCGGTCTCGTCCGGCCCTCCGTTCCGCGCCGTCAGGGCGTCGTAATACCCGATAGTGCCCTGCACAGGAGGTCCGGGATCGCTCACGCCGTGGTACCAGATGATCTTGCCGCCGCGATTCTTGAACTTCGCGAGATCGGCCGACGCCGAGAAGGTGACCAGAGGCGTACTCCTGTTCAGATTGCCGATATCCTTGTCGAAGTCGAAACGCAGCGGGTCGGCGCCGGGATTTGCCGGCGACAGCCAGATGTATGGGATTTGACCGAGACCCAACACGAAGTCGCCGGGCGGCGTAGTGGGCGTACCGATTTTGCGCGATGGAATGCCGGTTGGCGCCATGAAGCCGCCGTCATAGGCATAGCCGTGGACCGTATTGTCGGCATGGTCGCGGACCACTGTTGCGGCGGGCGCCTTGATCGCCTGGCCCAGGGCGTTTCGCGGTCCCTGGTTGATCTTCTTGACCGCATCGACCTGCGCCGGACTGAGACAAGTGGCGGTCTTGGCGCCGGTGCATTGCAGCGGCTGACCGGTATCCGGAAACACAAAGGTGGCGGGGTCGAATCTCGCCGAGCATGCCGGCAAGTTGTCGACGACGCCATCCGCTGCTCCGTCGAGCCGGTCGCAGGCGGCCAAAATGGCGCTCGTGACAAGCTTCTGATCCGCCTCTGGAAATGCCGGGTACAACACCGGGCTGCCGTTCGGAAACTTCTTGATCGGGGCTGGCGTGATGGCCGCAACGGCCTGCACGCCCCAATCCTCGGCAAGTGCAATCGCTTCCAGATCATAGACAGGATCTCCGGCCACGATGCCGTCGAAGTAGTTGGGAAAGTTCTGGGAGAAAACCATGCCCTGCCGGCCTCCCGTGGAACAGCCGACGAAGTAGGAATGGTCCGGACCCTGGCCATAGTAGGCATCAATCAGAAATTTAGCGGTCTGGCTCGTGACGTCGATCGAACGATAGGCGTGGTCCGCGACCGCCTGGGGATCGAGAAAGAACTGGTTCGCGACGGGCAGGTCTTTGTTCTCGTGCCCGCCGTCCTGGCTGGCTACGGCGAAGCCGCGGGCCAGTGTGGGAGATAGCGTTCCGGCACTGCCGGTCGCCGGCGGCACCGCTCCTTCCGTGCCGCCGCCGCCCTGAAACATGAACCGTCCGTTCCATTGAGACGGCAGGCGCACTTCGAAGCTGTCGCCATATGGGAATCCATCCACGCCGACACGCTTGTTGATGATGCCCTGCACCTGGCAATGATCCGGCAACGCCGCGCCGTCAGCCGACGTGGCGCCGTCGGGGATGAATTTCGCCAGCGTGATTTGCGTCGGCGCCACGGGGAAGCCGGTGAGAGTTGCAAGCTTGGCGCACGCAGCAGCCGGATCCGGCGGAGTTGCGGCGAGACTCGCGGACGCACTCAAACTCGCCGCGGACACGCTGACCAAAAGCGGCCCAACGACCGAGACGGGCAGTTGCCGCAGATGCCGTTGCTTCATGTCGTCCCTCCGGTTGTTTGGGCGTTTTGATGCCGCCGCCACGACGCGCACTCCAACCATGCGGGAAGCGCCGCCTGGCAAGCGTAGGACGGGTTGAGCCACCGGGTCCGGCCTCTGGCCGGCCCGATGATAAATTCCGCGAAACCCATCATCGACCGTGCAGTGGGCAAGCCCATGATGGGTTTCGCTGCGCTCAACCCATCCTACAAGCTACAAGCGAATGTTAGTTCAAGACTGTGCAGCCGCCACCTCATCATGCCATGAACTGCCCGCCATTGGCCGTCAGGGTCGAGCCGGTGATAAGGCCGGCGTCGTCGGAGGCGAGGAACAGGACGCAGCGCGCGACCTCCTCGGGCTCGCCGAGGCGGCCGATCGGGATCAGCGGCAGGACCGATTTCTCCAGCACATCCTTCGACATGGCCTTGACCATGTCGGTGTTGATGTAGCCCGGACAGATGGCATTGACGGTGACGCCGGCGCGCGCATTCTCAAGCGCCAGCGCCTTGGTAAATCCGATTTCGCCGGCTTTGGCGGCGGAATAGTTGGTTTGCCCCAATTGCCCCTTCTGGCCGTTGATCGAGGAAATGTTGATGATACGGCCGAACTTGCGTTCGCGCATGCCCTCGATCACCGGGCGGCACATGTTGAACAGCGAAACCAGATTGGTGTTGATCACAGCCAGCCACTGCTCGGGTTTCATGCGATGGAACATGCTGTCGCGAGTGATGCCGGCGTTGTTGACGAGCACCTCGACCGGACCGATATCGGCCGCGACCTGTGTCAGTCCCGCGACGCAGTCTTCATAAGACGACACATCCCACTTGTAGACGTTGATCCCGGTCTCGGCCTTGAACTTTTTCGCGGCCTCGTCGTTGCCGCCGTAATTGGCCGCAACCTTGTAGCCCGCCGCATTCAATGCCTTCGAGATCGCCGCGCCGATACCGCGCGTACCGCCCGTTACCATAGCCACCCGTGCCATCAGGTCCTCCCTGCATCCGTTCAGCGCATCTGCCGGCTCACGAGATCCCGCCGGTGTCAGACCCTACCGGTGTCGTGCCAGCTGAGCACTGGTCGAAGCCTTGAGTGGACAATTCGGCATCCATGGTCAATGTTTACCGGCTCGCCCGGTCAATCCCTGGATCAAGTCCAGGAGGGCGACGACAGCAGAGGGGCGCCGCAACAACTCAAGCAGCCGCGGTGTAGTTGCCGTACCTGATCAAATTCTCTTTCTGCTTCTCGTTGCGCGGCTTTAGCTTGAACAAGCGTGCCGCGGAGCCGCCAAGGATATTGTGCTTGCCCTTCGCGGAGAGGAACGGCAGGTCGTAGATGGTCGACGGCAGGTCGAAGTCCCAGTGCGGATAGTCGGAGGCGTAGAGCAGGTGGTTTTCCGCGTCCACCATGCGGAACGTCTGTTCCAACGCGTTAAGATCCTGGATCTCCATAGGCTGGGAGGAATAGTACATGTCGCGCATGTATTCGCTGGGTTTTTTCCGGAGCAGCGGGCATTCCGAGGGCCGCATCATGTATTCGTGGTCGAGGCGTTGCATCAGGAACGGGACCCACGCCAGCCCCGATTCGATCCAGATCACCGGCAATTTGGGGAAGCGCTCAGGCATGCCGTTGACGACCCAGTTGGTGCAGTGGAGGATGTTGTAGAACGAAAACCCGAGCGCGTGCACCGCGATGAAACGATTGCAGCCACGGAACACGTTTTCGCTCCAGTTGAAGGCCGAGTGGAACGACAGCACGAGGCCGCGTTCTTCGATGGCGCGATAGACCTTCATATAGGCGTTGTCGTACACCGGCAGGGTGCGGACGGTTGTAATCATAAAGCCGCCGACGCCGTCGCGGTGGCCGAAAGTCTCGACGTGCCGCAGCGATTCGTCGGGATCTGAGAACGGCAGGCACAGCATCGAAAACAAGCGCCCGCCGGATTCCGGCAGCACCTTCTCGGTGACCCAGCGATTGTAGGCCCAGCACAGATCGGCCTCCATCTCCTTCTGGGGATGCAGGCCGATGTTGAGCATGCCGGTCGGGAATAGGCAGGAATAGTCGACGCTCATGGCGTCCATCCAGCGATCGCCGAGTTGGACATCGCGGTGCCGATCGGCCTCGAACCTTTCGGATGCGCGCAGCGGGTATCGGGTGACGCGTCCGCCGATATCCTGGTAACCGATCTGCTGCGGCATCAGCGTCCCGCGCCCGCCCTTCGCGCCCTGCGCCATCGAGAGCTGACGCAGGACATCGTTCTCCATGAACGGCAGAATGTCCTTCATGTGCTCATTTTCGTAGTGATGGGCGTCGACGTCGACGATGACCATGTCGTCGAGTTTACGCTGATGGGCCTGCTGACGGGCGTGGGCGAGGAGTCTCGTGGTGTTCAACTCGTCAACCGTCACACGGCGGCCGCGATCGGACGTAAGTTCCATGGCGTTTCTCCTGAACGAGTCTCCCGACTCTTCTAATTTCACGCTGCGGTCCAGCCGATCAGCGGCCGGTCCAGCTCTGCCACATGCCCAGCTCAAAGACCGCGAGATTGGCCGCCTTCAATAAGCCGCTTGCAGTGACCATGACGTCGGTCGAAGTGACCCGGCTGCGAGCGGCGAGCGGCGGGAAATTGCCACTTGCTTCGACCTGCGCCGAGTAGCTCCGGCACGCCGCTGCCATCAGCGCCTGGATGGCGTCAGGGGTCAGCACATCGGTGCGCCCTTCCGCAAGCGCGCGGTCCACCTCGACCGCAAGCTGCTCGGCTGCTGCCGAGAGATTCTGGATGGCGCCGGATGCGGATTTCGTGGGCGGCGGTTTGGCGGCCTTTTTGGTATTTGTGCGCTTGGCGGGCGCAGGCGCGAGCTTGGCCGTGGGCTTTGTCGCAACCTTGGCCGCCGCGGTCTTACGCACGGACATAAACCTCGTCCCCTTTCTCGATCACTTCGTATTTGCGCAGCTTGAGCTTGCGGTCGGAGACGCATTCGCCGGTCTTGAGGTCATACTCATAGCCGTGCCAGGGGCACACGAAGTGGAGTTCGGTCTCGGAGAAATACAGGCCCTTCGAGGTCTTGTCGGGCATGATGCGCTCTTCGACTTTGGCGATGGTGAGCCCCTCGCAGGCCGGTCCACCCTGGTGCAGGCAGTAGTTGCTGTAAGCATAAAAAGTGCCGTTTTCCCGGAACACACCGATCTCATGGTCGCCGAGGAACACGATACGGCGGTCGCCATCCTCGAACTCGGAAATCTTGCCGACAAGTTTCTCAAC
>Ga0137391_10002898_pt1 | contig 12902 bp, 11 predicted proteins | sample 15con2h24BmetaG_FD_101399 | JGI IMG/M metagenome (GOLD analysis project Ga0137391, IMG submission 101399) | Vadose zone soil microbial communities from Angelo Coast Range Reserve, California, USA - 15con2h2.4B metaG | ecosystem: Environmental > Terrestrial > Soil > Vadose zone > Saprolite...
ACAAGCTGGGCGAGTCGATTCGTCCATGACTGCCAATTCACGCAGACACTCATTGGAGCACCATGAAGCGCGGACACATCGCCGCCGTCGTCGCCGAGGCCAGCCACTCGGCTCCTGGCCGGGCCGTCACTGCCGACCCGGCGGTCCTGGCGGCGCGGACCATCGCTGGCGTCGATATCGGCGCGGCACGGCGGGCCGCGGCCGATTTCCTGTCGGCGCTGGGCATCGACGTGGACCGGGAGGAAATGCGGGAGACCCCGGCCCGGATGGCCCGCGCCTACGCGGAGCTGTTCAGCACGCTGCCGCTGCGGCTGACCACGTTCGCCAACGACGAGGGGTACGACGAGCTGGTGCTGGCCCGAGCGATCCCGTTCCGCACGGTCTGCGAGCATCACCTGCTGCCGTTCTCCGGCCTGGCGCACGTCGGCTACCTGCCCGGCGAGCGCATCGTCGGGTTGTCCAAGCTGACCCGGCTGGTGGAGCATTTCGCGGCCGGGCCCCAGGTGCAGGAGCGGCTGACCAAGCAGGTCGCCGAGTGCCTGGCCGCCCGGCTCCGGGCCCGGGGGTGGGGGTGGTGCTCGAGGCGGAGCACTCGTGCATGACACTGCGCGGCGTGCGGGCCCACGGCGCCAAGACCGTTACGTCTACTTTGCTGGGCACGCTGCGGGCCGACGCGCGCAGCCGGGCGGAGTTCTTCGCCCTGGCCGGCGTGCCGCGCTGAGCACAATCTGGCCCCAGTGCCCTAGCGTGCGGCGCGGTCCCGGGTGGCTAGACCGACCGGTCGGCCTGTCCGATGTCCGACAGCGCCCTGGGCAGGTCCCGGCGCGAGCTGATGCCGAGCTTCGTGAACGCCTTGCGCAAGTGCCATTCGACCGCGCGCTGAGGAACAGCTGGGCGCCGATCTCCGGGTTGGTCCGCCCGTCCCGCGCGAGCCGGGCGATGTACGCCTCTTGCGGGGTGAGCGCGCCTGGCGTCTCGACGGTGCGCTTACACACCGTCTCGCCTGTGGCCAGCAGCTCATGCCTGGCGCGCTCGGCGAACCCCTCGATACCCATGGTGGTCAGCATCTCGTGAGCGGTCCGGAGCTGCGCGCGGGCGTCTGCACGGCGGTTCTGGCGGCGCAGCCATTCGCCGTAGAGCAGGTGGGCGCGGGCGAGCTCCGGACGGAGCCGGGTGCGGCCGAGCCGGTCAATCGCTTCGCGATAGAAGCCCTCGGCGACTTCTCCCTTGCTCACGAGCGCGCGTGAGCGGGCCTCCATGCCCAGTCCGAAGTCGGTTCCGCTGGGCCGCGTCGTTTCCGCCAGCCGCTTGAGCGCATCGGTGGCAAGCTGGGTATTCCCGCTGCGTGTGGAGGCCTCGATCAGCTCGGGCAACGCCCACATGAGACATACATCTCGCGGGGTGTCCTGGCTGGCTTGCAGGGCCGCCCCCCGTGCCTCGTCGTAGCGGCCGAGGCCGTTAAAGAGGATTGCGGCCGCCCAGCGCGCGTACGTCACCGCGATTCCCTGTCCCCCGGCTCCGGCCTCATTGATGGTGGCCTCGATCAGCGGGGCGGCTTCGGCTTCCCTGCCTCGCAGACACGCAAGCAGCAGGGCGCCGTACGGCGCGATGCGAGTCCCGGTTGCTTCCGACACCGCCTGCGCCTCCGCCGCCACGGACGCGGCCGCTGCGAAGTCACCACTCCACGCGGTGGTTGTGCCCATCGCGGCCAGATAGATCGGCAGCCGGTCAAGCGCGCCGGCCTTGCGGACGATCTGGACCTGCCGTGCGATAATCGCGCGCCAGCCGTCGTCGTCCCACAGGGCGTTTGGTGGCTGCCTGCGCCATCCAGCCCCACCGGAGTCCGTCTCCTACGGAGATATCCGCGCTGGCAAAGATGCTGATGGCCCGCCGCAACGTCGGTGCCGCGGCGGCCCGGCCGTCCGTGATCAGCAGCGCCAGGCCGTTAAGCAGCAGCTCCATCGGACCTGGAGGGTCCGACGGGGGGAGCGCCCTAGCGGCGCGGGAGATCTCAAGCAGATCGTCGGCGCCCGCGAGATGCCCGGCAAAAATTGCTGCACCCCAGGCGTCGAGGTAAGTCTCGCGGGCCAGTTCGAGGTTGAGCGGCTCGAGCCGGCTGGCCGCTTTGAGCAGTAGCGCGGGAGCGTTGCTACCCAGACCCGAGGCAAACGCGACATGGGCGCGCAGCAAGTCGAGTCGGGCGCTCTGGAACTCGTCCAGCGTCCCGGCCTCCGCCGTGTTCAGCAGTCCGAGGGCGGCATCAAAGGCGCCGGCCCGCATGTTGAGCTGCGCCGCGGCCAGCGTGCGCTCAGCGCGACGCGCTGGATCGACCGTCAGCGCCACCGAGCGCTCCAGAAACGCCGCCGCCGCGGCCAGCCCTCCGCGCGCCTGCGCCCGGACGGCGGAGCGCTCGAGCTCCGCCGCGACCTGCTCGTCAGGACCCGGCGTCGCCTGCGCCAAGTGCCAGGCACGCCGATCGGGATCGACCCCGGGATCGGTCGCCTGCGCCAGCGCCTGGTGCGTTTCGCGCCGATCCTGAGGGGAAGCCGCGTCATAGGCCGCCGAGCGGACCAGCGGATGCCGGAACAGCACGCGAGCGCCGATGGCCAGCAAACCGTCATACTCAGCCGCACGTGCCGCCGACAGCCCGATCCCGAGCCTCTGCGCCGCCCGCTACATCAGTACCGGGTCGCCGACCGGCTCTGCGGCCGCCACCAGCAACAGACGCTGGGTCTCAGCGGGGAGGGCCTCGAGCCGCCGCCGGAAGCTGTCTTCGATCCGTCCCCACACGTCCCGTGCGTGCGGCACCCCGAACCCACCCGCGAGCTGCGCCGCCGAGAGTCCTCGCGGCAGCTCAAGCAGCGCCAGAGGATTCCCGCGGGTCTCGGCGACGATCCTGTCTCGTACCCGCTCATCCAGGACAAAACGGATTCCCGAACCCAGCAGGGCTCGCGCGTCACCGTTGCGCAGACCCTCGAGCACCAGCTCCGGCAGTCCGCCGAAGACGTCGCTCTGCTCGCGTGACGCGAACAACAAGCCAACCGGGTCGGCGAACAACCGCCGCGCCACGAACGCCAGGGTCTGCGCCGAGGCCTGATCCAGCCACTGGGCATCATCGACAAAGCAGACCAGCGGCTGCTTAGCCCCCGCCGCGGAGAGCAGGCTGAGCACCGCCAGCCCAACCAGAAACCGATTGAGTGGGTCCCCGCCGCTCAACCCGAAGACCTTCCCCAGAGCGGTCCGCTGGGGATCGGGTAGCCGCTCCAGCCGGTCAAGCAGGGGAACGCACAGCTGGTGCAGCGCCGCGAATGGGAGCTCCATCTCCGACTCCACGCCCACGGCCCGCAGAATCCGAACGCCCGTCGCCGATTCGACCACATGCTGCACCAGCGCTGTCTTGCCGACCCCCGGCTCTCCCCGCACGACAAGCGCCCCGCTGTCCCCGCCACGCACGGCCCGGAAGAGCCGGTTCAGTACCTGGATCTCGCTGCCCCGGCCGAGCAACCCCTGCGCAGGCTGGTCAATGACCATCGCAGTACCGGGGAACGACTATAGCGATTCGGAGGATAACACCCTGGCCATGCCCCGGACAGCCCGGCCAGTGACGGCCGCTCCGCCGGGCGCCTGGTCAGTGACCGGCGATCTGGCCACCGTCGATGTGCAGGATCTCGCCGGTGACGAAGGGCAAACTGCTCCGCGCGATCAGGCCGCTGACCGAGCCCGGGGACATCGCCCGGCGGGCGGTCCGGGGCCAGTACACCCGGGGCGGCACCCGGGACAACTTGATCGTGGGCTACCGGGAGGAAGGCGGCGTCGACCCGCTGAGCTCTACCGAGACCTTCGTGGCGCTGCGGCTGCATATCGACAACTGGCGGTGGGCGGACGTGCCGGTGTACATCCGGACCGGCAAGTGCCTGCCGCGCCGCACGACCGAGGTGGTCATGGAGTTCCGGCGGCCACCGCACCTTCCGCTGTTCCCGGCAGAGGCCGCGACCTTGGAACCCGATGCGCTCGTGGCGCGGGTGCAGCCAGACGAAGTCATCAGCCTGCGTTTCGGCGCCAAGGTGCCAGGCCATGAGTTCCGCATCCGCAAGGCGTCGATGGACTTCTCCTACTCGCACGGGTATGGCGAATCGCGCGACGACGCCTACGAGCGGGTAATACTCGACGCACTGATCGGCGATGCCACGTTGTTCATCCGCGCAGACGAGGTGGCCCGGTCCTGGCGTATCGTCGACCCGCTGCTGGCCTGCTGGCACGAAGCCCCCGATCCAATTCCGCTCTACCACGCGGCGACCTGGGGCCCCCGAGAAGCCACACAGCTCATCGAGAAGGACGGCCGCCGGTGGCACGACCTCTGACACCGTGGCCGATACCAGGACCCGCCGCAGGCGTGATGTCATCGGTAGCCTGACACCCACGAGACTGGGGTACGTTCCACTGCTGAGGAGCGAAGACCATGACCGCACCGGCTGCCGGCTCGGCGGATTGTCCTGTTCTGGGGCCTGGTTTTGAGTACCGGCGGATGGACGTCGAGGGCATCACGGTGAACTATGCGATCGGGGGGTCGGGTCCGCCTGTGCTGCTGCTGCACGGCTATCCGCAGAACCATCTCATGTGGCGTCATGTCGCTCCGGTCTTGGCCCGGGAGCACACGGTCGTCCTGGCCGACCTGCGCGGCTACGGCGACTCCGGCAAGCCCGCTCCGGATGCCGCCGGGCTGGCGTACTCCAAGCGGTTCATGGCCGGTGACCAATTTGGGCTCATGCGCCAGCTCGGCTTCGGGCAGTTCCAGCTCATCGGCCACGACCGCGGGGCCCGCGTCGGGCACCGGCTGGCCCTGGACCACCCGGGCGCCGTTACCCGGCTCGCCGTCCTGGACATCGTGCCGACCCGGCATGTCCTTGCCAACGTGACGCGGGACATGGCCACGGCGTATTACCACTGGTTCTTCCTGGCCGTCGGCAACGGCGTCCCCGAGCACCTGATCGCCGCCGATCCTGGCTACTGGGTCCGGTCCTTTATCGACCCGCTGCTGGGCGAGGGCACCACCATCGACCCTGACGTGATGGAGGACTACATCCGCTGCTTCGGTGACCCGCGGACGATCGCGGGCTCGTGCGCGGACTACCGCTCGGGCGCGAGCACCGACCTTGTTCACGATGAGGAGAGCTTCGCCGCCGGGCAGAAGGTCGAATGCCCGGTCCTGGCGCTGTGGGGGGCGCAGGCGTTCGTGGGCCGCGGCTACGAGCCGCTGCGCGTCTGGCAGCAGTACGCCACCGACGTCCGCGGCCAGGAACTGCCCACCGGGCACTTCCTGCCCGAAGAAGCACCTGACCTGGTCAGTACCGCCCTGCGCGATTTCCTCGACTAGGGCACGTGCAATCAGACCACAAGATGGCAGGCTCGACCCTTCGGCCGATGGCCTCAGAGGGTGATCCAGCCGGTGACCACGGGGGACTGGTCCTTGTCGGTGCCCAGGCGGCAGCGCAGGCTGATCTGGCCGAGCGGAACGTCGTCGGCGCTGAACCGCCCGAGCGAGTCGGCCTCGACGGTGATCACGCCCTGGCCGTGCCTGATGTCCACCACGGCCGACTGCCGGGGGATCAGCTGGCCCATCAGCCGCCGGTACTCCCCGCTGCCGGTTATCTCCAGCTCGATGGTGAGCCCGCTGGCCCGGAACGACAGCTGCCGCCATTCCGGCCCGCCCCTGACCGCCGAGGCTCCCCTCACCGCGGAGGCGCCGACCATAGCCGAGGCGTCGGGCGCAGCCGAGTCGTCGGGCGCAGCCGAGTCGTCGGGCACAGCCGAGGCGCCGGGCGCAGCCGAGTCGTCGGTCACGAGAGACACGTCGGGCACCGGCGAGGCATCGGAGACCAGCTCGGCAGGCCTGGCGTCGTGAGGGTTCACGAAGTAATCCTTCCCGGTATCGACCGAGGTGGAACCGCGGACTTTCCCGATCCGCTCGGAGCTAGTCTACACCGCACGACTAGTGCCGACCACTAATACTCAGGGAAAGGCCTCCGGTCCCGACCACCGGCCCCACGCCGGGCAGGGCCTGCGCACGCGCCGCGGCGAGCACCGCGTCGGCGGCCCGGCGGCCGTTTTCCCCGGTGCGCGACATCCGCGCGGCAACCAGGCCCGCCACGAAGGGCGTCGCGAACGAGGTGCCGCTCCACAGCGCCATGCCCCAGAACTCCCTGCGCTCACCGGTCCGCGGCGGCTCGTGATACCGGTAGCTGCCGCGGGCGTAGGCGTTGATCAGTCGCTCGCCCGGAGCGTACACGTCGACCCAGGGGCCGTAATCGCTGAAGTAGGCGCGGCTGCGCAGGTCCGCTGCCAGCGCACCGACCGAAACTACCCCAGGCAGCGCGGCGGGCCAGAACGGCCGCCGGCTGCTGTTGTTGCCGGCCGCGGCGACCAGCACGGTGCCCTTGTGCTTGCGGTAGCGCTCCCAGAACATCTCGAACCCGAGCAGCGGCAGGTCGTTGCGGCTCGTCCCGCCCGCCGACAGGCTGATGATGTCGGGGCCGAGCCCGAGCGCCGCGTCCAGGTGCCTGACGATGTCGGTCTCCAGCGTCGCGCCGGCCAGGCTGAGTAGCCGGGTGACGTGCACGCCGGCCTCGGGCGCCGCGCAGCGGGCCACGCCGGCGATGAACGTGCCGTGCCCCGCGTACGGCGGGATCTCCACCGTGCCGTCCGCGGCCGCGGGAAGCTTCTCCTCCTCCCCGGTCACCCCCTCGAGCCACCGATGCGAGGCCGCGTCCGCCAGCAGGCCGGTGTCGACGACGTAGATCGACACCCCGGAACCCGCCGCGGGCCCGACGCTAGGCAGCGGCGCGGCGTCGGCCGGCACTGCGTCGGGTTCGGTGGCCGGGCACAGGTGCACCGGGGAGATGGACAACACGTGGTTGGGCGTGGCGGCGCCCGCGCCGAGCCTGCCGTCGATCGCGGCCAGCGCCTCGGCCACCGTGGGCATCCGGGCGCCCGCCAGTGAGTAGTGCGTGACGCCCCCGATCAGGCCGTCCATGACGTCGCCGCCGCCGACCACGGTGCGGACGCGGTCCACGTAGGCATCGCGGACGAGCAGCGCGCCCTCCTCGTAGACGAAGTCCATCTCGGCCCCCTTCAGGTGCACGCCGATGGTGACGCCCGCCTCCGCGTACATGTCGATGACCAGGCGGACCTGGGCCGAAGCCCGGCTATATGGCCACTTGGGATCCATGGAATCCCGCCAGTCTTCGCTGTTCACTGCCGATACCTCCCGATGACGACCCTTGACGTAGTGACCGCCCCGTGCGAGCCTGCGCGGCTCTACCATCCAGTCAGTGAACGGAACTGCGACCTACCTATGACGCTTAGTAGCCCGGTGAATTCGAAAAGTCGCCAGCGTCGGCCCGACGAGCTGATCCCGCTGACCGGCGTCAGCCCGCGGGCCGCCCTCGCCGCGGCGCGCGCGGTGCTGGCCGGCCACCCCGGCCCGCGCGACGCGTCGATCGCGCATCAGGCCGCGGCGATCGTGCTGCGCGACTTCGGTGACGTGCGCGCGGCGATCCGCGAGCTCCAGCAGGCGGCCCGGCTGGCCCGGCTGGCCGCGGACCCGGACCGCGAGGCGGACGTCCTCACCTCGCTCGGCACCGCGCTGGTGATGGCCGGCCGCACCGGGGCCGGCCTGACCGCGCTCGACAACGCTCTCGCCAAGGTCAGCACGGCCCGGGTCGGCGGAGCCGAAGGGTCCGAACTCGGCCGCATCCTGGTCCGCCGCGGCGGCTCGCTGTGGATCGCGGGCCGCTACGCCGAGGCCCGGGCCGACCTGCGGAAGGCGATCGCGCTGACCGGCCAGGCGGGCGACACGCTGTGGGAGGCGCGCGCCCGTACCGCCGCCGCGCTCGCCGACCTGGCGGTGGGCGCCGTGGACCGCGCCGACGCCGGCTTCCAGGCGGCCGAGCGCCTGTTCGCCGGGACCGGCCAGCAGCTCGAGATCGCCTACGCGCGGCACAACCGGGCCCTGGTCGCGTTCGCCTCCGGCGACCTGCCCGGCGCGCTGCGCCACCTCGACGACGCGGCCGGCCGCTACGCCAGGCTCGGCGTGTTCGTGCCCGACGCCGCCCTCGACCGCTGCGCCGTGCTGCTCGCGGCCGGCTTGCCCGCGGACGCGCTGGCCGGCGTCGAGGCCGCCCTCAGCCAACGCGTCACTGCGACCAAGAAGGCCGAGCTGATGCTGGCCGCCGCACGGATCGCGCTCGCCGCGGGCCATTACCATCAATCGGCCGAACGGGCTGCGGTGGCACGCTCTATGTTCACGACTCAACGCCGCGATTGGTGGCGCGCTCATGCCACTTTCGTGCTGCTGCAGGCTCGTCTCCTGGCCGGGCGCCCGCCGGCCAGGCTGCTGCCGGAGGCCAGGCGCACCGCGGCCCGGCTGGGCCAGCTGCGATCCGACGAGACCCCGGACGCCTGGCTGCTGGCCGGCCGGATCGCGCTGGCCCTGGGCCAGCACGCCGAAGCGGGCCGGCTGTTCGCCTGCGCCGCCCGCGCCGCGCGCCGCCGGGTGCCCGCGTTCGCCCGCGCGGCGGGCTGGCTGGCCGAGGCCCTGCGGGCCGAGGCGGCCGGGGACCGGCGCCGGCTGCTGGCGGCGTGCGGGCGCGGGTTCGGCCTGCTCGAGGAGCACCTGGGCACGCTCGGCGCGGCCGAGCTCAGGGCGCACGCCACCGCGCACGGTGCCGAACTCGCCGAGCTCGCGCAGCGGGCCGCGCTGCGCTCCGGCCGTCCGCGGCGGCTGCTCGAATGGAGCGAACGCTGGCGTGCCGTCGCCCTCCAGCCCCCGCGGCCGACGGCCGCCCTGCAGCCCCCGCGGCCGACGGCCGCCCTGCAGCCGCTGCGGCCGACGGCCGCCCGGCAGCCACTGGGCCTAGCTGCGGATCCCGGCGCGCGCGCCGAGCTCGCGGCCCTGCGCGACGTGACGGTCCGGCTGGAGAAGGCGCACCCCGACGGGTTTCCCGCCACCGTGCTGCACCGCGAGCGGCTGCGCCTGGAAGCCGCCATCCGCGCCCGGACCCTGCGCGCCGGAACCGCCGGCACCGGCGCCAGGCGTGCCGGGACCGCGCGCAATGACGGGGAACCCGCCGGCACCGGCGCCGAGCGTGCCGGAACCGCCCGCACCGGCGCCGAGCCGGCCGGCCGGGCCGCCGCCTTCGACGCCGGCGCCCTGCTGGCCGCGCTCGGCCCGGCCCGGCTGCTCGAGCTCGTCGTGGTCGACGGCGACCTGCACGTGCTGGTGTGCGGCGACGGCCGGATCCGTCGCCTGGTAGCCGGCGGCGCGGTCGACGCCGCCCGGGAGGTGGACTTCGCCAGGTTCGGCCTGAACCGGATCGCTCGCGGCCACCAGGCCGAATCGCCGGAACAGGCGCTGGCCGCCCTCGCGGCCGGCAGCCGGCGGCTGGACGCGCTGCTGCTCGGCGCGGCCCGCGATCAGCTGGGGGACGGGCCGGTGATCGTCGTACCCCCGGGGCGCCTGAACGCCGTGCCCTGGGCGCTGCTGCCCTCGCTGACCGACCGGGCCGTGAGCGTCGCCCCGTCGGCTCGCACCTGGCTGCGAGCGAGCACCGCAGGCTCGTTCGGGAAAAATAAGACGGTGCTGGTCAGCGGGCCGGGCCTGGGCGCGGCCAGCACCGAAGTCAGGACTCTGGCCGCGGAGTACGGCGATGCGACCGTGCTGGGCGACGGTACCGCGACGACGGCGCGGGTGCTCGAGGCGATCGACGGCGCCGGGCTGGCGCACATCGCGGCGCACGGCGTATTCCGGGCCGACAGCCCGCTGTTCTCCTCGCTCAGGCTGGATGACGGGCCGATGACCGTGCACGACCTGGAGCGGCTGCGCCGCGCGCCGTTCCGGCTCATCCTGCCCAGCTGCGAATCCGGCCTGCTCGCCCCGGCCGGCGCCGACGAGCTGCTCGGCCTGGCCAGCGCCCTGCTGCCGCTCGGCACCGCGGGCATCGTGGCCAGCGTGGCCCAGGTCAACGACCACGCCGCCGCACCCCTGATGCTGGCCCTGCACCGCCGTCTCCGCGCCGAGCCCAGCCCGGCGGCCCCTGGCACGCTCGCCGCCGCCCTGCGCGACGCCCGCGCCGATGCCTGCCAGGCTGCCGCGGGCGACCCGGTGGTCATCGCGGCGGGCTGGTCCTTCATCGCCCTCGGCGCCTGACCAGCCGATGCCGTGCATCCTGTGGCTGGTGGTGCACAAGCGCAGGGCGGTGCGCCCTGCCATGAAAAGATCTTGGTGAATTCGGGCTACCGGGTGACTTTTGTGCACTATGGCCCCCATAATTCACCCGTAAGCCCCAATCCACCCCGGAAAAGCTAGGATCATCGAATACGTGAGCTAAGCCTGATACTAGCGGGACTTGGGAGGCAGCCGGGAACCATTGTTCGCTAGGCCTGCCTGGCGATGACCCCTTCCCACGGGCGCAGCACGCCGGCCGAATCCGCGCCAGAGGTGGTCAGTAGCACCTCGCCGGCCTGCGCCGGCATCGCGGCCGGCTGATCGGTGAAGTTCGCGGCCACTACCAGGGGACCGGTCAGGTACGCCCACAGGCCCTCGGTCACGAGCAGGTTCTCGAACTCCGCGATGCCGCCGCCGAGTTCGGCCCGGCGCAGCGCGAGCAGGCGGCGGCACAGCCAGAGCACAGATCCGGGGTCGTCCCGCTGGCCGGCCACGGTGGCGGCCGGGTGTTCGGCCATCGGCAGCCACGGCGTCACGCCTGGCCCGGTGAAGCCGCCGCCCGGCGAGCCGTCCCAGGGCAGGGGAGTCCTGGCCCGGTCACGGTCGGCGCCCAGGGCCACGTCCAGGGTCGCGTTGTCCCGGCGCAGCGCGACCGGCACGTCGACGTCGGTCATGCCGATCTCGTCGCCGTAGTACAGCACGCTGGTGCCGGGCAGGGTGGCCAGGATCAGCAGCGCGAGCCTGATCCTGCGCTCGTCGCCGCCGCACCAGCGGCTGGGGAACCGGCCCAGGTCGTGGTTGGAGCCCGTCCACGCCGGGCACGCGCCGGGCGGCAGCGCGGCCAGCGTCCGCTCCACGATCGGCGCCAGCCGGGCCGGGCCGAAGCCGGCGAAGGCGAACGGGAAGTTGAACCCGAGCTGCAGCTCGTCGTTGTCGCCGTAGTAGGCGGCCAGCCGCTCCGCGTCCGGGACCCAGGTCTCGCCGAGCAGCAGCCGCGCGGGCGAGTAGCTCTCGGCGATCTTCCGCCAGTCGCGGTAGACCCCGTGCGTCTCCGGGCGGTTGAGGTTGTGGACGGTGCGCAGCCCGAACGCGCCCTCGAGCGGGCCGCCGTCGCCGATCGGCGGGTTGTCGCGTAGCTCGGCGTCCTTGTACAGGCCGTTCGCCACGTCGATGCGGAACCCGGCCACGCCCCGGTCGAACCAGAACTCCAGGATGTGACGGAACTCCTGATGGACCGCGGGCTCCCACCAGTTCAGGTCCGGCTGGCCCGGCAGGAAGTTGTGCAGGTAGTACTGGCCGCTGTCGTGCCACTGCCAGGCGGGCCGGCCGGTGAAGTCGAGCCAGTTGTTCGGCGGCCCGCCGTCCGGTCCCGGATCGGCCCAGACGTAGTAGCCGCGGTGCGCCGACTCCCGGCTCGCCGCGGCGTCGGCGAACCAGGGGTGCGCGGAGCTCGTGTGGTTCGGCACCAGGTCGAGCAGTACCCGCAGGCCGCGCCGGCCGGCCTGCGCGATCAGCTCGTCCAGGTCGGCCAGGGTGCCGAGCTCGGGGTGGACGCCGGTGTAGTCGCTGACGTCATAGCCCCAGTCGTGGTCCGGAGACGGCATGGTGGGTGATAGCCAGATGGCGTCCACCCCGAGCCAGGTCAGGTAGTCCAGGCGCTCGATGATGCCGCGCAGGTCGCCGTACCCGTCGTCGTCGCTGTCGCGCCAGGACCGCACGTACAGCTGGTAGATGACCGCGCCGTGCCACCACGGCGGGACGGACCCGGAAACCCGCGCCTGACCCACGTTGCTCTCCTCTCCTGGAGGTCGCTAGCGCTACGAGCTTAGGTGCCCGGTCAGGAACGGTTCGATGAGGGAAGCGAGCGCGAAGGACACCAGCGCGCGGCCAGGCCCACGGCGTTTCCCCGGCGCAGCGCCCGCCCGCCGCCGCCAGCCCCCATGCGGCTACTCGTTCCGCCACTCGCCGCCGTGCTCCCCGGCGTGCCTGCGCTGCTTGCGCGGCGAATTGGCGTAGTTGTCGTACATGTCCTGGGCGGTGCGGTCAGTCCGGCGCGTCAAGGTTCGCGTCCTGAAGCCGACTATGCTGGCGAATCCCCAGAGGGCCACGATCACGGCGGCGAAGAAGAGGACAGCCTCCCACCACGGCATTGAGATCACCACGATCCGTCTGGACGGCAAGGATTTCTCTACCCGGTGCAACCAGACGAAACCTGGAGATGCCACGCCGCGGCCAGGCCGGAGCCGGCATCGGCGGCTTCATGCGACCGTGCCACATCCGTGTCGGCTACGCGCTTGATTTCGCCTAGTGCCGAGCCGACACTGGAGGGGTGAGCCCGATTGTCGGCTACATGCTCGTGTTCGCGCTGCCCACCGCGGTGGGCTTCGCGATCGTCGGCGCGCTGCGCGCAGCGCGGTGGCTCGGCGAGGCTCATCGCACGGCCCGTTTCCGGGCCCTGCCCCCCGAGCCGATCGAGCGTCTCGCGGCCGACCTGCGCCGGCTGCGCGCGGAGCTCGAGGACACGGAAACCCGGTCCGGCCTGACCGCTAAGCACCACCGGGTGCTGGCACTGCGCGGCGCCTACGCGGACGCGCTGTCGGCGGCCTGCCTGCGGCTGGATATCAGCCCGCCGCGGGGCGGCGACCGCGCTCCGCAGGCCGAGATCTACCGGGTGGAGGCG
>Ga0137391_10002900_pt1 | contig 12898 bp, 12 predicted proteins | sample 15con2h24BmetaG_FD_101399 | JGI IMG/M metagenome (GOLD analysis project Ga0137391, IMG submission 101399) | Vadose zone soil microbial communities from Angelo Coast Range Reserve, California, USA - 15con2h2.4B metaG | ecosystem: Environmental > Terrestrial > Soil > Vadose zone > Saprolite...
CCCGGCGTTCCCATTCGAAAGCAGAGCGAAGAAGATCTACTTTGGATTCGTGAGGAGTTTCTCTCCTGTGATCAGCGGTTCGAGAAATTTGTCGTGCATGGACATACACCGGTTCGCACGCCCGATATCCGATCAAATCGGATTAATATTGACACGGGAGCGTTCGCAACCGGACGCCTGACCTGTATCGTGATCGAAGGTACCGTAATGATGCCGCTCATCGATGTGCGCGACTGGATGCGCGACGCCGCCGGTATCAACGTCGCCCGAAATACACAGACGAGGATGGAGCCTTGCTGCGTGGACCCAGGCTAGCCGATATGCTTGCCCAGCGCGTCGGGCGACCAATGCTCGAGCGCCGCTTTGTCGAGCTTGATTTTGCCGCGAAGCCGCGGCCAGACCCCAACAAGGGCCCGCGCCAGTGTCGATTTGCCCGATCCACTCGGACCGCGCCCGACGTGACCATTGAAAGTGAAGCCGTGAGTAATTCGATCGGCACCCGCGGCCCCCAAGAAGACCGCCCAAAACTCGCCTTCGGATTTACCGCGACCGCACAGTAACCTTGGAGCCTTATCATTTGCACAGGGAGTAGCAGGGCATGGCGAACCTTAATTTTGCGCAATTATTGGTCATGGTCAGCATCACAGGTTTTATGTCGGCCGCCAGCGCCAGCCGCGCGTCTGGGTACACTTACTATATTTCAGCCAGCGGTTCAGATTCAAACAACGGCATTACAAAAAGTAGTCCCTGGCTGCATGCACCGGGTATGGCAAATTGTTTGGCGGTGTGTTTCGCCACGACTCCAAAACCAGGCGACCAATTCATTTTCCGCGGCGGAGAAACGTGGCATACCTCAAATGGCACCGTCGTCGGTATCCCTTGGATATGGACCTGGAGTGGAACGAGTACAGATCCCATTTATATCGGCGTGGACAAAACCTGGTTTGTCGGTTCCGCTTCGAGTCGTCCTATCCTCAATATGGACAATCCGCTGAGCACAGATCGACCGCAAAACTGTGCCTACGACGACACGAATATCACGGCTGTCAGCCTCAACGATGTGCACTACGTTGACTTTGACGGTTTCGAATTTACAGGAAAATGCTGGAGTGGGGACCCTCGCGGAGCATCGATATTTCGCAGCGGCTCCTACGTTACAATTTCGAATTCCTATTTCCACGGCTGGACAATGACTGCGCATGCCGGTGATGATACCCATTACATGATCTTAGGCGCTGGAAGCGGAATCACCAACAACGTCATCGTCGGTAACGTGTTTGACGGATCAGATTCATCGCTAGGAACAACGCCAAAAAAATCGACTGGTTTTGCCATTTACGCTGAGTGTTATGACATGCACCACAATGTTTTCCGTCGCGTTTCCAACGGGGCTGTCTGCACGAATCTCACATATGTCCACGACAATTTGTTCGAGTATATGTATAATCCAGTTGAAACATATTTCGCCCACGGCAATGTCGTGGAGTCTGTCGGGGGACTCGCGGGAGGATCAGCATATTTCTACAATAACATCATTCGTCATACCAGTGAGGGTGTGACGATTTGGTTGCAAGCCTCTACTTTATACAACTTCAACAACATCTTCTATGACATCGGCAACCCAACCAACTGCTTGATGCAAAATCCACCGGGTTTCAAAGCGGGATCTGGAACCGCAATTTCCCACATTTACAACAACACATTCGAGTCACCCTGCAATCTTCGCTTCAATGCCGCCAATAGCACCACACCTTCCTGGTCGGGGCCGGTGTATTTCGCAAACAATCATTTCGTTGGATTTTCAAATTTGACCGATGCCACAGGCTGTTACGCCGCGGCAGGTTGCTATATCCATGATAAGGGAAGCAATATATTTCAAAGCAGGGCCAAAGCAAACGCGGAAGGCTATACTTCCACAAATAACTACGCTCCCACATCGGCTAATGGCGCAACAATTGGTAGTGGCCTCAATCTCCTTGTTATGTGTGAGTCGGTCCCCGCGCTTTGCAGTGCCACAAGTTTGGGTGTCGCCGACGGCCCCGGAAATACCGTGGCGTATCCCGCGATACCCATCCTTTCACGATCGGCCGGTGGTTCTTGGAATGTGGGCGCTTATTAGCTAGATTTGACGGGCGATGAAGCCGACCGCAGTTCACGAAAATTAAAGGTCTATAGCATGCCGCTGTCGCCCGAGATACGAGTGCTGCGTACTCGAGAACAACTCAAATCATTGCGAGATTCTTGGCAGTCCTGTGATCCATGTCGAGACGCCGATTTCGACTTCTTCCTCTTTTTTATCGACCTTAATCCAGAAGCGCTAAGACCGCATGTCATAGTAATCTATGAGGCCGGCATCGCCACCGCAATTCTTGCCGGCCGCCTCGATGTTACCCGCATCCCCGTGCGTGTCGGATATTTCAATTTCCCCGTCCCGAAACTACGTATCTTTAACTTCGTCTATGGTGGATGGCTCGGTGACCGCTCCGAAAAAAGCGCAAAGTTGCTCATTGGCAGCGTTCTGGAAGGGCTTCGCGCTGGTGAGGCCGATGCCGCAATGTTGCACTACGCCGACCTAGCCTCGCCGTTGGTCCATTGTGCAACAAGCCTGCCGTCCAAACTATGCATTGATCACCTGATCGAGCCGCAAAACCACTGGGTTCGCGAGGGCGGAGTTGAATCTGGCTTGTTAGCAGGACTCCCCTCAAACGAACGGTACAATCAGCGCCGCCGGGCAAAGATGCGCGCCACGGATTTTCGCGACATCAAGATCGAGACATTCCAGGCGCCAGACCAAGTCGACCGCCTGATGCGCGACGCCGAGGCCGTTGCTTCGACTTCTTATCAGCGCGGTCTTGGCGTTGGATTTGCCGATACACCAATCATCCGAGGTCGTCTAGAATTCGAGGCCCACAATGGGTGGCTGCAAGGACATATCCTCTATCTCGACTCCAAACCAGTCGCCCTCTGGATTACGTCCGTCCGAAACAAGGTAGCGGTTAGCGACTATCTGGCGTTCAACCCAGACTACGCGAAATACGCCCCAGGAATGTACCTGATGATCAGCGCGATTGAAGGTCTGCATGATGTCGATCGTATCGACTTTGGTGGCGGAGATGCGCGCTATAAGGAACTCCTCGGGAACAAACTTCAGCGCGAAGCAACAGTTTACATGTTCGCTCCAACAATCAAGTCCATCGCGGTCAATGCACTTCGCACGGGTGCTCGCGCGGCACATCAGAGCGCCAAGCGCGCACTGCCACACCTCGCCGCGATTAAACGGCGATGGCGTACGCGAAAGCGCAAATCAGGTCGGTCCGAAGAACCAAGGCCTCCGATGACCAAGCCCTGATTGCGCATCAGCAACTGCGGATCGAGAAGCTGACCGCCAGCTTTATGGGCCGCTGAGGTGGAGCCCATCCCGCCACGCAGGCCGTCGCCCCGTTCTCGGCTCGTGAGCGAGCGCGGTGCACCAGCGCATCTGCACTCCGACGACGGTCCGGAATTCGTGTCGCACGCTTCTCAAATGGATAGTGAACCAGGGAATCGGCACGGCGTTGATCGAACCCGGCAAGCCCTGGCCGAATTGGCGTCAACGAGAGCTTCAGCGTAACCATCCGGTGGAAGCCGCGGATCAAGAGCGTCGCGCGCACCTTGATGCGAGTTTTCGTAACCGAGGTTGGAGAGCATGGCGACTTCAGCGGCGAGCGAAGCGGTGTCAGGTTTACGGGGTCTCCATGGTTCGGCAATGGCCAGCGGCGGCCACTAGCAACCTGGCGCACCCGATGGCGATGCACGACCTCACCAATATGGTGAGCGGAGCCAAGGTACCGATTCCAAGCTTCAGCAGTCCATCAACTCCGGGATATTATGTCTATCCAGGTTACACTCCTTCGTTGAGTGATATCTTTGCCGTCATGCTCAGTCCTGCATCCGGCGACATTACTCCGGTTCGCGGCTCAAGCGGCGGACCGATAAGAGGCAGCCCTGCCGCTGCACAAGCGGCTTCGTTCAATCCCCCATGCGTCAAAAATCAGAACCTTGCTTTAAGGTCCAGCGAACCATTCGTCGGAATATCCTGAAAGCCGATAGTCGAGCAGACCGAGCCATTCATGGACGGCAATATCGAGGCGCCGCAAATTGTCCGTGGCGGTGCTAGCGGGCAACCATAGTTCTTGCCAACCATGCGTGCGCGCACCCACCGGAAAAGCGATTACGTTGAAACCCGCCCTTCGAAAGGTCCCCATCGCCCGCGGCATGTGATAGGCAGATGTCACCAGCAGCCAGCGTGACTGTGGTGTCGGATTGATCAAGTGGGCGGTGAACCGGGCGTTTTCTTCGGTAGTCTGCGATCGTTCCTCGATCGAAATGCGATCGGCGGCGATGCCGAACGAGACGAAGTACTGCTTGACAATAGCGGCCTCACTCGGCCCGGGACTTGATGGGTCTGTACCGCCGGAAAAAATGATCTGAGCCCCGGGATAACGATAGGCAAGGTCGACCATAACGGCCATCGGCTCAGTGTCTTCTTCGAGAAGGATTGTGCTCAAATATCCATGGCTCTGTGAATCATATGACCCACCGAGAACGATGATCCCATCGATCCGTTGGTCCGGGAATCTCATTTCGAACCGTTGCTCTAAAGGGGTCAACAGCATGTTTCCGAGCGGTGACAGCGCGGCCGCCACCAGCGCCGCCAAAGCGACCGTGGCGACAATTACGCCAGAGGGGCGACGAAAGACCATCAGGACAAGCCCCAGTACCGCTAAAGACGCAATGACATTTGAAGGAACGGAGAAAAACCCTACAGCTTTTGACAGCGCAAAATGCATTGCGACATCCTTTCAATTCACTACTACCAACACCAACACCTAATGGATGCGGGTGATATCGCTCCGGGCGCAATCGAGCACCCTCAAATGGATAGACCTTCTATGCAGGTAGCCATGAGCGGCAATTCAAGGTTTACGACAGACGTTGACGGGCGGCGTCAGGGCGCAGATAGCCCAATTCGCTGAGATGCGCTTTCGTGCCGATTAAGAGTCCGGTGAGAATCCAAGTCGTACCCCATAGATGCACGGTGCACGATATGTAGGCAGTCAGAAAAAGCAGGATTCCAAGAGTCGTTGCCAGCTTCGCGTCTACCGGCGTCAAGTCAGACTTGCGGCCTTTGGTCAAAGTGGCTGCAGCCCCAAAAAGCGAAAGCGCGACAAGAACAGCGCCAGGGTAGCCGTGACGAATCGCTAAAACCAGCCAAAGCGAATCGATCGAGTGGTTGATCTCCGCGGGCCTCTCACCGTAACCGAGCCCTACCCACGGCGATTGCGACACATACAATCCAACCATGTGCCACGTCCATTCTCGATAATAGCCGGATTCAGGAGAGAATGTAAGATGGGAAACTACGAAGCCAACGGGAGAATTGCTGATCAGGAACGCAGCCATGATCCCAACCGCACCTGCGATAATCAATGCTGACCAACGGAAAGCCATTCGCGAGAATATGCGATCGTAAGTGAGCAGAGCAAATCCCATAAGCATGATCTGAATCGGAGCGGAGGAAAACGCCAAAATCGTTCCAAGGCTGCATGAGAAAATTGCAAAGCGCCGCCCCCGGATGGGAATCGATACCGCCAAGAGTAGGCCAATCGTACAGGTAAAGCCGTAAAGAATTGGATGTTCTATCGGCCCGGTTGCCCGCAATAAGCCCAGCCGGTGCGCATCCTCCCAAGATTCAATACTGTGCATCGGGCTCCCTAACTGGGCAGCTAGATCATGTGCAAAACGATGGTTCGTCAAAGGATCGAGGATCCCCACCAGTGCCACGACCGCTATAACTCGACAAAGCACGTCAACAAAGGACAACGCATGGCCACGCTCGGAAAGCAGTACCCGGGTCGTCATGTAACCTATGCAGAACTCGAGGACGTCTGGGCCTGCATGGTTAAATGCCGACATCGGACCGTCCACGTTGGCTGGCGCATAAATCAACCAGCATCCAGTTAAAACGATGAAAAGGTCAGACAGCACAAATCGGTAGCGGCCAGCCGACACTTTTTGTATCCATCTGGCCAGCAGAACTGGTGTCAACGACAAGAAAATCAATCTAATTACCGTAAGTCGAAGCCCAAACATGTAAAAAGAGAGCTCCTCGGGAATGAAGAGCCCGATAAGGATAAGCGTCAGCATGAAGGGCATTGTGGCGGCGCTCCCAGCAGCCGCCGAACGGCGCGCGATCCTGAATCCAGGATTGGCGATGGCCGCCCCAAGAGGCTGTTTCATCTCACGCGGCATCATGCGCGAAGCATAGATATGTTATGTTCATGTCCCCTCCCTAAGAGAACTGGCGTAGGTGCGGGCCTCGATTATCACTTCCGGCGAAACCAAAATGAACCTGGTTCCCGACTAGGCTGGCTTGCCAGGATGGGACAAACCGCGGCCACGCGATCGCGATGATTGTGCCAAAGCCAATTCAGCGCGCCGATAACTTCGAACTCCCGATTAAAACAGAGAAAGGCTTCAAGCAGGTACTGCTCCGTCCACAATCTACGATCATCGAGGACCCAGGCCGCGGGGTAATCAGAAGGGGTAAAAATGTCATGCGCATGGACCGCAACGCCGCTCTTCAGGCGTCCGAGAAGAGCGAGATACTCATGCACGACGTCGCTCTGCGGCCGCACGACATGCGACGAATCAATGAAAAAAATGTCGTTCGCTTCGAGCTCGTCGACTACGTGAAGAGGCATATCCTCGATGCGCGAGCGATGGACGGTCACCCCTAGCCCTTCAAGCCATGGCTGCTCATACGGCTCCACGCAAATCTGCCGACAAAGATAAGCAGGATCATTGTTTTTGTTCGCCTTGATAGCGAGCTGTGCCACAAGCGTTGAACCGCCGCTGCCGACTTCAAGAATCCTTTTTGGCTTGAAGTGGCGTACCATGCAGTACAAGTATTCGGCGTCACCCGAACCAAAGTTCTTGTTGTCATATCCGTAGCTCAACTCACCTGCGCTGGTCAGAGGAATCGCCTCAAGCTCGTCGCGGTAGTGAAAATGGCTTAAAAGTTCGAGCTGACCCGGCTCATTCAAATCGAGCCCACAGATGGTTCTTTGTGCATGAAGAGGATGTTTGAGGTCCGAACGATAAACGAGCGGACTATAATAGTGATGCCTGATTGGATAGACACCAGCCTTATCGAAGATCCAGGCGCAGATACGCAGCCGTGATTGCAATCGGGACACCGCCACCATCGAGGCGACACCTATGGCGGCGAAAGGGGCAAGCATAATGTCAAGGAAGCGATCGAGGTACTTTGCGAGCATCAGTGTCCACCACCTTGGCGTTGGCTTTAAAAGGCGACGACAACAGGGGAAGGAACGAGAAAGGCGGCGTCCAGATTCAATCGCGCAACTAAACGAAAGTACCGCAAGTGCGCCATACACAGGTCGTCATGGAAAACGATCAGCGGCGCGCTAAGCTCCTCGATCAACCCCAACTGGATCCCCCACTCGCGCCCAATAAAATGGACGGTAACGCAATATATATATATAACATTATATATAATATTGGAAAATACGCCATCTGTCGGCCCTTCGGCGAAATGCCGGTCTGATCATTGAGAAACTGTCCATCGTATCTTTTCTTGCACAATTTTACTATCGCACAATTGGCCAAGTATAATGTATTGTTTCGCTAAGTGATGCCGCAATAGGCCAAAGGAAACAAGGTCGAGCAGTTTAGCCTTCGGTCCCTGTAGTCCGGAGATCAAGCCCGAAGTGACAATCAAATCTGCGTCGTTGAGTAGCTTAATGGCAGTATCCTCGACAAAGAATCTTAGATGGGTGCGATCCAGGATGCCCGAATCTTGATAGTTAAAGCGGCGCTTCAGCAGCAGCGGAACAGAAATACTCAAATGGGCGATATTGGGGACCGAAACAATAACTTGACCGCCAGGTTCCAGGAGCTTTGAGAGCTTTCGAAGGGTCGTGGTTGAATCGGGCAGATGCTCAAGCACATCGAGCAAAAGGATAAGGTCGTAGGTCTTAAGCTCGGTAAACGTCTCGTCTATTTGGCCAATAACCGCCACGTCAACGTTCTGTTTCAATTCGTCCAGCAAGTCTGGATTTAGCTCTACGGCGGTGGTTTCGGCCTCAGGGTATATCGTTTTCAACCACTTCAGCGTGCCTCCCGCACCGGCACCCACTTCGAGTATCCGCTTAGGGCTTTTTGGTAAAAGCGGATTAATCTCGCGCCGAACAAAGTGATAGTAATCCATATTACGAGCATTCCATGCCAGTGAATTACGTGAGTGACATTTCGACCACGATACCCCGGGAGCATCAGTCTTCTTCGCACGCGATTTTCGGGCGCTTCCTCCAGGATCTGGCTCGCCTCGGTCTTGCGGCCGAGGTGGCGTCCAGCCCGGCACCCCAACTCTCAAAATCTCACACTTTTTTCCCAACAGTGAGTTCAAACCATTTTCCAGCGCTACCGAGTCTGAGTTCAAGCCAAGCTTCAAGCTGAAATCTTTGCGCTACGGTATAGGTTCGAGTTTTATTGGTTGCAAACTTCGTGCAAGCCAAGCTGATACAGCCGATCTTTGCGAAAGTGCGCGTTCTTCGATGCAATGCCAAGAAACGATGGCAAGCAGGAGCGTTAGCGGCATCGAGAGAGTCGTCATAACAGTCGGCGTGCATCCACTGTACACGGCTGCGATGAGCTGCTCCACCGGGAACGCGTAAATGTACATCCCATAGGAGTAGTCACCGAGTCGGTTGTAAGCGAACAACGGCTCGTATCGCAGAAAGCCAAGATAAAAAATGCCGTAGCACCAGGCAAGGACAAACAGTTCGTGAAACCATGGGCTTCCGTAAGAGATGGCCGAAGCGGCACCGAGCAGCACCAGTATTGGAAATCCGAGCGGCACCCATTGCCGGAATTGGAACAAGGTCATGCCTATCACAAAGGGCAATGCCAAAAGATGGAAATTGCGCAAGATAGTAAGGTGGTTGAAATTGCTGTGTAGCAGTGAGATCGCTGCAACGTAACAAATTGCGTAGGCAAGCACAAAACCGCCAAAACGTCGACCGTTACGCGCCAGCCCGAACGTCCCGACCACCGCCACCATGGCATAACAGGCCACCTCGTAAGCCAAAGTCCAAAGAGACCCGTTTATCGCTCGCGGATACGGATTGTCCTCGAATACGCCGGGTAGTTCGTATTGCAGCGGCCAAAGACGAAGATTCTTTGGAATGTAGAACAGCGTTTCGCGATCCAGGAAATAGTCCGCCAAACCGATTTTTGTAAATATAGGTCCGAGGGCGAAGACAGTCAGCACGAGCACCGCAAGAAGGCCGGGATAGATTCTCAGTGCTCTTGCAACAGCGAACTCGATGAGACTGCGGCTATTGTGAAAGCTTTGAGAGATGAAGTATCCCGAGATAAAGAAAAAGGTTAATACGGCAAGCGTACCTAGATTCATGCCGAGGACACGAGCGAGAGGCTCGGGCGTCGCTGGTCCGGAGGAGATTGGGTATGCATGGGAAACTAGAACCGCGGCCGCCGCGATAACACGCAAGAGGTTGAAATTGTTTTCTCTGCCAGCGGTTGCTCTAGTCTGCAAAGTCATTGCTCGATAACCTCTATGTCACTTCTGCACATGGCGGCTTGTTGCAAAAGTTCACTCACATTTCCTCGGGCCGTGGGAGCGCCTGCCCATCGAAACCCCACGTTGGGGAAAGCCACCCAATCTACAGCCCACTCAACGAACGGCGACGTCCGCATCCGCCTTACGATAGCTCTGAACTGCACTTCTCATGACACAGGGCGTTTTTGCGCCGATCTTCGTCACCCTTCAGTTTTCGACTCTCGTAACACTATCGGAACAGACAAAAGTAAATTTCGAAATTTAATATTCCTATAGAACTCAAAAGAGAGTTGCGCGCAAACTGCCATCACTCCTATTAGAAAAAGCATGCCGCGCGCTTGCCCCGTGACAGCTGGGTCCCATGCGAGCGCTGCGGCCATTACGGTGGGCGTCGCAAATGCGGCCACCAGATCAATCAGCACCGTTGACCCACGCGTCGTAGACTTCTCCAACGACGTAAAAAAGATCATGAAAGAGATGAACTCACCAATTGCTATCCCGACGAGCATTGATTCCAGGCGTGGCCATGCAACTATGCAGGCAAATGCAATCAGCAGTCCAAAGCCGGATGAGAGGTTTAAGAGCGCAAGCTGCTTGGTTCGACCGCTCGCGAGAAGGAACGTTGTAGGCGCACCCGAGCGTTGGAGCCTGAGGCACGCGATCAATACGAAGAGGACATGTGCTGCTGGGCTGATGGTAAATGAAGGGCCGAATATTAGTGGTGTTAGTATGTCAACAGCGAGCACCATCCAAACGGCATAGAGGCTGGTCAGAATCGAGTAAAATCCCAATAGTAAGCGGTAACGTTCTGAGCGATCGGAAGCGGCCTCACCTCCAGATAGGAGGAATGAAAGGCTTGGACCGGCAAATACGCTCCCTATCACGTAGGTTGGCACCACGCTCATGCTGAAGATAACGGCGTACACCGCCAATTCCTTTACTCCGAACCAATATCCGACCAAGACACGGTCAAGTTGAGATACGATCGCGAGGCCTACGCCGTTGAGCGTAAGCGGCAGTCCAAAGGACAGCGCTTGACGTAGCGTTGGTTTGTCCCAGCTGAGCTGGTAAGGAGTGCGTGCGAGCACATGGGACAAGATCACGTACACAACTGACTGGACGGCCAAGCTGACCACGATCGCACGATGATCGCGAAGCGCTGTTGCCGACAGAAATAACGCTGCTATCGCCGTCAGATTTGCTACGACCTGCGCGGTGCTGTCTGGACCATAGTTGTAATTTCGTTGAATTTGCTTGATACCCAAATGGGCGAAGCCTCCCACCGCTGAAAGGCCGGCGGCCAGTGCAAAACTTCCGGCGAAATTGCCAACTCCGAACAGTCCGGCAGTCACGGGTGCGGTGACCACAAGAGCCCCGGCAAGGAGGAGACTATTGGCGACGGCCAGCATGTGTGCCGTCGAAAGCGCTTGCGCTGAACCATTAATTATTACGAACCTATCGAGCGCGACGTCGGTTACGAGTCCACCAAGTCCCAATACAACACTAATAGCGATCGCGGTTCCAAACTCATCTGGGGCGAGCAGCCGCGACAAAATAATGTTTCCTGCAAACCGCGAGCCGAAAACGACAAGCGGAGCCAGGCCGCCTACAATGACGCGCTCCGTCCAAACCCTCAACGAGGTCACACTTTCCTCCGCCGCCCGGCCCATGTTGATTGGGCGTCGATTTACCGCCCAATTGCACCCGCATCGGAATTGCAATCCACAGTCATGCAAGCGATCTATGCCGGGAAATTTGGTTCCTTACATCATTGATCACATACCACTTACGCGTCATCGTCATCGGCTCAATCATCGACTTCTGGTTGCCAACCGCATGGACCTTTCTTCTATCGAAGCTTGAGTCTAGCGCGGCCTACGCAAATGCGCTGACGCGATCGTTTGCGTCTCTTTGATTATCATCGAGGCTTACGAAGATAACGACGACCTGACAAGCCTTCCCTCACGGAGAACCTCCAGCGCTCATATCCCGCATCGGCATATCCTGCCAAATCCCACGGGTATCGATCACCGCCAGGTGACGCCGTTCTGCTAAGGGGATCATTTTGAAATGGTCGTGGTCGACGAGCACAATTGCGATCTCGCAGGTCCGAATTGCCTCATCAAGATCTGTTAGCTCGGCCCCATGCTCCGCGATTTGTGAAGGCAGCTTGCGGATGTATGGCTCGACAATCTTGATGCGCGCGCCGTAACGGGAGGCAAGCTGATGCGCTACTTCCAATCCGGGGCTCTCTCGGAGATCATCGACGTTTGCCTTGAATGCCAAGCCGCAACAAGCGACATTGGCATAGGGATGCTCCTCGATCAGTGCGGTCGCCCGTTCAACTGTCCAAGCAATCATCGAATCGTTCACTTCGCGACTTGTCTTGATCAGGCGCGCGAGATCAGGTGCCGATTCGACAATGAACCAGGGATCGATCGCGATGCAGTGACCACCGACTCCGGGGCCGGGGCGCAAGACGTTGACGCGAGGGTGTCGATTGGCGAGATCGATGACTTCCCACACGTTAATCCCATAACGATGGCAGATCAAAGAGAGCTCGTTTGCAAATGCGATATTGGTATCGCGGAACGCGTTTTCGGTCAGCTTGACCATTTCGGCTGCGCGCGCAGTCGTGGCGATGCACGCGCCTCGAACGAAAGTCTTGTAAAAGCGCTGCGCGCGCCGGGCGCAGTGAGGCGTTACGCCTCCAATACAACGGTCATTGTTGACCAACTCAGAGAGAATGCGTCCGGGCAAGACCCGCTCGGGGCAGTAGGCGACCGAAATGCCGTGTTCAGATCCATCGGCCATTCCCACCCTCAGATCGGGACGAACATGCGCGATCTTCTTTGCTATCTCTTCCGTCGTCCCGATCGGAACTGTCGACTCCAAAATTACAAGGTTGCCGGCGCGCAGCACCCCGGCAATACTGTCGACAGATTTCATGACGCTTCTTAGGTCGGCACGCTTTTGCTCGTCGATGGGAGTTGGCACGGCGATAATAAATACGTCTGCCGCCTCCGGCGCCGTTGCGACCTTGAGTGATCCGGAAGACACGACCTTCTGGACGAGTCCTTCAAGGTCAGGTTCCGCAATGTGAATAGCGCCGGAAGCAACTGTTTTAACGACGCGTTCGTTGACGTCGACCCCGACAACCCGCATTCCGCGTCTGGCAATGACAGCAGCCGTGGGCAACCCGATATACCCCAGCCCGATCACAGCAACGTTCTGGAATTCAGGCATCTAGCATCA
>Ga0137391_10002906_pt1 | contig 12889 bp, 12 predicted proteins | sample 15con2h24BmetaG_FD_101399 | JGI IMG/M metagenome (GOLD analysis project Ga0137391, IMG submission 101399) | Vadose zone soil microbial communities from Angelo Coast Range Reserve, California, USA - 15con2h2.4B metaG | ecosystem: Environmental > Terrestrial > Soil > Vadose zone > Saprolite...
ACCAGCTTGCTTTGATCCCGCTCCTGTTGCGAGGCGAGATCCAACAGGTCTACCATAGACACGAAACTGGCCATCAGGGTTTCATAGGTTTCGGCTTCAATCCAGAAGACCGCCGAGTAGGCTTGAAAAGACCGATACGCATATTCCAGAACGGTCGCCGTCTTGCCAATGCCTCCCAGGCCGCTCAAAGCATAGGATTGGGTGAGTGCAACGCTTCGCTGCTGACACAAGCGTTGATGGAGCTGGTGCAGGAGGTCCTCACGCCCGGTAAAGAATGCATTGCGTAGGGAGGGAACCTGCCAGTAGGGAGAAAGAGCGTTCACGTCCTGCACGTGATGCGCCCCATCTTCACCGTGTGCTGGGTGCCCGACAGGTTCTAAAGGTGGGTGGGGGTGCGCCTCTTCGTTCATCTCCGCACCTAACAGGCCCAATGTTTCGGTAGTCTTGTCAAAGAGGGCACACAATTTCTGGCGGAAGTAGGGACTGGGGATGGCTCTTCCCCGTTCCCAGCGGTTGACGGTATAGCCATCCGTCCCAATGCGGCTGGCGATGTCCTGTTGGGTCCACCCGCGCAAGAGTCGTTCCCGCCTCAGCAGAGCATTTGGTTGTCTGCTCGTGCGTTGCTTGCTCATGCCTCTCTCCTTGAGAAGTGCTTGAATCATGCCTGGAATATATTGTAATTCGGCCTCTTTCCGTGTCTAAATCCTGGGACACCGAAGCGGAAATATCTCCATAATCAAGAGACCCGCGTGCACTTCCAGATCTGGACGTGAATCAAAGACCTGCGATGGACCTCTGTCTTAAGAGACAATTTGGAAGGCGACCGTGACATGAGCGCCTTCGGCAAGGAGACGTGAAACATACTGTGCCATCTCCGCCGCTGAATACGGCATGTCATTGTCTAACCACCAGGCGGTCGTGCTGATGATCGTCCCCGCACAAAACTGGACAATGAGTGGGAGAGGGATAGCAGGCTCCGGTCGTCTTACGGATGTCTCGCGCAGTCTGGCCTCAAAAAATGAGGCCAGATGCGTCCGCATGAACGCCTGATAAGAGGTAATCCCGTCGCCACAAAACATGAGTTGGTAGAAATGGCGATGCTGTGCAATAAACTCGAATATATGCATGAAGCGGTACACTACCCCGTCATTGGCCTCCTCTGCTTTCTTCAAGGTCTGCATAAACGCTTCATGCATGGAACGCATGCCACTCACGAGGAGATCGTGTTTATCCTGGTAATGTTTATAGAAGGTGGTACGATGCACCATCGCTCTCTCGCAGATGTCTCCCACACTGATAGACGCGAAATCTTGCTCAGCAAGTAATGCCATCAAAGCCTCCCAGAGCAATTTGTGTGTTCGCCGGACACGTAAATCTGGCTGATGGTCAGAGCAGTTTTGCGACATAGAGTCCTCCTAATGGCGATTAACCGACAGATCCCTCTTATCTGGTTCTTGACCTTCCGTCTCTTCACCACTTACAATGATAACAGAACAAGCAACAAGTGTAAAGTTACACTACAATCTATAGATTTTTCTGAAAAGGAAGAACATGATGACACCAAAGCGACTTGGACCAGACGAGGGAGAGATCACCCAATTCCTGGTGCAGTCTCAAGAGCCGGGGTCATGAGGAGAAGTTGAAGTGCTAGAGAAAGAGATCGTAGCAGACGAGAACATATGACTCTGCTCAGAAAATCTTCTTATCGAATAGGCTTTTGTGGCGATGCAACTTTCGACTCCCAAAAGCCTCCTGCGCGCCTATATACTTTTTCCTCCGCGATGGTATCCTTGTTCTCAAGGCACAGGAAGTGCCTCTGTGCATAAGCACAAGAGCACTCTGAAACGGTCGTAGAACTCCATTCGAAAGTAGGTTTCGAAGCCACATGGAAGGAGTTGACCGATGCCTTCTAAGCAGAACCGGCTCACGTCCTGCAGAACAGGACGCTACTTGTGTGAAAGGAGGCTCGTATGCTTTCACTGGGCATTTTCTGGGAATAGAGAGCTCGCTCTTGAGACAGGGAAGTGTGGAGACGAACAGTGAGCTTCGCCTGTCAGCGCTTCCCTGCACCCGGCCCTTCTTCGGAAGCAAGCCTCTGGGCAGCAAGAAGGGGCCGGGACAAACGGTGACGCGAGAGCGAACCGCGCTCTGGCCTGTTGGAAAGGACATGTATGGTTCACACGCTTGTCCCTCAGAAGCCATCGTCTCTGTGGGCCAATCGCAACTTTCTGTTCCTGTGGATCGGGCAGTCCTTCTCCCTGCTGGGCGACTGGTTTTTTGTGGCGACGCTCACCATCTGGATCATTGATCGGTTAGCGCGAGGGCACTCCTGGCTTCCTCTGGCGGCAGGAGGGGTCCCGCTGATCAGAACGCTGCCGTCTTTGTTGCTCGCCCCCTTTGCCGGCGTGTTTGTTGATCGGTGGGACAGGCGGCGCACCATGCTGTGGACCGATGGGCTGCGCCTGGTGCTGGTCACGCTTTTCCTGCTGCTGGTGCTGCTGGTTCCCATCCCTGCCTGGTGGCTGGTAAGTTGTTTTGGGGTGCTCTTACTCTGTGCGTGCGGGTCGCAGTTCTTTGATCCAGCACGGGTAGCAGTGATAACCGACCTGGTGCCGGCCGCGCAGCGCCCCCAGGCTTTTGGGTCCCTCCAGCAGGCCAATTATGGCGCGCAGATCCTGGGGCCAGCGCTGGCCGTGCCACTGTATGTGGCCCTGGGCCCGGCCTGGGCGATTACCCTCAATGCGGGCTCTTTTCTGGTCTCCCTGCTGGCCCTGCTGGTTCTGCGTGTGCCAGCACCTGAACAGAGTACAGTCCAGGAGAAGCGGGAGTTCTGGCACGAATGGGCAGAGGGGCTGCGCTTCTTTACGGGCAACCGGGTGCTGGTCACGCTCTTGTTGAGCGGGATGCTGTTTATGGGTGCCGGGATGGCGTACAATGCGTTCGAGTACCTCTATGGCGTCGAGAACCTGCACATTCCTGCTGCCCTGCTGGGGCTGTATGTGGCCTGTTTTGGCAGCGGGGTGCTCGTTGGCTTGCCTCTGGTGGCGGCCCTGGCGCGACGCCTCAGTGAGGTCGAGACTTTGTGGAGCTCCCTGGTCTGTTATGGGATCACCACGCTGGTGCTCGCGCGCGTCAGCAGTGTAATCCCTGGCATGGTCTGCGGGCTGCTGCTCGGCTTTTTCAGCGCCAGCATCTTTGTAACGGTTCGTCCTCTCACGGTGCGTGTGACGCCGCGCCAGTTGATAGGACGGGTCCTGGCCTTTGAAGTCCCGCTGATCAACATCGCCTCCCTGCTGGGGGGCACGCTGGCTACTGTCCTGGCTTGGACCGTTTTACGAGACTTCCATGCCACCATCGCAGGCATGACCTTCGGTCGGCTCGATACCATCTTTCTGGGGATAGGTCTCCTGGCGGTAGGTGCTGGAGTGTTCGCCCGGCTGACCCTCTACAGGGCGGTCAAAAACCTGGAGACAGCAGAGGCGCTTGAGCGAAAGACACCAGGAGAACAAGGATTATGATAAATGACGCTGACTCCGTCTACCTGGCACTTTTAACCGAGAATGTGAATGATCTCCTCCAAAAAGGCCGGTACGAACAGGCTCTTCTTCTTTGCCAGCAAGCCCTGGAACTCAGCGAAAAGCGCCTGGGACTGGAGAATCAGCACACCCTGGCCTTTCTGAACTGTCTTGCCCAAGTTTATCTTGCTCTCAATCGCTATGACGAGGCGATATCGCTCTTGCGGCAAGCACTTCCTGTGGCTGAGAAGGTCTTTGGCTCCGAAAATCTCATGATCGTGACTTTCCTGAATGGTCTTGCTCGCAGCTATCTTGCTCAAGGAGATTATCTCCAAGCGGAACCGCTTTTCCAGCGGCTCCTGACTCTCGCGGAGAAGTACGCGGGCCAGGCGGAAGTTGCTCTTGTGCTGAACGATCTCGCCCAGGTCTATGAAGGGAAAGGTGAGTACGCACGGGCGGAAAACCTCTACCGGCGGGTCTTGGCCATTTGTGAGCGCGAACGCGGGACAGAGCCGATGGGGATCATCGTTGTGCTGCATAATCTGGGCAAGATGTGTATCCGGCAAGCCTCCTATCTTGAGGCTGAGACGCTCCTGCAAAGAGGCCTCGCGCTTTGCGAGAGAAGCATAGGCCTGGGAAATGACGCAGGTGTCAGCTATCTGAACACGCTGGCATGGCTCTACCGCTTGCAAGGGCAGTATGCCCAGGCAGAGAAGCTCTTTCTGCGCGCATCTGCCATGAGTGATCGTATTTTTGGCCCGAGGCATATCACGACTGCTCGGATTCTGAGTAATGGAGGTGATCTGTATTACGAGCAAAGAAAATACCCGCAAGCGGAGCACCTTTGTCGGCAGGCCTTGAGCATCTATGAGTCTACCTTTGGCACGGAAAGCCCGAACACAGGCAGTATTTTAAACACGCTGGGCTTGATCGCTTTGGAGCAGGGCCACTACACCCAGGCAGAAGCACTGTTCCAGCGCTTACTCGCGATGGATGAGCAGATATCTGGCTCAGAAAACCCGGACAAAGCGACCCTCCTGAACAATCTCGGCCTGCTCTACGAGCGGCAAAGACGGGACGAAGAGGCGGAGTCTTACTACCGGCAAGCGCTTGCTACTGGGAGGCAAGTGCCTGGGGACCCCCATCCGTCGATAGCGATCTCACTGGAGAATCTTGCCAATCTCTATGATCAGCAAGGTCGTTACCAGGATGCCTTTCCTCTCTATGAGGAAGCAATAGCCGTGTTCCAGAAAACGCATGGCGCAAAACATCCTTTCACTGAAAAAGTCACCTGGCTCTCCCTGGCAGCCAAAAAGAAAAAAGGAGAAGAGAGATGAAACAATGAAGAAGCATGTTGTAGATGCGCAAGTTCTTAGAGTGGTGTGAAACCCTGGTGGTGTATCAAAAGTTCATCATAGACTCGAGAACTATGACATGCGATTACAATGAATTGAATGAGGAAAGGAAGAAGAACTGATGATACCTACAGAGACGTCATCAGCACCATCCAGGCAGAAAGAAGGCCATGCTGCTCGATGGTTCGCATTCGCCGGAGTGGGAGGCCCCATCCTCTTTGTGCTGGTGTTCACGCTTGCCGGTTTCCTGCGTCCGGGCTACTCACCCCTCAGCCAGGCTGTCAGCGATCTTGGGGTGGGACCCAACGCGTGGCTTCAGAACGCCAATTTTGTCGTCTTTGGGCTGCTGCTGATCACCTTCGCCATCGGCTTTTACCAGGGGATGCGCTCGGTGATCAGCAGGGGGTGGCTCGTGGCCTGCCTTGTCCTCCTCATACTATCTGGAGTAGGGATCATCAACGGTGGCATCTTTACTGAAGATCCGACGACCGTTATCGTGCATTGGATTGGTGGCTTCCTCCTGGCATTTCTCTCGCCGCTCATCGTGTTCTTCATCGCTGGCTGGCAGTGGTATCGCGATCCCACGTGGCGCATCGCTAGCTGGTATTCGCTGATCACGGGCGTGATGACTATAGCACTTATTGCTTCTTTATTCGTGTTTCTGGCTCCTTCCTCGCCGCTCCCGATAGGCGGTCTCCTGCAACGACTCCTGGTGGTGGAATTCTTTGCCTGGTATGTGGTCATGGGATGGCGGCTCTTTCTCCGTGCAGGATCGAGTCAGAAAAAGACCGTTCTTAAATAGCCCTTATCAGGCATTTCTGCTCTCACCAGAAGAGGAGGTAGTCAATGACGCATTCTCAATTTGCGCCAGGGCAGTGGCTAGGAAATTATTCCCTGAGTAACTTGTTAGGACGTGGAGGGTTTGCCGAGGTCTATCTGGGCGAACATCGGTACTTGCGCACCCTGGCGGCCATCAAGATTCTCCATGCCAATCTGGCCAACCAGAAGGAAGTGGAGAGCTTCCAGCAGGAAGCACGGACTATTGCTGCGCTTGATCACAGCAATATTGTGCGCGTGCTTGATTTTGATGTCTCTGCTGGAACTCCCTTCATTGCTATGACATATGCCCCCGGTGGCTCGCTGCGCCAGCGTCATCCGCGAGGTCAGCTTGTGCCGCTCCAGGTGGTGTTGCATTATGTCAAACGAATGGCGAGCGCGCTCCACTTCGCCCATGGCCAGCGCATCGTACATCGCGATGTGAAGCCAGACAACATGCTCGTAAACCAGCAGGGCGAGCCGCTGCTCAGCGATTTTGGTATCGCGTCCATTGCCCATAGCACTGCTTCCCTCGATAATCAGGGGATGGCAGGCACCATTCCCTACATGGCTCCAGAACAGATTCAGGGCAAGCCGCGTCCGGCCAGCGATCAGTATGCCCTCGCTGTGACCGTTTACGCATGGGTTACGGGCCGTTTCCCCTTTCAGGGCAACGCAATGGATATCGCCGTACAGCATCTTGAGAAGCTGCCACCGCGACCTCGTTTGCTGGTAAGCGACCTGCCGCCGACAGTCGAAGACGTTCTTCTCAAAGCGCTAGCGAAGGAGCCACAGCAGCGGTATTCCTCCATCAACGATTTCTCCATTGCTTTAGAGCAGGCTATTCCCGAAGAGATCAGGTCACATCCTTTGCTGTCCTTTCCCATGCCATCTGCGTCTTCTCCTTTGCTTGAGGGACGAGTCACTTCCTCCGAGATGCTGGCTGAACTGCGCGCACAACGGGAACAGGTGGCTCGCCCGACCTTCTCGGAAGAAGATGCCTGGACACTGTTTGAGGCTATCGAGCAGCAAAGCGACGAGTTTGGTAAACTGATAAAGCCTATGAACAGGGAGACTGAGATCATTGTCTACGAACTTCTTCCATTGCTTGAGGGAGAGCAACGTGCAGCAGTTTTAGGCCATATACGGGCGACCAATGCCGATGCGAAGCGCGCTAGCTCGCAGTTTGAGATCATAATGAGTTGGAGGAACAGGCCCTTGCAGGAGATCGATCCTGAGGTCATGCGAACAGTACAGCGAGTCCTGCAAGACATGAATGAAAAGTTACGAAAGCATCTAGAGGAAATCAGGATATTGCGTCGCCAATTGCAACAAAACAGGTAAAAGAGAGGTAATCTTATGGCAGAAGAGCAGAATCTGGTAGGGCAACGCCTGGGCAACTATGCACTGGTGAGGCTGTTGGGGAAGGGTGGTTTCGCCCAGGTCTATCTCGGCGAGCATATGCACCTGGGCTCGCTCGCGGCCATTAAGGTCTTACATGCGCGCCTTTCAAGTGACAAAGAGGTCCAGCAATTTCTGCGCGAGGCCCAGCTTATTGCTTCGCTCGATCATCCCCATATCGTACGCGTGCTTGACTTCAATGTCTGGCAGGGCACACCCTACCTGGTGATGGAGTATGCCCCCAGAGGAACACTGCACCAGTTGCATCCCCTGGGGCAGGGTGTTGCGCTGCCGGAGATGATGATGTATCTCCCGCAGGTCGCAGCAGCCCTACAATTCGCGCACGAACGCAACCTGGTTCATCGCGATGTCAAGCCTGATAACATGCTGTTACGCACAGAATCCACAGTCGCGCTCAGCGACTTCGGCATCGCCATCCTGGCTCCTACGACCGGCGCGCAACAGCAGCAGAGCATGGCCGGAACCGCGCCCTACATGGCTCCAGAACAGATTCAAGGCCGACCTGGACCGGCCAGTGACCAGTATGCTCTCGCTGTGACCGTCTACCGCTGGATCACCGGGCGCTTTCCCTTTCAGGGCACTTCTCTAGAGATCATTACCCAGCATATGACACAACCTGTACCGCCGCTGCGCACCTTCGTTCCCAAATTGTTGCCCGAGATCGAGGCGGTGGTTCTCAAGGCTCTGGCCAAAGATCCACAGGCGCGCTATGTGACCGTGCGTGACTTTGCAGACGCCTTCACCCAGAGCATTATAGCCCGGTTGAGCGAATCTTCCTCTACCGCTGTCCTGCTTCCCAACCTCTCGCCCGCGGTATGGAATGCGATTGAGAACGATGCCACCCTCGCCACGGCCAGTCCCGAGGAGTTACAAAAGATCTATGATGAATCAATAGAGGCGATTGAGGAGGCGGCGGAGCTCGTGGAGAAGGAGATGCACTACTTCCAGCAGAAGGTCATGCTGTATCTCGAACCCGGCCAGAGGCGTGATGCCCTCCAAAAGATCGAGCATGCCAGAGACGAGATCAGCGCGTTTCGCCAAAGCTGGTCTGCTGCCAGGCGAGTCAGGGCGAAAGAAGAGGTCGGCCTCTGTCTTATCATGGTCGAAGAGGTACAAAAGCAGATCCTGCAGAGCATGAAGGATCTCCGCGCCATCGAGGAGAGCGCCACACATCCCCCGGACCTTACGGATGAAGAGGTCGCGAAGCTTCTCGTTGACATTGTGCGGGTCGAGGCCGAGACCAATAAGGTTACCGAAGTATTGGCGCAAGAGATGAGCATCCTCGCGAAGCTGAGTCAGAGGCCCGAAAACGCGATCTTGAGACAGGGCGCTCACCAGGTTATGGAGGACGCGCTCAGCGCCATGGAACAGTCGCCAGAGGTCAGCAGGATTTGGGACGATATTCAGGACCTCTCCGCAAACTATGGGCGCGACAATATACGTTTCCTGCACGAACTCAAGGCCCGCTATGATATGGTTGACCTGTACAAGAAAACGCAGGCATACTATCAGACTGCACAGCGCCAGCTTGCGAACCTACAGAAGTTGCACCAGCGTCTGGATGCAAAAAGGGGTTAGCGCCTCAGGCACCCATACTCCTCCTATGGTGGGAGTATCAAACAAGCACGGGTCAGGACACGGGTAGTTTCAGGCAGTTCAGAAGAGAAGAGGCTCACGAAAAACCATGGAGAAGAGAATAAGGACAATCGGTCTTCAATTGAGAAAGAAATTGAACCGGCACACAGCGCCAAGAGCAAGGAATTAGCGATGTATTTGATTATGCGTCGAATCAAGGGTACAACCTCATTTAGTGGAGGAGTCAGTCCGGCGAATTGAACACGGCCTTGTGCCGCTTGTCAGTCGTGAGCCAGGATTTGTCGAGTTTTATCTTGTCCGAGTTGGAGAGGACGAGGGATTGAGCATCAGCATCTTTGAGACCCAGGAGGAAGCAGAAGAGGAGAACAGAAAGTCACTGGAGTGGGCCAAAGAACACATCGCACCGATTGCGCAGGGTCCGGCTGAGATAGGTGCATTAGGCGAGGTCCTGATTCACAAGGTTAGGCAGAAGTAGCTCTACAAGCCAGTTTAGGCGTCTTTGAAATTGCTGAGATATGTATCCTTCCTTCATGAATGAAAGGAGTGAGGCAAGTCATGCTTTCTGAAGAGGAGCGTGAGCGAAGTCGCCCCGCCTACAGAGGCTTCATCACCAGGGGTAGTGGACAAAAAGAGAATGACAGGGGATCGAGATCCTTCTCCACCATCGGCAAGGAAGAAAATGCCTCGAGTCAACCTGAAGCTGATCCCAAGGCCGCGCGTATGGCACGAGCAATGCGAGGCAAGGCCGCCGATGTTCCGAAGGAGGACACGAAGGCGAAGAAAGCGTCGGCCAGCACGGCGAAAACCAGTCCTGACAGGGTGAAGTCAGGATCATTCCTGTACAGTTCTAACCAGCAGAATGATCATGCTCAAGTTCCACGGTTCAATCCAGGTGACTTCTTTGCCTATGTGTACTGCTGTCAATACTCTTATGGTTGCCATAATATCAGCTCAACCACGTGTACTACGTGTGGAAAACGGTGCTGTAAGTCGCATATGTCATCTTACACTGTTACGTATGGCAACAGCAGGGTTTTTTTCTGTTTGGATTGTGGGGAAGAGGCAGCGCCCTCATCCTTCTTTGGCATGCTGAACTCTCTGGTCGCCAAGATTTTCATGCTAGGTGTGGGCATGCTGTGTATTGTTGGGGGAGTTGATGATTTTATGCAGAGAGGGGTCCGAGATTTCAACGGGTATTTCGCCATTTTCTTCGGTTTGCTCTGGGTATGGCCGGTTATCCGAGCTAATAAATTCTCCAAGTAACGTAAGAAACCTCGCCACGGATACTGGGTCTTCCGAACTTTTGATGATTCGAGAACGTGTCCATCTTGAGCGCCCTTGCTAGGCGCATCGCAGCACCCGTTTCTGCAGCGTCTCAAAGCTTGCCCGCCCGTAGGCTTGCCTCTTCAGGAGCTTCAATCGGTGAACATGTCCCTCGACGGGTCCTTGACTCCATTGGAGCGTGAGTCCGGCTTTCACCGCGTCATAGTCTTTCTGCAAGCCTTGAGCAAAGCTTTGCAGTTCAGCCACTCCCTGCTGTTCGACTCGCGTCAGCCAAGAGTCTAACCTTTCGCCCTTTCGCTCACGCAACATCGTCGTGAACTCCTGGATGAGTTCATACGTCTCTCGAATCTGCGGATCAGTTGCACACAGACGGCTGAGATAGTCTTTTTGCCACTCGAGACGCTGCTCTTCCTTAAATGTCATCCAATGCGCCACTTGCAGAGCGGTGGGAGGACGCTTTTTCTTCCCCTCATCGGGATTGATCATGGTTTCAGGTTTGGGCTCGACCGACTTGAAACTGCGAGCCTCGCCTTTGAGCGCCCGCCAGGGGGCGATAAAGCGACCAACGGCAGTGTCAGAGCCAGCATATCCTTGCTCTTTGATCTCGCGATACAGGAGTTGAGCATTGCGGCACCCTTCGTTCCATCTCCTGATGAGAAAGTCTTTCTAGGGATCAAGGCGTGACCCATCTTCTCGGTGAATCCGTGTTCGGTCTGGTGGCTGCTTCATCTGCAGATAGTTGTAGACCCCCTGCCGGGAGAGGCCCACCTGGCGCGCAATGTTGGCCACGTCCACCTGTTTGGCGGGGAGACTCATGGATTTTGTGATAGCGTTCCACACGCTCCTGATGGTACTGTTGGCTCTTCTCGCGCCTTTCGTTTGCTTTGGCCTGTATGCCAGGGAAGGACGGATACGGCTTCCTCTGCACTGCAGGAGGGTGCTTCCTGTATCTGCTTTGCTGCTTTAAGCTGCGGTTGTTTCCGAAAGCGCGAAGCTCTGCATCGTCTCGGAAAGGTTCTTTAACAAATGCCAACGATCGGCTATCTGTTTCGCATTAGGCGCGCCCTGTTTGCCACCTCTCGCATAATCACCTCCGCGATCCCTGCTAATGATCTCAACCCCTGGATGGGCCAAGAGCCACTTGGCAAACGTTTCGGCTTCCCGATCTGGCAGAAGGTCCACTGGCACCCGCTTTTCAAGGTCGATCAGGATCGTGCCAAAGGAAATCCTTCGCCGAAACGAGAAATCATCCACTCCCAGCACGCGAGGCGTCGGGTGAGAGGCGTCCTCGGCAGCATGGATGAGCCGAAGGAGCGTGTCGGGACTGGTGGAGAGGCCCATACCTGCCACCAGGCGCTTTCCTGCTTCCCCACCGAGCGCAAAGCCGATGAGAGTAAAGACATCCGTGAGCCGCATCGTGCGCCGGGCGTATGGAGCAACGACGGTGGGAAGCCGTTCCGCGAAAATTCGGCGGGTGCATGCCGGGTTGGAGCAGAAGAAGCGACGGACATGCAGTTCGAGCCGCACGGCGCAGCCCATCCAGGGCAGCTCAGCCACCTGACGAACATACCGCGAGTGAGGGCGCGCCGACCGCTGATGGCAGAAGGGACATGCTGCTTCTGGGGAAGTCGTCGTCACCACGGCGGTGATCGTCGTGGCGGAGGCGTCGAGAAGCTTCAAATGTAAGCAGGAGGGATCGGGGAGCAGGGTCGGCTTTGCCATCGCGTCTGGTGTCCTTCTATCAAGTCTTCTTCAGGCATGAGGGAAGCATACCAACACAGGATTCCCATGGCAAGAGATGCCGCCAAATGGCTCATTTTTGAGCAAACGAACAAGCAAGCTTCATCAACTTCGCGCAAGACCCCGGATACTTTACAGATCCCGGCAGTGACCCTGACAGATAGCTTTGGTCGAGGATATTGGACGTTGTTCCTTATGAGAAATCGATGCGGTCATTTTTTCCAAGAACGGCAAGCCTCCACGCAACTCACCACGCCTGCACCACCCTTGACATCGGTTCTTCCTCTCTGGTATCATCTCCTGTATATGTAATAGTATCATAGAGGTAAGTAACATATGTATAGCGAAATCTTAATCCTCGCTATGCTGAGGCAAGGCCCACGGCATGGCTACGAGATCAAAAAGGAGATCGATCGGGCGTTGGGAGGCATGGTGTCCCTCAACAACAAAACCCTCTACCTTGCTCTCAAGCGCTTTGAAGAGAGGGGCGCGGTCACCAGGCAGGTTATCCAGCAAGAAGGCAAACCCAATCGCCATCTGTATGAGCTGACTGAGCGCGGGATCGAGTTGCTGCAAGCCTCTCTGCGTGATTTTGGACCGGAGCAAGCGGGAGTAGACGCCGAGTTTTTTACCCGTGTCTCCTTCTTCGACTTTCTAGAGGTTCCAGAGCGGAGGGCTATCCTGAGCAACCGCCTGGCCTATCTTCAAAGGGGTCTGGAGTATCTGCACAGCTTGCAACAGATGGCAGATGAGGGCGAGGATGGTGCAACCATCGTCCCCTCGTACTCCCATGCACAGCGCGTCCTCGCGTTTCATACCCAGCGTGTCCGCGACGAATATGCGTGGATTGCCTCCTGGCGTGAAGAGATGCAGGCAGACACCTCATCGTCATGAGAGACGTGGGCTCGGCTGATCGCCTGGGACAACTGCAATACATAGGTTTGAACCCATTGAAGAACGGAGGAGAGCAGACATGTCTTTCACTTTTCTTGGCCTCTTAGCGGCGTTTGGAGCGGGCGTCCTCTCTTTTCTCGCGCCTTGTGTCCTGCCACTGGTACCCAGCTATCTTTCCTATCTGGCAGGAACGAGCCTGGAGGATGCACAAACCCAGTCGAGCACTCGCTGGCGGGTAAGTCTGCATGCGCTCTGGTTCGTGCTGGG
>Ga0137391_10002910_pt1 | contig 12884 bp, 10 predicted proteins | sample 15con2h24BmetaG_FD_101399 | JGI IMG/M metagenome (GOLD analysis project Ga0137391, IMG submission 101399) | Vadose zone soil microbial communities from Angelo Coast Range Reserve, California, USA - 15con2h2.4B metaG | ecosystem: Environmental > Terrestrial > Soil > Vadose zone > Saprolite...
CGGTCGAGAAGCACCTGCTGCGGATGGGGCCGCGCAACACGAAGCTCATCCAGGCGAAGGCGCGCGAGATCGCCCAGGCGTTGGAGCTGCCGGCCACGGCGTCGCGCTGACGTCTCTCGAGAGGTCGTGAAGCCGCCCAGCACGCTCGTCGACTTCGCGTGTTCGGATTCGTCCACTCATAGCAGCCTGGGCTGAGGACTCGTCCCGGGACAAGTCGAGGCACGCGCTCGTTCCATGAAGGCCCGCCCGTAGATCTTCTCCGCCGCGTGCTGATTGTGCGCCCGGCAGAGCAGCCGGATCCGATCGGCTTGATGCACCTGCGTCAGGGCGAAACCATCCAGGTGATCGAACTCCAGCAAGCCCGTCTCTGCGCACCTCCGCCCGTCCGCACCAGTGAACGTGCAGCGTCCACCATCGCGCTCGTAGACGGTGCGCTTGATGCCGTCGGGGATGCGGCGCGAAGAGCATTCAGCCGCAGGTTCGGTCGACTCCGGCTGAGGCTTCCGGCCGATCGCGAATCGCTCTTTCTTGACCTGGCCGATCAGCAGGTCGAGTGCCCGGTCGAAGATCGACGCCAGGTCTCCATTTGGAACCCGGTGCCGGAGCAGGTCCTGGGCGTGCCGCAGCTTGTCGCGAAATGTGCGGCCGGCGGTGAACTGGATCTTGAACGTCTCCTCGGTGAGCGGCGCCATGGCTGGACGATGGTCCTCACTTCGCGGGGACGGGGCGGCCGGTGCGCTCATAGGCAGCGCAAGCGGAGATGGCGGAGCAGCGGGACGCTCGGGAAGCTTGCGGACTACCGCCGCCACGGGCGGCTGCGGTAACAGTCGAGCGACCAGCTCCTCGATGTCGCACTTCGACTTGCCCGCCGCCTCCGCGAGCACCTCGCGATGGTTTTCATCGGTGAGATGCGGCGCGAGTAGGCGCAACCCGCCCAGGTGTACCCGTCCGGAGCGCATCGCGTCGATGAGGGCGGGCAGTCGCCGCGCTGCGCGTGCCACCAGGATGCGATTGTACGCGGCACCCTCGGAGAACCTGAGCTCGCCCACGCAGAACGCGAACATCGAAGGGAACGCGCGCTCGAGGTAGAGCTTCCGTTCGTCGATCTCGCCGAGGTGCACCAGGAGATCTGCCTCGACACGTCGAGAATCCTCGACGAGCTCGTGCGTTCTGACGAGGAGCTCCGAGCTGCTGAGCGACTGGAGAACAGTCTGTGAGTTCATCATGCCGCTTGCGTAGCACGGCGGTTTTTGCGCGCTCTGTGGAGCCCGTGGGCGCACGCGACACTCCGATCTGACTGCGACGCCCGACCGTGACAGCTGCGCTTCTCGGAATGCGTCCTCGGCACTCAGAACGGGCGTGCAACGGACGTTGGCGACCCGCCTCCAGACGTAGGCTGAAAGCCGTCAAGGGGAAAGTGGTCCCATCGGTCAAACGACCGATGATGACTCGGTCTTCATCTCTCCTTCGAAAGCTTCGGGAGCGTCGGTTGCGAACTTGTCCCGGGACGAGTTGGAGCAACGCGGGGCCGGGCCTCATTTCCGAGCTGTGCCCGGTGCACGCAGCTCGTCCTTGACGATCTTCCCGCCCTTCATGACGAAGGGGACGGATTCGAGGACGCGGACGTCGGCCAGCGGGTCGCCGCGCACCGCGATCAGATCGGCATAGCGGCCCGGCTGCAGCGTGCCGACGTCCTGCGCGCGGCCCAGCAGGTCCGCGGCCACCGAGGTGGCGCTGCGGATGGCCTGGGCCGGGGTCATCCCGTAGCGGACGTACACGGCGAGCTGCTTCGCGTTGTCGCCGTGCGGGAAGATGCCGGCGTCGGTGCCGAACGCCGCCTTGACGCCGGCGCGCACCGCCTTGCTCCAGTTCTGCCGCTGGACCTGCCCGATGGCGCGCTCCTTCTCGACGTACTCCTTGGGGATGCGCAGCTCCTCCGCCTTCCCGAGGATCACGTCGTCGTTGTAGAGGTCGCCGACCAGCCACGCGCCGCGCTCTTTCAGCAGCCGGATGCCCTCGTCGTCGATCAGCGTCCCGTGCTCGATGGAGTCGATGCCGGCGTGGAGCGCGTCCTTGATGCTCTGCGTCCCGTGCGCGTGGGCGGCGATGCGCCGGCCCGCCTTGTGCGCCTCGAACGCGGCGACGCGCAGCTCCTCCACGGTGAACTGGGGCACGCCGGGCGTGTCGCCGCGGGAGAACACGCCGCCGCTCGCGGCCACCTTGATCACGTCCACCCCGTGCTGGATCTGGGCGCGCACCACGTGGCGGACCTGGTCGAGCCCGTCCGCCTGCGCGAAGTCCCGCTCGGCGGGGAAGATGCTGACCCGCACTTCGGGCGGGTAGTTGTTCAGGTCGCAATGCCCGCCGGTGATGCTGATGCAGGGCCCCGAGGCGACGATGCGCGGCCCGGGGAAGTACCCCTCGTTCACCAGGTCGCGCAGGTCGGCGGCCGCGAACGGCGGCGAGCCGACGTCGCGCACGGTGGTGAACCCGGCCTCCAGCGTGCGGCGCGCGTGAACCACCGCCACCATCGACGCCTGCGGCAGGGAGGTCTTGAAGTGCCAGATGTCCTCGAAGTGGTCCGCGCGCGAGGTGAGGTGCACGTGCACGTCGATGAGCCCGGGCAGCACGGTGGCGGAGGAGAGATCGACGATCTCCGCTCCCGGCGGCGGCTGCGCGCCCACCGACTTGATGCGCTCGCCCTCGATCTCCAGCACCACGTCGCGCTTCGCCGCGTCCCCCGTGCCGTCGAACAGGCGGCTGGCGCGGACGTAGATGGTGGAGGGGGCTGCCGCGAGGAGAAGCGCGAGAACGAGGGTCATGCGTTCAAGACTAGCAGCTCGTCCACGTGCCCGCGGCCTTCGCCTTTGCAGCTGATGTGGCGGGGCGCGCTCACCAGGCGCTGCTCGAACGAGCGGTAGAGCCGCCGGATGCGCGGGGTCGCGGAGTTGGAGAGCAGGAACCGCACTCCGCGGCGGTCGAGCGCCGCGCAGGCGGCCGCGAGGCGCTCCTGGTCCTCCCATCGGAAGGCATCCCGCGTGTAGCTGGTGAAGCTCGCCGTTTCGGAGACCGGGTCGTAGGGAGGGTCGAGGTAGACGAAGTCGCCGGGCAGCGTGCGCTGCAGGGCGATCTCGAACGGGGCGTGCAGGACCTCCACCCCGCGCAGCGCGCGGCTCGCGCGCAGGAGCAGCGCCGGATCGTGGAAGGACGGGTTTCGATAACGGCCGAACGGCACGTTGAACCGGCCGGCGCGGTTCACCCGCCACAGCCCGTTGAAGCAGGTCTTGTTGAGGTAGATGAAGCGCGCGGCCCGGCCGGCGGGCGGGAGGCGCAGTGGATCGAGCGCGCGGACGCGCTCGAAGTGATCGCGCCTGTAGACGTGCTCCGAGAGCGCCTCCAGCACGCCGGCGGCGTCGTCGCGCACCTGCTGCCAGCAGTGGATCAGCTCGCCGTTCAGGTCGCTCAAGATCGCGCGTCGCGGGGCCGCGGCGAAGAAGAGCGCGCCCCCGCCGACGAACGGCTCGTGGTACCTGCGCAGCCGCGCCGGGACGTGCTTGAGCAGCTCGGGGAGGAGCGCCGCCTTGCCGCCGGCCCACTTGAGAAAGGGCGTCGCGGGCCTCGATTCCGCGGCGGGCGGACGCGTGAGAGCGAGCGCGGGCATTTGCGAACCGCGTAGCATCGCAGATCGAGGCGTGCAAAAAAAACGCAACTCGATCGAAAAGTTGACGATCGATCGCGCACATCACTCGTGCCGGAGCGCCACCATCGGATCGACGCGCGCCGCGCGGCGCGCCGGGAGGTAGCAGGCCACGAGCGCAATCACCGCCAGGAGCGCCACGATGGCGCCGAAGACCGCCGGGTCGGTGGCGCTCACCGAAAAGAGGAGCGAGCGCAGCACGCGGGTGAGCGCCAGCGCGCCGGCCACTCCGATCACCAGCCCGGCCGCGGCGAGCGCGAAGCCCTGCCGCACGACCAGCGCGAGCACGTCGCGCCGCACCGCGCCCAGGGCCATGCGGATGCCGATCTCCTTCGTCCGCTGCGCCGCGGCCACGGCCATGACCCCGTAGATGCCGATCGCCGCGAGCAGCACGGCCAGCGCCGCGAAGAGGCCGAGGAGGCCGGTCTGGAGTCGAGGCTGCGCGACTGCGCGCGACAAGCGCGCCTCGAAGGTCGAGACACTCGCGACCGCCTGGTCGGGGTCGGTGCGCCGCACCTGCTCGCGCAGCGCCGCCACCAGCGAGAGCGGATCCCCCTCGGTGCGCACGGTGACGAACATGCTGAGGAATCCCTCGGACCCCTGCGCGAACGGCGCGTACACCAGCGGCCCCGGGGCGCGGTCGAGCCCGGCGTAGCGGACGTCGTCGGCGACCCCCACCACCGTGTGCCGCTGCGGCCGGTAGTCGACCGGCACGGTCTCCAGGGGAACCAGCTCCCGCGGGACGTTGACCGAGAGCACCTTCCCGATCGGGTCCTCGCCCTTGAAGTAGCGGCGAGCCAGCTCCTGGTTGACGATCGCCACCGGCGGTGCGCGCACGCCGTCCGCCTCGGTGAAGGCGCGCCCTCGCACCCGGATGCCGAGCGCGCGGAAGTAGTCTCCCGCCACCAGCCGGTACTGGATCTGCGGGAGGTCGTTGGCGTCGCCGGGCAGCGGCCGGTCCCAGAGCACGACGCGCTTGCCCCAGTTGTCCCCCGCGAGCGGCAGGCTGGAGACGGCGCCCACCGCGCGCACCCCGGGCAGCGCCCGGAGCCCCGCGATCACCTCGTCGTAGAAGGCCGCGGCTCGCGCGTAGGCGGCCGGCGAGAAGGCCCGGGCGAGCTGCGGGTCCACGTACTTCTGGGCGGGCAAGGAGATCTCGGCCGTGAGCACGCCCTGCGGATCGAACCCGGCGTCCACGCGCAAGAGCCGGTAGGTGCTCTTCATCAGCAGCCCGGCGCCGGTGAGCAGCACCACCGCGAGCGCCACCTCGGCCACCACCAGCGCGGAGGTCAGCCGCCGGCGGCCGCCCGCGCCGCCGGGCGAGGTCTCGCTCAGCGATTCGCGCAGGTCGATCGACGAACCGTGCAGGGCGGGGGCCAGGCCGAACAGCACCCCGGTGAGGAGCGACACGAGCAACGTGAACGCCAGCACGCCGCCGTCCACTCTCACTTCCCGCATGCGCGGAAGCACCTCCTGGCCGAGCAGGTTCAGTGCGTCCGCGGCCCAGAAGGCGAGCACCAGCCCCGCGGCGCCGCCCAGCGCGGCGAGCAGTACGCTCTCGGTGAGCAGCTGGCGGAGGAGGCGAGCCCGGCTCGCCCCCAGCGCCGCGCGGATGGCGATTTCGCGCCGCCGCGCGGCCGTGCGCACCAACAAAAGATTCGCCAGGTTGGCGCAGGCGATCAGCAGCACGAATGCGACCGCGCCGAGCAGCACCCGGACGGCAGCCCGCACGCCGCCGACCATCGAGTCTTCCAAGGGTTCCAGGTCCATGCTCAGGCTGCGGGACTCCGGGAACTCGCTCCCGATCTGCCGCGCGATGCCGGCCAGCTCGGCGCGGGCGCGTTCCTCGGTGACGCCGCGCCTGAGCCGGCCGATCACCGCCATGAAGTAGTTGTTGTGCGAGTTGAGGTTGTCGCCCGGCTCGAACGACAGGGGAAGGAGGAGCTGCGCCTCGTTGCCCAGCCAGGAGAAGCCGGGCGACAGCACCCCGGCGACGGTGTAGGGCTGCCCGTCCAGGGTGATGGAGCGTCCGACGATTGCGGGATCGCCGCCGAAGCGCGAGTGCCACAGCCCGTCACCCAGGATCGCGACGCGGTGGGAGCCCCAGCGCTCGTCGTCGCGGGAGAACCCGCGGCCGAGCGCCGGCGCCACTCCCAGGACGGGGAGGAGCTCCGCGGAAGCGACGATGGCGCGCACGCGTTGCGGCTCCTGCCCGCCGGTGAGGTTGACCGGATTGCGGTAGAGCGCCGCGACCGCGGAGAAGCTCTGGTTCGACTCGCGGAGCCGGTAGAAGTCGGGCGGCGAGTTGCCGATGCGTGTCCGGGTGTCCTGCTGGACGGTCTGCACGCGCATCAGCTCCCGAGCGTCCCGGTACGCGAGCGGCCGCAGCAGCACCGTGTTCGCCACGCTGAACATGACCGTGTTGGCGCCGATGCCCAGGGCGAGCGCGAGCAGCGAGACGGCGGTGAAGGCGGGCGCCTTGAGGAGCGTGCGCAGCCCGAGGCGGAGGTCGGCGAGGAGCGTCTCCATGCAGTCCCGCCCCCGCAAACTCCGTGCCGCCCACGGCGGCGCGAGAGGGCGGCCCCGCCGCCGAATGCTGCGGCGGACGATCGCGGCATGTCCGTGCGTGGGACGGCGCTGTCCGGTTCCGAAGCACCGGCCGCCGATCAGCGCAGCGCCGCCCTATCGGCGGCGGCTGGCAAATTCCATTGTTCGCTCCCTCGACTTGTACTAGGGTCCGCGCCTCTACATGCGCCTGGCATTCCTGCTCGCGACCCTGGGTCTCCTGATCGCGCCGCTTCGGCCTGCGGCGGCCCAGCGCGCGGGTCCACCCGGCAGGCAGCGCGAACCGGCGCCCAGACCGCCGTCGCCGCCGCCGCCGCCGGCGCAGCCGGCCCAGCCCGGGCAGCCGCAGCCGGCGATGCCCACGGGCCAGGCGCCCAGCATCCCCACCGGGATGACCGCCGCCGAGGCCGCCGCGCCGGTCCCGGAGACCGGCGTCATCACGAAGATCAACATCCAGGGCAACCGCCGGGTGGAGGCCGACGCCATCCGCGCCGCGCTGCCCCTCAAGCCGGGCGACACCTTCGACAGGCGCAAGCTGAAGGAGGCGCTGCTCGCCGTCTGGAGGATGGGCTACTTCAACGACGTCAAGCTGGACGTCTCGGCCGTCCCGCCGCCCGGCGTCGGGTACCAGCTCACCGTGCTGGTCAGCGAGAAGCCCGCCGTCCGAGACATCAAGCTGGAGGGCAACGAGGAGCTCTCGCGCGACGATCTGAAGGAAACCTTCGAGATCAAGCAGTTCCAGATCCTCGACGCCGAGGCGGTGCGGAAGACGGCGAAGAAGATGCAGGAGAAATACGTCGAGAAGGGCTACTTCCTCGCCGAGCTCACCTGGCGCCTGGATCCGTTGCCCAACAACGAGGTCGACGTCGTCTTCGTCATCAACGAGCACGCCAAGGTGACGGTGAAGGAGATCCGGTTCGTCGGCAACAGCGCCATCCGAACCGACGAGCTGAAGGGCGCGATGATCACGCAGGAGGGCACCTTCTGGAGCTTCCTCTCCAGCGCGGGCACGTACCGCGAGGACGCCTTCGCCCGGGACGAGTATGTGCTGCAGGGGCTGTACTACGACCGCGGCTACCTCTACGTGAAGTTCGGCAAGGCGGCGATCGAGCTGTCTCCGGACCGCCGCTTCATCTTCATCACCATCCCCATCGAGGAAGGCGATCCGTACGACATCAGCAAGATCGACGCGTCCGGGGACCTGCTCGAGCCGAAGGAGAAGCTGCTCGCGCTGGTGGAGACCCGTCCCGGGGCGCGCTTCTCCAAGACCATCCTCCAGCGCGATCTTCAGGTTTTGGCGGACGTCTACAAGGACAAGGGGTACGCCTACGCCAACGTCACCCCCGACACGGACGTCCACGCCGAGAACAAGACCGTCGACATCAACTTCGCCTTCCAGAAGGGCAACCTGGTCAACATCGAGAAGATCGAGGTGGTCGGCAACAACAAGACGCGCGACAAGGTGATCCGCCGCGAGATGCGCATACGCGAGGGCGACCTCTACAGCGGCACCGGCATCCGCCTCTCCAAGGCGCGCATCACGGCGCTCGGCTATTTCGACTCGGTCGAGATCAACACCCGCCGCGGATCCGCGGACGACAAGATGGTGCTGGAGGTGACGGTGAAGGAGAAGCTGACCGGCACCTTCCAGCTCGGGTTCGGCTTCACTGGCGGCGAGAGCTTCTTCGGCCAGGCGCAGCTCTCGCAGAACAACCTGCTCGGCTACGGCCACACGGCCAGCCTGTCTTTCCAGATCTCCAGCCTGCGGCAGCTCTTCCAGCTCAGCTATCTGGACCCGTACTTCCTCGACACGGCCTGGACGGCGTCGATCGACCTGTATCGCAGCGAACTCCTCTTCACCGGCTTCGATCGCCAGGCGATCGGCGCCGCGCTCACCGCCGGCTACGAGATCTTCGAGGACTTCCGCTTCTTCGGCACGTACACGCTGGAAGGCGTGGACGTGATCCCGACCGGCGGCACCGCGCTGCAGCTGCGCAATCAGTTCAGCGCCGGGCGCACTTCCAGCCTCCGCTTCTCCTTCAACTACGACAAGCGCGACAACCGGCTGTTCCCCACCAACGGGCACCTCGAGTCCGCCTCCGCCGAGTTCGCCACCTCGCTGATCGCCAGCCAGAACCTCTTCCAGCGGTACCGCCTGATCGAGCGCCGCTACCGGCCGCTGTTCTGGGGATTCGTGGGCAAGGTGAACCTCTCGATCGGCTACATCCGCAGCACCGACCCGCTGAACCGGCCCATCTCCATCAGCGAGAAGTTCTTCGCCGGCGGCATCAACTCCATCCGCGGCTACACGCTGCGCAGCATCTCGCCCACCAAGAAGATCCTGGCCTCGAAGGACCCCGATGCCGGCGTCCTGGATTACGCGGTGGGCGGGAACAAGGAGCTCCTCACCAACTGGGAGATCGAGTTCCCGATCGTCGAGTCGGCGGGGATCCGCGGAGTCCTCTTCTACGACATGGGCAACGTGTTCGCTGAGAACGAGAACTTCTTCCATAGCAACCAGCGGCCCGACGCCAACGGCAAGGGCACCTTGCCCCTGGGGCTCTTCCACAGCACCGGATTCGGCGTGCGCTGGTTCTCGCCGCTGGGCCCGCTCCGCTTCGAGGTCGGGTTCCCGCTCACCCGGCGCCCGATCGACGATCCGTACCTGTTCGAGTTCACCATCGGCAACTTCTTCTGAAATGATCGATCACCGGGCGCGAGTGGTACTTGACGCGCCTCGCCACGTCCCTTTAGCTTTGCCCGCTTTTCGTCCCACTGGAGATCCGAGATGCGCCGTCTTGCAATCGCCTGCCTGATCGCAACCACCGCCCTTTCCGCCGCCGCGCGCGCCCAGTCGCTGAAGCTCGCGTACGTCGACGTGCAACGCGCCATCCAGGAGACCGAGGAGGGCAAGGCTGCCCGGGGCCGGCTCAAGACCGAGTTCGACCAGCGGCGCGCGCAGCTCGACAAGAAGAGCGCCGACCTGGAAAAGATGCAGCAGGAGTACGAGAAGCAGGCGCCGGTGCTCTCCGACGACGCCAAGCGCAAGAAGCAGGAGGAGTTCCAGAAGGCGTTGCTCGACGCGCGCAAGTCGGCCAGCGACCTGCAGGAGGACATGAACCGGCAGGAGCAGCAGGCCATGGGGGGCATCCTGCAGCGGCTCCAGCAGGTGGTGGCCGAGATCGCCGAGCGCGAGTCAATCAGCTTCGTGCTGGACAAGGGAGGCCTCCTCTACGCGCCGGCCGCGGCGGACATCACCAACGAGGTGGTGCGCCGGTACAACGACCGCTTCGGCGCGGGGGAGAAGCCGGCGGGCAAGGCCGGGCCGAAGACGGCGCAGCCCGCGCCGAAGTCGCCGCCGCCGCCGCCGCCCGGGAAGAAGTAGGTGGGCGCGGGGGCGCTGCTCTCGCTCGAGGAGCTGGCGCGCCGCATCGGCGCCGTGGTGCGCGGCGACGGCTCGCGGCGGGTGCGGGGCGTGGCGGCCCTCGACGCCGCGGGCCCCGAGGAGGTCGCGTTCTTCGCCAACGCGCGCTACCGGGCGGAGCTTTCGCGCACGCGGGCGGCGGCGGTGATCGTCGGCGAGGCCGAGGCGAAGCTCGTGCCCCAGGGCGCCGCGCGGCTGGTGGCCCCGCAGCCCTACGTCGCGTTCGCCAAGGCGAGCGCGTTCTTCCATCCCGAGGAACGGCCGCCCGCCGGAGCGCACGCCAGCGCGTACCTCGGAGCGGGCGCCGAGGTCGATCCCACCGCGTCGGTGGGCGCGGCTTGCGTGGTCGGCCGTGGCGCGCGGATCGGGCCACGCTCGGTGCTGCACCCGGGCTCCGCCGTGCTGGACGAGGCGCGCATCGGGGCCGATTGCGTGCTGTGGACCGGCGCGGTGGTCCGCGAGCGCTGCGTGCTGGGCGACCGGGTGGTGCTGCAGCCGAACGCGGTGGTCGGCTCGGACGGATTCGGTTTCGCCTTCGACCTCGAAGGCAACGGCGAGGGGCCCTTCCACCGCAAGGTCCCGCAGGCGGGCATCGCGCGGATCGAGGACGACGTGGAGCTGGGCGCGTGCACCTGCGTGGACCGCGCCACGCTGGGCGAGACGGTCGTGGGGCGCGGCACCAAGGTCGACAACCTGGTGCAGATCGGACACAACGTGCGCATCGGTCCGCTCTCGCTGATCGTCGCGCAGGTGGGCATCTCCGGCTCGACCGAGATCGGCGCGGGCGTGGTGCTGGCCGGCCAGGTCGGAATCGTCGGGCACGTGAAGATCGGCGACGGCGCGCGCATCGGCGCGCAGGCGGGCGTCCCCAACGACGTGCCGGAAGGCGCGACCTACACCGGCTACCCGGCGATGCCTCACCGCGAGTGGCTGCGGACGATGGCCGCGCTGCCGCGGGTGCCGGACCTGGTCAAGCAGGTGCGCAAGCTGGAAGCCCGCATCGCCGAGTTGGAGCGATCCGCGCGAGCGAAATAGGCGGTTCCGTTGCCGCCGGATCCGCCGTGGGGTACGTTCCCGCACTTTCGGGAGGTTCGCGTGGAAGGCCCCGCGCTCGACATCGCGAAGATCCTGGCGGCGCTGCCGCACCGGTACCCGTTCCTGCTCGTCGATCGGGTCGTCCAGATGGTGAAGGGCGAGCGCATCCATGCCTACAAGAACGTCACCTTCAACGAGGAGTTCTTCCAGGGACATTTCCCCGGGAACCCGGTGATGCCGGGCGTGCTGCAGCTGGAGGCCCTGGCGCAGGCCGGCGCGCTGCTGGCGCACGCGAGCGCGCCGTTCGACCCTTCGCAGAAGGTGATCCTGCTCCTGGCCTTCGACGACGTGAAGTTCCGCCGGGTGGTCTCGCCGGGCGACCGTCTGGACCTGCACGTGGCCATCGACCGGCAGAAGGGGTCCTTCTGGCGGCTGGCGGGCCAGGCCAAGGTGGACGGGCAGCTGGTGAGCGAGGCGGAGATCATGGCCACCATCGCCGACCGCAAGGAGCAGAAGTGATCCACCCCACCGCGGTCGTCGACCGGCACGCCGAGCTGGATTCCACCGTCCAGGTCGCTCCGTACGCGGTGATCGGGCCCAAGGTGAAGATCGGCCCCCGCACCCGGGTGGGGCCCCACGCCGTCATCGAGGGCGACACCACCATCGGCGCGGACAATGTGGTCTTCCAGTTCGCCTCGGTCGGCGCGATCCCGCAGGACCTCAAGTACGCGGGCGAGCCGACCAGCCTGGTGATCGGCGATGGCAACCAGATCCGCGAGTTCTCCACCGTCCACATCGGCACCGCGGCGGGCGAGGGCGTCACGCGGCTGGGGAACCGCTGCCTGCTGATGGCCAACAGCCACGTCGCCCACGACGTGCAGCTCGGCGACGGCTGCATCCTCGCCAACAGCACCGCGCTCGCCGGGCACGTCGTGGTCGAGGACCACGTCATCTTCGGGGGCCTGTCCGCCGTGCACCAGTTCACGCGCATCGGGAGGCTCGCCTTCGTCTCGGGCGGCGCGATGGTCACGCAGGACGTGCCGCCGTACGTCACGGTGCAGGGCGACCGCGCCGAGGTGGTCGGCCTCAACACCGTCGGCCTCACGCGCGCGCACTTCGACGAGCACGCCATCGCGCGGGTGAAGGGCGCGTACAAGATCGTCTTCCGCAGCAAGATGGGCCTGCGCGAGGCGGTGGCCCACGTGAAGGCGGAGTACGGCGGCCACGCCGAGATCGACCACTTCGTCGCCTTCCTGGAAGGCTCGCAGCGAGGCATCGCGCGCTGATGGATCCCATCGGGCTGGTCGCCGGCTCGGGCCGGTTCCCGGTCCTCTTCGCCCAGGCCGCCGCCGCCGCGGGCCGAAGCGTCGTCGCTGTGGGGCACGAGGGCGAGACCGACCCCGAGCTGGAGCGGAACGTCGCGCGGTTCGCCTGGGTCAAGCTGGGACAGCTCGGCCGCATCGCCGAGGCGCTCCGCGAGGGCGGCTGCCGCGAGGCGGTCTTCTGCGGCGGGCTGCGCAAGGTGCGGCTGTTCGACCTCCGCCCGGACTGGCTGGGGGTCAAGGTGCTCGCCGGGCTGCGCAGCTTCGGCGACGACGCGGCCCTGCGGGCCATCGCGGACGCGCTCGAGCGCGAAGGCGTGCGCGTGGTGTCGCCATTGCCGCTCGTTCCCGACCTGCTGGCGCCGGCCGGACCGCTGGGGCAAAGGCGCCTGACCGACGAGCAGCGCGCCGATGCCGACGTGGGCTTCGCGGTCGCCCGCTCCCTCGGCGCGCTCGACGTCGGCCAGACGGTGGTGGTGAAGCGCGGGGTGGTGCTGGCGGTCGAGGCGGTCGAAGGCACCGATGCCTGCATCGCGCGCGGCGGCGCGCTGGCCGAGGGCGCCGTGGTGGTGAAGGCGTTCAAGCCACAGCAGGACGCGCGTTTCGACGTCCCGGCCGTCGGGCCGGAGACGGTCGCGGCGATGCAGGCGGCGCGCTGCGCGGCGCTCGCCCTCGAGGCGCGCAAGGCGGTGGTGCTGGACCGGCAGGCGCTCGCCTCGGCGGCGGATCGCGCCGGCATCGCCGTGGAGGGGGTGTAGATGCGCGCGGAGGGGCCGGGCCCGGGGCGGGCTCGCCGGGGATGAGCGACGATCTGCTGGTCGTCGCGGTCGAGGCCAGCGCC
>Ga0137391_10002912_pt1 | contig 12883 bp, 21 predicted proteins | sample 15con2h24BmetaG_FD_101399 | JGI IMG/M metagenome (GOLD analysis project Ga0137391, IMG submission 101399) | Vadose zone soil microbial communities from Angelo Coast Range Reserve, California, USA - 15con2h2.4B metaG | ecosystem: Environmental > Terrestrial > Soil > Vadose zone > Saprolite...
TGCTGAAGGCACAGCGCTTGGCAGCCACCAAGACCGAATTCGTCGCTTTCCAGAAAGCCGCCTAGAATGCACATTTATCCAGATTCTCGTGCAGAGCCGTTTTTTGTGGTGAGGGCACTTCGCCAAAATTCTACCGACGGAATCTCTGTTCCGCTGGAATTGTGGGAAACTATCTCCTTGCCTCGAAGGAGAAACAATGCAGAAGCGCAAACTTGGAAATAGTAACTTAGAGATCTCGGCTCTCGGATTGGGCTGCATGGGAATGAGCTTTGGTTACGGCCCGGCTGCAGACACGCAGGAGATGATTGCGCTGATCCGGTCAGCGGTCGAACGCGGCGTCACATTCTTCGACACCGCTGAAGTGTACGGTCCTTTCATAAACGAAGAACTTGTCGGCGAAGCGCTTGCTCCATTCCACGACCAGGTGGTGATAGCAACGAAGTTTGGCTTTGCGCCTGATCCCAACGGTGGACCAGGGTGGAGTGCCCTAAATAGTCGGCCAGAGCACATCAAGGAGGTTGCCGAAGACTCGCTCAAACGACTGCAGGTTGACGCCATCGATCTGTTTTATCAACACCGCGTTGATCCGAAGGTGCCGATCGAAGACGTGGCGGGAGCGGTGAAGAACCTCATTCAGCAAGGCAAGGTGAAGCACTTCGGCCTTTCTGAACCAGGAGTGCAGACAATCCGTCGCGCACACCGAGTCCAGCCGGTCACGGCAGTTCAGAGCGAATACTCGCTGTGGTGGAGACGCCCTGAAGAGGAGGTGTTGCCGACCCTCGAAGAATTCGGGATCGGATTCGTTCCATTTAGCCCTCTTGGTAAGGGCTTTCTCACGGGCAAGATCACCGAGAATACAAAGTTCGATAACACCGATTTCCGCAACATCGTCCCTCGCTTTACCCCCGAAGCTCGAAAAGCGAATCAAGCCATGGTTGATTTGCTTACCAACATCGCAGAACGGAAGAAGGCGACACCGGCTCAGATTGCGCTCGCTTGGCTGCTTGCGCAAAGGCCGTGGATCGTTCCAATCCCCGGGACGACGAAGCTTCATCGCCTGGAAGAGAACCTTGGAGCGGCTTCAGTCGAACTCACCCCCGACGATCTCCGTGAAATCGATAGCGCCTCGTCAAAGATCAAGGTAGCAGGGGCCAGGTACCCGGAAAGACTGGAGCAAATGACCGGTCGATGAGCGCGACGGAAACCGAAGATCAACTGTCGTTAACAGGCCAGAGAGCTCGTTGACCTGTCGATTGCGGGGTGTGTTTGTCGCAGCAAGATAAGAAAAGCTCCCAACAACCAGCCGCGAATGCTACGCAGCCTCCTCCTGAACTACACACCCCGAAGGCTTCCGATGGCGTGGCGGCTTTCGACGTTGGAAAGTTCCCTATTGGCGTGGTTTCTGACGGAACCAACATCTGGGTGGCTAATGGCGAAAGCAACAATCTGATGAAGCTGAGAACCTCTGACGGTGCCGTGCTCGGAACCTTCAACGTTGGAATGAAGCCCGCAATGGTGGCATTTGACGGAAAAAACATTTGGGTCGCAAATGAGAACAGCAACAATGTCATGAAACTGAAGGCGAGTGATGGTGACCTGCTTGGCACCTTCAATGTTGGGACAAATCCTGTTGGCGTCGTTTTCGACGGAACGAACGTTTGGGTAAGTAATAGGGACAGCAACACGGTGAGTAAGTTGCGAGCCAGCGACGGTGCCGTCCTCGGAACCTTCGCTGTCGGAAAAGTTCCCCTCAGCGTAGCTTTTGACGGAGCCAATGTCTGGGTGACTAATTCCGAGAGCGACAGTGTAACGAAACTCCGAGCCAGCGATGGTGCAGTCGTTGGAACTTTCAAGGTAGGAAAGGCTCCCGGTGGTGTAGCGTTTGACGGGAGGGACATCTGGGTGACGAACGAGGACAGCAACAACGTGATGAGGCTCCGACCGAGCGATGGCGCGGTGCTCGGAATGTTCACAGTCGGGACGCTCCCTCTTCAGGTCGCGTTTGACGGAGCTAACATTTGGGTAACCAATGGACGCAGCGACAGCGTTTCCAAACTGAAGAGGTAGTGCCCCTAATATTCGATCTAGCCGACACCGAGGACTTCCTGTCGTTCGCTAGTGCCGTGGGTAACGGGAGGGGAAACCAAAAGGCTCTTTCATGCACCGTCAGCTTGCCTTCACCGACAGCCACGCGGCCGCAATCAAAGACACTGTAATCAGGGTTGACAAAACGATGGGGGTGGTGAAGGCGTATCTCCAGCTTAAAGCTGTGACTGCGACAAAGCAAATGGCGAGCGCCCACGCAATGCTGCGCACGCGTGCCAAAGTCTCTGCCGGAAGTCCCCCCAGCAGCCACGCAAATATCGCCGAGAACAAAAGGAACACGGAGAAAAAAAGCCCGAACGCGCTAAAGAAGTCCCAATAAGTCCGGTTAAACCCCTGCGCGTCAAAGTGAATGGATCGCATCGTGCCAAGAACCGTGTCCACTCCCCATGCGGGATTGTTCTGGCGAAAACCAAATGTGTGTCCGAAGGCAAAGAGCACCAGAAGAACCGAAGCGATTCGATAAGGCACTGATGCTTTCATTTCGCCTCCGGAGATCAACCGCGACAGTGTATGCCAGTTCTGTCCGGGGAGGTCAATTCGGAGCGGCATCTCGAACAAGATGTGGGCATCCACGAGTGCATGAGAGGTGCAAATGGAGTATTTGATCGGCTTGATACTGTCTTTGGCTGTAGCTGGTTTTGCTGCCATTGTTGGCTTTGACCGCGAGCGTGCCTTTTATCCAACTGTGCTGATCGTGATCGCCTCCTACTATGTATTGTTCGCTGTGATGGGAGCTTCTAGGCGCACACTGATCATTGAAATCGTTGTTGCAGGCGGCTTTTTGCTGGTTGCCGTCCTCGGCTTCAGAAAAAACTTCTGGTTAGTCGTCGCTGCCCTTGTTGGGCACGGAATTTTTGACTTCGTCCACCGCTCCTTCATCGACAACCCCGGTGTGCCACACTGGTGGTCGGTTTTTTGCTTCGCATTCGATGCGCTTCTCGGTGTGTTCTTGGCGGTGCGTCTGATAAGGCACCCTGAACGAGTTTCGTTCGAGGGAAAGTAAAAGGCAGAGAACTATCGTTGCCACGGACTCAGGCTTTAACGGCTTTGTTCGAACTCTCTTTCGCAATCCAGAGAAAATGAACGCCCACGTAGGTTCCAATCGCTTCCGTGATGAGCAATAGATACGCAGTCAGGACAAACGTGATCCCCCATGCACTCGGAGGCTGCAAACGAACGTGATCGGGGCTGGCGACCAGAAAATGATGATAGAAGCCGAATAGCAGCGATCCAAACATCGAAAGCGACAAGAGAATGAGCCCGACTCGTTTCTTCGTTGTCCAAACAAGCGCCATTGCGAGCAAAGGACTGACCAGCACGACCACGATCACGAAGATCGAAGCTGGGTGCAAAGCTCACTGCCGACATGAACCGATCATCTGCGCCCTAACAAACAGTTGTACGAACCTTGGCTTCCTCGACCGCGCATGAGACCATTTATGGCGTATGTCCACCCCTTCTCTCCAAAGAAGGATTGTCGCCGAGTTTCTCGGAACCCTTTTCCTCGTCGCCACGGTCATCGGCTCCGGCATCATGGCTGAACGCCTTGCCGGAGCGAATGTAGCTCTCGCTCTTCTCGCCAACACAATCGCGACAGGCGCGATCCTTGTTGCTTTGATCTTCACGTTCGGCGGCATCTCCGGCGCACACTTCAATCCTGCCGTCACGGTCGCCGACGCTCTGGAGCACGGCATGCCGTGGCGCGAAGTCCCGGCGTACATTACGGCGCAGTGCTGCGGAGGATTGACTGGAGCAGTCGTAGCGCACCTAATGTTCGGGCTGCCACTGTTCTCGCTGTCGCGCCATGCCAGAAGCGGAGGCGCTCAAGTTTTCAGCGAGTTCGTCGCGACGTTCGGACTGCTCGCCGTGATCTGGGGCTGTTCGAGAGTGCGAGCCAACAGCGTGCCCTTCGCGGTTGGAGCCTACATCACCGCCGCGTACTGGTTCACTTCCTCAACGTCGTTTGCGAATCCGGCAGTCACCATCGCGAGAGGAGTGTCCGACACGTTCGCGGGAATCCGCCCTATTGACGTGCCGTTTTTCATCGCGGCACAGATGTGCGGTGCGATTTCAGCAACCGTTCTAGTCCGCTGGTTGATTCCTTCGCTTCCCGAAACCGCCGAAAGGATTCTCTTGCCGCATGAAACGAGCAATCACTTGAAGACTTACCTTTTCGCCTGTGTCCACAATGCGGGTCGCTCGCAGATGGCAGCGGCTCTTTTCAACCTCTATGCCGACCGAAGCGGATGCCTAGCGATCTCGGCTGGAAGCCAACCTGCCGACCACATCCATCCCGAAGTGATGCAGGTGATGCGAGAAATCGGAGTCGATCTGAGTTCCGCAAGACCGCAACTCCTCACGCAAGAACTTGCCGAGTCCGCCTCTGTCCTTGTGACGATGGGGTGCGGAGAGAACTGCCCGTTCGTTCCAAATCTGCGGATCATCGACTGGGCGCTCGCCGACCCCAAAGGACAGTCGCTCGAAGCGGTAAGGGCAATACGCGACGAGATTCACGACCGGATAAAGGAACTGATCCGCAGCGAGTGCGCCGAGTGCTGCAAGGCGGCTTAATGCGAGGGCGTTGTGAATTGACCTTTCTTGGTCGTCCGACCTAACATTCCCGCGAATGGGCGCATCCACACAACTCATCGGGCAGACTATCTCGCATTACTGCGTCCACGAAAGGCTTGGAGGCGGCGCTCTGGACGTGGTACGGGTATGACTAAGAGAAAACACGTCTCTCCAGAAGCTCTGGATGCGAGTTTGCTGCCCAAGCAGCGCAAGGCTATTCCACACGCATTCGTGCTTGATGCGATTTCCACACTATCGCCGTATACGCGTCCGATGTTTGGCCGCCTTGCGATCTATGTAAAAGACAAAATCGTGTTGATCCTACGGGACAAGCCTAAAAGCACTGCGGATAATGGAGTATGGCTCGCCACTACCCAAGAACACCACCAGAGCTTGCGGCGTGAGTTCCCGAACATGCGATCCATTCAAGTATTGGGCAAACGCGTAACGGGTTGGCAGGTCTTACCAGTCGATGCCCCTGACTTTGAATCAGCGGCACTGCGGGCATGCGAGCTTGTGCTGGCTGCAGACCCTCGGATCGGCAAAATTCCGGGCGCACGAACGTCGAAGTCTGGATCAAAAGCGACGGGAAGATCGTCGAAGCAGATCAAAACCTCGAAGAAACACGGGAGCACGATCAACTTCGACACGGTGCGGGAGATCGGCTTGGCGTTGCCCGGCGTGCAAGAGAGCATAGCCTACGGGTCACCCGCGCTCAAGGTTCATGGAAAACTTTTGGCATGTATGCCTTCTCATCGCTCGGCTGAGCCGGGTTCACTTGTGGTTCGCATTGACTTCGACAACCGCGCCGAACTGCTCGCCGCAGACCCGGATGTTTACTACGTGACCGACCACTATCTCAACTACACCTCCGTGCTGGTTCGCCTGTCCCGCGTCACACCTGATGTCCTGCGGGACTTGCTCGGCATGGCTCACAAGTTTGTGACGGCGAGGAGGGCTTGATGCGTCGAGAACGTGCGCTGAAGGTTGTGCTGGTCGTGGTGGGCGTGATCTTTTGCGGTTTAGCTTATCCCTTAATGATGTTTGTGAAGCAAGAGCCTGCGCTGGCGATGATGATGAGCCTTTATGTAACACTCGGCATCTTCCTGCTGCTGGCAGCACGCAACCCGTCCGCGAATCGCAGCTTGATCGCATTCACGGCATGGTCGAGCTTCGCTCACGCCGCCGTCCTGTCCTTCCAAGCGTTCCGAAATCTGGTCGCACGCGGAGAACTGATCGGATCGGCTGTGCTTGTCGTCATCGGCGTAGCCTTCATCGCTTTGGCTCCGGCAAAGCAGCCAGTCGAGCGACGTTCTGAGGCAGCGGCGTAGGCACTGGAGGGCAAGCTACATGTGCATGTTCGGCAGCGCCTTGCCTTGTGAACGTCTCGTCACAGATCAAGCAGAGGCGCATGGTTTCATCGAGAACGCAGAAGACCTTGCCAATCTTGTCGGGGCTTGCGAACACTGCCTTTTGAATCTCATCAAACACGCTCGGCTCATCAGGTTCTTTAAACATGTGCCTCCTGCCCAATGCTGGCACCCTCAAGCAACATCGGGGAATGAGAATTGCCCCTTGCCTCTTTCATCAGACGGCAAACGCTCGCCCGCGAGATTCCGTGCTTCTTTGCGACTTGCGTCAGGCTCAGCCCGGAGCGACGGTCGTCAATTACCTGCTGTCGGTTTACATCGAGCCGCGATCTCCCGATCTGCCGACCTTCCAGCTTCGCCCGTCGCATTCCACTTTTGACAGGTTCAACGACGAGTGACCTTTCCAGTTCTGCAATCGCCGAGATGATCGTCACGAAAAGACGCCCCATCGCATCCCCCGTCGCCACACCTTCCCTGCGGCTGACAAACTCAATCCCCAGACTGTCCAGTTCGTCCACTACTTGCAGAAAGTTCCGAGTGCTCCTCGCAATGCGGTCGAAAGCCGCGACCAGCACGACAGAAAACTTTTTCCTTCGCGCATCCGCCATGAGCAGATCAAGCCCCGGACGGCGTGCCTTCTTTCCACAAACACCGCGATCTTCGTATTCGTGGACAACCTCGAAGCCTCTCTGAGCCGCCAACTCTCGAAGATCGTACAACTGAGATTCGACGTGCTGGTCGGGCGTTGAGACTCTGACGTAGATCGCCGCCGCTTTTTTCATCTGCTCAGTTCCTCCTTTACGCTCTTCAGCAAAACCGGGGAGGGGTCAATTGTGGGACGAACTTTGGCGATCTCTTCCAAAGCAGCTTCGAAATGATTGGCCTGCCCGTTCTCATCGGTCTTGCCAGTTCCGAGCTCCACGGGTTCCCCAGCAAATGCGGCAGATTGGGGGTCGTGGTTTAGACGGAACGGCTGTTACGAAAACCGCAACGCATACGCATTAATATTAATAAGGACGTCCCCGGGCGTCTCCTCATCCTCTCTGTGCCTGCATCTCGGTTTCGGTAACAGCCGTTCCGGTACTCATTGTCAGCCTTGCAACACCTGCGCATTCGGAGGACTAGTTACGAGCGTTATCTAGTAAGGGATTCTCTCGGCGCAAGACAATGGCTGAATGGCCGATGAAAAGTTGCCCATGATTGAAGTGCGCTGCTTGAACGGGAAGTGTGGACGGACCTTCGTAGTTGAACTGGGTAGTCTTTTCGAGAACAAAGGACGTGCAGATTGTCCGCACTGCTCCCAGTACAACTATTACGACTTGAAGAAGGGGAAGCTACTCAAGAAGCTACTCAAGTAGAGAGGCTCTCTGTTAACGTCCGGCAGCCAAAACCGCCAAGCGTGCGGTGCAATTGAAGGGAAGAAGGAAGCCAAATGACAATCTTGCACGCCTTGTATGCCATATGCTTCCTGCTATTTTGCATCGCCTGCCTTCTTCTCTGGATGGGCAACCACATAGCGTGGATCAGCAAGCTGCTCCTACGCCTCCTTGAGCGCTCCGATCCCGTGGGAAAGCAAGGTTACTGACAAGGGAAGGAAATAAATGATTTTGACTAACTTACTTTTGGCTGCATTTTCGTCGCCCTTCTCCACATTGGTGAACGCCTTAGTAAAGTGGTGAAGATCCAATTTGCGTATCTGATAACGACCGCGCCACCAGCGGTCGTGGACTACTTCTCGGGCATGAATCGCGAATCGACATGCTCCTGGTATCACGCCGGAGGCGGTGACGCTGACAAACCTTGTCGTAACTACGGGGGCGGGAGACCACCACGGTAACGGTCCTAAGCCGTGTGTCTGCAGAGAGTCCAATGGATAAATCACCAAAGCAGGCGAACGTTTCGTTCTGTTCAGTCTGTCAATTTGGTTCTGTCATGGAACTATCCTGACCCTGCGGGTCTTCAGACCAAGTGTCGGCCGCAACCAGGAAAGCCGTGAGTTCGGAAAATTGTTATGAATTTCAGGACCTGGGCAGCTTTAGAAAGTTTCACTTCAACATCCCCCGAGCCCTCTGCTCCACGCAGACAGCCCTGGAGAGTCTTCCCGGGACTGTGTTTTTACAACACTTTACTTTGTGTTGTTACGAATTCAGAACGCCGACGAACATCTGTGACAGTTTTCGTGTTCTCAGCGGATGGTACGCGGAACACATAGCCTTAAGCGTTCCGGGCGCGGATAGAGGATCTTTTCCCGGCATCCCTCCTCAGTGCCCGGCTCTGGTCTGTTCGGATTGCGTAACAAAGACAAAAGCAGATCCCTTTCCGCTGGGGTCCCTACGTGTAAACTCCGGTCGAAAATGTAGTACGTTGAGTCTACTGTGTGTTTCGCTCATCATATGCTGTACGTCCGTGCTATTAACGACAATCAGGAAAGAGGTTCAAAATGTGCACACAGATTCCTTCGTCAACGGATGAGCGCACTACGTTCCTGTTCCTGATGTGCGATGGCTCACACTCTCGGAAGCAAGGAGATTTATACCGCGATGAAGTCGAAAGCGAAGAAGCCCGGACTGATCGATAAAAGTTTTAAGGTCCCCGTAGATGTCATCCGGAGCATAGAGGAACTCGCTTCCGTGTTCGGTTCGAACGGGCGCGCGATCCAGGTCGGGACCGAGCTTCTGATCAACATGCGCCGCAAGCCGAAGGTCGAAGAGAACCAGCAGCCCGTGGCGGCGCAAACCTACAGCATCACCCCGCGCACCCTTGATCTCATCGAGCAACTCTTGCCCAGCTACGAAAAACGCGGTACTGTTCTGAGAGTTGTGGTCCAGGTCCTACAGGAGCAATTGGTTTGAGAGTGGCGACGCATGATCACCGTTTCCAAGTTCGGCAGGTTCTGGGTTGTCTACTGCCGCGCGTGCGCGTGGCAGCACGCTCCCGCTTCCTGGCAAGAGGCGGAGCATCTCCGCGCCTCGCACGTATGTGCGCCGGAGCCGGTGTTGAGCATCGAGCGTATCGCGGCGAACGTAATGTTCTCCATTAAGCGCGCCCCGCACTAAAAAAGCCTGCCCTTCCGTGTTCCGTTTCACGGAACATTCCCATTGTTTTAGGTGCAGGCCGGTCTGTTCCGGTGTAGTATATCCTACGTTTCGCGTATGATAATCCCGTCAGGATTGAGCGACGCCGTCCTGTTCCACGTCGACGCCGCTATGCGCATCATCAACCGGCGCGTGGAAATCTTGATGCAAGAAACCTTCGAGCTTGGAGTGCGCGAAGGTCTGATCATGCTGGCCGCGACTTCCGACCCGCCCTTGAGCCAGGGCTGCATGGCCGACATCCTGGGAGTGAACCGCAACGTCATGGTCCTCGAAATCGACCGCCTGGAGAAGCGGGGATTAGTGAAGCGCGAGCGACTCCCTGCCAACCGGCGCGAGCAAATCATCACGCTCACACCCAAGGGCAAACGCACCCTCGCCGCAATTGAGAAGCTCCGCGCGCAGATTCGGCCTCGTACCTGGAAAAGCGCCCAGGAGCGCGCCAACCTGATCTCCTGGGGAAGGTCTGTAATCGAAGCGGAGGACCCCCAGGAACCGGCCCGTAAAAAAAGATGAGGAAATCGGAACGCAAGATACATCATACGTTTAGCGTACTATGCGTTCTGGATTTGCCACACAGTTTCCACGATCCTCCCGTTGACAGCATGCGTGCCCTACAGTACAAAACCAGACACAATTTAATTCTGGTACCTGCCCTCGCGATTTTTCCACGCTGGTTCAATCGCGCTGACCCGTTACCGGGACGAAACGCGCGTTTCGCTTTTGTTTGATTCGCAAGCGTCTCCCCCGTTCCATTGTTCGAGAAGTTCAAACCAGCGGATGGCCCCCGGCCCGACTCCAAGGCCTTCGGCCCACGGCTCTAAACTTAACCAGCGCAAAACCAGCGCGACCGCACCCGGTGCGAAGTAACCAGCGAATATGCACCAACCGGGTGCATTTTGCGCTGATGTCTGTACTGGTCGAGTGTTCCGAAAACAGGTACGCTGGTTAGGACAAACCAGCGGAGTCACGCTCCCAGAAAGCGCTGGCAGCGATGGCTCGAAGAAGGTACCAAAGGCCCGCAGTAAAGCAAGTCGGAAGCGGGGCGACAGCAAGATGGATCATCAGGTTCCGCGAGGATGTAGTCAACGGAACCGGGCGACGCGTCCGGGTTTGTCGGAAGCAGCAGATCGGCAAGTGCTCCGAAATGACCAGGGCGATGGCACAAAGGGCGGCGGATGAGCTACTCAGCAAGGGTGCAAACAACCCGACATTCCAGCCGTCCACGACAATCACGTTCTCAGAATTTGTCGAGACCAAGTTGCGGCCAGGAGCTTTCGCAGGAAGGAAAGCTGGTGGCAGAGTGACGGCGGACTCGATCCTGAGACATTACCTGATCCCGTGTTTCGGGGAAATGCCCCTCGCGGCGATCAAATCAGAAGCAGTGCAGCGGATGGTATCGTCACTGATCGAGCGCGAACCCAAGCTGAGTACTGCAACGATTCGTCTGGTATGTGGAACGCTCTCGGGCGTGTTCACACGGGCGAAGCGCTGGGAGTACCCGGTCGCATTCAATCGCAGCGATCTCATCCTGCCCAAGGCTCGCAAATCCACGAGGCTGAAGTTCTTCACTTTGGAGGAAACCCTGCGCATCATCGAGGCGGCAGGGCCTTTCTACGTCTAATCTTCCTTACGCAGTGCGCTCTTGCATTGCGGCCAGGAGAGGTTATGGCCCTCCGGGTGAGCGACTTCGATTTCGAAAACGGACTGGTGAACGTCGAGAGCAGCTCCGGCGCGGCCTATGGGCCGGACACGCTCACCACCGTGAAAGGGAACAACCCAGAACTGAAACGGTTGGCCCCGGATGTCGCAGCCAAACTCCAGGAGTACCTACGCACGACGTGGAAAGCGAACCCTCTCGGGTTGCTGTTCCCTGGCGAGCGCGGAGGGAAAATCATTGCCATGAATTTCATGCGGCAAGATGTTCTGTATCCGATCCTGGACAGGTTGGGCATTGCGCGCGATGGGCGCAGTCTGCACGCGCTCCGTCACACGGCGGCAAGTGTGATGGGGCAAGCTGGAGCTTCCCCGAAAGTGGTCGGCAGTGCGCTCCGTCACCAGGACGGCGGCGAGCTGGCGATGAGGGTTTACACTCATGTTCTGGGAAGCGATGAGGTGGACGCGATGGACAAGCTCGGCACGGCGGTCTGCGGTTCGCCCCGCAAGACGGACGGCGGGCAGTTCAGCTTCGACTTTGCGCAAGGCGAGCGGAAGCCAGCAGGGTCGGAGTTGCGTCCAGATGTGTCCGGCACTTTTGCAAGTTGTTCACTCGCTTAGGGTTTAGCTCGCCAGAATTTAATCAGGCGATTACACGTCTTGACCGCTGGTCATTGAGCGTAATGGCGATCTTTCGCCAGTTATCATAGGCAGAATGAAACTCCGCCTCATTATTCGCGTTGTGCTCTTGGTGGCAATTTCGTTTTGTGCAGGTGCGCAAGAGCGCGCTGGCCAGCCCACCGTAGCTGCGCAGAAAGCCCCCGTGAAGTTTCCGGTCATCGACGTGCACTTTCATGCTCCGCTCGAACCTGGGTCGGTTGAGAGTTTCGCACCGGAATTCAACCGGTACCTTGCAGCTATGGATAGCCTGAACGTACGCATGGCCGTCCTCAACGGCGTGCCGGACGTATTGTATGACTGGGAGGCACGTGCACCCACGCGACTGATTCCTGCGCTCCTGTTCCCCTGCGAGAACGGTATTGCCACAAACTGGGGACGTCCATGCTTCGCTAATGGCAAGGAGTTCCCCGACATCGACTGGTTGCGAAGCGAGGTGAAAGCCGGCCGCATTAAGGCGCTCGGCGAGATCACCGCGCAGTACATGGGCATTGCGCCCGACGATAGCCGACTCGAGCCGTACTTTGCGCTTGCGGAAGAGTTCGACATCCCAGTGTTCATCCACATGGGCCTCGGTCCACCCTCTGCGGCGTATGAGAGCAGCCCCGTGAAGGTGAAGTCACCGCATTTCAGCGCCGCTGCAGGAAATCCTCTGCGACTCGAGCCGGTACTCGAGCGACATCGCAAACTGCGCATTGCCGTCATGCACGCTGGCTGGCCATACTGGGAAGAGATGACATTGATGTTGCATCTGAATCCGAATCTGTACGTCGATGTCGGAGTGCTCCAGTCGGCGATCCCGCGGGCAGCGTACTATTCGTATTTACGGGAGATTGTTGAAGCAGGATATTCTTCACGCATCATGTTCGGCACGGACGGCAGTCCCAAGCAGATCCAGGAGGGCATTGAAGCAATCACTGGAGCCGATTTTCTAAAACCACAGCAAAAGCGGGACATCCTATGTGGCAATGCTGCGCATTTCCTGCAGTTGCCGCCTTCAACGTGCGGTATCCCCTAAGGGTCAAAGCTCATCCTTCACGCTGATCTGTCGCGCCCTTCCCCAGGCATTTTGTTGATGTAAACAGGCGATTAAATTCCGGCATAACAGGGCGGCGTGACTCCGATTGGTTTGTTGCATTTACGGAACAGCCCACCTGTAAGTTATTGACCTTAAGCGGCTCAAGTTGTGTCCAGTTGTGTCCGGAGTCCGAGGACACGCGGAGCCGTTCTGAAAGCAAAAGCGAAACCGTACTGGAGAACGTGGCCTAAAGCGCCGCGCATCCCCACCGCTCGCCTCCTCGCCTGGATAAACCACCTGGGCACCGCGACCGTCGCCCGTTCCATCGTCTGCGCTGAGTTCACGGTACGCAACTGGAAGCGCGGACGACCGATCTCTCTCAAGCGCGCACA
>Ga0137391_10002915_pt1 | contig 12880 bp, 15 predicted proteins | sample 15con2h24BmetaG_FD_101399 | JGI IMG/M metagenome (GOLD analysis project Ga0137391, IMG submission 101399) | Vadose zone soil microbial communities from Angelo Coast Range Reserve, California, USA - 15con2h2.4B metaG | ecosystem: Environmental > Terrestrial > Soil > Vadose zone > Saprolite...
ATATGTGCGTGGCGACGCGCCAACCGGCCTGGGTTGCCGATTACCTGGTCCTGTCAATCTGTATGTTTCTTATCGGAAGGGAAATGAAGAATGTCTTTCTATGGATTCTTTCGATCATGGGAATGCTGGCCGTGCCGGTGTACCTCAGTCGAAGTTTTATCGGAACGATGATCGACGAAGTCCGGAAGGCTTTCGGCCCGGGGACCATGATGACCATCCTGGCATTCCTGATGCTGCCGCTGGCTTATTTTATGAGCGTGTTGAAGAAGAGGCGGCAGGCGTAACGATGGAAACGACAGATTCTGTATTCAAGTGTATACTTATGAATACTATGAATACCAAAGTCGTAACTCTCCGCCTTGACGGCGCCCTCGAAAAGAAGCTGGTGAAATTGGCGCGGTCCACGAATCGCAGCCGGTCATTTCTCGCCGCGGAAGCCATTCGGGAATATGTTGCAACCAACGAATGGCAGATCGAAGAGATCGGGAAGGCGCTGAAGGAAGCGGACCGCGGAGATTTTGCCGATGACCGCGAAGTTCAGAAAGTTATGAACAAGTGGACAAAGAATGCGCGTTAGATGGCTGCATGCCGCGCTCCGAAACCTGGATATTGAAGCCGAGTACATTGCCCGCGATAATCCGGAGGCGGCGGCCAGAGTTGTCATCGCCATTCAGGCCGCGGTTGAGCGGCTTTCGAACCATCCATCGATGGGACGGCCGGGGCGTGTTCCCGGCACCCGTGAACTGGTCGTCTCAGGTACGCCCTACATCATTCCCTATCGCGTGCGCGGCGAGGAAGTTCAGATCTTGCGCGTCTTTCACGGCGCGCGCAAATGGCCGCGGAGGTTCGGGGCGGCGGAATAGTTTGCGAGATATCGAAAAATCTTCGGAAGTTGGTATACTTCAATCATCAATACATGCTGAAATAGTATGTTTTGTGGTATAAAATATAATATATGACGTTTGCAGTCCGCTCACTTTCGCGAAACGAAAGCCGGGTTGTCCTTTCGCTCACTGAGCAGGGACGGCGCGAGGTGGAGCGAAGCGACATCGCCCAGATGCTAGGCACTAACTTTCAAAGGGCCGACCAGGTCATCAGGGCGCTACGCCGCAAGGGCTGGCTGGCGCGGGCAAGCTGGGGCCGCTACCTTCTCGTTCCTCCGGATCAGGGTCCGGAAGCGCTGGGCGAATCAAACCTGCTCGCCCTGTCCAGCCGGATCGCTGATCCTTACTACATCGGTTACGGAACAGCGGCGGCCCACTACGGCCTCACGACACAAACGCGTAACACGATCTGGCTGGTGACGCCGCAACGGAAACGCGCCCGGCGCGTGCAAGACACCGAGGTCCGCATCGTGAATCCGACCGCCCGAAAATTCTTCGGGTTTGTCCCGGTGGATGTGCTTGGTTATTCAGTCATGATGTCAGACCGGGAAAAGACCACCATCGATTGCATCGATCGCCCGGACCTCGCGGGCGGAATCGGCGAAGCTGCCTATATATTGGCGACAGCAAGCCGCCGCCTTGATTGGCAAAAAATAACGGAGTACCTTGACCGGATCGCTTCCCCGTCTCTCGTCCGCCAGTTTGGCTGGCTGGCCGATCATGCCCAGGCGGACATGCCGACGGAGACACGCGCACACCTTCTGAAATACGTTGATCGAAACCTCTCTGCTTTCCTTGGTCCGAAGCTGCCGGTCCGAGGCGCCGTTGGATACATCGCCACGTGGCGCCTGACAGTCAATGTGACGCCTGAGGAGCTACAAGGCAGCCGCGGCCTGGGACGGAAACAGACGGTCAGGCGTGAAAATTAGAATGCTCAACCGACTCCAGGCCAGGATGTTCGCCTCAGTGTTCGGGCCGGTGATTTTGGAACTCATCTGTTTCCGCCTGATTGAAGTATTTCATCGACAGCCAACTATGTCACTGGCAAAGGCTGCCAGCCAAGCGCGAAGGCGCAAGAAGCAAAACCGACGCGAATTAAACGATTCAGCCGAATGAACGTAAAGTTCCTGTCTCGATTGATTTTGCAAAAATCCTGTTGTAAAAAACTTGTTGTACATTGAAAACTGTTTTATTTTCAGCGCGCGCGGCGGAAGAGGACTCTGCTTCGCCTCACCCTCCCGACTCACGCAGATCTGATTCCATTTTCAGAAAAGCGCGAGCGACTTCGAACCGCTTCATTCTGCGAATCTCCGCGATAAACGAATCCACAGCAGCGGCTTCAATGGGAATTCGCAAAGCGACCGATTCAACTTCTCCCATGACCCTGCAATCATCGCCGCGAAGCCTGACTTCCACCGCGGGATGACCGGTCGAGTCGCGACAATAGAAATGCATCCACACCCCGCCATTGGCGCCAGGCGGATCAAAGGCCCCGAGTTCGAAGTCGCGTCCGTCAGACGCGTGCGATGGAAACCCGCTTAAGGCGTCGGCCATTTTGGAGAGATCATCATGGTTCAGATAGAGTTTCGCCTGCCCTGAAAAATATCCGTTGGAACAGCTGAACAGGACTTCAAGCAAATCCCTATCGAAACAGATGGTCTTAATTTCAATGCCGTTGTTCAAAATGAGCTCCATTCGGATATTGAACATGACGCGGTCTCAGGGGAAAGCTCTGCCGTCGCCTCCGGCGACTCGGCCCTTCATTCATTCCTGACCCGGCACTTAGCCCAGCCCTCCTGCCATGCGCTTTGCGCACGCCAGGAGGGCACGTACCGGGCTACTTTCTACCATCGCCTTCGGCGACTGGGACGAGCTTGTGCCGATGGTTTCTTGCGGGAAGGCGATGCTAAAACCCCGGCGGTCTCTCCCCCACAACCCCCAGGCTACGCTCCAACGCAATTCCGACGCGTCCCAGTGTGCCTTCATCAAACAGCTTCCCGATAAAAGTAATCCCGTGCGGCACCCGCCGCGGCGGTGAAAACTTGGGCAGAGGATGCGCCGGGTCCGGCGCCCAGTCGCTGCGCGCCTCCGCGACTTCCACGAAGCCGGTGCGCATCGTGAGCGATGGATGTCCGGTAAAGTTGCTGATGGTCAGCATCTCATCGCGGAGCGAAGGCACCAGCAGCAGATCGACATTGTTGAAGACGCGGGCCATTTCCATGGCCACCTTGCGGCGCATGCGGTCGCACTGGACGAAATCCACGGCGGAGAGGAACCGCGCCTGGCGGAAAAGGTTTGGCCATGCGTCCGGCACCTGGGCTTTGAGCTGATCGACTCGGTGGTCGAGAGTGATCTCCTCGAAGGCCGCCGCGGCTTCGGCGAACAGAATTACATCCATGGAGTCATAGGGCCAGTCGGGAAGCGAAACTTCCACGGCGGTCATGCCGAGCTTCTTGACTGCTTCGAGAGATGCGCGGTCCACATCGGTGGCCGGGGCCTCTTTCATCCAGCCGGGGAAGTAGCCGACGCGCAGACCTTTGACCCCGCCTTCAGCCTCGAAATTCAGTTTGCTCGGAACGCTTCCGAGGTCGCCCGCATCCGGCCCGGTGATGGCGTGCAGAACCAGCATGGCGTCTTCGACGCTGCGGGTCATGGGGCCGAGTTTGTCGAGAGACCAGCAGAGCGTCATTGCGCCGGTGCGCGGCACTCGTCCGTAGGTGGGGCGCAGGCCGGTGATGCCGCAGCGCATGGAGGGACTCACGATGCTGCCGCCGGTCTCGCTGCCGATCGAGAATCCGACGAGACCCGCCGATGTTGACGCGCCCGGCCCCGCGCTCGAACCCGACGCGCCTTCTTCCGGAAGCCAGGGGTTCACGGTTTGTCCGCCGAACCAGATGTCATTGAGCGCCAGCGCGCCGAGGCTGAGCTTGGCGACCAGCACCGCGCCCGCCTCATGAAGACGATGCACGACCGCCGCGTCGGCGGCGGGCACGCGATTGCGGAATGGTTCCGCGCCGTACGTGGTGGGAATGCCGGCGGTGTCGAGCAGATCTTTGCCACCCCAGGGGATGCCGTGCAGTGGTCCGCGGTATTTGCCCGCCGCGATTTCCTGATCGGCCTTTTTCGCCTGGGCCAGCGCAAGATCGCTGGTGAGCGTGATGACGCAGCGGAGCTTAGGATCGAAGCGCTTCAGACGATCCAGATAGATGTGCGTCAGCCGCTCGGAGGTGAGCTGCCGCTTTTCGATCCAGCGCGAGAGTTTGTACACGGGCGAGAAGGCGATGTCTTCGTCTTTGACGGGCAGCGGGCCCGGATCGGTCTTGCTGCGCACAAACTGATCGCGGTCCGGACCGGCCTTCATGCCGGGCAATACCGGATTCCATCCGGAATATGGAGCAATCTCCGGCTCAATGGCCAGCTTGTGCGGGCCGATACGCCGCTCGTAAAGCGGAGCCATCGAGCTTCGCCAGTTGCCGGCGGCCTGGGCTCTTTCGGCGGCCGTCAGTTCCACGATGACCAGCTTTTCCGCCTCGGCAAAGGTGGCGGTCGAAACCTCAGGCCCCACGGCGGGCGCGGTGCCGAATGCGGGAGGAGCGCCGGGCGGCTGCTCCGCGGGCTTCTGGGCCGGGTCCTGGCCGCTGGTCTGGCCCAGAGCGGCAACGGTTGTCCCCAGCAGGGTCAGGGTGGTCTGCGTTAAAAATTCCCGGCGCGATTTCGACATGGATTTCCTCCGGGGGAGATTATAGAGGCTATTCACCGCGAAGGACGCGAAGGGCGCAAAGGAAGAACAAAATATTTTGCCGCTGATTTACACAGATGAACGCCGATAAAAAACAGAGATTATTTTCTTCTGTTTTATCAGCGTTCATCTGCGCAAATCAGCGGCAAAGGTTTTTCTTTTGCGCTGCTAACCCCGCAGCAGCCGCTCTTCCACAAAGGCTGTGATCTTTTTGTGGACTTTGTCTTTCGCCTGGCGGGCGTTCACTCGCACCACGCGGTTGGGCTCTCGTTCGGCGATCGCCTGATAGGCGTCGAGGACCCGTTGATGGAAGGCGCGGGTTTCCTGTTCGAAGCGGTCTTCGTCCGTGGTCGACTGGCGGGATTGTTTTGTATTTCTCTTGCGTGCGCGCCGGATGCTGGCGGCCATGTCCGAGAGCATGAGGATGGTCAGGTCGGGTTTCAGGTTGCGGCACAGACAGCGGTGAAGCTGCAGAACGGTTTCGCTTCCCAGTTCGCGCCCGCCGCCCTGATAGGCTTCCGAGGAGTCGGTAAAGCGGTCGCAGAGCACCCACTGTCCCCGGGCCAGGGCGGGCAGAATCATTTCGTCGATGTGCTGAGCGCGATCGGCGAACATCAGGGCCAGTTCGGCCAGAGGAGAAAGGCCCGTGGTGCGGGAACTGAGCAGCACGGCCCGCAGCTTTTCGCCCACGGCTGTGCCTCCCGGTTCGCGCGTGGTGATCAGGTCGATGCCCTGTTTGCGCAGCCAGGCGGCCAGTTTTTCCATCTGCGTGGTTTTGCCCACGCCGTCGCCGCCCTCAAAGGTTATGAATTTTCCGCGTTGTCTGGAAGCCACGTTAGAGATTTAATCATAAAGATGATGCGGAAGGCCGATTTTGGGTGAAAATAGACAGTTCAGAAAAACAAAGGCTTCACCACGGAGACACCGAGACACTGAGAAAGGCAAAAGAATGGGGATTGCTTCGAACCGCTGGTATCCTGGTCGATACATACAGGGTTTCGATATCTTCTAATGACGGTGCCATTACGGGAAGGATAGCGTTGCAACGGATGGCAACCCTGCAGTTCAGTGCAACATTCAAAATGAGCGAGGCGAGAGATGCGACTGGGCGACTATATTGACGATCACTGTTCGCGCTGCAAGCGCACGACCGACCACTCGATCGTGGCCATGAACGGGGAAGAGGTGGCGCTGACGCGCTGCCGTACCTGCGACAGCGAGCACAAGTACCGGCAGAACAAGAGCCGCAGCAAAGAAATGACCGCCAAAGAGGCGTTCGATACGCTGCTGGCCTCGGTTAGCGGCAACCAGCCGGAGCCGGCCAAGCCGGCGAGGAAAAGAAAGAGCGGCTGAGCCGGCGCGATGAGACGGCTCTCCGATCGTTTCTCCCGCTCGCTGATATTCCCGGCTGCATCCCGCGATAAGAGCGAGCCTGGGATATGGCTGCCGCATTATCATATTTACTGAGGCCCGATCTTAAAGACTGCGTCGGTTCGGTTCGTTTTCTCAATTTCCTTATCCGGAGCCTGAATGCGTTTTCCCATCAAAGTGTGCGCTGTCTGCTCGGAAGAGTTCGAACTCAAGCCCGATAAACCCGGCTTCGCCAACCGCTGCCCCGACTGCAGCGAATCCGATGAGCCGCTGAAGGGCAGTCCGGCGGAGGCTGATCAGTTCAAGACCGACAGGGAAGCGAACCAGGCCCGGCGGCAGGCGATGCGCGATCTTCTTTACCGGAAGGACAGCTAACAATATTGCCTGCAAACCGGGCATCCCCTGCCTGGCGGCCCCTTGCGCGCGTACCTCGCAATTCTTTAAGCTGAATCGCTCGATCTGGAGAGTTCATGATCTGCTTGCTTAAACGCCTGCTTCTTTGCTTCGTCCTTATCGGTTCCCTGACAATGTCGGGCCAGAAAATGTATAGCCAGAAAAAGAAACCCGCCCCTGCGGACGCTCCTTCGCAGGCGCCGAGCGGCCCCATCCGCCTGATGGTGGATGCCACCCGCGCCCCCGAAAAGATTCTTCATGCCCAGTTACAGATTCCGGTTTCAGCCGGGCCGCTGACGCTGTTCTACCCGAAATGGATTCCCGGGGAGCACGGCCCCACCGGCCCCATCGCGGACCTGACCGGTCTGCAGTTCTACGGCAACGGTCAGCGGATCACCTGGCGCCGCGATCTCGATGACATGTTCACCTTTCATCTGACGGTGCCGGATGGCGTGAGTATGCTTGAAGTCCGTCTCGATCTGGTGCTGCCTGCCCCCGCGGAAGGCTTTTCTTCAGGAGCTTCATCCACCGCGCAACTCGACATGGTGAGCTGGAACCAGTTGCTGCTGTATCCCGGCGGTCATCATACGGATGATATTCCGTTCACCGCGTCGCTGAAGATTCCGGAAGGCTGGCACTACGGCACGGCCCTGCCCATCGACAACGAGAACGGCGGCCAGATCAGCTTCCGTAACGCTTCGCTGACCACGCTGGTGGATTCTCCGGTGCTGACCGGGCGGCATTTCCGCCGCATTCCGCTGACCCCCGAAGGCCCGATTCAGCATTTCCTCGATATCGCCGCCGACAGTGATGCCGCCCTCAACGTTCCACCCGATACCATTGCCCACTACAAGAGGCTGATGGCGGAAACCGGCGCGCTCTATACGGCGCGCCACTACCGTGAGTATCACTTCCTGCTGACGCTGAGCGATAAGGTTGCGCATTTCGGCCTCGAACATCATGAATCGAGCGACGACCGTGTGGCCGAGCGCACAATGATCGACGACGAAGATCGCCTGCTGGACGCCGGGCTGCTGCCGCATGAGATGACCCATTCGTGGAACGGAAAGTTCCGGCGTCCCCAGGGCCTGGCCACGCCTGATTATCAGAAGCCCATGGAAGGCGATCTGCTGTGGGTCTATGAAGGGCTGACACAGTATCTGGGCGAGGTTCTCACGGCGCGCAGCGGACTGCTGACCAGACAGCAGGCCCTCGATGTGGCCGCCGAAACGGCCGCTGCACTGAACAATACTCCGGGGCGCTCGTGGCGTCCGCTGCAGGATACGGCCGATGCCGCTCAGATTCTTTACGGCGCGGGCAACGCCTTCGAAAGCTGGCGGCGCAGCGTGGACTACTACCCGGAAGGCTTCCTGATCTGGCTCGACGCCGACGTGACGATTCGCCGGCTCACCAACGGGCAGAAATCCATGAACGATTTCTGCCACCTGTTTCACGGCGGGCCGGATTCCGCGCCGATGGTCATCACCTACACTTTCGACGGCATCGTAAACACGCTCAACCAGGTGGTCCCTTATGACTGGCGCAAGTTTCTGCGCGACCGGCTCGACACCTACGGGTCCGGCGCGCCTCTGGAGGGCATTACCAACGCCGGATGGAAGCTGGTCTACGACGATAAGCCCAGCGAACTCACCACGGCCAACGAGCATGTTCGCAAGAACATCGATGCCCGCTTCTCCCTCGGGCTCTCGCTCGATGACAAAGGCGCGATTCAGGATGTGATCGTAAACAGCCCGTCCTGGGCCGTCGGAATTTCTCCGGGAATGACCCTGGTGGCCATCAACGGACGAAAGTATTCACCGGACATTCTGCGTGAAGACCTGCGCGAATCGAAGCTCAGCGGAAATAACCTCGACCTGCTGGTCGCCAACGGCGAATTCTACAAGACGCACACGCCCAATTATCACGATGGAGAGAAGTATCCGCACCTGGTGCGCGACGAGTCGAAGCCGGATGTGCTGGCGGAGATTCTGAAGCCGATGGTGCGATAGCTCGAAGAGCTTCTGGCTTCTGGCGGCGGGTACTTGGTAATTGGCAGTTGGTATTTGATTTATGGGAGGCTCGCCTTATCGGCGGGCTTTCCTGTTTTGCAATATCGGCGGAAGTCTTTGTTTACTCCTGCACACCCTCGAACAAATCCGATTCCATCTGAATCTTCCGCGGCACGGAACTGGCCGCCAGCTGAAATATTTCCAAACGTCCCCGCCTCCTGACCGTTTCCTCGAAGAACCCAAACAACGGCGATTGCGACGTGTGGCAGCGGAAGGCCGAGACCTTGGCATCGATGCCTTCCTGCCCGAGTTCGAGAATGGCGGTGGCGGGCGGCTGCGATACCGGCTGGCGGTCGGGCATGGTGAACAGTGTGGTGGAGTGATACAGCTTTTGCGTGATGTGCGGTTTCAGGCCTGCTTCCAACTGGTCGGTGAATCGGTTGGTGCGTCCGGCCCAGTGATAAGCCATGGTGGCAAAGATGGAAACCATGGAGTGGTCGGGATGGGCGGTGATCGCGCCCTCGCCGCCAAAGGTCATCATCACCTGCGGACGTATCTCCCGGACCCGCCGCGTAAGGTCGGCGACCGTCGCATGAAAATCCTGCCGGTCAAGTTTGCCGTCGGGATAATCGAGCACCTCGGCGTTGTGGACCTTCAGCATCCTGCAGGCGTCCGCGAACTCGCGCCGCCGTATCTGCTTCAATTCGTCGTCGGATTTGGCGCCTCCCCGGTTGGTGGCGGCGTGACCGGCCGTGAGGCAAAGCACAAAGGTTTCCACGCCCAGCTTCGCGTAGTGCATCAGCGTGCCGCCAAAACCGCCGGCCTCATCGTCAGGATGCGCGGTTACACAGAGGAGACGAAGCATGTGATCGGAGTGTCCTTTGAATACGGTATTTGGTAGTTAGTATTTGGTATTTGTGTTCGTCAGAGAGATCAATATCGCACATTGCCAAAAACCTTACCACTGATCAACACCGATAAAAGCACTGATTCACACGGATGAAGAGCGGGTACAGGGTATGCTGTCGTTGGGCCACAGGAAGGGCTTAACGGGAAAAATAGCGGAGCAAACAACCACCAAATACCAAACACGGGCCATCACCTTCCATAGCCCGATCCCGGAAGCCGGCAGCCAGGCCGGATTTGGTAATTGTGTAATCTGGTAATTGGGTAATTGAAGGCCGGACCGGGGTTTCAATTACAAAATTACCAACTTACACAATTACCAAATCCGCTCTAAGTACCCACCACAACCTCATTCTTCACCACTATCTTCTGCTCTTCGCCGGCTTTGACCCACAGTCGAATGTGGGGCAGGGCGGCGCGCGCGGCAATCTCGCCCGCGCCTATGAGTCTTGAGGCGTGAACGAAATCGTCGTATCCGAATTCGCCGATTTCCGGCTCCAGAATCAGGTCCGATACCATGCGCCAGCTGGGCGAACATTTGTCCTGGGCGATGGAAAAGCACTGGCCAATGACATCCAGCACATGTCTGGGACCCTGGGGCTTGACCCAGTGCGCGCTCAGATGGACGGCAATGATGCGGTCGGCGCCCATGGCCCGCAGCGGGGCGGCAGGGACGGAGTGAGCAAGAAATCCATCCACCAGCAGGCGCTCGCCGATCCTGACCGGCAGGAACATCGCCGGATAAGCGCAGCTGGCCCGCACCGGGTCCACCAGATCGCCGCTGGAGAACACGACGGGTTCGCCGGTAATGATATCGGTGGCGGTCACGCTCAGGGGAATCCGCAGTTCTTCGAAGGTTTTGCAGCCCAGGGCCTTCCGCAGGAAGTTTGCCATTTTGTCGTTGCTGAAGAGCCCGAAGCGCGAGACAGTCCAGCGGGAAAAGTCCTTGAATCGCACCTGGGAGGCGATTTCGGTGAGTTCGGCGGGGCTGCGACCGCTGGCATAGGCCGCACCCACGACCGCTCCGATGCTGGTGCCGGCGATGAAATCCACCGGTATGCCTTCTTCTTCAAGCACTTTGAGCACCCCGATATGGGCCAGTCCCCGGGCAAATCCTCCGCCCAGGGCCACCCCGATCAGCGGACGCTTCGCGGGCTGGATTTTCCGGAGGAGAGATGGCTGCCGCCTGAGCTCCTGTCCGAAGGCCTGCACCGAGCGGATGATGCGCTTGAATGACTTATTCAAAATGGTCCTCCGGCTCCCAAAATAGTCTCACAAATTCGTCTGCATGTGAGATGCGAATTACACAGGGGTGCGATGCTCAATTTAGGGCTGATGTTCCCTTTTTACTACCGATTGGGTGTTTGGCGGAATGACCTCGGTAACCCCGTCGGGGTGGATTTTAATAAATTTTGGGCCAAATCCGCGCGTCCTGTATCTGCGACTTCCGCTTTTAGACGTAGCAGTCTGCGTCTCTGCGATCAATCGTCTTGTGTCGGCATCCTTTTACTTGCTCATTTTCGCGCGGGCGTTGAAAATGAAGTTCGAATGATTCGAGAATTTTCCGCGGGCGCGCTGGTTCTGCGCCATATGCAGCAGAAGTGGTATGTGGCGGTCATCGAACCGGGGCGCGACGGCGAACCCGAAGACCGCAGGAACGTCGTGGCCCTGCCCAAAGGCAACATCGATGCGGACGAAACCCCCGAACAGGCGGCGGTCCGTGAAGTGTTGGAAGAGACCGGCATTGAAGCGCGTCCGGTGGCCGGCCTGGGCAGCATCAGGTATATTTACTCCCGCAAATGGAAGGACGGAAAGAAGATATTCAAGGTCGTTACCTTCCACCTCATGAAATACCACGCGGGACGCATCGGAGAAATCACTCCGGAAATGCAGCATGAAGTCCGCCGCGCCTGGTGGATGCCTCTCCGGATTGCTCCGACCCGGCTCAGCTACGAGGGCGAACGCGAAATGGCCCGCAAGGCCGTTGTCTATGTAAAGTCGCATCCGAGGGAATTCTGATTTGGTCATACCTCACGTAGAACGTCATTTCACCGGTACGGAACTGGTCAGGGACATCGTGATCGGCATGTCCGACGGCTTAACGGTGCCCTTTGCTCTCGCTGCCGGTATCTCGGGTGCGGTCAATTCGAGTCATATCGTGGTGGTTGCGGGGCTGGCTGAGATCGCCGCCGGCTCCATCGCCATGGGCCTCGGCGGATACCTTGCCGCCAAAAGCGACGCCGAACATTACGAGAGCGAACGCCTGCGGGAAGAGCGGGAAATCGTCGAGCGCGTGGATGACGAAATTAACGAAACCCGCGAGATCTTTGAATCCTATGGTCTTTCGGAAGAGGAGAGCGTCCCGCTGATCGCCTCAATCAGAAAACGCCCGGTGTCATGGGTCGATTTCATGATGCGCTTTGAACTGGGACTGGAACGCCCGGACCCGAAGCGCGCCCTGAGCAGCGCCGCCACCATCGCGGGCGCCTACATCGCCGGCGGATTCATACCGCTCTCGCCCTACATGGTTGTCAAAACTACGGGGCAGGCATTCTGGTGGTCGGTGGCCGTGACCCTGCTGGCGCTGGCGCTCTTCGGCTACATCAAAGGCCGGTTCACCGGCGCGAAACCCCTGCGCAGCGGATTGCAGACGGTGGTGATCGGCGGCCTGGCAGCGGCCGCCGCGTACGTGATTGCGAAGGCAATTTCGTAGCAGCCGGTAGCTGCTGGCTGCTAGCTACTGGCGCTCTCTTTTGTCATTCCGAACCCGCGAAGCGGGAGAGGAACCTGCTTATAGCCCGGTCCGTCCTCCCGGGTGAGGGCAATGAAAAACGCCAAATACCACCTACGAAATACCGAGTACGTCTCGCTACTTCAACTCCGTAATAATCGCCCTCTGCGTTCCGCGCACCAGCGTTTCCGTATGCGTGCGGTTGCCCTGGTTGAACCTGGGGGTTCCCGCCGTGTACTGATTGACTACGGATTTTCCGTCCGGGGTGGTCGAACTCAGGTCGCCGTCTTCAAGAAAATACACTACGACGTCTTTGTCGTGGAAGTGCATGGGCGTGGCTACATTCGGCTTCCAGGTGTAATCCCACACGATCACGCGCGCATTTTCGAAAAGCTTTTTGGATCCCGGGCGGGGAAACGCCAGAGGATAGCTGGTGGTGTTCGGATAAGACGGCTGCGCATGATCTTTCAGGTCGATGGTCAGCGCTCGGCCTGTGGTCTTTGGCGTCGAGCCCCTGGGCACCCACTCCGCGTCGCCGGAGGGGGAAATAATCACGGTATCCAGCGGCCGCACCGATACGTTTGCGTCCCACACAGTCACTCGGTCATTGTCGATCGCCGGTCTCAGGGCCATCGGCACCGCAGTCTGCAACAGCATTGCGCAAAACATCAGAACACCAGTCATGGAAGCACCTTTCGGTTTGGGAATATCGCGCTCGGGTCATGATAAGTCTCGGCGGGGAAGGATGCAATTGTCTTCGGATTGTGCACATTGTCGGTGCGGTATTTGGTATTTGGAAGTTGGTATACCGAATGCCGCCCCTCCTCACTCAATCTCCACCGCATCC
>Ga0137391_10002920_pt1 | contig 12872 bp, 8 predicted proteins | sample 15con2h24BmetaG_FD_101399 | JGI IMG/M metagenome (GOLD analysis project Ga0137391, IMG submission 101399) | Vadose zone soil microbial communities from Angelo Coast Range Reserve, California, USA - 15con2h2.4B metaG | ecosystem: Environmental > Terrestrial > Soil > Vadose zone > Saprolite...
CGCCGTGGCGCACGGCGCCGTGGGTCGGGTTCGAGACCTGCCTGCGTGACGCCAGGCACAATCCGGCTCGGAGGAATGCGGTCGCCGGGTTCTGCTGGGCGCTGACGCTGATCAATGTCCGCCATCCGGAAGTCCTGGAGGCATTTTTGAAATGTCATGAGCGCGAAATCACCGCCCATGATGCCTGCAGAAACGGCATCGCCTCGGCCCTGCTGATTGGGGCAGAGGCAACCGGCGACGCAGGCTGCCTGGATGACCTGCAACGGCACCAGCCCGCTGCTTCGGCCGTGTCTCTTTGGCGCACGCATGTGCTTCCGGGCTGCGAAGCAGCCCGTCTGCATTCGGACAGTTCACAGCCTGCAATGGGCGAATTGTTTCGCTGTCAGGATATGGATGCAGAGACGCATTTTGCGATGAACAGCGGAGTTCGCCCGAACGCAGAATCCACAACAGGAGGCCTATGCCGACGCATTTATTCAAATCAAATGATCCGGCGGCCCTGGGAGGCGTTCATGTCAGCAATCGAGGTATCGGACAAAAACACAACGGACGGATTGAGAGTGGAAGCGATGATCAGCCGGGTGGCTCGCGCGCTGGGGAGTCCGCATCCGGAGAGTTCAGCGGACATCGGCGAGCGGTGCCTCGATGCCAAGCCGGCATTTCCTTTATCCCAGAACAGAGACTGAACGTCTTATGACATTGGCGAGTGAAAACCAGAGTCCGGGCAGAAGCTACAGCATGAGCGGCGCGCAGGAACCGCAGCCGGATACCAGGTCGCCGTCGGGGCTCGACAACTCTGAATTGAAGAGCAACGCTCCTCTGCTCGCGAGTGTGCCGGACTATCTCAGGCGGGGCCAGGACCTGCTGAGATGGTGGAGAGAGATGGAACGCACCGGCGGACCAGCGCAAAAATTTCAACTGGAACGGAGCTTCAATCGCGCAACACGCAGTTTTGGTTTTTACGGGGAAGCACCGGTTGACGGCGCGCCGATGCCGGTCATGGGCAACGTGCAGGAGATGTTTTACGATCAGACCCGCGCGCCGGCCAGCCTCAACATTCAATCGGCGCAGTGGATGGCCGAACAACTGCGCGAATTCGCGCTGAAGTACTGGATGCGCATCAGCGCCTTCCGCCAGCCGGAAACCTATGTCGATGAGTCTCAGCCGGACCCTCCTCCCGCCCTGGCCCGGTTGAGTTGGTGCCCCGCGCCCCGCGCCAGCCGGATCGGGTTCGGATTCAGCCAGCACTTCTATAAGCTCGCGGGCGCGAATGAGATCGGAGTTTTTCCCGGTTATGATCGGCAGACCATCGTCGATCAGCGCGAAGTGGGCAGACTCTATGACTGGCTGCTGCTGAAAGTCCGCATTTTCGATTTCAAATTCAGCGCTCGCGTGTCCGGCGCGGAGGGCCCCGAACTGGTCTTTGACCTGAACGAAGAAAGCAGCCTGGTCGTTCACCGGGATTTCATCAATGACAACATCCGGCCGCTGCCGGGCATCCTCGGCGATTTCGGCATTGGCTACTCCTTTGTCAGGAATCCTGTTCCCGGCCCGTTAGGTTATGGTCCCGGAGAATTTGATGCGGCCCTGGAGCTGATTAACTTTCGGGTCTACGAAACCGGCTACATCAGCGTAAGAATGATTTTTATCTCAAACCGTCCCACCCGAATCACGAATGTCGCGGCGGACCCTGTCCAGTGGGGCTTCCGGCTTGCCGATGCATTTTCTCTGGGGCTGGCTTCCCGCCTGTTTTCGCCCGCCCGAGATGCTCTCAGCCAGCTCTTCCGGTTCAGATTCGACCCGGTGATGGCCTATATTCAAGCCACCAACGCGCTCAGTGGAAACTATGCCGCCGAAGCACTGTGCATCTCTCCGGAACAACTGGAGAAGGATTTTCTGGTGCAGCATTTCCGCCAGCACTATTCAACGGTACTCGGGTCTCTCGCCACCTGGCGCCGCTTTCCCGACTGGCTCGATGAACGGCAACTGCCACCCTGGGTCATCTCGGGAGTGGACTCATGACACACGATCCGAATCGTACCGCGCTGGTCCTCTCCGGAGGCGGCGCTTACGGGGCTTTCGCGGTGGGCGCCCTGAAAACATTGTTCGCCGGACGCAGCCCATCCACGGGTTATCAACCGCTGGTCACCGGCATTCTCACCGGCACATCCGTAGGCGCATTCAATGCCGCGGTGCTGGCGGAAAACCGTCGCGGGGACCTGCTCGCCCGGGCCAACGCCCTGGAAAATATCTGGACAGAGCGAATCGCCGAACGACCTGGACAGTGCGGCAGTACCGTATTCCGGCTTGCTGGTAATCCGTCGGATTACTTCGACCCCAGTTGCCTGCGCTCCCCGGATCGTGTCGCAAAAAACTTTTTCGGTGACGGATTCACCATTGGCAGGTACGTTATCGAACGCACAGCCAACTTCCTCGCGTCCGATCTTTCCCTGCCCCAGCGCATGATCGGACTCGCAAACCTTGGCTCTTTCATCGATAACTCGCCTTTTCGGGAGATGCTGGGCTCGGTCATCAGCGAACAGAACATATTTGCCAGCGACCAGCGCGTGCAGATTGTGGCCACGGACTGGATTGCGGGCAAGGCAGTGAGGTTCGAAAATGCCGATTTCAAAGACGGACTGGGCCTGCAAGCCATCTTGGCTTCTTCCGCTGTTCCCGGCGTTTTTCCGGCCGTCCACATCGGCGCGAGGGTCTTTGTGGATGGAGGCGTCATTGAAAATACTCCGCTGAAACCGGCCCTGGAACTCGGCGCCAGAGAGTTGCACGTCATTTATCTCGATCCCAGGCCCCAATACGTTCCCCTGCTGGGCGAGCCCAACACCCTCGATACCCTGATGCGGGTTTATCACATTATGCTGGCAACCAAGCTCAACGAAGACATTGAAACGGCCCGATGGATCAATTCCGGCCTGGAGGCACTCGCCGGGGCGGGGGGGGCGGAGCAGATGGCAGAAAGCGGGCTTCGGGATATTGTCAGGGTTGCGGGCAAATTCCGGGAGCACGGGCTACCATATAGGCCCGTCACAATTCATCGTTACTTTCCGCAATCCGCCGTTGGCACTCAGATCGGCGCTTTCGAATTTACCGCCGATACTATTTCAAAAATGATCAGGGAAGGCGAACGGGTGGCGCTGCTGCACGACTGTGCCCAAAACGGCTGCGTTCTCGCCCCTGAAGACCGGCAGGTTCGCTATGCGTGATCTGATCGAATCGGCTTTTCGTCTCGCCTTTTCCCTGCCGCTCTCAGGAATACGGACATTTACCGGTCTGCTTGCAAAAGCGATAAATCCGGAGGTGCGCGACACGAGGCCGTTGCGTGGCTCGAATATCCGGCCGGCTACGCTCTCGGAACTCTATGGCAACTCTGCTTCGGGCCTGCAACCGCCGGGAAACGGCGCCGGTTTCTCCGGGCCCGCGCTCTCAACGACGGTGAACAGCGGAAGATTGAACACTTCCCGATTCCTTGCGATAGGCGAAGGACTGGCGGCGGGCATCGCGGATTTTGCGCTGACTTCTGAAAATCAGACAACCAGCTTTCCCGCACAAATGGCCCGGCAGATGGGCGCGGATTTCCCGATGCCTCTGATTCAGCCACCGGGCATTGGCGAGCTTCCCGGCTTTCCGCGTCTGAGCGTGCGGATTCCCGCTCCGCTGCAGACGACCGTGCTCAGCAAGCTTCCGCCGGCGCCGGTATCGAACCTTTCTGTTCCAGGATTCCGTTTACGCGATGCTGCATCGCTTCGGCCCGTGCAGCCTCTCATCCACCGTGACGATAACCGGCAAACAGCCGCCAATCTCATCTGGGGCGTGCTGTCCATCGCTCAGGGCAGAAAGGCCGCGCCCACCCAGATCGAATACGCGATACAAAGTTCTCCCACTCTTATCATTGTCGAACTGGGGTATTACGAGGCGCTGGAAGCCGCAGTCCATGAAAACCCGAAACTTCTGCCTTCCTGTGATGAATTTGCGGCACAGTATTCCGAGATCATCTCGGGCCTCGCAAAATGTGGCGCCGAGGTCCTCGTGCTCAATGTGCCTGACCCGCTGGATTCAGCCCACTTTCTGAGCCTGGAAACCGCAGCCCGAATCGCCCGGGTCGATCCATCATTTCTTTCCGGGCGGTACGGAATTCAACCGGATGATATTCTCACGCTCCACGGATTGAATGAGATCGGCTATCAGATTTTCTCCGGGGCCCTGGCCGCACTGCATCCGGATTCCGTTGTCAGCGGCGCCGCCGCCCGCCACATTCGCGACCGCGTCGCTGAACTCAACGTGCGGCTGGACGATGTGTCACGGGAGCATGGGGCCATACTCTACGACCTCGCCGGATTGTTTCGCCGCGTGAAAGATCACGGTTATCGCGTCGGCACGCGAATCCTTACGAGCGAATATCTGGGCGGTTTCTTTTCCCTGAATGGATACTATCCCGGGCAGACCGGGCAGGCCATCATCGCCAACGAGCTACTGCAACTTCTCAATGATAACTATGGGGCCGCCTTTAACCTTATTGATCTCAATAGCGTGCTGCTGAGCGATCCCTCCGCGTCATGCCGTCAAAGCGAAGGAATGCTGTGGCTCGATGACGAATTATGGCGGATGCCTTTCAACCCCGCGCCCGGCATCGAAGCCTCCGGCGATACCGACGCCGACAAAGATGCCGACGAGGAGCAATTCAGCGTGGAAGACAACTGGAAACAACTCGCTCCGGTCACGCCTCCCGCGCCTCCCGCCCTTCCCTTATCTCTTCCTCCGGGCATGGAACAGGTGTTGCCTCTGAATCCGGATACCAGTTACTTCGGGGATGGCATCGGAGCCCTGAACGTTCGCAATCCTCAGGAAGCCCGATTCGGCAGTACCGCAAACTTCATCTTTGGCGGGCTGGCCATGGTGGATAGCCACCTGAACGGTCAGCTGAAAATCAGATTCGCCGAGCCACAAAATCAGATCAGTCACTTTGAGATTTCATTCCTCGATGGGCTGGACGGAGAGGATTCCGTGCTCGAAGCACCGCAGCTGTTCAGGATGGCATTTCAGCGTAACCGCGTGGAGAATGTGGCGGGGCTGGTTTCCTCCGGCGATCTCGATCTGCGTACCGGAGAAGTTTCAAACCTGACGGTCTTTGCTCAGTACCGCAGCACTGCCTTGCAGGCATTGCTGGGCGTGAATCCCAACGCTCCCAAAGGTCCGATTCGCTTTCAAAACCCGCCGCCTTCGAATTGCCCTCCACCGACCTCTGAGCAGCAGCAGATTTATGGCTCGGCCTGGCTGGAGTTTGAGCAGCGCCCCGACGGCAAACTGGACGTAACATTTTACGGCTCCATGTTTGTTCCCCTGGGGTCCGGGGCACGCTGGCCGCTCAACTTCGTCAGCGCCGACAGAAAACATGCCACAATTCCAGCCGCCGGCACTGTGCTGCACCCTCATTTGCAAGTGAGCACCAAAGCCCCGCCTCCTTCCGGAAGCCGCGCCCTTCCGCGCGTCCCGCTGAACACCATTCAGGAGTTCACTCTGTTCACACATAACAGCGCCTTTGGCGACGCGTTTCACCTGAATGCCGCGCATCTCGGCGGGCCGGCCAAGGGAAGATCTCATTTGCTGGGCCGGCTGCAGATTCAGTTTGGGCCCAGGTCACGAAATACCGTGCCCATCGCGGTCTGGAGCATTCCGCCCGGAGGGATCATGTCGCCGCTGCCGTCATCGCCCGTGTCCGAGGCTTTTCCTTCACGGCTTTCACCCGGTCCCCAGGGGTTCAACGAGTTTCTCCGGTTTCCCCTGCGCAACTATGCGCTCGACGATCTCTCGGTCATCGATGACCCATTCGATATCGCGGTTGGCGCCATCGACCTGAAGACCGGGCGGCTGATCAATGGAATGTTGCATCGAGCCTTCATCAGCCAGGACCTGATCTTCGCGCTGTTACGCGTAGAACCCTGCACGCCTCAAAGTTCATTTTTCTTTCGGGGTCCGGCCGCAATGGTGGAAGGGCCGCGCCGGCAAAAGGTGTTTCGCTTCCAGGGTATCGTTCATATCCCTTATCCGGCAGGACTGAAGTTTCCCAACCCGGACTTCGCAACCGGCTTCACCGTTGGCCCGGATTCGGCCCTTGATCCGTTCCTGTGGCTGCACGCCACTCACAATGGACACGCCGAGGGGGCGGTGAAAGAAGGCGGGGCCAGCCATATGCGCTCCTCCACTGGCGACGTTTTCTCTTACCGTTATCAAATTGCCGCCGATGCAACGGAGACCTCGCCCCTGTTTGAATATGAAAATCACAGCCAGGCCGGGAGCTTTCGCCTGCACAGCCTGGCCTGGGTTGACTTCAGCAATTCCGCCACCTCGGCAGACGAAGATGAGGACTGGGATACCGTAACTTTCAGCGGCTTTGGAATCTGGACCAAAGACGGCACCCGCACACTGCAACAGGCGGCGGTCCAGGTTTGTACCTCACCGACCAGACCCTTTGTCGGCATACAGATAGCCCAGGGCGATATCTCGAATGTAAACACCAAGCCGGTGGCAGAGCAGATGGCGCTGCCCTAACCGATACACCCAAATCAGTGAGTTTCGCAAAATCCAGGGGGCGATACGTCTCTTCCATTGTCGTCTCGCGGTGGCATCAGCCGCTGTCCGGCCGCTCAAAGCTGTTTTTTGGCACGACCGTAGTTTGGCCAATCAAGGGCAAAAGAGAACTTATGGCACCAGATCAGCAACCACCCTCTATCGATCAGCTCCGCGCACAGGTTTCGCAAATGCTGGATACCCTACCGGCGCAGGCGCCGATTTCGGCGATTGTGCTCTTCGAGGTCAATCCCGCGAAAGAAGGCATTTTCCTTCGGAATGCCGACGCTCTCACAGAAGCTACCAGGCGGCTGCCGGGCTGCAATGTCTTTGCCTTCAACCGCGCGGTAAAGCCCGACTCCGCGGCCACAGGGATCGAATACCTCATTTATGAAGACTGGGAAACCCGCGATCTGTTCCGCACCCAGTGGGATTCACAGCACCTGCAGGCCTTCCAGCATGCGGTCGGTGATCTGATTGTCGCCCCGCCGGACCTGAGGTTCTATTTCGGTTGGCGGGAATATCGGACTGAAGCATCGTCCACGATGAGCGATGCCATGCCTGGGCAGGGCGTGAGCCAGGATTCCCGCAACCGGCTTTCTTCTTTTTTTGCCTTCCCCTACGCCGCGTCGCTTTTCGGCCTGCAGCAAATGGCCAACATCTTCGACTCGGGCAGCGCAGCCAGGTCGCTGGAGAACCTCACACACGCGACCGAGAAAGAACTCGGCAGCCCTCTGCGGGCGGCATTCCGCTTTGGAAACTCGGTTCAGAAGGCCGCCTTTGATCTTGCGATGGGAGGATTCGGCGGTCGCGATGACAGTCCGGGTCAGGAATCGAACTGGTCGGCGACTATCAGCAATGTAGTGAAGAAGGCCGTTGCCACCGCCACTCATCCCCTGACGCAGGCGGCTGAGAATTTCACTTCGAACTCGGGGCAGCCATCTTCTTATTATAACAACCAGCCGGCGCCGAATCCCCCTGTTACGCAGAACAGCCGGCCAGTCCCTTCGAACGCACCCGCGGCGAGCGGCTGGGGGCCGATGCCCTACCCCGTTCCGGTGCCCGATCCTCCGCGAGGTCCGGTTCCGAATGGTTCTCCGGAGCCGGCAGCAACCGTGCCTGCCATCGGCGAGCCGGATATTTCTCCCGATTACCCATTTCGCCCTAACTATGTGGGCGTTCTCGGATCGAGGATGCACTACATCGAACAGGGGACAGGGAATCCGATTCTTCTGCTGCATGGCAATCCATCGTGGTCTTATATCTGGCGCAATATCATTCCGCACCTGAGTCCTCTGGGTCGTTGCATCGCGCCCGACCTGATCGGCTTTGGGCGTTCCGACAAGCCGCGCATCGAATACTTATGGCGCGACCATGCCCGATACCTTGAGGCATTCATCCAGGCACTGGATCTGCGAGATATCACGCTGGTGCTGCATGATCAGGGTTCGTCGCTGGGCTTTCACTACGCCATGCACCATCAGGCCAACATCAACGCCATTGCGTTCTTCGAAGCCATTCCACGACCTTTCCCATGGAACCAGTTCTCCACTCCTGAATTCAGGGAATTGTTTCGCAGGTTCCGCACTGGCGGCGAAGGCGGAGAGGGCTGGCAGATGATTGTGGACCAGAATATGTTCGTCGAGCAGTTGCTGCCGCAGGCCGCGGGCCGTCCGCTCAGCGAGAAAGAGATGAACTTTTACCGCGAACCGTTCAAGACGACGCAAAGCAGAATACCCATATGGCGTTTCCCGCGGCAGACGGCCATCGGAGGCGAACCCAGGGACGTATGGGACGCAACGAGTCGATACAGTGAGCTGCTGCAAAAATCTGAAATGCCAAAACTCATGCTCTACGCGACGCCCGGCGCTCTGCTGACGGAGGAACATGTCACGTGGTGCCAGCAGAGCATCAACAATCTGCAATCCGTTTTTATCGGACCAGGCCTGCACTTTCTCCAGGAAAGCAGTCCCCATCGCATTGGCAAGGAGATAGCTTCATGGTACCGAAACCTGCACAGCTAGCGCGGCTGTAATCGTCAAGCACTATCGCTCGCCGGAAAGGAGAATCGATCATGGCAAATCCAACAGGCGCAGGCCAGTCATCCTCAGGGGCGGGGCCGGGTGCTTCAGCATTATTTGCGCCCGGTTCCGGAGCCTCCGGTCTGTCTCCGGGCGAAATGCAGTCATTGGTGGACCGCTCCGCCAATCTGAACATGCTCTCGATTCCCGTTTCTGACACATCTCAGACCGCGATTTTCGGAGCCGGCTCGGGCGCTCCGATCGGGATGCGCGTCCACGAAGCATTGCACCGCTTTCAAATCAACGCCCAGCCTCCCGGTTCGCACTCTCCGCTCACCGCCACCAACGTAGTAGGAGAAGAAGTAGCGAGGTTCAAACACCGCTGGATGCTCGCTCCGGATGACTTTGTGGCGGTTCCGGGCCGGCTGCCTCCACCCACAGCACTTGATCCCTCGCGATCTCAGCGATTTGTCATGCTCGATTCAGTCTGCAATTTTGGAGAGAGCGGGAATGGCTTTCGCGGATTCGGCACGGGAATGACTTTCCCCATGACCAGGAACGCTCAGACGCGCCTCCAGGTGACGGCCATTGGCACGATTCTGGAAGGCTTTGGAGAATTTCAGGGGCATGATGAGGGCACCTACCTATACTGCGGAACCATCGATTTGAATTGCGGATTCATGGGCAATGTGATGCTGCGGGTCATCGACCGCCAGGACACGTTCAGCACCGATAGTGTTCTTTCTGAACCGGAGGAGCTGGCCAACCCCGACCCCAGGGTTACTTATTTGCTGCTGCGGGGTGAAGCCGTTCCCTCAGATTCGGTTACCCCAAGAATCGGACCGGGCGGCCAGCCGATGGGATTGACGGTAGAGCAGGGCCTTCGACTGTTCGATATCGACTTTAAGATCCGCGGCGAAGGCGGCCTGCGCTGCACGGCCCAGCCGGGCCAGCACGTCGGCAAGATCACAGCCACCATCAACTTTAATCCTGCTTCGCCCGGTGGAACGTCTCTCAATCCAATTCCCTTCACGAATTTCGATCAATTTGTCTTTACCGATCGCCAGGGCTGCAGAATCGGCGGCTTCAACGCCAATAGCAGCGACGGTCGTGTCTTCCTGACCCAGGTCGGGGGCCAGCCGGCCATTCGTTTCGGAGGAACCGGGCAAATCCTGAACGGCGATGGCCCGTTTCAGGGAATTAACGGACTGATCACAGACAATTCACTTGTCGTATTTGCGCCGCATGTCAGCGCCAGTGTCTATGTGCTGCGCATACCGGACTCCACCGGAAAATTTAGGGCGGCCTTTCAGGGCTGAATCGCGGGACGGAGTGCGCCACATGCAAACTCACAAATTATCCGCTGTCACCTGTTTTGGCATTCATGAAGGGAGTAACCGTTTTTATGCCGTCAAAAAAACCAAACAAAATCCCGGCCGCTTCTGCCGGCGCGGGTACCAAAACAAATCCCTGGAAACTCAAGACCCCGCCCGGCACCTCGGGCTTTGAAGCCTATCTTGATTCATCCCTCGATCCACCGACATTGGTGGTAACAGTCGGAAAGACCGTGCTCCACTACCAGGCCCGGGCCATTGAGGACCTTCATCAAATGTTGAAGGACCACGGAGACTGGATGCTCTTAGGCAGCGCCGATGAGCAGAAACCGGCAGCCGAGGGTACGGTCGAAGCCTGGGGACGCTCCTCCAAAAATCCCGCGAAGGGCTGGTACGGGCTGAAAAAAGGCCTGCGCGGACGGTTTGCCATGTACGTGCCACCCGTTCTGGAAGCCATGAGCAGGGCGGAAGTGGAACATAATCCCCGAAACAATCGCATTCGGGCGATCTAACGCCTTCCCTGCTGCCTCCCCGGCGACTCACCCTGGCGTGCCCCAGGCGGCGGCGCGGGTACTTTGCAAATTCTTCCTCCCACCCTGTCTCGTATTCAGTGTCTCGCTTCGTCTTAGGACGGCAAGCGTTCTACGATGGCCGAAACACTACATTTTCGGCTGCAAAGGGAATGCAATGGACAAGAACCTGAATGACGATATGTTGAAGCTGGTTCGTTACAAGATCCTCTTCGTGAAACGCGGTTATGAACATGCGTTTCCTGAGCGCGAAGACCTTGTCTACGACAACATTGACGGGAACTCTTTCACCGCCTGGAAAGTGGCAGAATTCATCCAGGAACTGGCCCGGGTAACGAGTGAAACCACTCCCGAAGGCTATGCGCGCACCGGCATCCGGGCGCCAGTGCCCTGGAAGGGCTACCCCGGCAAAAAATATATTTTTCACGGCTACATGACGGGATTTCCCGATGAGGACAAGAAATATCTTCGCGTCTATTTCGAGGTCCTGGAGAGATTCCCGCGCGAGAAATTCAGACACGACGAGCGTCAGATCGAGGTGCTCGAAGACATTCGCGACCGGATGCCCGACGGTTCCAAGGGTTCATCGGGCGCGGGAGTCGGCGGCAGTTCATCTTCGCGGGGCGGCTACACAATCGACTAACTGACCTGGTGGCCGCCGCTCGAAAATGAGCGGTGGCCGCCAGGTTCACCGAAATCGCAAATGACAGGGAATTTACTGTCTAAGCGAAAGAGCGTAAGTAAGCAAACCGGCCGCTGATGTCACCGTCGGCTTATGTAATTTGAGACAACATGAAAAAAGCGGCCCAGAAAAAGCGGGGTGTTATGACGCAGGAACATCCGTCAGAAGCGCGCATTCAGCGCACCGGCCAGGACAAGTGCTGGGACAGCAGGGGGCATGAGATTGTGTCTCCGCATGGAACGGGGCAGGATGGAGAGCTTCAGAAAGGCCTGAAGCCCCCGGACCGGCGGTTTACCGACAACGACGATGGAACTGTCACTGACAATCTAACCGGACTGATCTGGCTGAAGAATGCAGACCCATTCGGTGAACTTAAATGGGCGGACGCAATTGAACGTGCCCGTAAGCTGGCTGGCGGATCGCATGGCCTGAGCGACGACAGTGCGTCGGGCGACTGGCGGATTCCCAATATTCGAGAGCTCCTGAGCATCATCGACTATGGCCGTTCCGATCCTATCATTCCGGCCAAACATCCGTTTGAGAACCTCAAGATCGCTCTTTACTGGACTTCCACATCGCTGTTGCCTGCCGCCCACCTCGGCTGGATGATGACTCTGGGCATCGGTCCCACGGTGTTCGATGTTAAAGACAGCCTGAACCGCTCATGGCCGGTGCGGGGAACGAGTTCCCTGGTTGCCCGCAGCGGGCAGCAAATCTGCTTTAACAGCAACGGCGTTCCCATCGACTGCCGTTGTACCGAACAGGATGGCGCTCTGCAGGCCGGCGTTGACTTCCCCAATCCGCGCTTCACCGACAACGACGACGGAACGGTGACCGACAATATGACCCAGCTCGTGTGGCTCAAAAATGGAAACCCCTTTGGTCTGAGGGTATGGGAAGAGGCCCTGGCGCTGTGCAACTCGCTTTCCGGCGGAACAGCCGAGCTCACCGATAACAGCAAACCCGGAGACTGGCGGCTGCCCAACATCCGCGAAGCCGAGAGCCTTGTGGACTATAACGAAGTCGGTCCCTGCCTGCCCAAAGGCCATCCTTTTGAGAATGTGCGCCCCTCCAGCTACTGGACATCCACCTCGGTCGCGGCGGCGCCCACCGAAGCCATGTTCATTATTTTCGGCGTCGGGCCCTCGATCTTTGAGAGCAAGGAGCATCCGTTTTTTGTATGGCCGGTCAGAAATAAGCTCTCATCCACGAAGTAACGCTCAGAAAGCCCGCAGGAGACGCTTCTATGTCGCAAAGTCAGCAGACAATGAATCAGCAGCGCGAACAAGTTACGCAAATGCTGGAGGCTATGGACCCGAATTCTCCCATTGCCGCCACTACCATCTTCAGGGTCAATCGGGGTCAACAGAGCGCCTTCGAACGTATCTCCGCAGATCTGGTGACAGCTACCCTGAGCATGCAGGGGATCGAGATTTTTGATTATCTCAGCAAGGCGTCCCTGCAACCTCGCACCGGAAGCAGTCCTGCGCTCCAGTATCTGATTTATGAAAAGTGGGATTCGGTCTCCGATTACCTCCGGCAGTGGAACTCCGATCACTTCATGAAGTTTCAGTCATCGGCGCTGGACATGGTGAATGATCCGCCGGTGCTGACTTGTTACCGGGCGTCGCACAGTACGGCCCGGGTTCTGCAGACCGACCAGCAGATGTGCTGGGATGCAAAAGGCGCATTGATCGCCTGCGCCGGCACCGGTGCGGATGGA
>Ga0137391_10002932_pt1 | contig 12841 bp, 10 predicted proteins | sample 15con2h24BmetaG_FD_101399 | JGI IMG/M metagenome (GOLD analysis project Ga0137391, IMG submission 101399) | Vadose zone soil microbial communities from Angelo Coast Range Reserve, California, USA - 15con2h2.4B metaG | ecosystem: Environmental > Terrestrial > Soil > Vadose zone > Saprolite...
CGTCAGCTTTTGCGGCTCGCCCAATCGCAGCATTTCGCGGCCGTAGAATTCCAGGAAGTCGATGGTTTCGGCAATGTCCGCATCGGCTTCGACCCATGTCTTGCCCACTTCGTAGCACACCAGCGCGTTCAGCACGAACTTGCGCTCGCGCACGATCTTCGCCGCACGGAAGAGACACTTGGCGCGCTCCTGCGCGGAGACTCTCTTCCAAGTGTCAAAGTATTTGTGGGCGTCCTCGACCGCCTGCCTGGCCATCTCCTTCGTGGCATTTTGAAAAACGCCAATGATTTCCGACGGGCGTGAAGGGTTCGTGGACGTGCGCTTTTCCGTGGTGGTCACCTTCTGCCCATTCAGCCACATCGGGTATTCGCGCCCGAATTCCGCCTTCACCTTTTTCAACGCCTCTTCCATCCGCGAGCGGTTCTCCGGCTTCGTAAAATCAATAAAAGGCTCGTTGGTGAACTCGGAAACGTGGACTGTCTGTTCGGCAGTGGCCATGGCGGACTCCCTCCTCGGTGTGCAAACGTCTATTCTACTGCGCCTGCAAACTGGCCGACAAGCAGCGGGCAGTGATCTTTGTGGCGCCTATCCATTTCTTTGTAGGGGCACGATATATCGTGACCTCCTCTTGCACTTCTCCCCTGCGCCCACTCTTCGGCCTTTGTGACACAGCCACTCCTGGCTGTGCTGCTTTCTCTTGTCCGGGTACAACACTCAAAGCGAGCGCATCTTCCTACATTAACCACCAACAACTAACCACTAATCACTGCATCTCTACACCGCCCAGTTTTCCACTTTCAAACCACGCACACGCCGGAACTCCCGCTCGTTGTTCGTGACCAGCGTCAACCCCGCCGCTTTCGCATGCGCCACAATCCACAAATCATTATTCCCGATCATTTGCCCCTGCGCTCTAACTCGGCTCGGATCGTTCCATAAGCTTCCGCCGCCGTCTCCGGCAATCCCCGCAAGGGAAGCACTTGCGCCAGTTCCCGCAACAACTTGAGCGCCGCCGTGCGTTGCGCGCTCTTCTCCGCCCCGTACACCAATTCGCCAAACGTAATCACCGAGAGCGCCGCCTCTCCCTGCTTCAGCCCGCCTCCCTGCCCCGTTACCTCTACAGTCAACAAGACCGCGGATGACAGATAACTGCCGACGATAGGGTTCCCACCCGCCAGCCTCTCTCCCCGAAATGTTGTAAGCTGTGGCGCTTCCGGAGGTGGCTCGTGCGTCCCCTACGCCTGCGCTTGACTTGGGTCCTGACCCTCATTGCTTTCTTTGCTTCTTCCGCTGACGCCCATGTCACCCGCGTCGAGATACTTTCCCACGCCGACATTCAAGATGGCCGCGCCTTCGGATTGGCGGGCGCCTACGAGAGGATCATCGGCCGCGTCTACTTTGCCGTCAATCCAGAAAACATTCACAACCGCCCGATCGTGGATCTGGATAAAGCTCCGCGCAACGCCCAAGGGGAAGTCGAGTTTTCGGCAGACCTCTATCTCTTTAAACCCAAGGACATGGCCAAGGGAAACAACGCCGTGCTGTTCGAAGTCTCGAACCGCGGCGGAAAAGGAATTCTGCGTCTGGTGAACGGCGGAAATACTTCCGACCCAAACAACGAATTCGGAGACGGATTTCTGCTGCGCGAAGGTTACACGATTGCCTGGCTCGGCTGGCAGTTTGATGTCGCGGACCAAGGACAAAATCTCCGTCTCTCCGCTCCCGTTGCTCATGATCCAGGAGGAAAAGAAATTCGCGGCCTGGTGCGTTCCGATTTCACGCCATCCCAAAAAAGAGACGACATGCCTCTGGGACATATCCTGCTGGGCCCCGCTGGAGGAAAAAGTTATCCGGTCGACGATCCTGCCAGTCCGAAAAACGTCCTCACCGTGCGCGACGCGCCCGATGGTCCGCGGCAGGTAATCCCTCGCGGGCGGTGGAGCTTTGCCCATTCCGTGGAAGGCCAGCTTGTCACCGATCCTCATTTCATTCACTTGGACGGCGGTTTTTTGCCCGGCAAAATTTATGAGGTCGTCTATGAAGCTAAAGACCCCGCGGTCGCAGGTGCCGGGCTGGCTGCGGTCCGCGATTTCCTCTCTTATCTTAAATACGATCCCCAGGCCACAGCTCCGGTCCGCCGCGTCTATGCGGTGGGAATTTCGCAGAGTGGCCGCTTCCTCCGCCATTTCCTCTACCAGGACTTCAACGCCGATGAGCAAGGCCGCCAGGTCATGGACGGTGTCATTGCGCACGTGGCTGGGGCCGGCCGGGGCAGTTTCAATCATCGCTTCGCGCAGCCCTCGCGTGACGCGCAACCCCTGTCCAGTATCTTCTTCCCGACGGATCTGTTTCCCTACACCGACCTCCCCGAAGCCGACCCGGAGTCTGGTGAAACCGCAGGCCTTCTCGATGCTGCGAGCAGGTCGCACACGGTGCCAAAGATTTTCTTCACCAATACTTCCTACGAATACTGGGGCCGATGCGCCTCCCTGATTCACACTTCAACCGACGGTTTGAAAGACGCGGCGCCTGGTGAAAATGCCCGCATCTATTTGCTCGCCGGGTTACAGCATTTTTCCGCCGCCTTCCCGCCGCAGAAGGCCACGACTGGCTCGCCGGATTCCACCGCGCAACAAAGACACAATCCGAATCCCGTCCAATGGTTCTGGCGCGCGCTGATCACCGACCTGGACCAGTGGGTGAAAGACGGAACGCCTCCACCGCCGAACACCTATCCTAAGATTGCAGACAGCACCCTGGTTCCTCTGAGCAAATGGACATTCCCGAGAATTCCTGGCGTAAATACACCTCATGAAATGAATTTGGCATACCATCTCGACTTCGGTTCGCAGTGGAGATCGGGAATCATTTCCAACGAGCCTCCCAAAGTTGGAAAAACATTTTCCGTTTTGGTTCCACAAACGGATGCCGATGGTAACGACTTGGGAGGCGTGCGCTTGCCGGAATTGCAAGTACCTCTCGCTACGTACACCGGCTGGAATCTGCGGGATCCAAGCATCGGCGCTCCCGATCTGCGTCTCAGCTTCCTCGGTTCCTTTCTCCCTTTTGCTCGCGACGCATCAGAGCGCGAAAAATCCGCCGACCCGCGGCGGTCCGTCGCCGAACGCTACGTTTCACGCGAACAATATATGGGCAAGTTTGCCGAGGCGGCCATGAACTTGATTAAGGAACGTTTTCTGTTGCGGGAAGACTTGACGGCAGTGCTCGAACGCGGCCAGCGCGAGTGGAATGAAATCGCCGGTCAGAAATGACTCTGCGGATTCCCAACGCAGGGAGTGCCGAGGGCAAATCTTGGAAATTGAATTGGAGTGTCACGCGGCTCTTGAATGAGGACGGAACTTTGTTTTTCCCGCGTGACTCAATTAAGATTCAAATTCGCGGTTGCCGTCTATTTTGTTCATAGGCCGGCGCTAGACGCAGAAATTTCTCGTCGCCCTGAGTTCTAGCATGATCGAAGACTTATCGCGTTACCATCACCCGGTCGGCAACCTGTTTGCCCGCTCACGAAACTCCGTCGACTGGGAGCAGTACCGCCTGAGCGAGGAGCAGCTCGCATTTTTCCGCGAAAATGGATACCTGAAAGGCGTTCGCATTCTGAGCGACGAGCAGGTGGAAGCTCTGCGCACGGAATTGGAACAACTGATGGATCCGGCGCACGCCGGCCGGCATTTATTCCACGAATACCATTCCAACGAATCGACGGATCCGAACCGCGTCGTTTTTCACGCCCTGGGCGCTTGGCGCGTTCTGCCCGGCTTTCACGATCTGCTTTGGAACCCCGCTTTTTTGGTGCCGGCATCGCAGTTATTGGACGGTCCAGTGCGCTTCTGGCACGACCAGCTTTTCTGCAAACCGGCGCGGCATGGCGGTGTGGTGGCCTGGCACCAGGATTATTCGTACTGGACAAGAACCACGCCTTTGGCCCATCTCACCTGCTGGATTGGCTTGGACGATTCAACCCGGGAAAACGGTTGCTTGAACTACATTCCAGGAAGCCACAAATGGCCGGACTTGCCCAAACCCGTTTTGACCGGGGAAATGGATGGCATCCGCGACACTTTGCCCGAAGAGCTGAAAGATAAATTCGAGCCTGTTGCCATTGAGTTGAAAAAGGGTGAAAGCTCGTTTCACCATGCCCGAACGATGCACGGTTCGCGCGCGAACGATACGCCCGCGCCGCGCCGCGCCACCGTTATTAATGTCTTTCGTGATGGCGTCATGTCGGATTCTAATGAACCGCTTCTCGCGGGCGTTCCCGTAATTCCTCGCGGGGACCGGATGGGCGGGCAGTTCTTTCCCCTGTTGTTCGATCGTCAGCGAGTGCCGGCAACTACGGGAGAAAGGCAAGGAGCATAGCCGTGAATCAGCCGGGTTATGGCTCGAACAAGAATTTGACAGTGACGGTAACGTGGGCGGCGACGGGCTTGCCCCTTTGCGTGGCGGGTTCGTATTGGTATTGCTTGAGGGCGTCCATAGCTGCGTTTTGCAAGGAAGGCGGCCCCGTGAGCACCTTCATCGTTTTCACGTATCCCGAAGGGTCCACGACGGCGTCCAGCGTCACGTTGCCCGTAGCAAAGTCTCGCAGCGCTTCCGGCGAAGCAATCGCACGGACCGACTTGATCAGTTTTGGCGGGACGATTGTTGCTTCCTCTGAAGAAGGCGCTGCCGAATCCGGAGCGGCTGTGCTCGATGGACGCGGCACAGGGCGCTTCCCGAGGGAGGCGGCAACCACGGATTTTTCCTGCACCACCGTCGCAGCTACAGCCGCGTCACGGGGTGCGGGCAGCTCGGGCGCGGCGAGTGAGGAAGGCCCCGCCCCTCTTGCAGGCGCAGGTTGCACCGCGTGCTGGGAAGCTGCGCTCAGCGGAGGCGTAGGAGCGTTGCTGGCCTGTGTTGTCGTGCCGGAATAGTGTGCGTCCGGGGTCGTCTGAATCACGGAGCTCACGGTAGGACCAGGGTGAGCGGCAATGTTGGAGGAGGCCGCGGCGGCAGAAATTCTATTCGGCTGCGGCAGCCGGGGAAGCCAATGCAGGTACCGTGCCGCGCCTCCCGCCGCGAGCAATAACGCAGCAGCAACAAGTCCGATCCGCAGCACTCCCGATCGGCCGCTGGTGGCAACTTTCTGCTTGGATTCCGAAAGAGCATCGTGAGTCACCGCGGGCGCGGATGAATTCTCCGCCCCGGTCTGCGTTTGCAGCAATCTCAGTTGCTCGCGCAGCGCCTCGACTTGGTGCTTCAACGCCGTCACTTCGTGTGCGCTGGGAGCCCGTGCCGGCACGCTTGGTTCGCCAGCGATGGCTTCCGCACCTTGCACCAGCTGGGCCGCTTCTTTTTGCTGGGCGTTTGCCGGCGAGAGTCCTGGCATTTCGGGAAACTCGATGCCCCAGAATCCGGGTGAAGGCTCGCTGAATTCCACTTCGGCGTAACAACTCGTCGGCCGGAAGTCACGTTTGCGCATTACCTGCGCTACGACTTCGCGGTTGGTTCCCTTGTTGGTAAGAAACAGCAACTGCCCGACGGTCACCGCTGCGGAGAGCCGAATCACTCCGCCATTCTCAAAGACCAGAACCGTGCTGGCCTCTTCCGTGAACAGCTCCCGCTGGCTGCCGCTTCCTCCTGGGCGCGCGCCGGTCGCGATCACTGGCGCTTCGTGAGCTACCGGATTCTTCATTGGAGAGTTCTGAGCGCTTGCCCTGGGCGTTGTCGAGGGGCTCGCCGGCGGCGAGGCAGTCGGATGACGGGTGTGAATTGCGGTGGCCAAAATAGGATTGTCCCTCGTGTGCCTGGGCGACGCATCCCCAGAAAAAGCTCAGGCTGCGAAGAGCCGTCCACGAGACGGCCCGGACATCTCTCTATTTTTGCAGCAAGCGAGCCCGCCGGCCATAGTACAAACGTACAGTGCAGTGCAAGCTGACCCAAAGGACAGCACGTTCGAACAATATCAGCAGGGCGGCACTTCAGACGCCGAGATCGAGATGCAGATCGTTGCCGTGTGTTGTGAGCTTTGCCGTGAAGACTCCGCGTGCGGAGAAAAGGAATAACACACAAGCCGCGCTAGTCATGCATTCGATTGTTACCGACGCTAGCGGTAGCTAGAGGCGAGTCCCGCAGATAACGGTGAATAGCCGCAGTGTCCTTCGGGTAGGCAGAAAAATACTTAACGCAGAGTTGACGGAGAACACAAAGGACACAGAGTGGAAAAACCACGAAAAGCTCCTTAAGTTATTTGCGCGACGCGACGCTAGTGAGTTCGTTCGAGGATGAGTTTCTGGACGCGCCAGTTCAAAACTTCGGCGACGTAGAGTTCGTTTTCCGAGGGGCAGGCGATTTCGTGAACCCAACCGAATTGGCCGAGTTGCTTGCCGGATTTGCCGAAGACACCGAGAACTTTTCCGTCGAGAGAGAGTTTGTAGATGCGGCCGGGGAAACCGTCAGAGCTGTAGAGGACTTGGTTGGGCGAGGGCGTGATGCAAATGGCCCAAGGAGCTCCGGGGGCCATGGTGCCTGTGGTCGCGTTAGGCTTGTTGCCGATGGCGGGGCGGGCGTTGGGATCGACGGGAACATCGATGGTGAATTGGCGAAGGAATTTTCCATCGGTGTCGAAGACCTGGATGCGGCGGTTGCCGCGATCGGCGACGTAAATGTTGTCGTGCGCGTCGACGGCGACGCTGTGCGGGGTGTTGAACTGGCCGGGCTGGTCGCCCGGTTCGCCCCAGGACTTGAGCCAGTTGCCGTCCTTGTCGATTTTGGCGATGCGCGAATTGACGTAGCCGTCGCTGATGTAGGCGTTGCCTGCCGCGTCCCACGCGACGTCGGTAACTTGGCGGAACATGCCATCGACGGGAGGCAGCGGCGGCTTGACGTGCTTGAGCGGCTCGGTGCCTTCATCGGAGGCTTCCTGCTTGCGGCCGAAGACCATGACGACGCGGCCCTCAGGATTGAATTTGATGACCATGTCGGAGCCTTTGTCAGTGACCCAAATGTTGTCGTCCTTGTCGACCTTAACAGTATGGGCGAAGGACCAGGCGTAGAGATGGTGGCCGATCTCGTGGAGAAATTTTCCATCAGGGGCGAACTCGAGGAGTTGCGCGGCGCTCGCTCCATAGGCGGGACCGGTGCTATTGCCTCGCGTGAATACGAAGATGTGGCCTTTGGAATTCACGGCGACGCCCGTAGCTTCACCGAGATGGAGATCGGGCGGAAGTTTCAGGAAGTCGGGGACGGAGTGGAAAGGAATTTCGGGCGTTTGTTGGGCGAAAGCAGGGATGGCGACAAACAGGGCTGCAAATAGGATGGAGCGTTTCATGGAATTCAACCTCGTGATTTTGTTCGTTCGCACCCGCATCATACGCGCGTTTGAGAAATCAGTCGCCTGCTAGAAATTTGTATTGGGCTTCGGTGAGGGGAACGACGGAGAGACGGCCGATGCGGAGAAGAGGAGAAGCGGCGAAGAGTTTGTTGGATTTGATTTGCTCCAGTGTGATGGGCTTGGCGAGTGGTTTTCCGGCTTTGATCTTGACGGCAGGATTCTTGGGGTCGGAGGCGTCCACGGAGACGACAGTGGCCGTGCCGACGGCGCTTTTGCGGTCGCCAGTTTCATAAACGATGAGCCTCGCGCCGGGCTGCATTTCGCGCAGGTTCTTCACGGCAGTGGGATTGGAGACGCCGTCCCATACAGTGACTTTGTCGCGCTGAAGATCGGCAAAAGAATATTCTGAAGGTTCAGTCTTGAGCAGGTAATTTGAAGACATCGGGACTCACCTCTGTGGTTTGATGTTCCCTATTCTACATGGCGAGCGACCAGGTTACTTCTTCTTTGCGAGAATGAGCCGGGGTAGAGTTCGCCGATTCCGCGAATGATCGATGAGTACGGAAAGCCTCTTGAGTTTTGTTTCTTCTTTTTTTGCATTGATGATCCACCAAGTGCACACCCTTTGATACCACGGGGCCTGGGAACGGAAGAATTCCCAGGCGGGCTGGCTGGCGCGAAATTGCTTTTCTTGATCACGAGTGAAACGGGCGCTTCTTCGTTGTTCGTAAGAGTAGATGCCGGATTTTTTTTCGCTGCGAGCGGCAAAGGCTTGGAGGCCGGCGGGATGCATCAGGCCCTGCTTTGTAAGCTTTCGAGCGAGGTTGATGTTAATGGAGCTCCAGTTGCTGGTTGGCTTGCGGGGAGTGAAGCGAATTGTGTAGCTGGTTTCGTCGATGCTCTTTCGAACGCCGTCGATCCAGCCGAAGCAGAGTGCTACTTCTACAGATTCGGGCCAGGTCATGCTCGGTTTTCCGGAACTTTTTTTGTGGAAGCCGACGAGTTGCTCGCGGAGCTTGTCATGATGGGCTTCGAGCCAGATGCGGAAGTCTGCGGGCATGGGAAAGAATGTAGGTCTTGGTGGCATGGGGTCCAACCAGATGTTGACGGACAAGGAGATCCCACTATTGCTAGGCGATGCTTGAACATTCTACACACATGGCTAAAAGAAAAGAGAGTTAAACCCAGAGACACGGAGAGCGCTGAGAACAGAAAGCGGACAGACCGGAATTTCTGTCCTACCGGGAAGAAAGTTCATGGGAGGCGGAGGCGAAGATTTTAGTGTGGGCGTCGATGTCGGGTTCGGTGGTGGCGGGGGACATGAGGGCCATGTTGTGGAACGGCGTGAGGAGGACGCCGCGGTTGAGGGCGTAGAGGTGGAGGAAGCGTTCGAGTTCGAAATCGGCGGCAGCGGCGGATTCGCCGCCGTTGCGGGGAGGTTTTGCGGCGAAAGTATATTCGGCGCGGGCGCCGAGGCGGATTGCATTCCAGGGGAGGCCGGTGGCGCGGAGATTTTCCGCGACACCATCGGTGAAGCGCTTGGCGAGGGGGATCATACGTTCGAAGGCGGCGGGCGTGAGGATGTGTTCGAGCGTGGCGCGCATGGCGGCTAGCGAGAGCGCATTCCCTGCCAAGGTTCCGCCGATGCCGCCGACGTCGCAGTCTTCGAGATGAATGCGGGCGTTGATGCGTTGGGCGACTTCTTCGGAGACGCCGAAGGTGGCGCCGGGAATGCCGCTGCCAATGGCTTTACCGAAGACGAGCATATCGGGATCGAGTTTCCATTCGGCGGTGCAGCCGCCCGGGCCGGCGCAAATGGTGTGAGTTTCGTCGGCGATAAGGAGCGAGCCATAGCGGCGCGCGAGTTCGCGCGCGGATTTCCAGTAGCCATCGTCGGGGAGAATGATGCCGACGTTGGTCATGGCGGGTTCGGCGAGGATGCAGGCGACGTCGTGATGCTTGAGCGCGCTTTCGAACGCGTTGAGATCGTTGAATTCGACGACGCGGGTGGTTGCGGCGGGATTGACGGGCGGGCCGATATTGCCGCGGCGGGGGCCGACCACGCCATATTCGAGCCTGGCAAAAGATTCATCCACGGTGCCGTGGTAGCAGTAGTGGAACACAAGGATTTTCGAACGCTGCGTGATTTCACGGGCGATGCGAATGGCGAAGCGATTGGCGTCGGTGGCGCTGAGAGTAAATTGCCAGTAGGGGAGACGGAAGCGGCGCTGGAGATCTTCACCGACCCAGAGGGCGTCTTCGGTGGGGAGCATGAAAGTGATGCCTTCTTTGACGCGGCGCGCGACAGCTTCGGCGACGATTTCGGGTGAATGGCCCGTCATGGCTCCGGTGTCGCCGAGGCAAAGGTCAATGTATTCGCGGCCATCCACGTCGGTAAAATGCGCGCCTTTGGCAGACTTGACGAAGATGGGGAAAGCGCCAGCCCATTTTTTCATCCAGTTCATGGGGACGCCGCCGAGGAGGGAGGATTGGGCACGATTGTAGAGAGCAGCTGATTTGGGGTGATCGGCGAGGAAGCGGGAATCTTCGCGAGTTTGGAGAGTTTTCAGTTTGGTGCGGTCGATGGTGGTCATGGGAGAGCGTGCCCGGAAACGATAATCGCAATGCTGCAAATCATCAAGTGCCACCGAAAGAAGAAAAGTAACGGATTGCATCACCGAGGTGAAAGCATTTTGGGTAGTTACGCTGCCCGCGCAGGAACAAATGGATCCCAAACCTAGACACTTCGAGGAAGGTCACAAGAGCTGCAATGGTCAGCGGGGCCAAAACGCCAACCACATTTGGAGCATGGGACAAATGGCACGCGGACCGCAACTGTAAGCCCGTATAAGACAACAAGGAGTGCCAACCTAATGATGCTCCCAGCACAACATTGGCAAAGTCGTTGGAGGAATTGGGGAACACTCGAAAAGCAAGGAGCATGGCGAAAAAGAAAGGCGGGATAGCCTAGGCGTATCAATATTTCCGTAGGAATAGGCTTTTTCTTAGAAGCCTCGCGTATTCCTCCGACGTTGCTAGGGAGATCACTTGTGGATTGTTTTGCAATGGCTGCGCTCTGATTAGATTATAAGCGCAAAATCAGCAACGTCACGCTGACGGTGTGATGGATTGAAGTGGTGGCAAGGCAGCCGGGTGCTATCGAAGTTCGCGGATGATTTCGCGAGCGGCGTTGGCGCCGGAAACGCCGGTCAGGCCGTTGCCGGGATGCGTGCCGGAGCCGCAAAGAAAAAGGCCGCGGATGGGCGTTTTGTAACGCGCCCAATCCAGAACAGGGCGCATGGTGAAGAGCTGATCGAGAGCGAGTTCGCCGTGAAAAATGTGGCCGCCGGTGAAGCCGTAGGATCTTTCGAAATCAAGCGGCGTGATGACTTGCATGTATTCGATGAGATTGGGCAAATTCGGCGCGTAAGCGGCCAGGGTTTTGACAACGGTGTGACCCAGGTCGTGGCGGCTCGAGTCCCAGCTCCCTTCTTTCAGCTTGAATGGGGCGAATTGGACGCAGGCGGAGAGGACGTGCTTGCCATCGGGAGCGAGCGAGGGATCGAGAATCGTGGGGATGGTGACATCGAGCCAAGGGGCTCTCGAGAATTCGCCGTACTTGGAGGCATCGAAGGCACGTTCGAGGTAATCGATTTCGGGGCCGATGTGAATGCGGCCGGATAGCGCCTTGAGAAAGCCCTCCGTCGCGTCCAGCGCAGTGAAAGCCGGCAGACTGCCGAGGGCGAGATTGACCTTGGCGACGGTGCCATTGGCGCGGAAATTTTTCATGCGGTTGGCGAAGGTGGGGTCGAGTTGCGTGGGATCGACGAGATGGAAAAAGGTGCGTTTGGGATCGACGCCGGAGACGACGGCTTCGACGGCGATTTCTTCGCCATCGGCGAGAACGATGCCGGTGACGGCGCCGTCTTTGACGAGAATGTGGCGGACTTCGGCATCGGTGCGGATTTCAGCGCCGGCCTGTCTCGCGGATTCGGCGAGAGCGCGCGTGAAGGAGCCGAGTCCGCCGCGCGGAAACGCGGCAGAGCCTACGGGATGGGCATCGGCGCCGGCGCGCAGAAGAAGGACGGCGGTCGATCCGGCGGACCAGGGGCCAAGCGCGGCGCCAAAAATGCCGCGCGCGGCGATGACGGCGCGAAGGAGTTCGGTTTCGAAAAATTCGGCAACGAAGTCCGCAACGGCCATGGGACCCCATCGGAGCAGATCGAATATGCCGGACTTTCCAAGGCGGCGAAGGCTGCGGCCGGTCTTGAGGAAACTCCAGAGATCTTCGGGAGTGGGTTTATCGATCGCGGGAGGCGTGATGGAAGTGAGCTGCGTAAAAAAGCGGGCGGTTTTTTCGAGCGACAAAGCAAATTGGGCGTACTTGGTGGAGTCCTTGGCGGAGATGCGGGCAATTTCGGCGGCGGTTCTGGCGACGTCGTTGTAGAAAAGGAGCGCCTTGCCGTCAGGCGTCGGAGCAAAGACGCGCGGATCGGGATAGAGAATTTCACAATCGAAATTATCGAGTTGCAGATCGCGCGCGACATCGGCGCGGAGCGGACCGAGGGTGTGCGCGAGAGTGGAGGCGCGGAAGCCGGGATGAAATTCCTCGGTGATGGCGCCACCGCCGACCATTTCGCGCCGTTCGAGGACCAGGGGCTTGAAGCCACCCCTGGCGAGATAAAAAGCGGTGATGAGTGCGTTGTGCCCGCCGCCGATGAGAATCACGCGCTGTCCGATGGGCATGGTTAGTTGGCCGCCTTTGACGCGGTCGCAGTCGAGCGCGAAGAACCGCCCTTCCATTCTTTAAGGATGACCTGGCTGGCGATGCGGCCGTTGGCGCCCATGATGCCGCCGCCAGGGTGGGTGGCGGATCCGCACATATAAAGGTTGCGGATGGGCGTGCGGTAGTAGGCCCAGCCGGCGACGGGGCGAAGGAAAAAAAGCTGTTCGAGAGAAAGCTCGCCCTGGAAAATATTGCCTTGCGTGAGGCCGAATTCGCGCTCGAGATCGAGCGGGGTGAGGACCTGTCGGCCGATGATGATGTCTTTGATGTTGGGCGCGTACTCAGCGATGGTGTTGATGACGTTGTCGCCGAAGGCTTCTTTCCGATCGTCCCAGGTGCCTTCGGCGAGCTTGTAGGGTGCGTACTGCACGAAGCAAGAGAGAACGTGTTTGCTGGGAGGCGCGACGCTGGGGTCGGTGAGGCTGGGAATGACCATGTCGATGTATGGCTTGCGGGAGTAGCGGCCGTATTTGGCGTCGTCGTAAGCGCGCTCCATATATTCCATGCTCGGAGAAATGGAGATGGCGCCGCGAAGATGCGCGCCCGGGCCGGGGAGGCATTTGAAATTGGGGATCGCGTCGAGCGCGAGATTGACCTTGCCGGATGAGCCGCGAAATTTGTAGCGGCGGACGCCTTCGAGAAAATCTGCGGGAAGCTCGCTCGGTTCGAGGAATTTCTCGAACGTGAGGTGCGGATCGACGCTGGAAGAGACGACGTTGGCGGAG
>Ga0137391_10002933_pt1 | contig 12840 bp, 8 predicted proteins | sample 15con2h24BmetaG_FD_101399 | JGI IMG/M metagenome (GOLD analysis project Ga0137391, IMG submission 101399) | Vadose zone soil microbial communities from Angelo Coast Range Reserve, California, USA - 15con2h2.4B metaG | ecosystem: Environmental > Terrestrial > Soil > Vadose zone > Saprolite...
GGGGGGGGGGGGGGGGGGGGGGGGGGGGGGGGGGGGGGGGGGGGGGGGGGGGGGGGGGGGGGGGGGGGGGGGGGGGGGGGGGGGGGGGGGGGGGGGGGGGGGGGGGGGGGGGGGGCGGGGGGGAGGTGGGCGGGGTGCCGCTCGCGTTCGTCAGGACGACGACCGACTGCGCGGGGACCGAGACCGAGCTGCCGGTGAAGGTGCTGGAAACGACGGTCGGGTTGGCGGCGTCGTAGGTGTACTCGGTCTCCGAGGAGCTGGTGATCCCCAGGCTTGACGTGCTCACCGTGGCGGCGCTTGCGGGGCTGGCGTTGACCAGCATGACGGCGTAGGACCCGCCCGGCAGGTCAGAGTAGTAGCTGTAGATATCGGGCGTCGGTATGACCAGGGTGCCGACCTTGGCCCCCTTGACGGCGAGCTTGGCCGCCAGCTGATAGCCGTAATAAGGCGGGTACGGTGTGTTGACCGCCGGCTCGCCGCTGGTGCCGGAGGAGAACATGCCGAAGTCGGCGGTCGGGGTGCCGTAGTTGTGGACGTCCCACCAGTCGACGCTCTGCGCGCCGTAGGAGAGCCATTCCATGGTGTTGGCGGCGGCGAAGAGGGCACCGAGGGGCTGCTCGTTCCAGACGTTCGCCGTCTGGGACATATTGGTCTCGCCGACGATGAAATAGGCGCTCGGGTCGTCGGCGGAGAGGGTGGCGTGCACCTCGGCCGCCGCGGCGGGGATGTTGTCGATCAGCTCCATCATCGACTGGACGCTCTCGGTGGGCGTCCCGTTGATCGGATACCAGTGCACGTCGGCGCAGTTGATGTCGGCGGCGTCCGCCTTGAGGATCGTGTCGTTCCATGCCTGGAAGCCCGCCACGCCGGCGCCGGGTGCCAGGTTGCCGTCCATCGCGTAGTCGTAGCAGATCTGGGCATTCGGGTTGACGGCCTTCATCGCCTGCATGTACGGCAGGGCGTTGGTCGCGTATGAACCGGCCGTGTGCGGGCTGGCGTGGTTGTCGGTCTCCCACGAGCCGTACTCCTCGTTGCCTATCTCCCAGAGCGACACCCCCTGGCCGGCCGTCGCCGACTGCGTGACCCAGGCCGCCGCGTCCTGCGGGGTGTCGGAGCCGTAGTTGACGGTGACGAGCTTCTGCCCGCCGGAAATCGCGTTGACCGCGCTGGAGTACTGGGCGAAGCTGACCGGATCGACGGTGCCGTTGAAGGTGTTCGGCTGCCACAGGTACCCGTCGGCATAGGAACCGCCGGGATACCGGATGAGGCCCGTGCTGGCGGCCGACAGGCTACTGGAGATGGCCGGGTCCACGAAGTTGGTGTCCCAGGAGGCCGTGTTGACCCCCAGCGGGTCAAGCGGGCCGGACAGGGTGGCGCTTGAGGATCCCTGGCTCGGGCCTGAGCAGGTGGTAACCGGGATCGGGTTGGACGTGCCGTTGTAGTCGGCGTTGAATCCCCAGGATGTGCTCTGCCCCGGGGCCAGGTCGGCGTTGAAGCTGCCCGTGGGGGTGGCCGTCACCGTCGAGCCGCTCTGTGTCACGTTCGCGCTGAACGGGGTCCCCGGCACGATCGTCTGGCCGGCGGTGAACGCCCAGCTGATCGTCCAGTTGGTGATCGCGTACGGGGCGTTGTTGGTAACCGTGACGGTCACCCCGAAATCAGGCGGGCTGTTGGACGGCGTCTGCCAGGCGATGGCGTACGCGGCGCCGCACGCGGCTCCGGTGTCGGCAGGCGCGCGCGCGGGTGTTACGGCGATCGCCGCGACAGCGGCACCGGCCGTCAGCACGACCGCCAGGGCGGCGCTGCCCCAGCGCCTGGAACGGATGGTCATGGGCGCTCCTTCGCGTGACGGCCAAGCTCACTCAACCTGGCGGCGGACCGGCGGACGGCGCGGACGGCGCCCAGGCGGACGGCGCCCAGGGCGCGCTGCGCGTAGGTGTCACAGCCGACTGCGCTTTACCGGTTAAGCTGCGGTGATGCTTACGCCAGGCCACGCGAAAGTCAAGAGTCCCCGGAAGCCGTCACGCTGCCCGCGCACGTCGGTCCTGGTTATCCAGGAGACAGGGGTTCAGCCAGCCAGCCCAGGCCAGCTCAGGCGCGAAACTTCCAGCCCTGTCCAGCGCACGACGCCAGAAAGTGACACCGGCTCCAGGCCGCGGACGCTGTGTCACGATCCGCGGGGCTGCGTCGTCCTGTAAGAAATGGCCGCAGGCGACAGAGGGAGGCACTCATGCCCAGCCCCGGGATCGACATCACCGCGTTCGCCGGGCTCGTACCGCGCGACCACGGGCTCGCCGTGATCGCGCTGGCCCTCCCGGACGGCACCGCACACGCATCGGTCGCCAACGCCGGCGTCCTCAGGCATCCGGTCACCGGAATCCCGGTCATCGGCATCGTCGCCGGCGGCCAGTCCCGCAAGCTCGCCCACCTCAGGACCCACCCCCGCGCCACCGTGGTGCTGCGCGCCGGCTGGCAGTGGGCGGCGGTGGAAGGCCCGGCCGAGCTAGCCGGCCCAGACGACCCGCTGGACGGCATCGACGCAGAGCGGCTGCGGCTGCTGCTCCGGGAGATCTTCACCGCGGCAGGCGGCAACCACGACGACTTCAGCGCCTACGACCGGGCGATGGCCGCCGAACGCCGCACAGCGATCCTGGTCACCCCCGCCCATTCCTACCGATGACCGGAAGCCGCCGAGCCGCCGAGCCGCCAGCCAGCTTCCGGCCGCCTGCCGCGGGACATCACGTCCGCGTCGAAGGTTGGGGTCGCACTTTCTCCACGTTCTGACCATGATCACGCCCGGTATGGGCTGATATGTAGTCACGGAATATGTAGAGAGTCAAGGTGGCTGGATACAGCCCGGTGCCTATGCGGCCGTCAGCGCCGGCTTCGGCGAGTCGAAGCACCCGCGTCGGCGTGCCTGCCCGGCAACTGATGGCGGGCAGGCGTAAGGTGCGGGGATGGCGTTCACGTATCCGATCACCCACGCGGGCAGTCACTTCGGTGAGCTGGTCGATCGTGCCCGGCACACGCACCGTCCGGTAGCGATTACCGAGGATGGCAAGCCCGTGGTCGCGATCGTCAGCATCGACGATCTGGCCGATCTGGAAGATCGTGCCGCCCTGGCTGCGCATTACGCCGACAGGCTGGCGGGCCATGCGGGTATCCGGCTGGCAGACCTGGATGCGGCCCTGGACCGGATTGACGCCGAAGACGGGCAATGAGCCGCACCATCGTCGTCCGGGAGACGGCGATCCGGGCGCTGGCCCGCATCCGCTCTGAGGACAAGGATGCTTTCGCCCAGATCAGGCAGGCGATGTCGGCACTGGCAGATCAGCCCTGTCCAGATGCAGCGGTCGCCTGGGGAAATAGCGGGATCTACCGTTTACATCTTGCGGGCATCCGGATCCTGTATGAGGTCGATGATGGCGCATTGACCATCTACATTATTAATGTCGCGACCACAGCGTAATTGTCGGCGTCGGCCGGGACGAGATGCCGCGACTGGTCCTCGCCGATCCTGGCAGCACTCGTCCCCGCATCTTGCCGACGGCTACGGTGAGGGTGCTGACGCGTATTGTCCATCAAGTCCGGGGGGTGACGACAGGTTGTCGCCACGGGAGGGTGGCCGGGCCGGGCGGGCTGGCATAGTGTGGCTGGCCTGGTGTCCCGTGGGGTGGGAGGTGAGGGATGCCCAGTACGCGAGCCTACGTCCGGCGCTGTTCGGCGTGCCCGCAGCGGCGGCTGGCCAGTCACCGGGAGGAGCCGCTGTGCGCGGTGTGCATGCCGCAGGCGCGGGAGGCCGTGCCCGGCACGTTTACCTGGGCGTTCGACTCGCCTTTGATGCGGCGGGTGCTGGCGGAGCACAATGTCGGCGCGGTGCCCGCGGTGTTCCGGGCGGCGTCGGGGCTGTCGCTGTATGACGTGGCGGGCCTGGCGGGCCGTTCGAAGGACACGATAGGCTCGTATGAGCTTGGCAAGCGCTGCGCCCTGCATGATGACCGGGCGTTCGGAGAGTTCGCCGCTGCGGTGGACCTGCCGTATGTGGCGATGCTGCCGTACTTCTTCCGGGATCCGGATGCGGCGCTGGCGGGTGATTCTGTCCTTGCGGCGCTGCTGGAGGCGCTGGGCGTGGATGTGAACCGGCGGGGCTTCGGCGGCCTCGCCGCCGGGACCGCTGTCGCTGCCATGCTGCCCGAGGTGTCCGTCCCGGCCCGGGTGACCGCGTCGCACATCCGCTACCTCGAAGCCTGCGAGACCACCCTGATCAGCCAGGACCGGCAGGTCGGCGGCGCGGCGCTGCTCCGGTCGGGACTGCGCGTGTCGCAGCGTGCCCGACGGATGCTGGACGAGTCAAGTTTTACGGACACGATCAAGTCCCAGCTGCGCTGGGTTACCGGAGACCTTGGCCTTATCGTCGGTCAGCTTGCCCGCGACAGCGGGCACTTCGCGCTCGCGCAGCGCCTGTACCGGGAGGCGCAGCTGCTGGCCAGCGCCGCCGGGGACACCGTGCTGAGGGTGCACGCCCTGGCGAACATGTCGGAGCTGTCGTACGACATGGCCCTGGCGGGCTCCGGTAAGAATCACGCACGGGACGCCCTGCTGCTGGCCAACCAGGCTGCTGACGTAGCACGCCGCTACCCCATGCCGCGGCTGCACGCGGCGGTGGCGCTTCGGCACGCGAACGCCGCGTCTCAGCTCGGAGATGTGGCCTCGTTCCGTTCCGCGGTCACCCGGATGCGGCGCGAACTCGACCGGGGTGCGGGCACTGGCGACCCGGCATGGCTCTGGTTCGTCAGTGACACCCTGGTCACCGTGTACGAGGCAAGGAGCAGGGCATCCCAGGGTAATCTCGACGCCGCGGGCGCGGCCTGCATGACGAGCCTGGACGACGCGGTGCGGTCGCCCCGCAACAGCGCACTCCGCCGCGCTCAGCTCGCGACGACCCTTGCCAACGGCGGGGACACCACCAGTGCCCTCAGCGAGGGCACGACCGTGCTTTCGGCGCTCGAAGGCGGGGTGAGATCCGTCCGGGTGCTGAACGAGCTCCGCCCGGTGCGGGTCGCGGCAGGCGCATCGAAGAAGGCCGGCGCGGCAGAGTTCCGCTCACGCTTCGACGCGGCGAACCTGACGCTCACCGCCGCATAGGTGAACGGTCGGCGGCGCGCGTGACTGGTCGAGCTGGCGCAGGCACGGGCCGGAGGGCCGTAAACCGCGAAGCCGTTCTGAATAAAGCTCCTGGTGGTCGTCTGGCTGCTTATCTGGACTGGTGCAGCTCGATAAGGGGGGTGCGTCCGGTGGCGGTCTTGAAGTAGTCGGCGGTCCACGCTGTGTCGCCGGCTGCCGATATCGCGCCGAGGACCTTGTCGCCGGTCCCCGGGTTCGGCGCGGCTACCTGCCGCCAGCCCGCGCCGTCGTTGCGGGCAACCAGGGTGAGCTGGTTGCCGCTCGCCGGGTCGAAGGCTGAGCCGACCCCCCAGACGGTGCCATCGGCGAAGGCCACGCCGGTGAGGACGGCACGGGACAGGGGGCGGTCCGGAAGTCGGCCGGGGTGCTGGCCCGGGTGGCGTGAACGTACTGGCACGAGACCACGGTATGCCGCGGGTCAGGGTGGCACGGTCTTGCCTGTCACGGTCCGGCGGGCTCGGTGCTTGGCCTGCCACTCGCGATATGGTGTGCAGCGCACAGCGCGTTCGTTTCCTGGCTTCACACGCGAGAGGCATCCGATTCTGGTGGGGATGGATCTTCGGCTGGTAGTGGCGGTGCGTGCGGGGACGGCCGCCGAGGGTACCCGCGGCTCCGGATACCTGGTCGCCGACAGGCTGGTGCTGACCGCGGCCTCGGTGTGCGACGTCCGCGGCGACCCGCCTGACATCGCGATCTCGCTGAGCGACGCGCCTCGCGAATTCAGCTGCAGGGTCGCCTGGACCGAGCCCGGCGTCGCGCGGGAGGCTGGCGCGGCGTTACTCGAAGTCATTGATCCCGCATGGCCGCGATTAGCCGCGCCGACGGCCCGCTGGGGCCGGTTTACCGGCCGCGGCGGCTGGCTGAACTGCCAGGTCGCGGCCAGCCCGCCGCCCGCGGATAGCGCCTGCCCAGAGGCCGCCGGTCCGCTGAGCGGCCGTGTCGGCCCGTACAGATCCCCGGTGACCGGTGACCTCACCGTCGGGATCAGCGACGGGGACGATGGCGAGCAGGCGCATGACGGCCCAGGCGGGAGCCGCGGCCCAGGCGGGAGCCGCTGGCCAGGCCGGGTCGGCGCGGCGGTTATCCATAACGGGCTGATCACCGGAGTCGTGCGGGCCGGCGACGCGGATGGCGGGCCGGGATTCCTCCCGGTGATACCGGCGACGCGGTTTATCGGTGATGTGCAGTTCGCCCGCGAGATCAGGGCGGCGACACGGCAAGTGCCCCGGTCCGAGTCACTGGAGCTGTCGGGCTTGCTCTCCCCGTGGCCGGTGTCACGGCCCCGGACGCCGGCGGATCTGCTCCAGCCGGAACTGGCCGTGGTGACCCTCGCGGGGCGCGCTGCCGAGCTCGACGAACTCGCGGCGTGGTGCCGGCTGCCCGCGCCGTCCGCGGCGCGGGCAGTGACCGGCGGTCCTGGCTCGGGGAAGACAAGGCTGGGCAGGGAACTCGCGGCGCGGATGCATCAGGATGGCTGGGTCGCCGGGTTCGTCGGGGACCCTGGCCTGCGCGCCGGGATCGAGCGACTAGCATCCGCATCCCGGCCGGTTCTGCTGATCGTCGATGACGCGGAGACACGCACAGGCGTATCTTCCCTGGTCAGCTACGTCCTGGCCAGGCGGCATCGACCGCCGGTCCGCTGCCTCTTGCTCACGAGAGATCTTGACCCGTGGTGGAGGGGGCTTCAGGAGTCGTCGCCTGAGGTCGCGGCGGCATTCAGCCGCCTTCCCCTGTCGTTAACTGATCCGCCGGCCAGCGCGGCCCAGCAGGAAGAGATGGTGACGGGGGCGGCTCATGACCTTTCCGGCGGATTGCAGGAGGTGCTCACTTATGCGAATACCGGATGGGTAAAGCCTGAGCATGTCCCCGTACGTTCTGATGATTTCTCGAGCGCGGGATTCTCTCTTGCTCACCAGGCGATCCTGGCCGCACTGCTTGAAGACGATCCAGAGGCAGGCGGGCACGCCGCAGAGGTGCTGCTGAGGCATGAGGAAGGGCGCTGGGCAGACGTAGCGCGGGAATGCGAGGTACCGGTCTCAGATATCCGCATGGCGGTCGCGGTCGCGCACTGCTATCGGCCGCCGACCCCCGGCAGAGCCGATGCCGTGCTCTCGTGCGTGCCAGGACTTCGCGGCCAGGAGATGGAGCAGGGACGCCAGCGGATCGCCGGCTGGCTCAGCGGGCGGCTCGGCTCCCGGGTGGCCGGCGTGGCTGTGTGGAGCCCGTTCCTGCCAGCCATGCTCGCCGAGAGTCACATTGCCCGCACCGTGGACCGTGACCTGCTGAACGATCTCCTGCGCTTGCTTGACCCCCCGGAGACGGCTCGCGCGCTGATCACCCTGGCTCGGGCGAGCACCCTGGGATCGGCCGCCGCCAGGCGCCTCGGCGAGCACCTCACCGCGGTGATCATCGCGAACCCGCGGATGCTCGGGCCTGCTGCCGCGGCCGCCGCCGCCGCGCACCCGCTGGATCCGCTCATCCGGGCGATCACCGCGCTGGTGGAACGGGCCGAGCTGGACCCCATCCTGGCCGGGGGCATCACGCGCGCTATCCCCGCGGTGACCGGCGTGATCAGCGACATCGCGATCCGTGCCCACGAACGGACCATCGAACGCCTGCGCGGCCCTGCCGGCCGCCCTGCCGCCGCCGCCAACGGGCGCCACCCTGCCCTGGCGGCAGAGCTGATCTGCCTCGGGCGCCGGCTGGCCGCCGCGGGCGCGACAGGCCGCGCGATCGACGCGGCCCGCGAGGCCGCCGAGATCTACCGTGACCTGAGCGCGAATGCCCCTGCCGTCTTCCGGCCTCCGTGGGCGGCAGCGCTGCTCGACCTGGCCGGGTGGCTGGAGCCCGGCGCGGCCGCCGGGCCGGCCCGGCAGGCGGTCGAGTTGTACCGCGAGCTAGCTGAGGTGGATCCGCCCCGGTTCCTTCCGGAGCTGGCCTCATCGCTTCTTCGCCTCGGATCCTTCGCCGAGGGCGCCCGCGAGCTGGGCACGGCCGAGCAGGCCCGCGAGGAGTCCGTACGCGTGTGCCGCAGCCTCTGCCGGACAGATCCCGCCACATTTAAGCCGGTCCTGGCGGCCGCCCTCGCGGCCTGGATCCGGTCTCTGGACCAGGCGGATCAGGCGGATCAGGCGGATCAGGCCGAGCTGGCGGACCGGGCGGACCGGGCCGAGCTGGCGGACCTGGCGGAACATGGAACGTCGGCGGCCGCGGAGCTCGCGGGGGTCTATGCCGAGCTCAGCTCGGCGTATCCGGCCGCCTACCTCAGCCTGCACGCCGCGGCTCTCGACAGCCTGTCGGGACGTCTCGCCGCAAGCGGAGAGCTAGCAGCCTCGCTCGCCGCGGGCGAGTCGGCCGCGGGCGTACATCGGATCCTGGCGACCGAATCCCCCGACCTCCATCTCGTCAGGCTGGTGGACGCCCTCGCCTGGCTGTCCGACCTGCTGTGTGCTACTGGTTCGACGGAACAGGCACGCGCGGTCGGCGCGGAGGCCGTCACGTGGTGCCGCGCGGCCGCTGGCGAGGAGCGTGCCGCTGGCCGGGCACGTCTCGCCTCGGCCTTGACAACCGTCGCGGCGCCGCTTGGCGAGCTCGGGCAGTGGGAAGATTGCCGGCCGGTGCTCGAGGAAGCTGTCGCGCTCTACCGGCAGCTGGCCGCGGAAAAGCCAGCGGAGTACCGGGGGGAACTGGCCGCGGCGCTGACCAACCTCGCCGTGGTGCTCGGTGAGCGGGACCATGCGGCTGAGAGCCGGGTGGCGGCACAGGAAGCGGTCGATCTCTTCCGGCAGCTGGCCGCGGACGAGCCAGCGGAGCATCAGGCAGCGCTCGGCGTGGCGCTGACCAACCTCGCCGTCAGCATGGGCGATGACGGCAGTCATGCGGAGGCGCTGGCCACCGCCGAGGAAGCCTTGAGCCGGCTGCGCGGCCCGCAGGATGGCCCGCGTCGCGAACGCGAGCAGGCCGCGGCGCACCTGGCGCTGGCTAACCAGCTGGCGGCCCAGGGCCGCTACGCCGCGGCAGCCGCCGCGGCGGCGGAGGCGGTCCGGCTGCACGAGGCGCGCGCGGCGGGTGACGATGACGTCTCTTATCCGGCGTTCGGCGCGGCTGTCCGATGCCTGGCTGATCTGCGCCGCGCGGCAGGTCAGCACGAAGAGGCGCTCCGGGACGCTACGCGAGCCGTCAGCTTCTACCGTCGGCTGGGTACTGCGGGGGGTATTGGGGGGTCGCCCTCCCAGGCTGGTACTGCGGGGGGTGTTGGGGGGCGCGAAGCGTCGCCCCCCCAGGCTGGTACTGACCGTCAGGGCCGGTACTCGCGAGGCCTGGCGGAGGCGCTCGGGACGCTGTCCGCGTGCCTGGCAGGCGTGCGGCGCACGGCGCAGGCTCAGCGCACCGCGGAGGAAGCCGTCGATCTCTGCCGTCGGCTGGCCGAAACTGACCCGGGGCCTGGCGATGCCATGCTCGCGTACGCTCTGGCCGGACTCGCCGCCCGGAGTGACCAGGCGGATCAGCCGTGGCTCGCGGACGAAGCCTGGGCGGAGGCGGCGGAGCGCTACAAGCGGCTAGCCGGGCCACAGGCCGAGAAACACGCGCACGAGTACCTCGTCGTGCTGTGCGACCGCGCCCGGCGGCTCGGCCGGGCAGGCAGGGAAGAATGCCTGGGCGTCGCCCAGGACGCCGTCCGTTACGTAAGCGCGCGGCGAGCCGCCGGGCGGAGGAGGTACGTGCCGCTCGACCATGCCGAGGCGCTGGTGACCCTCGCCGAGTGCATGAGATGGCAGTCACGCCGGGCGGAAAGTCACGTCGAAGCCCTGCGGGTTGTGGCGTCCTGCCGTCATGACCTCGAGGACCTCGTGCCTGGCACCGGGGACGGCCGGTGGCCCGGTCTCGCCGACCGGGGGCGGACGATAGCTCAGCGCCTGTACGCGCTCGGCTTTCTCGTCGAGAGCCTTGACGTGGTGGAACTCGCGGCGAGAGGTTACCGGGCCGCCGCGGACGCGGGGCCCTCGCCGGCCCTCGCCCGGTACGGGCTCGCGAGGAGCCTGCGGCTGCGCTCGGCCGCGTTGCGCGATTTGTCCCGGCGCAGGGCAGCCGCACGAGCCGCCGACCAGGCGATCCTCATGTACCGCGAGCTTGCTGCCGAGGACCCTGGCCAGTTCCGGTTGCCCTTCGCGGCCGCGCTCGATGAGCTGGCCGCCAGCCAGCGGCGCTCGAAAGCCCGGATACTACGCGCGGAAGCGCGGGCGATCCGCGATGCCGGCGCCGCCGGGTAGCCCTCTGCCCGCCTGTTATGCCTCTTACGGTCCAGGGAATGTCTCGGGCTCGATGACCAGTTCCGGCGACATGGCGAGGGACAGCTCGGCACCACCGACGAGATCATCCCAGGTGATCACGTCGACGCGGGCGAGGTGGCTGTTGTACGTCCGGAGGGACTGCGCCGCGGCCTCTTGCCTCGCCGGGACGAGGTAGCGCGGATCGCCGATCACGACGGTCGCGAAACTGCGGTGGCAGTCAGTCTGCAGGCTGAGCGAGATAGCGTCGCTGTTGCGGTCCAGCTCGCGCAGGGTGTTCATCGCCTGGGCGACAGCTTCATGGATCTGCGGACCAGCCAGGTAGTGGTCGCCGTCCTTGACCACAAGATCCGGAAGATTCGCCGCGCGCAGCTTGACGAGGTGCAGCACGTTGTCATAGCGGCGGACGGGGAGGTCCAGGTCGTCGAGGCCGGGGATCGCGGGGAGCAACTCGGCGGCGATGTAACGACCGCCGAGCGTCCACCACTCTTCCGAGAGCACGTGATGCAGGTCTGCCGCGCCGCTCCCCGGGTCCTCGACGACGGCCTTCAGCCTCTGCAGCCCGCGGACCTGGCGGGCGTGCTCGATCAGGCCCGACAGCTGCCCGGCACTGGCGAGATCGCTGAGCGCGTCGGTTGCCTGCGGATTGCGGGCGACCGCGGTGATCACGCGGCGCAGCGTGGCGCCGTCGGCTTCGCTGAGGCCGCCGATCAATGGTTCCGTCATCTGCTGCTCGCCCGCGGCCTGGCCAGGCCGCGTCAGCAGCGATGCCTGCCTGAGCAGCTCCTGCAGCCGGACGACTTCCTGTCCTTCGGCCGACAGGCTAGGCGCGCCATAAGGAAATAACCGGACGGGAACAGGTGGCTGCGCCGGGCGGTCGCGACCGCCCGGGTGCCGGTCTGCGAAGTCGGCAGCCGGCCGTTTCCCGCGAGCCTGATGTGGCGTGCCGGCATCAATGATGTGGCGTCGCCGAAGGATCATGATCCGGCCGGACTCGAGCGACGCGGTGTACTGGTGAGGTGGGTATCTTCCGGATGCAGCCGCCATGGCCGATATAGTAGCGATGCTCACTGCATGAGGGCATTGCTGTCGGGCTTGACGTAGGGCAGCCGGGCGACCAGGAACATGCCGAGTTCTTCATCAGGGCCGCCGTTGGCGCACCAGGAGGTCTATGACCGGGGTGTGCCGTTCCAGCGCCACGTGGCAGGGCGCGGGTGCCCGGGCAGTGTGGCGCGTCCGGTGGCCCACAACAAGGTGAGCCACGGGTCCGTGGTCACCGGGGCGTCAGGGAACAGCCGTGCGAGCGCCGTCGAGCACAGGCCGGCGGGCGGCGCCCAGGCAAGCCCGAGCCCCCCGGCCAGGTCGTGGGTATGCACCAGGGTTTCCACCACCCCCATCGCGGCGAAGCCCTCCGGTCCGACACCCCGTAGCTGTGGTAGGCGCGAACCCCCGACGGCGTCGTGCGCACCATGGCGACAAGCAGCGCGCCACACGCCTCCAGCACCTGCAACAGCCCGGCGGCCCCCGCCGCACGGTCGGCGTGGACGGCGTTATCGGGCCCGCCGGGCCTGCGGCTTTCACACGCGAAGGGGACGTCGCGGCTGCGGGGCGGTGTCCGCGGGCCCAGTGAGACGGCGTACGAGAAGAGGGCGTCGCTGAGGTGCTCCGCGGTCTCCAAGCAGTCCCAGTCCAGCGAGCCGGCCTTCCCGTCCCAGGCGGCCGCCTGTGGCGCCTCCCGCAACGTGGTGACGGCGAGCTGGACGGCCTGGTCGAGGTCGTCCGCGGTGACAGGCAACCGCTCGCCTCCGGCTGATCGGGGCATGGCAAGAAACCATAGCGTGAGCGCCGGGAGCCACGTCCCTCACGGGACCGGACGGGAACGCGCGCCCGCTCGCGGTATCACCGCGCGCCATCGGCTGTCACGGCAGCTAGCTGTCACGGCCGCGACGGGAACGCAACGCGCGATGGTCGCGGTGAAGACGGATCGCGGCAATCGGCTGCCACCCCGCTTCCGTTCGGTTAGGGCCTGCCCGTAAATAACTACGGCGTGTCGGCTCGGCGGCGGTTAGCGGGAACTGCATCAATGGACCGTTGCTGTAGTCAGGTGTGGGTGAATGGACCATTGCTGTAGTTCCGGCGGGGGCTGCTGGCCGCCCGGCCCGCAGCCCTCCTGGCATCACGCCGGGCTGGGACCACGCTAAATCAGGGAAAAGCATGTTATTTCCGGACAGTTCCTTAGCTAAAAAAGATTTAAGAACATGATGCCGAACGGAAGTGTGGTGACGGCGGCCTGACCACGCTGGGTTCAGCGGGGCTGGTGATGCCGGGGCCGGGCGCGCTAGGTCGTGTCTCGTAGATCTTGGTGGCA
>Ga0137391_10002936_pt1 | contig 12837 bp, 9 predicted proteins | sample 15con2h24BmetaG_FD_101399 | JGI IMG/M metagenome (GOLD analysis project Ga0137391, IMG submission 101399) | Vadose zone soil microbial communities from Angelo Coast Range Reserve, California, USA - 15con2h2.4B metaG | ecosystem: Environmental > Terrestrial > Soil > Vadose zone > Saprolite...
CGCCATCCTGATGCTGCGCTTCGCGGTCGACGATCTGAAGGCCTATTATCTGAAGGCGGCAGCCGCAGGTAGCGGGAAACCGTCGAGCCGGCAGCTCGGCGATTGGTTATGGAACGACACCGCGGCCGGTGCCTCGATCATCGCGCTGCGGGAAATCGGTCTGGCTAGCCAAGACGAACGCCTGAACGCCATCCTCGGCAATTTCATGGTGCCGGCCGCCCGTGTCGCGCTGATGAGCTGAGCCGCGAGACCCGCCCGATGGATGGGGATCAAGGTGCTCGCCTTCGACACCGGGGGCACGATCCTCGACTGGCATTCGGGGATCGTCCAAGCGCTGGCCGAGACCGGTGTCCGGCTCCGCGTCGAGCACGACTGGCACGGGCTCGCCAATTTGTACCGGCGCCGTTCGCTCGGTCGAATGCTCGGAGCGGTCGACCCCGATTTCACGATCGACGATGTCCATCGCGAGGTGTTGGACGACGTGCTCGGTGAAAGCGGCACCGGGGAATTTTCCGACTCCGATCGCCATGCCATCGCGCAACGCTGGCACGAACTCGACGCCTGGCCGGATTTCGTGCCGGCGCTCGCGCGCCTCCGCCGGCGGTATGTCTGCATGTCGTTCACGATCTTGAGCTTGTCGCTGGTCATCGACGTGTCGCGCCGCAACGCGATTGGATGGGATGCGGTGATCCCCTGCGAGATGCTGCGCATCTACAAGACCCGGCCGGAAGCGTACCGGCGCGCCGCAGCCCACCTCGCCGTCGAACCGGGCGAAATCCTAATGGTGGCCTGTCACAATTTCGATCTCGACGCGGCTCGGGGCGAAGGCTATCGCACCGCTTTTGTGCGCCGCCCGGACGAATGGGGGCCGGCGGGGCCGCCCGACCCCATTCCGAACCCTTCAACCGATCTCGTGGTCGCCGGTTTTGCCGAGCTTCCCGAGCGTCTCGGCGCCTGAGGGCAGGAGACGCATCGATTCGATAACCGAACGGAATTGGCCCCGCTGCCCGGCACCCCGTATCTCGTCACAAGAGAAGACGAGCGATTAGGAGCTGACCGATGGCGTCAAGGCGTAAGACGACACTGCAGATCGATCTGGCGGATACAGCCGAGGCGCAACGCCTCGCGGCGGCACGCGCCGGGGAGGCGTGGCGGCGATGGGGGCCCTATCTGAGCGAACGCCAGTGGGGCACCGTCCGCGAGGATTACAGCGAGCACGGCAACGCCTGGGAGTATCTGCCGCACGACCATGCCCGCAGCCGCGCCTATCGCTGGGGTGAGGACGGGATCGCCGGGTTCGGCGATGACCAGCTCAATCTATGCCTCGGCCTCGCGCTGTGGAACGAGCGCGACCCGATCCTCAAGGAACGCCTGTTCGGGCTGACCAACAGCGAGGGGAACCACGGCGAGGACGTCAAGGAACTGTATTATTATCTCGACGCCACGCCGACCCATAGCTGGATGCGGATGCTCTACAAGTATCCGCACGTCGAGTTCCCCTATGCGCAGCTGGTCGAGGAGAACCATCGCCGAGGCGCGGGCGATCCCGAGTTCGAGCTGCTCGACACCGGTGTGTTCGACGACAATCGCTACTTTGACGTCGAGATCATTTACGCGAAGGCCGCTCCCGACGACATCCTGATGGAAGTCGTCGCGACCAACCGCGGCAGCAACGAAGCCATTCTCCACATTGTTCCGCAGCTCTGGGCGCGCAACACCTGGTCATGGAAGCCAGGTAGCGAAAAACCGGTCCTGCGGCGGATCGGTGCGTCCGAAATCCTGGCGACGCATCCGCAGATGCCGCCGATGCGGATGGTTTGCGATGGTACCCCTGAGCTGTTGTTCTGCGACAATGAGAGCAACACCGATCGTCTGTGGGGGCACCGCACCCCGGGGTTCTTCAAGGACGGGATCAACGATTACATCGTTCAGGGCAGTCGCGACGCGGTCAATCCCGCCGAATTCGGCACCAAGGCGGCGGCCCGTTACCGCCTGATCGTCGCGGGTGGCAGCTCGGTGCGCCTCCGTCTTCGCCTGATGCCGGAGCGTGCCCAAGCCAGTCTCCGGGATTTCGACAAGGTCCTGGACCGGCGGCGGGCCGAAGCGGATCAATTTTACCTCGCGTTGCAGTCGGATGTTCCGGATGCCGATGCGCGCCTCGTCCAGCGGCAGGCTTTGGCTGGCATGCTGTGGTCGAAGCAGTTCTACTATTTCGATGTCCCCGAATGGCTGAACGGCGACCCGCACCAGCCCCGCCCGCCGGAGGCTCGGCAGTGGGGTCGCAATGCCGATTGGCCGCACCTCAACAACGCCGACATCATCTCGATGCCGGACAAATGGGAATACCCGTGGTACGCCGCGTGGGACCTCGCGTTTCACTGCGTCACCCTCGCTCATATCGACCCCGATTTCGCCAAGGATCAGCTGCTGCTGCTGACCCGCGAATGGTACATGCACCCGAACGGTCAGCTGCCGGCCTATGAGTGGGCATTCGGCGACGTAAACCCGCCGGTGCACGCCTGGGCAGCCTGGCGGGTCTACCAGATGGACCGCGACCGGCGCGGCGTCGGCGACCGCGACTTCCTCGAGCGGGTCTTCCACAAGCTGATGCTCAATTTCAACTGGTGGGTGAACCGCAAGGACGCCGAGGGCCGCAACATCTTCCAGGGCGGCTTTCTCGGCCTCGACAACATCGGCATCTTCGACCGCAGCGCACCACTGCCGACGGGCGGCCACATCAACCAGTCAGACGGCACCGCCTGGATGGCGATGTACACGCTCAACCTGATGCGCATCGCCCTAGCCCTCGCGGAGGACAACCACGTCTACGAGGACATCGCCACCAAATTCTTCGAGCATTTCCTCTACATCGCCGAGGCAATGACCAATATCGGCGGCAGCGGCATCGGGCTGTGGGACGAGGCCGACGAGTTCTATTACGACGTCCTGAACCTGCCCGGCGGACGCCGGGTGCCGCTCCAGATACGCTCGATGGTCGGGCTCATCCCGCTCTTCGCGGTCGAGGTGCTCGACGGCTGCGTCTTCAGCCGATTACCCGAATTCGCGCGCCGGCTGCGCTGGTTTCTTGAATACCGGCCGGACCTGGCGCGGCTCGTCTCGCGCTGGACCGACCCCAATGCCGATGAGCGACACTTGCTGTCGCTGCTGCGGGGACACCGCATCAAGCGCTTGCTCGCCCGCATGCTCGACGAAAGCGAGTTCCTGTCCGAGTACGGCATCCGGGCGGTCTCGAAACATCACGAGAACCATCCCTACGTCTTCGAGCACGACGGGAACCGCTTCAGCATCGGCTATGCGCCGGGTGAATCGACCTCGGGCGTGTTTGGCGGCAACTCGAACTGGCGCGGTCCGATCTGGATGCCGGTCAATTTTTTGCTGATCGAATCATTGCGGCGGTTTCACCGGTACTACGGGGACGATTTCACGGTCGAATGCCCGACCGGCTCGGGGTGCTATCTCAACCTCGATCAGGTCGCCACGGAACTATCGAGACGGCTGACCCGGCTGTTCCTCAAGGACGAGACGGGGCGCCGGCCGGTTTTCGGCGACTCGCAGCGCCATCGGGAGGATCCCGCGTTCCGCGACAACCTGTTGTTCCACGAATATTTCCATGGCGATACCGGACGCGGGGTCGGCGCCTCGCACCAGACGGGATGGACCGGCCTGATCGCAGTATTGCTGCAGCATGCGGCTGTGTCGGGCGTCCGGCAGAGCGGCGACACGACAGCCCCCGTACCGGTGATACCCGAACCGCTCTTGCTGGCCGCGAAATAAGCCGGCGGGCGCAACCGGGGGCTAACGCAGGGCGCCGTTGCCGGAGTCGGCCCAATCGTGAGCTTGCACGGCGCGGATGAAGGTGAGTACGGCGGGAGAGAAACGGCGCCCGCCCATTGACACCAGCGAGATCTCGCGAACGACCTCGGGGTCGCTGACCGGCTGGGTGCGCACGCCGGGGATGGTCGCGGAAAACTCCGGTAAGAAGCAGACGCCGAACCCGGCAGCGACCATCATCTGGATCCAGTCCTCGCGCTCGCTTTGAAAGCCGACGCGGACGGCGAGCCCGTGTTCGGCCAACCGCTCAGCCAGATAGTCCCGGTATTCACAGTTGATCCGCCGCAGATAGGTCTCGCCGGCGACGTCGGCAACGGCGACGCGGTTCTGCTGTTCGAGCCGGTGTCCCGCCGGGAAGGCGATGCAGAAGCGCTCGCGATAAAGCGGCAGCACGTCGAGGCGTTCGTTGAATGCCTCGGGCTGCGCCATCACCGCGAGGTCGAGCTCGCCTTGCAGCAGCATTTGCGACAATCCGGCCGGCACCCCCTCAATAAGGGTGAGGTCGCAACCTGGATTGGCACCACCGAAACCGGCGAGAAATCCCATGAACCGCGCCGGCCCGACCGTGCACATGATGCCGAGCCGGATCTGTGCCTGCTGCAGGTTGAGAAACCGCTTCGCCGTGGTCTTTGCCGCCTCGGCATCGGCGGCGAGCTGGCGCAGATGCGGCTCGATCAGCTGGCCGAAATCGGTCAAGTGAGTAAGCTGGCGCTCACGCCGTAAGAGAAGCCCGCCGAGCTCGGCTTCGAGCTGCTGAACCGCACGGGTCAGCGCCGGCTGCGACACGTGGCACTGCTCAGCCGCTCGAGTAAAGTTCAGGGTATCCGCCACCGCCAGGAAATAGCGGACCTGGTGCATCTCCATGCGCTGACGGTGCCGCGCCTTTGTGCGCCGCACAAGACAAATTCGCGCGAGCCGGCCGCGCCGCGATAGGCGGCGTGCATCGAAACCATCGCCGACCGGCATTTCCGGCGAGACCTGATGATAGCTACCTCTCTCACATAGCGAATGGGAGGGCGAGATGGACATCAGGGAGCACAGCGCGATCAGCCGGCACATGGCGGCCGACCGACCTTTGGCCGGGCAGCGCGCCCTTGTCACCGGTGCCAATTCCGGGATCGGCAAGGCGGTCGCCATCGCGCTGGCCGAGGCCGGCGCAGCGGTCGCGGTTAATTATGTCGTCGGTGAGGACGACGCTCATGCGGTAACGGACCAGATCGCTTCTGCCGGCGGGCGGGCGATCGCGCTGCGCGCCGACGTTTCGAGCGAGGATCAGGTCGACGCAATGTTTGAGGAGGCGTGCGCCGCCTTCGGCACGCTGGACATCGTTGTCGCCAATGCGGGGCTGCAGCGCGACGCGCCGTTCGCGGAAATGACGCTGGCGCAGTGGGATACCGTGATTGGCGTCAACCTGACCGGTCAGTTCCTCTGCGCTCGCGCGGCGGTGCGTGAGTTCCTGCGCCGCGGCCGCCATCCCGAAGTCTCGCGCGCCCTCGGCAAGATAATCTGCATGAGCTCGGTGCATGAGGTCATCCCCTGGGCCGGCCATGCCAATTACGCGGCATCGAAGGGCGGCGTGATGATGCTGATGAAGACGATCGCCCAGGAACTGGCGCCGCAGGGAATCAGGGTGAATGGCCTCGCCCCGGGCGCCACCCGCACCCCGATAAACACCGAAGCGTGGTCGACGCCGCAGGCCTATGAGGCGCTGATGCGCCTTGTGCCCTACAAGCGCATCGGCGAGCCCGAAGATATCGCTCGCGCCGCCGTCTGGCTCGCGTCGGACGACAGCGACTATGTCAATGGCATCACCCTGTTCGTCGACGGCGGTATGACGCTCTACCCCGAATTCGCGTCGGGGGGCTGAGATGGCCAAGGTGGCGTCGGCCAGGGTGGAGCTAGATGGGGCTCGGGATGCGCTGCGCCAACACTGGCCGGAATACCTGATCGAGGCGGTCGGGCTCGGCGTATTCATGGTGGTTGCGGGGCTTTGCGTGATGCTGCTGGAGCAGCCGGGCTCCCCGCTCCACCAGGCGATCGCGAGCCCCGATCTGCGGCGCGGCTTGATCGGCGTGACCATGGGCCTGACGGCGGTCGCGATCATCTATTCGCCGTGGGGCCGGCAATCGGGCGCGCATCTGAACCCGGCCGTGACGCTGACATTCTGGCGCCTCGGCAAGGTGGCCCCGGCCGATGCGATGTTCTACATCGTCGCCCAGTTCGCCGGTGGGATCGCCGGAACCCTGCTGCTGAGTGCACTGCTCGGCGACCGCTTCACGCTGCCGCCGATCTCGGCCGCCGCAACCTTGCCAGGCTGCCCCGGAGAATTTGTCGCGCTTGCCGCCGAGGTCGCGATTGCCTTTGTGATGATGACGACGGTGCTGACCGCCAACGCGTCGGCGCGGCTGATGCGCTGGACCGGGCTGTGCGCCGGCATCCTCGTCGCCCTCTACATCGCGGTCGAGGCGCCGCTCTCGGGCATGAGCCTCAACCCGGCGCGCAGCGTCGCGTCGGCGGTGCCGAGCGGCGTATGGCACGGCATCTGGATTTACCTGATCGCCGCGCCCTTTGGAATGCTGCTCGCCGCCGAACTGCACCTGCGGCTCGGGCACCGCACGCCCTGCGCCAAGCTCCATCATTTCACAACGCGTCGCTGCATCTTCCACTGCGACTTCGCCGGGATGCCGGCCATGGAGGCAAGTCATGAGCGCTGATCGTTACGACGTCATCATCATCGGCAGCGGCGCCGGCGGCGGCACCCTCGCCCACCGGCTCGCCCCATCGGGGAAGCGCATTCTGATCTTGGAGCGTGGCGACTACCTGCCGCGGGAGACGGAAAACTGGAGCACCGAAGCGGTCTTCGCCGGCGAGCGCTACAAGGCACGCGAGACCTGGCACGACCAGGAGGGAAAACCGTTCCATCCCGGGATCCATTACTGGGTCGGGGGCAACACCAAGATGTACGGCGCGGTGCTGCTGCGGCTGCGCGAGCGCGATTTTGGAATCGTGCAGCATGCCGACGGGGTGTCGCCGGCCTGGCCGCTCTCCTATCAGGACTTCGCCCCCTACTACACCGAGGCCGAGCGGCTTTATCATGTACACGGGGAACGCGGCAGCGACCCGACCGAGCCGCCTTCCGCGGATCCCTACCCGCATCCGGCGGTGTCACACGAGCCGCGTATTCAGCAGCTGGCCGATGATCTGGCGCGGGCCGGGCATCGCCCGTTTCCGCTTCCCGTAGGGATCATGCTCGACGAGGCGCGGCCGCACGACAGCGCCTGCATCCGCTGCGCGACCTGCGACGGCTACCCGTGTCTCGTGCAAGCCAAGGCCGACGCCCACGTCGTCTGTGTCAAGCCGGCACTGCAATATCCTAATGTGTCGCTGCTGACTGGCGCGTATGTCGAGCGCATCGACACCTCGGCAACCGGCCGCGAGGCAAGCGAGATCGTCGTGCGCCGGAACGGTGAGGAAGAGCGCTATCGCGCCGACATCGCCGTCGTCGCTGCCGGCGCGATCAATTCGGCGGCTTTACTGCTGCGCTCGGCCAGTTGGATGCACCCCGACGGGCTCGCCAACGGGTCCGGCGTCGTCGGCCGCCACTACATGTGTCACACCAACTCAGCGCTGATCGCGATTTCGCGAACTCCCAACCCGACACGCTTCCAGAAGACCCTCGGCCTCAACGATTTCTACTACGGCAGCGACGACTGGGAGTTTCCGCTGGGCCACATCCAGATGCTCGGCAAGACCGATGCAACGATGTTCGAGGGGGAGAGCCACCATCTGCTGCCCGGCTTCGCCGCCGGCAAGCTGGCAAGTCATGCCCTCGATTTCTGGCTGACCAGCGAGGATCTGCCGCGACCCGACAACCGGGTGGCGGTCGACCGCGACGGCGGCATCCGGCTGCACTACACGCCGAACAACCTCGACGCGCACGACCGCCTGACCCGGAAGCTGCGGCACCTGCTGAACCATCTCGGCTGCGAGCCGCACTTGCTGCCGCAGAATGCGTATTTCGGCAAGCGCATCCCGATCGCCGGCACCGGGCACCAGAACGGCACGATCCGGTTCGGGCATGACCCCGCCAACTCGGCGTTCGACATCAATTGCCGGGCGCACGAGGTCGACAACCTCTATGTCGTCGACGGCAGCTTCTTCGTCTCGAGCGCGGCGGTAAACCCGACGCTGACGATCATCGCCAATGCGCTCCGGGTCGGCGACCATCTGCTCGAGCGCCTCGGTGCGCGGAGTGCCGTCCGATGATACGGACGCTGGCGTTTCTCTGCGGCCTCCTCATCGCCGCGGTCCAGGCATATGCCGAACCGATCGTCGACGCCGTCGGCCGGATCGTCATTCCAGTGTCAGATCTGGACCGTGCCGCCAAGTTCTACGCGACCGCCCTGACATTCGAGGCCAACGAGGGCACCGCCACGTCCGGCATCATCCTGCGGCTTGGCGCCGAAACGATCGAGCTGGTGCCGGCGGGCGGACGCAAGCTGCCGGCCGACTCGCGCAGCAATGACCGCTGGTTTCAGCATCTCGCCATCGTCGTCTCCGACATCGACCAGGCTTATGCACAGGTTCTGCGGGCCGGCGCCGCGCCGATCTCGGTAGCGCCGCAGACCCTTCCCGCCTGGAACGCCGATGCCGGCGGCATCCGAGCGGTCTATTTCCGCGATCCTGAGGGTCACCCGCTCGAGCTGATTCAGTTCCCACCGGGCAAGGGAGAGCGACGCTGGCAGGAAAAGGATCGCCTGTTCCTTGGCATCGACCACGCCGCGATCGCCACGGGCGATACAGCGAGCAGCCTCGCCTTCTATCGCGACCGTCTCGGCTTGCAAATCGCAGGAACGAGTGAGAACTGGGGCGTCGAGCAGGAACGCCTCTCCGGGGTCGAGGATGCGCATGTGCGGATCACGACGCTGCGCGCGCAACGCGGGCCGGGGATTGAGTTTCTGCAATATCTGATGCCCCACGATGGAAGGCCGATGCCGGCGGACACCGGGCTCGATGACCTCTGGGCCGAACAGATCCTGATGATTGGGGCACATTTCAGCGAGTCGGGCGAGCCGCTGCGTGATCCCGACGGACACGTTGTTCGCAACGTCACCCCGAACGAGGAGCGCTTGCCATGAGCTTCGACGGTTTGCCGGTCGCGATGATCGACCACACCGGAGCGGAGGGTGGTGACCCGGACGCGCTCCTGCAACGGTTGACGCCGATCGGTTTCGGGCGCGAAATCTGCGGCGATCTCGGCGCGGCGGAACGGCGCGAGTGGTGGATCGGCAATGGCAATGGCGCCTACGCCGCGGGCACGGTCGCGCAAAGCCTGACCCGGCGCTACCACGGCCTCCTGGTGGCGCCGGTCGATCCGCCGCTCGGCCGATGCCTTGTGCTGACCAAGGCCGATGCCGAGCTGGTCGTCGCCGACCGTCGGATCCCGCTGTTCACTAATCGCTGGGCAAGCGGCGTCGTGGCACCGGAGGGTCATCTCGGGCTCGAAAACTTCCACCTCGACGGCGCCATCCCGGTCTGGCGTTTTGCGATCGGCGACATGCGCATCGAGCAACGGATCTGGATGGAGCCGGGCGCAAACACGACCTACATCGCCTGGCGCCTGGTGGCGCCGGGAAGCGGCGTCGACCCGCTTATCTCGGTGGCGATCCTCGCGAATGGGCGCGATCATCACGGTGAGACCTGGATCCCGGGCTTTACCCCGGAGATCGCCGCCGTAGGCGAGCAACTCACCATGCTTGTAAAGGACAGATTTGCGCTGCGTATCGCCGCTCCGGGCGGCACGATCGTCATGCAGCATGCGTGGATCGAGAATTTCGACCTGCCGGTCGAGCGCGAGCGCGGCCTACCCGATCGCGATCACCATCTGTGTATCGGACGTGCCGAATTCGCGCTCGGCGACGGCGCGTGGCATGGAATTGTCGCGAGCCTCGACCGTGATGCGTCCCCGAATATCGGCGTGGCGCTACGGCGCCGTCGGGCACACGATGCCGCAGTGCTGGGGCGCGCGCTCAGCACGGACCCGCGGTTCGACACCACCCCCCGCTGGGTCATGCGGCTCGTCCTCGGCGCCGACCTTTATGTCATCGGGCGGCCGGTCTCTGGCGTTCCGGATGGACGATCGGTGATCGCCGGCTATCCGTGGTTCGGCGATTGGGGGCGGGACACGATGATCGCCCTGCCGGGCCTATGTCTCGCCACCGGCCGCTATGACGATGCCCTGAAGATCCTCGAAACCTTCGCGCGGTTCGTCGACCGGGGCATGCTGCCGAACGTTTTTCCCGGCGCGGGCGACGTGCCTGAATACAACACGGTCGATGCGGCGCTCTGGTACATCGAGGCGTGGCGCAGCTACGTCGCGGCCACCGGCGATACCGCGGCGCTGGCGTGCGTTTTCCCGGTGCTCGCCGACATCATCGAGTGGCACCAGCGCGGCACGCGGTTCGGCATCGCCGTCGATCCCGAGGACGGATTGCTGCGTGCCGGCGAGCCCGGTGTGCAACTGACCTGGATGGATGCGCGGGTCGGCGATTGGGTGGTGACGCCGCGCATCGGTAAGCCGGTCGAGATCAATGCGCTGTGGCACAACGGGCTGGTGGCGATGGCCGGGCTTGCCGTGCAACTCGGCAAGCCGGCGGCCCCCTACCGCGAAGCGGCCGACCGGGCGCAGGCGGGTTTCCAGCGCTTTATCCGGCCGGATCGCCTGGGTCTCTTCGACGTGATCGATGGACCCGACGGTGCCGATGCAGCGCTCCGCCCCAATCAGCTGCTCGCGGTCAGCCTGCCGGCCTCGCCGCTCGACCCCGACATGCAGCGCCGGGTCCTCGACACGTGCGGCGCGGCGCTGGTGACGTCCTACGGGCTGCGCTCGCTGTCCCCGGATCATTCGGACTATCGCGGGATCTACCGCGATGGCGTGGTCGAGCGCGACGGCTCCTATCATCAGGGTCCGGTTTGGGCCTGGCTGCTTGGCCACTGGGCGCTGGCGCATCACCGGGTGCACGGCGATGCCGCGGCGGCTCAGGCGTGGCTTGAGCCGGTCGCCGACCATCTGGCCGACGCCGCGCTCGGGCAGGTCAGCGAGATTTTCGACGGCGACCCGCCGCATACCCCGCGCGGCGCGCCGGCGCAGGCCTGGTCCTGCGCCTGCGTGCTCGAAGCCTGGTGGCGGCTGGAGCGCGCCAGGCGACCCGCCGACCGGCTGCCGCAGGATGGAGCGTGAGGCCAAATGTCACTTTTTGCTAAGTATACATTCGGCCGTGTGTCGCGCTCGCGTCTCGCTGTGTCCTGGGTCTTCTTCGCCAATGGTGCGGCGCTCGGCAGCTGGGTCCCCCACCTCCCCGACGCCAAGCATGCGCTTGCACTCACCGACGGCATCCTCGGCTTTGCCCTTTTGGCGATGGCCGCCGGATCGTTGCTGGGGCTTCCGCTCAGCGGTGCCCTGACTGCCCGCTTCGGCAGCCGCGCGACGACGACGGTATCGATCCTTGGCGTTGTGCTCGCGTCGCCGTTGCCGATGCTGGCGCCAAGCCTACCGATTTTCACTCTCACCCTTGCGTTGCTCGGCGTCGCAAACGGGGGCGTCGACGTCGCGATGAATGCCCAGGCAATCGCGATCGAAGAGCGCGTCGGCCGACCTATCATGTCGAGCTTTCACGGGTTCTTCAGCGCGGGCGGTCTCGTCGGAGCCATGGGGGCTGCGCTGGCGATGAGCGGCGGTCTTGGTTCTCGTGCTCATTTGCTGGCGAGTGCAGCCGGATTGTTTCTCGTAAGTGTCGGTGCTGTCGCCTTTCTGTTGCCGACGGCAATCTCTTCCGCCGCGCGCAGTCCGATGTTCAGATTGCCGCGTGGCCCTCTGCTCGGCTTGGGGGTACTCGCGCTGTGCGCGCTTTTGGCCGAAGGCGCGATCGGCGACTGGGCCGCGGTTTATCTCAGAGATTACGCCGGGACCAGCCCCGAGTTGGCCGCGCTGGGTTTCGCCGCTTTCTCACTCGCTATGACCGCCGGGCGTCTTCTCGGGGACGGGGCGGTACGGCGCTATGGCGGACCCAGGGTGCTCAGTGCGGGCGCCGGCGTTGCCGCTGCGCTCCTGACCACAGGACTGCTCGCCGGCGGTCCATGGGTAATGCTGCTCGGGTTTGCCGCGGTCGGGCTGGGGCTTGCCAATGCCGTGCCGATCCTTTTCAGCGCCGCCGGAAAGCTCACCGCCGTGCCGCCCAGCATCGGGATCGCCGCGGTATCGACCGCAGGGTATTGCGGTTTTCTTTTGGGCCCGCCGGTGATCGGCCTGGTGGCCGAGCGCTTCGGCCTCGGCACCGGGCTCGGCCTCGTCGTAATCGCGCTCGCAGCAATCGCCGTGAGTGGCTCCGGGCATTTCGCGTCCGGCGGACTGCGCAGCCGGTTCGCTCCGGGAAATTTTCGCAATCCAGCACGTGCACGATGAGGTGACGAAATGGATGGAATCTTCGAACGAATTACAACGGCTGAACTCAGCTTTGGTTCGACAGCGACTGAGCGGCCGCACATCGTGATTATCGGGGCGGGGTTCGGCGGGCTGTCGGCGGCGATGCGGCTTGGCAAGGTCGGCGCCGATGTGACCGTCATCGACCGCCGCAACTATCACCTGTTTCAGCCGCTCCTGTACCAGGTGGCAACCGCGGCACTTTCGCCCGCCGACATCGCCGCGCCGATCCGCGGCATTCTCTCGCGGCAACCGAACACCAACGTGATCCTCGGCACGGTTACCGGCATCGACATTGCGGGCCGCGCCGTGCTGATCGGCCAGCGCCGCATTCCCTACGACCAGCTCGTAATCGCGACCGGAGCCCGCGAATCCTACTTTGGCCATGACGAATGGGCGGCCGTGACCTTGGGCCTCAAGAAGATAGACGATGCGACGGCGATGCGGCGCCGCATTCTCGTCGCCTTCGAACGCGCCGAGGACAGCGACGACGAAGCCGAGCGGCG
>Ga0137391_10002947_pt1 | contig 12820 bp, 10 predicted proteins | sample 15con2h24BmetaG_FD_101399 | JGI IMG/M metagenome (GOLD analysis project Ga0137391, IMG submission 101399) | Vadose zone soil microbial communities from Angelo Coast Range Reserve, California, USA - 15con2h2.4B metaG | ecosystem: Environmental > Terrestrial > Soil > Vadose zone > Saprolite...
ACTGATAAAGGGCATCGCCAGTGGCCACCCAGTCGTGGTATAGCGATAGCATACTGCACTACAGCTGGTATTGCAATGCTATTTAGGAATCACACTACTAGGGACCAAGCTGCGGCGAGTCAACGCATTACGGGCAAAGGGGGCAAAGCTGACTTCAACCTGCCACCCAATCGATTCGCAGGAAGCGCCCGCAGATCAGAGCGCATTCCAGCAGGGAATTCCGCTAACGCACGTCGAACAGAATCCCGATAGACAGGCACGTAGGCGGACGTGAAGAGGCCAATGGTGCCCAAGATGATAAGCGTATAAAGTGGCAGTGGTGGTTCGATAAAACAGCAGGGCCGTCATCGAACGAGGTCAAGTAGGTAAGTGAGTAATCCAATGAAGAGCCCAGCTGTTATCAATTCCACGATAAACCCCTGCCAGCCCTGCCCGTCGGCGTAAGCCTGTAGCCTTCGCCGCCATGCCAATTCCGCTCTCGTAATACGATGTATCCCCCGGCAGGTTTCATTTTCTAGTTGAGCCTCATGCGTAGCCATCTCTAAAAATAATTGGCGCAGTTCCGTCTTCTCAACATCAGTCAAACTCTTTTTATCTAGCAAAATTCGTAATCTAGTCATGAAATTAAGTAGTCAAATATTCTTCTTACCTTTTTTGTTATTGCAACCTTTTCTAGAACCTTTTTGTCGAGAATGGCATAATGGTTGGATATTCTCAATGCAATCCAAACCGCCCTCTTCCAGCGACACGATGTGGTCAGGTGCCAGTGTCCGACCCTCCAGTTGAGGATGCGTTGAGTACCTGTCAAAACGGATGTCGAACGGAGGTCTCCGTGTCGCTATAGCGACGCCACGAATTCAACCCAAGACCGCTATGTCGGCACTTCGTCGCAATGATTCAGGCGCGCGGTCAGGGAGCAGCGTTCAGCATTCCACGGAGGCAACTGGAGCCAGTTCAGTGACATTCCTCAATACTGAGTATCATGAAGCCAGAAAAAGCAACAGATCGTGAGAATTAGTTAGCGGAGATCCAAAGGCAACGACGAGTGTGGCACCGTGCCAATTACCTGACAGATACTTTGTCTGGTCGTGCAAGCACGACTTTTTGTCGCCCTGGCGGCAGGCGAAAACGCCCAGTAGGTAGCGTCCGCGGGTGCCGGGACAGTTCGAGCTAGACTGCCGCACGCTGCAATTTCAATCGGCGGAGCAATTGCGCATTCACGGCCACAATAATGGTGGACAAGCTCATGGCCACTGCTCCCACACTCATGGGCAGATCCACTCCCCAGCGGACCAACAGCCCTGCAGCGACCGGGATGGCAACAATGTTGTACGCAGTCGCCCAAACGAGATTTTGAATCATTTTCGGTAGGTCGCTCGGGATAACTCGATCGCTCCCACGACGTCGCATTCAAGGGAGGCTGAACCACCGAAAAACTCAGGAAAACGTAGCGACATCAACCATGGTTTGTAGTCGAATCGGGACAGAAACCGTTGTGATGGCGTGCTGAACGAGTTCGAGGAGAATCCAATCTCATATCCATCGGATGCAATTACGGTTGGCAATTGCATTAACGCCGTGGGGTGATCTGGAATGGCGGGGCTCAATGACTGAACTGGCGATAGAACAGAATCAGACGGGTGGCTTCGCAGCACCGTCTGAGAAGGGTGAAGTTCACGCGGGAAATCCGCAGCCGTGGGGTGCGCATCAAAACGGAGACGGAGTTAATTTCGTTTTGTTCAGCCGTCACGCGACCCGCGTTCGCCTGGAGCTCTATCAAAATCCTGACGACCCTTTTCCGACCAAGATCATTGAGTTGGATCCCGTGCGACATCGGACCGGTGAGGTCTGGCATGTATGGGTGCGAGGTGTTCCCCCGGGTCAACTCTACGGCTATCGCATCGAAGGGCCTTATCAGCCGGAAGAAGGCCACCGCTTCAACCCACATAAGTTGCTTCTGGATCCGTTTGCAAGAGCAATTGCTGGCGTCAAGGATTGGGATTTCTCAGCTGCCCGTGGCTACGATTCGTCCAGTAGCCTAACTGACTTAAGCATTTCGACGGTGGATGACGCGGGCACAACACCGAAATGCGTCTTTACCTACGACCATTTCGACTGGGAGATGGATTCCCCTCCGAACCATCCCGCCTCCGATATGGTCATCTACGAGACACACGTTCGCGGTTTCACGATTCATCCGAGTTCGGGGGTAGCGCATCCCGGAACCTTCCGCTCTTTGACCGAAAAGATTCCTTATCTGAAAGACCTGGCAGTGACGGCTATCGAGTTGATGCCGGTTATCGAATTCAACGAAAACGAACTGATGCGACTTAACCCAATCACAACAAAGAAACTCAGGAATTATTGGGGATACAATCCGGTTGCCTTCTTTGCTCCGAAGCAGTCCTACAGCATTGGAGGAGCACTAGGGCAGCAGACGTTGGAGTTCCGAGAGATGGTCAAGGCGTTTCACCGCGCCGGCATTGAAGTGATCCTAGATATCGTGTTGAACCACACGGCCGAGGGAAATGAAACCGGACCCACGATCTGCCTGCGCGGCGTTGAGAACTCGATCTTCTATATGTTGCAAGAGAACGGCCGCGGGTACTACAAGGACTTTACCGGCACAGGCAATACGCTCAACGCGAACCATCCCGTCGTACGAGAGTTCGTCATGAATGTGCTTCGTTACTGGGTTATGCACATGCACGTTGACGGTTTCCGCTTCGACCTCGCTTCCGTCCTGGGCCGAGATGAGCATGGGAACATCCTCCGCACGGCTCCGCTTCTCGACGTCATTGCGGAGGATCCAATCCTGCGTGACGTAAAACTCATCGCGGAGGCTTGGGACGCAGGCGGTGCCTATCAAGTGGGGAGCTTTTCCACGCAGCGCTGGGGGGAATGGAATGGCCGGTTTCGTGACGATGTGCGCCGCTTCTGGATCGGCGACGCGGGGATGATGGGATTATTTGCCAGTCGCATCTGTGGAAGCTCGGATTTGTACCAGGGCTCCGGCAAGGGACCTGGAAGCAGCCTGAACTTTGTAACTTCGCATGACGGGTTCACACTCAATGATTTGGTCAGCTACAAGCAGAAGCATAATGACGAAAATGGCGAGTACAGCCGTGATGGAAGCGATGCCAATTACAGTGACAATTGCGGGGTGGAAGGACCGAGCGACGATCCCGTTGTCGAGGGAATGCGGAACCGCTTGATCAAGACGTTCCTCTTGACCCTGTTTATCTCTCGAGGAATTCCCATGTTGCTCGGAGGCGATGAATTTCGCCGAACCCAGCGCGGAAACAATAACGCGTACTGCCAGGATAACGAGGTGAGTTGGTTTGACTGGAGCCTGGTGGAAAAGCACAAAGAGATTCACCGCTTCACTCGAGGAATGATCGCCTTCCGCCGAGCCCATTCTGCACTGCGAAAAGAAGTTTTCTACACGGACGCCGACATAAAATGGTTCGCGCCAAACGGCGCCACTCCCGACTGGATGGACCAGCGGCAGAAATCCTTTGCGTGTCTGATTCTAGGACAGTCAGAACCCGACTTGTTTCTCATGTTTAATGCCGACTCCAGATCAGTTGATTTTTCCATTCCGGCCTTGCCGGGGAGTCAGATTTGGCGCTTGGCGGTGGATACTGCCAGAACTGCCCCTGATGATCTCTACCAAGCTGGGAACGAGCCCTCCATGCAAGGCCAAATCAGTTTTCGGGTTGAGCCTCGATCGAGCGCAATTCTTTTGACGGATGGATAGTGAGCATGGAACTTCGGGACTCGATTTTGTGTTGTCTGTGAATGTTCGCATCATGGTACAGAGGAGTTCTGCAATGGCTAGCAACGGCATCCAGCAAGACGACGCCGCGAGGCTGCAAGCGGAACGCTATGGCGAGGTGCCAAGTGAAAATTAGCTCCGCCGCCGGGAAGCCGGCTGATCCCTCTATGCTGGTGAATGTTCCGAAGCTCGTTACAGCCTACTACGAGTTGCGGCCCGATCCGAGTGATCCGAGACAGCGAGTTGTCTTTGGTACGTCCGGCCATCGCGGATCTGCAATGGACGTGGCCTTCAACGAGTGGCACATCCTGGCAATCACGCAGGCGATTTGTGACTACCGCAAACTCCAGAACATTGACGGACCGCTTTTCCTCGGGATGGATACTCATGCTCTGTCCGAGCCCGCATTTGCGAGCGCGCTGGAAGTGCTTGCGGCAAACAACATCGAAGTAATGCTCTCCCAAGGCACCCCGTACACCCCAACTCCAGCCGTCTCGCATGCGATTCTGCTTTACAACCACGCTCGAAAGACGGGGCTCGCCGACGGTATCGTAATCACGCCCTCTCACAATCCTCCCGACGACGGTGGCTTCAAATACGATCCTCCACATGGGGGACCAGCCGATTCGAGCGTGACTTCCTGGATCGAATCGAAAGCTAATGAATTTCTGCGAAAGGCGCTGGAGGGCGTCAAGAGAATCCCCTTCGAGAAAGCGCTGCACGTCTCCACGACCCACAGGCACGACTTTTTGAGTGCCTATGTCGGAGATCTCGATCGTGTTGTCGATATGACTGCGATCCGTGATGCCAAAATCAAGCTCGGAGTAGACCCTCTCGGAGGTGCAGGCGTCCATTATTGGCCGCGGATTGCGGAGCAGTATGATCTCGATCTCACGATCGTGAACAAATCGGTTGATCCAACGTTTCGTTTCATGACAGTGGATTGGGACGGCAGAATTCGTATGGATCCTTCCTCGCCCTACGCCATGCAGAGACTCATCGCGCTGAAAGACAAATTCGATATTGCGTTTGCCAGCGATACCGACCACGATCGCCACGGCATCGTTACCAAGGGAAGTGGGTTGCTGCCCCCGAATCACTACCTTTCGGCGTGCGTCAACTATTTGTTTGCGAACCGGCGGAACTGGCGCCAGGATGTCGCCGTCGGAAAAACCGTAGTGAGCAGCAGCATGATCGATCGTGTCAGCGTGCGGCTGGGTCGGCATCTTTATGAGGTACCGGTGGGGTTTAAATGGTTTGTCGAAGGCTTGCTCGCTGGCCGGTTGGGTTTCGGAGGCGAGGAAAGCGCTGGTTCTTCCTTCCTCCGGCGCGACGGTAACGTGTGGACCACAGACAAGGACGGAATCGTTCCTTGTTTGCTCGCGGCAGAAATTACGGCGCGCGTGGGCAAAGATCCGGGTGAAATTTATCAGGATCTCACTCGAGAGCTGGGAGATCCCGTCTACGAGCGCATCGACGCTCCCGCCACGCCCGAACAAAAAGCCGCTCTCGAAAGATTGTCCCCAGCCGACATTCACGCGACAGAGGTTGCTGGCGAGCGTATCCAGCAGATTCTGACCGCTGCTCCCGGTGACGGCAACCCCATTGGAGGAATCAAAGTAATTGCCAAAGATGGCTGGTTTGCAGCTCGTCCATCAGGCACGGAAGAAATCTACAAGATTTACGCTGAGAGTTTCTTGAGCCAGGACCATCTACGACAGATCCAAGAAGAAGCCCAGACCATTGTCTCGGAAACGCTCGCTCGCAGCACCCAAGCGGCCTAGGCCGATAAGCCATGAGAAGGAGTTGTTTATGAGCACTCCAGCATATGTTGATCGTCGCACCGATACGGCCATTTCGAATGCTCTCACCGACCTGGCTTTGGACCTTAGATGGTCCTTCAATCACTCCGCGGATCAGCTTTGGGAGCAACTCGACCCCGAACTCTGGGAACTGACGCACAATCCATGGGTTCTGCTGCAAACCGTATCTCGAGAAAAACCGCAAAGTGTTACTGCCGACCCGAAGTTTCAAAGACTGTTGACTGATCTCCACCGAGAGAAAACGCTTGTCGAGGAGTCCGAAGCGTGGTTTCAAAAGGCGCATCCGCGTTCGGGTGTGTCGACGATTGCATATTTCTCGATGGAATTTATGTTGAGCGAAGCGCTGCCGATTTACTCGGGTGGGCTCGGAACGTTGCCGGCGATCAACTCAAAGCAGCAAGTAACCTGGGCGTCCCTGTGACCGGAATCGGTCTGCTCGACCAACAAGGCTATTTTCGGCGGGAAATTGATGCGCAAGGCCACCAGCAGGCTTTATACCCATTCAACGATCCCGGCCAGTTGCCGATCAGACCGGTGCGGGAGCCAGATGGCGAATGGCTGCGCCTAGCCATCGCTTTGCCTGGCTTTAAGTTGTGGATCCGTGTTTGGCAGGTGCAAGTGGGTAGGGCGAAATTGTATTTGCTTGACACCAACGATCCGGCGAACCTCCCGGCATTCCGCGGCATTACTACCGAACTCTACGGCGGCGGTCCGGAGTTGCGGTTGAAACAGGAGTTGGTCCTTGCTATTGGAGGCTGGCGGCTCCCGCGGGCCCTCGGATTGCAGCCCGAGGTTTGCCACCTTAATGAAGGTCACGCCGCCTTTGCGGTGCTGGAACGGGCAGGTTCATACATGGAAGATAACGGTCAGCCATTCGATGTCGCGCTTACCGTCACCCGTGCCGGCAACCTTTTTACAACCCATACTCCCGTAGAGGCTGGCTTTGACCGCTTCGCTCCCAGTCTGATCGAGCGATACCTCAGGAAGTACGCTGAGGAGAAACTGTCGATTTCGCTCGAGCAGCTTCTGGCACTGGGTCGGCGGGATCGGCAAGACTCGTCTGAACCGTTCAATATGGCCTACCTGGCCATCCGCGGGAGCGGTGCGGTCAACGGCGTCAGCCGATTGCACAGTCAAGTCAGTCGACGAATTTTCCAGGGGCTGTTTCCGCGGTGGCCTGAAAGCGAAGTGCCGGTGTCATACGTGACCAACGGAGTGCACACGCCTACCTGGGACTCAGCCGAAGCCGACCGCTTGTGGGAATCTACCTGCGGAAAAAACCGCTGGCGTGGAACTTTGGAGGAGGCGGAAAGCGATATTCGCGGCACCAGCGACTCCGACCTTTGGCAACTCCGCTCTGGTTGCCGAAAGGCTCTCGTGGACTATGTCCGCAGAGTCCACGCACGCCAACTCGCGGGGCGCGGAGCGTCTCCGGAAAAGTTTGCGCAAGCCGCACAAGTGCTCGACAACGATATTTTGACTCTGGGATTTGCCCGTCGCTTTGCGACGTACAAACGGCCCAACCTTCTGCTACACGATCCGTCGCGGCTTCTCAACATCCTGGTTAATCGCGATCGTCCCGTGCAACTTGTTCTGGCAGGCAAGGCTCATCCGCAAGATGCTCAGGGACAGGAAATGATCCGGCAATGGGTTGAGTTTGCCCGCCGCCAAGAGGTTCGATCACGGGTGGTTTTCCTTTCCGACTACGACGTGCTTATGGCGGAGCATCTGGTTCAGGGCGTAGACGTTTGGGTGAACACTCCACGACGTCCCTGGAAAGCTAGCGGCACCAGCGGCATGAAGGTGCTAGTGAACGGCGGGTTGAATCTTTCGGAACTCGATGGCTGGTGGGCGGAGGCGTATTCGCCGGAAGTAGGCTGGGCTATCGGGGATGGGCACGAGCACGGGGATGACCCTTCTTGGGACGCAACCGAAGCTGAAACTCTTTATGCGCTGCTCGAGAGAGAGGTTATCCCAGAGTTTTATGCCCGCGACGAGCGTGGAATTCCGCGGCGCTGGGTTGCTCGAATGCGCGAAAGCATGGCTCGCTTGACTCCGACCTTTGCGACAAATCGTGCAGTTCGACAATATACCGATGAACACTATCTCTCGGCGGCGGCGGCTTTTCGCCAGCGCACCCAGAATCGAGATTCACTGGGAGCCGATTTCGTCGCCTGGCGGGCCGAACTGGCGAAACACTGGTCAGCACTGGGATTCGGCTCCGCGACCGTTCAACAACAGGGAGAGCAGTACCTCTTTCAGGTTCAATCAGGTTCAAGTCTTTCTTGACGATATTAACCCCGATGCTGTAAGGGTCGAGCTCTACGCGGAGGCGCAGAAAGACGCTGCCCCAATCACGCAACCCATGAATCGTGGCGAACGGCTAGTTGGTGCGGAAAGTGCCTTCACCTACACGGCTTTTGTTCCGACGACTCGCCCGGCTGCGGACTACACACCGCGCCTCGTTCCGCAGCACGTGGGGGCGTTGGTGCCGTTGGAGGCGCCTTTTATTCTGTGGCACAAAGCACCCTCTTGGCGATGACTGAAGATGCCCTCAAGAATCTGGAATCGAGTGAAGAACTGTTTGTGCTGCATCGAACGTGGGCGGGTGGGCGATCTTTAACGATCTCTGAGGACACTGCTTTCGCGGCGTCGTACCAGAGATCGGATAACGGGAGCGAGCTCGCGCCAGTCCCGCTGAGTCAGAATTCGAGGAACCAATTCAATGCCCGATAACCTTAAATCGCCGGATAAGCAGCAACCGTTGGAGCTCATCCCTGATTTTCTGGGTGAGGATCGGCATGAGTTCGTGGCAAAACTGGCGTACAAGCTTTGGGAACAGAGGGGTCACCCCTTCGGTTCGCCTGAGGTCGACTGGTTCGCAGCCAAACGAGCTGTGTACTCGTCGTTGGTAGCCACGGGTTTAGTTGCCCCATCGGCGGATGCCCCGCAGCACTTAAGTGAAAAGATTTACTGGTAGCAAGATTTATCGGCAAGGCGTTGTTCATTGGTTTCATCAAGCCACTGACTCCTGGAGCGGTTTCAGGGCCAGGCTCAGCAGTTGCTGAATTTCAGATCGCAGACGATATCCGTCACTCGGAACAAGTATACGAATTCATAGAAGCATCCGGTCCTCCACCCGTTTTTCTATGCGAGATCTTCGTCGCGACTGCTGCTGGATGCCGCCATTACTTGCACAATTCGACTCCTTGTGCTTAACGGCTTGCAGAAGCGGCCAGTGCGGAACAAGGTTTCGCGCGAAATCCTGGCTTCAGAAGCCCGATGCCACCAACCTTGCCGGACTTCGTACATGGAACTCGCTTGGCCGCTTCGTTAAACGAGGAGAAAAAGGCATTTTCATTCTCGCCCCGATGATCGGCAAGAAGCGCACCGAAGAAGACAGTGCAGCCGAGGAAGCCAAAAAGAGCAACGGCGAGGCCCGCTTGTACGGATTCCGCGCTGTGTACGTTTTTGAAAGATTATCTCGTGATTTGCGGCCGAGCCTTTGCGCGCTCGATGTAATCCGCGAGTGCCATACCTTAGACAGTCCCCTCGATAGCCGCAAGCACATCATCGCTCAACTCCTCTGCCCTGTGCAACGCTCCCTGATGCAGGGGTTCCAGCTAGACTAGTGGCATCTTTTGTCCACCAATACGGGGTCTGAGCGCGAACGCTGTTTTCGACAGTTATCCATGGCGCACCTTAGTTCCTGCTGGCGCTTCGAGATTCCAAGTCGAGCGGGAGAGTCGATACAGAACATGACGGCGCAGAGGGTGCTCGGCGGGCAACCGGGGATGGTCGAAATCGTCGCTGGGCTCGTGTGTCATGCGTAGCTTCTCCATCACACGGCGCGATTTGACGTTCGCTGGCACTGTGAAGGACACCAACTCTTCCAGTCCTAAGTTGAGACAGGAATGCCAGCAGGTCGGGTTTGTCGCGCCAACGTTTCTGCTTTCTCTTGGCTTCGCACATCTTGAGTGCTTTCGCTTTCATTTCCAGATCTATTTCCGCATAAACATTGGTGGTTTCGATAGAGACGTGGCCGAGCCAGGCGCGGATTGTGTTGATGTCGACGCCTGCACGCAGGAGATGAGTGGCAGTCGTGTGGCGGATGGTGTGCGGCCCGATACGCTTTTTTCGTAGCTCAGGGTGCTCCGCAGTGAGTTTGTGAACGTGCCGGGTGACGATGTCATGAATGCCGAATCGCGTCAGCGGCTTCCCGTAGCGGCTGAGGAACACGCGCTGCTCGCCAGCCTGACCGCGGGTGAGTTGCTTCAGCTCACGAGCGGTTGAGGCCCACAGTGGGCAGAAGCGGATCTTGTTCCCTTTCCCGTGGAGCTCGACGAACGGTTGCGTGATCGCTGTCGTGGAATCCAGTCTGAGATCGCCGACCGTGAGATGAGCGGCCTCGCTGGCGCGTGCTCCAGAGTTGTACATGAACAGTAGCAAGGCGCGGTCTCTGGTGCCGATCGAGGTGGCGCTGTCGGGTGCGTCAAGCAAGGCGTCGATTTCGTTCTTTTCCAAGTAGCCGACTGGAACCCGGGTGCCACGCTTGAACACGACCGCACGGATCGCAGCACACCACGGCAGGTGGTCGGGACACCGCTCCCCGATGAAAGTCGCCAGCGCATGGACTGCCGCCAGTCGCTGATTCCTCGTAGAAACGCTGCACTTTCGAACCTCCTCGATGTGCCGCATAAACTTCTTTAACAAGTCGGCACGGATGTCTTCTACGAGGAGTTGGTCTGGTTTTCTATGCAGGGTCCCGGCAGCGAAGACGATAAGCAACCGGAGCGCATCCCGATAACTCTGTTGCGTATTGCGCGTGAAGTTGCGTTCACCGGGTAAGTATTCCAAGAGGAAACGCTTGACCCAGGGACCAAGGGCGCTTTGGTCAGTCATTGTGCTCCTCCCGTCGCATACCGCTCAAAGCGGTCGTTTGCTTGCTGGAGGAGTTCTGGTGTCATGGTCAGGTAGCGTTGGATCGATTCCAGCGAAACATGGCCCAGATAGGTGGACAGCGCTGGAAGCAGCTTTTGTACATTTGCTCCCTGCCTGTACCAGGCGGTTACCCTGTGAACTGCGAACGTGTGGCGATTATGCCGACGTCGGCATAATCGCCATCGCTTTGCAGTCCAGACGTTGCTGCACTGGCATCGCAGCGGAGAAGATGTCCGACGCCGTTTACCTATCCTATCCACGTATCTCGGTCACGCCCATGTCACTGATACCTACTGGTACGTGACCGCTACCCCGGAACTGATGGAGGCGGTCGCAGAGCGACTGGAGAAGCGCTGGGAGGCTCGTGGATGAAAGATGCAACCAGCTTTCCAATTCTCTTAGAATCATTTTTCACAAAACGTCTGATCGCCCAGCGTAGAGCCAGTCCCCATACGATTGGCTCTTACCGGGATACTTTTCGTCTGCTGTTGCAGTTCGCTGAGAAGCGATTGGCCAAAGCGCCGTCAAGGCTAACGCTGGAGGACCTACAGGCGCCGTTTCTGGGAGTGTTCCTGGATGATCTGGAAAGCACTCGTGCGAACGGTGCACGGAGTCGTAATCTACGCTTGACTGCGATTCGGTCTTTTTTCCGCTATATTGCGCTGGAAGCACAGTACGCTGGGCTGATCCAACGCGTGCTCGCGATTCCCAACAAACGGCAGCCTCGTCCGCTTGTGGGTCTCCTTACCCGACCTGAGATCGATGCACTACTGGCGGCTCCAGACCGAGATACGTGGTTGGGTCGCCGCGATCACGCGCTCCTCCTAACAGTTATTCAGACCGGTCTCCGCCTCTCCGAGATCACCTCGATTCGACGACAGGACGTCAGCCTCGGCAAGGGAGCGCATATTCGATGTGAAGGAAAGGGGCGCAAGGAACGGTGTACTCCATTGGCCAAATCCACTGTAACCGTGCTGACAGCGTGGTTCAGGGAACAGGGTGAAGATGATGGCACAAGAATCCTGTTTCCCACTGTGCAAGGTGGTCGGCTCAGCGCTGACGCAGTTCAGCATTTGGTCCGGAAGTACGTTGCAGTGGCCCAAAAGACCTGCTCGTCACTGGCCGACAAGCGTGTTTCACCTCACGTCCTTCGGCACACAACAGCAATGGAGTTGCCGCAGTCTGGTGTTGATCGTACTCTGATCGCCCTATGGTTGGGACGCGAATCAGTGGAAACGACGCAGATCTATCTGCACGCCAATCTCGCCATCAAGGGAGAGATCCTGGCGAAGACAACTCCTATTAACGCAAAAGCAGGTCGCTATCCGCCTGACGATGACCTGTTGGCCTTCCTGAAAGGCCTGTAACTCCCTCCCGGCTATGCCGAATCGACTTGATCGTCTCAGTGCGCCACTCAGCGCCAAATGCAGATGCTTCATCTTCGATTCGGCATAGTCCGGGGTGCGGCATAGCGGCGTAAGTCGTGGGGAGCAAGACCCTTGATGTCGGCTCGCTTAGCAGCGGCTCTCACCACATGCCAGACCGCCGTGGGTGTGATTCTATCGCCCTAGAAGTTGCCCGACCGACTGACTCGCCGGAAGATCGTGCCACTGTTGATGTCGGCCGCCGTGGTCCACTCATCGAAGGCGTGTTTCGCCCCCACTGGAACTGGAACGGTGCGGATGTGCTTTCCTTTGCCAATCAGGTCAGCGATTACCCAGCGCTCCTCGCGAACCTGAAAATCCTGCGTTCTGAGTCCAACGAGTTCGGCCCGTCTCAGGCCGCACCCAATCAACAGCGCAAGAATCGCCCGATCACGTTTGCCTCGGAGGTGGTCTGCCGGTGGCTCACCGAGTAAGGTCTTGGACTCATCCACAGTCAACCAATTGCCAATCCGCACACCCAGACGCTTTGCGCCTTTCACTCGACGGATTCCTGCTGCCAAGTCAGGGCTGAGAAAGCCAGTATCGGAGGCTTCATAGGCGAGACGCCTCACGGCGGCGAGACGCACATTGATGGTGGAGGGCGCTAGGCCCTCTTGTTCGAGAAAGAACCGATAGCGAAGGACGACAGTTCGGTTAAATGCCAGACGTGGTTCGGAACAGTACCATCCGATAAATTCGTCGATGGCATGACCGTATGATTCTTGCGAACTGGCTGCGCCGAGCGAGTGAAGAACCGCATTCTTCGACTGCTCTAAGTCGGCTAGTCGAAGGATTGTTTTTGCCTTGGAGCGTTTCGATGTCTTCCGATGTGCCATACCGGCGGCCTCCCACGC